>Ga0315905_10004267_pt1 | contig 14580 bp, 7 predicted proteins | sample LakEriMetagenome_5_FD_203522 | JGI IMG/M metagenome (GOLD analysis project Ga0315905, IMG submission 203522) | Freshwater fungal communities from buoy surface, Lake Erie, Ohio, United States - Buoy 4 MA121 | ecosystem: Environmental > Aquatic > Freshwater > Lake | place: USA: Lake Erie, Ohio... | reverse complement strand
AAAAGGAACAACTATTGGAACAGTTACCGATTTAGACGGTAAATTTTCCCTTGACGTGGCCTCAAATGCTGTCTTAGTAGTTTCTTACTTGGGCTACGATTCTAAGGAAGTTTCAGTAAATGGATTAACTACCTTATCGATCCAATTAACTCCAGATAGTTCTGAGCTGAATGAGATTGTGGTTGTAGGATACGGTATCCAAAAACGTGCAGATATTACTGGAGCAATTTCCTCCGTGAAAAGCGAAAACTTCAATAAGGGTGTGGTAAACAACCCAGGTGAATTATTGCAAGGTAAATTGGCCGGTGTGGCCATCACCTCTGTAAGTGGTGAGCCAGGTGCTAACCAAAACGTGATCATCCGAGGTGTAGGTAGTTTGCGCTCTGGAACCCAGCCGCTTTATGTAGTGGATGGTTTCTTGTTGGACAACTCCTCAACTGGTGTGGCGACAAACCCATTAAACTTCATTAACCCGGCTGATATTGCCAGCATTGACGTCTTGAAAGATGCGAGTGCTACAGCAGTATACGGTTCAAGAGCATCCAACGGGGTAGTAGTAATCACTACCAAAAAAGGATCTGGTCAAGGTCAGGTAAACTTGAATTTATCTACTGGAGTTTCTTCCCTTCCAAACCAACTTCCTGTATTTGATGCTGCCACTTTCCGTAAGCAGGTAAAGGCTGTAGGTGGAACCTTGGTTGATTTGAATGGAAATACAAACTGGCAAGATGAATTGACTCAAGCGGGTGTTGCCAAAAATGCAAACCTTTCCATGAGCGGTGCAGCCAATAATAAGTTCTCTTATTTTGCTTCACTAGGTTACCAGGATCAGGATGGTATTTTGAAGAACAGCAACTTGAAGCGTTACTCTGGTAAGTTGAATATCAACCAGAAGGCCTTAAATGGCAAGTTGAATGTGGACTATAACTTGACTGCTTCTCGTACTGAGAACTTGCGTCCTGCGATTACTTCGGTAATCAGCGACATGATTACCTTGAATCCAACGATTCCAGCGTATACCAATGGACAGCCTACAGCGTTGCCGACCAACTCGCTAAATCCATTGAGAAGAAATCAAATCTACAAAGACTTGGCAACCAATAACAGAATATTGGCCTCCATTTCTCCTTCCCTTCAGCTTGCAAAGGGCTTGGTATACAAGTTGAACTTTGGTGTGGATTATTCAGCTACCAACCGCGATATCCAGTACAAGCCATTTCCTTCTGTAGTAAACGAAGGTAACATTTCAAATGGTACCTTGGATGCGATCTTTGATCCCAACACCAACCAACTCGTAGAAAATACCTTAAGCTACAACTGGTCTTTGAAGTCTCATAATTTGACCTTCTTGGCTGGACACTCTTACCAAGATTTGCGCGATGAAAGCAGAACCTATTCTTTCTTGGGTTTTGTAAACAACGCCGTAGAGCCAAGGTACCAAGATCAGACGAGTACAGTAACGTTCCCAACTGCTGCAAGTGTTGGGGCTGTACGAAATGAATTGCAATCTTATTTTGGCCGTGTGAATTACGCCTATGCCAACAAGTACCTTGTAACTGCAACGTTTAGAGCGGACGGTTCTTCTAAGTTTGGAGCCAACAACAAGTATGGCTACTTCCCTTCCGTTGCTTTGGGATGGAACGTAACCAACGAAGGTTTCATGGCCAACTCTTTCTTCAATAACTTGAAGGTTCGTGCCAGCTACGGTGTAACAGGTAACCAGGAAATTCCTTCAAAAATCACCCTTGCAAGTTTCTCTGAAAACAGATTGGCAACAGGTGCAGGAAGTTTGAATACTTATCCTATCGATCCAGCAGCAACTACGATTGACAAATATCCTTACGGAATTACGTATACACGATTGGCCAACCCAGATTTGCAGTGGGAAGTTTCTTCTCAGTTAGATTTTGGTGTTGACTTTGCCTTGTTCAACTTCAGATTGACAGGTACCTTGGATTATTTCAGCAAGGTGTCTTCCAACATTCTCTTGGAGGTTGTTCCAGCTGACCCTATTCAGCCAACTTCTACGTTCTGGAACAATATTCCAGATATGAAAATTATAAACAACGGATATGAATTGGCCTTGGACTATAACTCTGATCCAAAGGGTTCATTTACCTACAATATTGGAGGTAACGTGACCTATATCCAAAACAAAGTAGTGGATTCTCCTTACGCTGTATTGGTGACTGGTGCTGCTCAGGGTTCTGGACAGACCGGTGCTACCATCAACGGATACATCAACAACGAGCCAATTGGCGCATTTTACATGTACCAGTTTGAAGGAGTGAAGGATGGTATCAGCGTATACACAGACACAAACAAGGATGGTAAGGTGTTGGACACTGACCGTACTGTTGTAGGAAGTGCAATACCAAAGTTAATCTATGGTTTCTATTCCAACTTCAACTACAAGAATTTCCAGTTGGGCTTGAACTTTAATGGTATGTCTGGAAGTAAGGTGTATAACCACACAGCAATGACCTTATTCCCTAAGGCATTGTTGGCTCAGTCTAACAATACCACAGACTTTGCAGTGCAGTACCCTAACGAGACCTTGGCTAACGCCAACATTGTATCTACTCGTTACCTAGAGGATGGATCTTTCCTACGATTGAATAACGCCACTCTTGCGTACAATGTACAGCCAAGCAAAGTAGGCTTAGGCAATGCATTTCAAAACATTCAATTCTCAGTGACTGGCCAAAATCTATTTGTTTTGACAGATTATTCTGGCTTTGATCCAGAAGTAAATACAGGTTCAACTTCCGCTGGTATTCAAACGTTCGGTATCGACCGATTTACTTACCCTAAGGCAAGAACCTTCTTGGTTGGTCTCAACCTAACGTTCTAATAAAAATTCAAGATTTATAAAATCGACAAAAAATGAAAAAATCACTAGTAGTTAAATTGTTGCCGTTGACTGTGTTCTTCTTCGCATTCTTCGGGTGTACAACGCTAGAAGAAGAGGTTATCGACGAATCCCTAACGGGTGCCGGTCAGGCGGAAGTAATCAGCGGTTCCATTGGTCCGGTGTATGGCTTTTTGAGAGGAGCGATATGGTTGCATACCACGCAATTTGGTCTTCAGGAAATTGCTTCTGACGAAGCTATCCTTCCTTATCGAGGTGGAAGAGACTGGTTTGATGGTGGTAAATTTATTGCCGTACACCAGCACCTTACTACTCCAGGTAATGCTTTGGTTGGAGATACTTGGACTAACATGACACTAGGTTTGTCTCGTGCTTTGACTGCTGAAGAGCGAATGAGATTGGAAGTAAAAGAGGGTAATGCTGCTGCTCAGGACGCACTTTATGAGATGATTGCCATGAAGGCATACATCAACATGATGATTTTGGATAACTGGGGTTTGGTATTCAAGAAAAGTGCTACCAATGAAAAATCTGAAATTTTAAGAGGTCAAGAGGCCGTTAGCTACCTTGAAAAAGAATTGCTTTCTGTTCGTGACGTAATTAAGAGCGACAAGGGTGCTGGTCGATTGAACCAGTTTTCTGTAAAGGCTTTGTTGGCTCGTTTGTATTTGAATGCCGCTGTCTATCGTGATCCTTACGGAACTCCTAACTTCAAAAAAGAAGATATGGACAACGTGATCAAGTACACCAACGAGATCATTGCTGGACCTTATGCACTTTCTCCTGAGTACTTCGATATTTTCAGTGACAACAACAGCACCAACCGCGAGCTTATCTTCGCGATGGATCAGCGTGGTGTGTTGCAGACGGAGCACCAAAGATGGCAGTACTGGTCCATCTCAGGTGACCAAGTTCCACGACCTGAATTCCCAAATACCCGTGGTACAGATGCGGCAGCGATGACAACAGATTTTTACCAAACTTGGGTGGATGCTTACGGATCTGTAGATCCAGCAGTAGCAGATGCTCGTTTTAGCATGAAGCAAACGATGGTTCCAGCAAACCTTCAGAACTTGACAGGCATCACTCCTGCAAATGACACGGATCACTACTATTGCGTAGATGCGAAGTCTTTCCAAATTGACCGTGGTATCATTCGTGGTGTGATTTGGGGTCCAAGAAAGGACGCGACTGGAAAAATTATCTTGTGTCCTGATGGCAAAGTAAGAATCTATCCAGTGATCAATGCAAGAACCAGCGGTGCCAACAGAACCTATGTGAACCACAACTTGCAGGTTGACTTTACAGAACAAGGAAGTTTGCACAATACAGGATACAGATTCTCAAAGTACCAATTCAGCAGCACAGGTCCAGATTGCTGCTCTTACAGCAGTGTTGACATCGTGTTGATCCGTTTGGGTGAAATCTACTTGATGCGTGCTGAAGCTAAATTGAGAAATGGAGACAATGCAGGTGCCTTGGCGGATATCAATGCCTTGAGAACTTCTAGAACTGCAAGACCAAGCCAGCGTCCAGCTGCTTTGACTTCAATATCAACAGATATCTTGTTTAGAGAAGCAGGCTTTGAGTTGTACTGGGAAGGATTGCGAAGAAACTACCAGATCCGTTTTGGTAAGTATGAGGGAGCATGGACTGGCAAGACTAGCACCAATCCTCAAAAGCGTTTGTTCCCTATTCCTCAGAGAGCTATCGACGGTTCTTCCAACGAAAAGGGGTATCTAGTTCAGAATCCAGGGTATTAATTTAAATACTAAAAATAGTAGCGAGGGGATTTTAATTTTTTTAAACCGATCGACAGGTGTCGATCGGTTTTTTTTTATGGCCCTTGGGTATCTTTTTGATTAGTGGCTTCTCTTGATCTCCAGGCTAGGGAGATCAATCACAAAATCATCCGATGGCAAGCTTTGCAAAAGCTGGGAAAAGATGCTTAAAAAGTCGGCTAGTTGTCTTGAACGTGGATTTGATTCTTTGTCGCCTGCTTCTTTCTCTGCAAAGACTTGCGAATAAAGAATCAATCGTTCTTTAGGGATCAAAGACTTGCCCAGGTCTCCACCGTTTTTAATCAAGTAAAAATCCTCCATTAAACTTCCTACTTTGATCGTATCAGCCGGCACAGCTTGCTGGTTGAGTAGTTGATTGAGGTATTCCTCTCTTTTTTCCGCAGGCAAAGCAGCCCATTGTTGCAGCGAGGAGGCGTCAAGGGTATTGATGAGTGCTCCAAGATCTTGAGGCCAGTCCGATTTGATAAATCGTAACCGAATCAGCTCTTGCAAATGAAATCGGGTGTAGGCTAGGAAATTGGGAGACTTGAGGATATCCTCGTTCCACAGGGCCTTTGGGTTGGTACGGGTAAGCCAACGGTGCTCCATGCTGTACAGCTCAAAAAACTCATCCATGCGATTGACCTCCTCCAATACCTCAGTTTGAACATGGAGCTCTCCTGGACGCTTTTCTTCCAGGATTTTGTATGCAGGAGGGAAAGCCGCAAGGGAAGGCACCTGAATGTTGATCAGTTGCTCTCCTTTTTGGGTTGTGTGCGTGCTGGTTTGGTTGATGTGCATGTGGCCAGCAAAATGGAGTTGCAGGCCAGTCTGGGCGTAGGCTTCGCTCACGGCCGTATCGGGCACGCGGCTCAGCTGGAATTTGCCCTTTCCAAACAGGTTTTTCATCTCCTCGGAAGCGCCATTGTGAAAATCAATCAAGGGGTAATGGCTAAAGGAAATCAATCTTTTCCCTCGTTTTTTAGCTTCAGTCGCTATTTTCTCTATCCAGGCGAGCTGGTAGGATTTTACTTTTGAACTGAGGTTTACCCCGACGGACGAGCCCGACCACTCTTCCGGTTTTGGGTTGCTAGTATTCGGTCCAGGGGTGTAGGTATTGCCGTCTAGGGCTAGGAGCCAGATTCCTTCCACGGGTTCTACGAGGTAGGAGGCATCGGGTACTCGGAGCTGGGTGCCTGGTAGCAGGTAGGTTCTTTTGTCCAACGAGGCCCCGGATTTTGCCTTGTCCCAGGAGTAATTGTCGTAGTCGAATGCTTCAAAGGGGTGAGTCCAAAAGAGGTCTTTTTTGGCTGGGAAAAAGCCAAAATCTGCTAGCGCTTCACCAATTTCAGCGTAGCCCCAGTGGTCGATTTGGTTGGTAATTGCGGCATCAAGTGTGGGAAACACAGCTGTATTGCTGGCTACCGCTTGGTTTTGCCCTCGGGTACCCAGAAAATCCGTTTTCCCCCCAGGACCGCCAAAGGGGGAGACTGGGTCGTGGTTGCCCGTGGTGATGAAAAAGCGCATGGAGTACTTTGCTGCGTACTGCTGAAGGATTTTCTGCAAGGAGCGGACGTTCATCGGTTGACCATCGTCCGTAAAGTCACCTGGGAGGACGACTAGTTTTACTTTTTTCTTTGCTAGCTCCTCCAAGGCCGCAAGCAAAGCGAAGTAATTCTCATTGAAGAGTCGGGTGGAGTTGAGCTGACTTCCCATGGTCCGAATCGTCGCCAATTTTCCCGTAACGGGATGGGGAACACCCTTAAACTTTTCAGAATTTAAGTCAGCATACACCTCTTGAAGGTGAATGTCCGCAAGAAAGGCAATCGCTGGGTGGTGCTGCGCCAAAACGGAACCGCCATGAAATTGGAGTGCCGTCCCAAGGGCGAGGGGAACCCAAAATTTAGGCTTCAACTTATTTTTTACCTGGGTTAAGTACTGGATTTGCTCGTTCAAACTTGTTTCCTTCAAAAGACACCTTGTAGGTGGATTTGAATAGCTTGGACGGGAGGTAGTAATCGGTGGAGATGACCTGGGCTCCCGATGATTTTGCTTTTTCAAATTGGGTGTAATCTTCGGTGCGTGCCTCTTCTGTGCCGGAGTCGGAACGGGTACGGATCATGTAGCCCTTTCGAACCAATTCTTGGATGTAGGTTTCATTTTTTATCGGATCGTTGATGATGCGGAACCCAGCTTCTGGGTTGCCCTCCTTGAGGTTGACGAAAAACACGGCATTGGCCAAGCCTGGTTTTTGGGTCAGGTAGCTTCGGATTTTCGCTTCGCTTTCGTCCAATACAAACAAGAATTTACCTCGTGCTTGGTCGAGCTTTGGCCAGTTGCTGTTGAGTACACCTTGCTCCAAGGAGGCAAAGCTTCCCTTTATTTGGTCTGGGATGATTAGCTTTTCCAAGCCCAGGTGCGTTCTGATTTCCAAATCAATGCTGTCCAATGCTGTCGCGGTGAAGGGGAGGGGACGAATTGTATTTGGGACAAAAGCATCCTTGGCATTGACTAGAATAAAGATGGGATGGTGATCTGGGTGTGCGTTGCTCCACTTTTTGAGTGCCTGAAGGGCCTCTGCAAAAACGAGGTAATGCGATTGAAAATCAATGTCTTGCACATGGAACATTTTCAGTCCAGGGATGGCCAACTTATTCTCCGTGTCGAAGGTAAAGTTGGGATTTCCTCCCTTTCTGATCATTTCTATCCCTTTGGGTTGCGTGTATCGGCCGCCTTGAGGGTCGTGAAAAACATCCAGCTCGAGGTTTCTCAATCCCATGTCCAATTGTTTTTCAAGGGGCTCATGCTCGTACTCAAGTCCTTCGGCAGTTTTGGTACTCATGCTACGGAGGTAGCTGAGGATTTCGGGTGCCATGGCATTTTTGTAGCTATTGTGGCTACCAATGATTTGCGTTTGGTTGAGTGTTTGTGCAAGCAGGGGAAAGCACAACAGGAAGGAAAGCGCAAGTAAAAGTATGTTTTTCATGACCTAGAGTTTAATAAGTCAATTTCTCATTAATTCGTGTGAATTAAATCAAAATTACATCATCATAGTGTTACGATACCATGTTGAGCGGGTAACATTATTCTTTTGTTAACTCTTGATTTTGAGTGGCTTGAAGGAAGGAATTGCCAGTAGATTTGGGAATGAAACTTCTCAAAAACCTCCTCTTCATTGTTTGTGTACTCGGCTCTTTTGGCGGGTATGCGCAAAATAAAGCTGCATTTGCGGTTCATTCACACAACGACTACTTACAGCCCGTTCCCTTTTGGGATGCCTACAGTGCCGGCTGTGCTTCAATAGAAGTAGATGTGATTTTGCAGGAGGGAGGGCTTATGGTTGCGCATGAAAGAGAATCCATTCAAGCGCAGCGCACCTTCGAAAGTTTGTACTTGAAGCCGATTCAGCAGGGAGTTGACCTTGGCTTGATTAAGGAGTTTAACTTTCATCTGTTGGTAGATATCAAAACCGAGGCCTACAGCACCCTTGATTTGTTGGTAAAGCAAACCCAGCCTTATGCTGCTATGCTTTATTCTCCAGAAAACCCCTCGGGGTTAAAACTCATTATTTCAGGAGGTAGGCCCAAAGCCACTGACTATGCAAAGTACCCCTCTTGGATATTTTTTGATTTCCAGAGCAAGGAATTGACTGCAGAGTTACCTTGGGAGAAGATAGGAATGGTGAGTTTGAGCTTCCCTAGATTTTCGGTGTGGAATGGGAAAGGAAGAATGGTGGAGTCCCAGCGACAGCAGCTGCAGGCATTTATCGATTTAGTGCACTCCTTTGATCGTCCCGTTCGTTTCTGGGCTTCTCCAGACGGCAAAACCGCCTGGCGTGCCTTTCATGAAATGGGTATTGATTACATCAATACCGATCGACCGGCGGAGGCCAACAAGTACCTGCGCGGGTTAACGAAAAATGTGTACGCCAATTCCAATCCCCAAGAAGTGTACACACCTGGCTATGCGGTGGATGGAAAGGACGTTCCCGTGAAACAAATCCTTCTTCTTATCGGAGACGGCAATGGCTTGGCACAGATTTCTTCGGGAATAGTTGCCAATGGAGGGGAGCTTACTTTGACCCAACTCCGAACGATAGGCTTGGTCAAAACACAGGCGGCAGATGATTTTACCACGGATTCTGCATCTGGCGCCACCGCCATGGCTACCGGCCAAAAAGCAAATAACAGAGCCCTAGGACTCAATGCATTGGGAGATTCGATACCCAACCTTCCTTATTTTTTGAGTCAGAAGGGATTCAAATCAGGTCTAGTGACCAATGATGAGCTAACTGGCGCCACTCCGGCAGCCTTTTATGCCCACCATCCTGAGCGAGATGCAGCGGCAGCGATCGCGGGCTATTTACCTGCTAGCGCCTTGAATTTGGTGATTGGTGGTGGAGGAAAACATTTTAAAAAAGAAAAATTGAGCCAGGCTGGATTTAAACTTGTGTCTGACCTGCAGGAGCTTGTGGAGGTAAAGGAGTCGCGTGTGGCACATTTTGCAAGCGAAGGAGGGATGCCGTCCATGGAGGCAGGTCGGGGAAACTTCCTTTCTCAAGTCTTTTTGCAAGCCAGTTCCTACCTGGGTAAAGGTAAATCTCCATTTTTCCTGATGTTGGAGGCAGCAAAAATTGATTCTGGGGGTCATTCCAACGCGCCTTCTACGATTGTGACGGAGCTACTTGACTTTGACCGCGTCCTAGCGGAAGCCATTCGCTATGCAGATACCCATCCAGGAACCTTGGTCTTGGTAACTGCCGACCACGAAACAGGCGGGGTGTCTATTCCTCAAGGAGATTTGGAGCGCCGGGAAGTAGAGTTGGCGTTTCATAGCGACGACCATACCGGAATATTGGTTCCGCTATTCGCGTATGGTGCTCGCTCGAGTGCATTCGCTGGGGTGTATGACAACACAGAGATCTTTCATCGCCTTTTGAAAGTTATTCAAAAGTAGAATTCCAGGCCCAGAAAGAGGTTTCTTGCAGGGTTGAACATTTTAGCAAAAAATTTCCTTTGATTGGCATTTTAAGTTGCTAAGGGATAACTAGTGGGATGTAAATTGGAGATGGGGGATTGTTTTTTTAAGCACCAAAATTTTCCCGCACTAGGGCTTGTAGTTGGTTGTGGGTCATTTTGTCTGCATCCAATACTTTGATTTTTAGCGTAGCAAAGTGCTTCTGCTCTTGCAGGTAGTGGAGAAACTGTGTTTTGACTACTCCAGGTCCGAGTAGAAGCAAGTCCGTCGCTGCGTTTATTTTTTTTTCCAATTGCCCAAAGTACTCTTTCAGCTGCTGTTGGTGGATGTTGTTTTTCCGTTTTTCATTGATGGAGGCATCTCCCATGCCTGGCCCAAAGCGTGTGAGGTCAGATCCTTCTCCAGGGATGCGTACATGCGAGCGGATGGGCGAGGGGAGTTCCTCCAGGAGCAGTGCCTGCTTTTCTTGGTAGCTTAGCAGAAGCGCGTGGCTTTGATCCATCCAAAGCGCCAATTTTTTTGAGCCGTTTGATTCCATGTGAGTAGGGGAGTAGGTGTGAACTTGTAAAAAGTGAGAGCCTGTAAATCTGTGCTAACTACAAGAAAATAAAGGCATTAAACTATGATTTAAATCAAGTTTTCGGTTGGATTTTCTTTCCTCAAATCCACTATCCTCCCCTCCAATTCCGCTTAAATTTTTTGTATAAAAATCTTTAATTAGAAAAAGTCTAAATAAAAATTGACTCGTATTCCACTTGGACTTATGTTTGCATTATTATTTTTAATAGGTCTAAATAAGAATATGAAACCCCTTGGTGCTTTCTTCCTTTTGCTGGCTTTTTGGCTGCTATCTCCAAGCAGCTTTGCACAAAAGAACTCCATATCTGGGACCATCGTCGATGAAAAGAAGCAGCCCCTCCCTGGGGTTTCCGTGTACCTAGAGGGAACTGTTAGGGGAGTGCAATCCGATCAATCAGGCCACTACATCTTGAAGGATATCCCTGCTGGAAGTTACCAGATGCTTGTCAGTCAAGTAGGATTCCAACCCTTCAAAAAGGAGTTGATTCTAGATGCAGGTGCCCAACAAGAAATCCATGTGGTGCTGCAGGAATCAGCTGTTGGCCTTGGGGAATTTACCATCAGCGCGAGCCGGGGGATCCAAGGACAAGGTCACTTACCGGAAGTAGAAGATTACCGTATCAATGCGGGAAAAAAGAACGAAGTGATCCGCATCGGTGAGTTGAATGCCAACCTGGCCATGAACAATAGCCGACAGATTTTCGCTAAGACACCTGGCATCAGCATCTGGGAAAATGACGGTTCGGGTGTCCAACTCGGCGTGGCCAGCCGAGGGCTTAATCCCAACCGCTCTTGGGAATTTAATGTGCGCATGAACGGCTACGACATCACTCCGGATCCCATGGGCTACCCAGAGGCATATTTTACCCCTCCCATGGAAGTGGTGGAGCAAATCGAGATTGTTCGAGGAGCCTCTTCCTTGCAGTACGGGTCCCAGTTTGGGGGTTTGATGAACTTTGTACTTCGCAAGCCGGATCCTTCCACCCGCTTCACGGCGGAAACAGTCAATACCGTAGGAAGTAATGGCCTATTTAGTTCATTCAACTACATTGGAGGAACAGAAGGAAAATGGAGCTACACCGCCTACTACCAACGGCGTACGGGTGAGGGCTGGCGCGAAAATGGGGCTTTTGATACCCATCATACCCATTTGGTGGCCAATTATGCAGCAAGCAACCGCCTAAAGTTGGGCATGGAAATGACCTACATGACAGCCGATACCCAGCAGCCTGGAGGCTTGACGGATGCACAGTTTGAAGCAGATCCCCAGCAGAGCACGCGTTCCCGAAACTGGTTTAGTACCCCTTGGTACATCCCTGCCCTGACTGCCGAATACCTCCTTTCTCCCAAAACGAAGGTCAGCTGGAAGGCTTTTGGCACTTTTGCGGAGCGCAACAGTGTGGGCTTTATGCGCCCGATCAATGTGGAGGACGATTTGGGCAACCGCCAAGTAGACCGCGATTATTACACCACCTACGGATCAGAAGTTCGTCTCAGTTCCTCCTACAACTTGTTTGGCCGAGAGCAGTCCCTCGTTGGGGGACTTCGCTATTTCAATGGGCATATCGACCGGAAGCAACTTGGCCTAGGTACTAGGGGCTCAGATCTGGATTATAGCATGGCAGCGGGACCCTTTGCCCGAGATTTGGATTTTTCGAATACCAATTTGGCCGCTTTTGTTGAGCAAGTCTTTCGCATTACGGATCGCTTCCTGATGACGGGTGGCTTCCGTCTGGAGCAGATCCAATCTACCATGCAAGGGCAGTTGAACCGAGTGAATGGAGTACCACAGGTCCTTGAACCCATCACCCGAACCCGCTCTTTTGCGCTTTTCGGCGCTGGAGCAGAATACCATGTGACCGAGAACTCCGAGTTCTACACCAACCTTTCTCAAGCCTTCCGCCCAGTATTAATTTCGGATCTGACTCCTCCCGCCACCACGGATGTGATTGATCCCAATTTGCAGGATTCCAAGGGGTACAATTTTGACCTAGGGTATCGGGGCAGTTGGTCTCCCGCGCTCAAATTTGACCTGAGCTATTTCCACTTGACCTATGCCGACCGCATTGGTACGGTGTCGCAACTTCGCCCCAATGGTAGCAGCTACCAGTACCGCACCAACTTGGGTACTTCCATCAGCCGTGGGTTTGAAGGCTATGTGGAGGTGGATCCCATCACGGCGATCTTTGAGAGTTCCCGACTGGGCTACCTACACCTCTTTGCCTCTATCGCATTTGTGGATGCTACCTATGGGGATTTTGAAGTGACCTCGGTAAGCAATAATCAACTTCTAAAGCGAAATCTCAACGGAAATCAAGTAGAAAATGCTCCGCGCAAGATCAACCGATTTGGTGCGACCTATACCTATGCCAAGTTTTCCATGACCTGGCAGCTGAGTGATATCGGGGAGGCCTTTGCGGATGCTTCCAATACCTTAGCAGCCAATGCAGCAGCAACGGTGGGCTTAATTCCAGCCTATCAAGTGCAAGATCTTTCCGCGAGTTGGAATTTCTGGAAGCAGCATTCCCTCAAAGCTGGGGTGAATAACTTGGCCGATGCACGCTATTTCACACGAAGAGCAGGTGGCTACCCAGGACCAGGTATCCTACCCGCCGATGGCCGCACGTTTTACTTGACTGCTGCATTGAAGTTTTAAGAAGGTCCTTCCAATGGATTACTCTTTGCGTCTCTGCGTCTTTGCGCGCAAAAAAAAAGCATAAATCTTCCCGACGGCGGATGAAAAGAAAAAAATTGCCTTTTTGGAGCCAATCCAGGTTCACCAAAAAATTGCTTCGCTTAAGGATATTGACGAAGAAGTTCTAACTTTCTTTTTCAATCTGCTTATCCATGGTACCCATTACCCATAAATCCAATACCCTGCGCAAAGCCATTGCTCAGGCCATCGTGCGCGTCAGCAAACCAGAAACTATTCAGGCCATCCGTAACCGAACCGTTCCCAAGGGAGATGTGCTCGAATGTGCTCGTGTGGCAGGTCTTTTCGCAGCCAAGCGCACCGCAGACATGATTCCGGACTGCCATCCCTTGCCCATCGAATACACCGCGGTATCCTACGCCCTTGGGGAGCTGGAACTTAATATTCAGGTGGAGATTCATACCATTTACAAAACAGGCGTGGAGGTAGAAGCCATGCATGCGGCTTCCGTGGTGGCCTTGACGGTATACGACATGCTCAAGCCCATCGACAAGGGAGTGAGCATTGAGCAGATCAAGTTGCTCGAGAAAAAAGGAGGTAAGTCTGATCGAAACGCTGCGCTGGGCAGTCCTAGAAATGCTGCCATTGTGGTATGTTCCGACAGTTTGGCTGCAGGGAAGGGAGAAGATCAATCTGGGAAGCGCATCCGTGAACTCCTGCTCGAGGGCGGGCTTACCGTGGTAGACAAGCGCGTCGTCGCGGATGAGGTGTCGGCCATACAGGAAGCGGCTCGTTTTTTTGTAGGGCAGGGGATTGATCTTCTAATTTTCACGGGTGGCACGGGACTTTCTCCTCGAGACTGCACGCCGGAGGCCTTGGAACCGCTTTTGGACCGCCGTATTCTTGGTATAGAAGAGGCCATTCGCGCCTATGGGCAGCAGCGCATGCCTACTGCGATGCTTTCCAGATCTCTTGCTGGGCAAATCGCCCAGACACTTGTCTTGGCGCTACCAGGATCACCTGCCGGGGCGGCAGAAGGCATACAGGCGGTATTTCCAGCGATCCTGCATGCCTTTGTGGTGATGGAAGGAGCGCGACATGAAGGATAAGGCTTGGCTGCTAGTTATCCGTTTAAGTGGTTGATTTCGAATTACAAGTGAAAAATGGGTAAGAAAACCCAAGTTTTTTTGCGCGGAGCATTTGGAAAAAATATCCCATAGGTCTACATTTGCAACACGATTCCCGAAAGGGTGCGTCATAACCATCCCCCGTAGGGGTAAAAATTCCTCCTTAGCTCAGCTGGTTAGAGCACATGACTGTTAATCATGGGGTCCCTGGTTCGAGCCCAGGAGGGGGAGCAAGCAAAAAGGTTCTTAGAAGCGATTCTGAGGCCTTTTTCGCGTTTTAGGGGAGATGTATTTTCAGACGCATTTTTTCATTTGCACACGATTTGCACAAAAATCACACCTTAGCACAATCCCTTTGCATTAGAATACACCCTTACAGGATTGATTTTTTGAGGGATTAAGGCGCACATCTCTCGCTAATCCTACCAACAATTAGACTACTCATCAGCAGGGATACCTGTGGTCATTGGTCAACTAGCAGGTCAGGTTAGCCATCCCTATCAAGTGATCCTTGTCGAAAAAAGCCAAAAATTCTAACCGAACTCAGGCAATCCTACCACCCCCCATCCATTTTAAATTCACTTTCTTATT
>Ga0315905_10004266_pt1 | contig 14583 bp, 8 predicted proteins | sample LakEriMetagenome_5_FD_203522 | JGI IMG/M metagenome (GOLD analysis project Ga0315905, IMG submission 203522) | Freshwater fungal communities from buoy surface, Lake Erie, Ohio, United States - Buoy 4 MA121 | ecosystem: Environmental > Aquatic > Freshwater > Lake | place: USA: Lake Erie, Ohio... | reverse complement strand
GCAATTGCGATTCGTGTTCGCTCGGCGACCGGTGCGTCCCATGCGTTGCAGGAAGGAAGACACCGTGCCGGGGGCATCGATCTGAATCACGCGGTCGAGATCGCCGACATCCAGCCCTAGTTCCAATGAGCTGGTGGCCACGATGACACAGTTCTGCCGCTGAGCGAACGCCTCCTCTGCCTGCCGCCGTTCATCGAGCCCGAGCGAGCTGTGGGAGACGAACGTGTCGACACCCGCCTGCCGCAGCATCACCGACAACTGCTCCACCCGAGAACGACTGTCGCAGAAGACCAATCGCTTCTCGCCTTGATGCAGCAGGCTGATCACTCGGGCCGCGTTGGCGAGCGAGCCAACATAGTCCAACTGGACGTCGGGTGTCTTGGTATCGGTGCTCTTAGGCCAAACGACTTGTTGAGGTCGATCCGAACCCGATGACAACCAGCTCAACATCTCCGGGGGATTGCCAACGGTCGCCGACAGGCCGATCCGCTGAATGTCTCGACCGGCGATCTTTCCGATGCGTTCAAAGACCGAGAGCAAATGCCAACCTCGGTCATCGCCAGCAAACGCATGCAGCTCGTCAATGACCACCACCCGTACATCGCTGAAAAATCGATGATGGTCGACCTTCTGCGAAACCAGCAGAACTTCGAGCGACTCGGGCGTCGTCAGCAGGCAATCCGGTTGCTCGGCGATGATTCGTTTGCGTTCGCCCTGGGACGTATCCCCATGCCAAAGGGCAGCCCGCCGTCCGACCAGCCGCAGATACTTGTCGAGCCGCTGTTCCTGGTTGTTCAGCAGTGCCTTGATCGGGCTGACGTAAAGGATCGAATTGCCCGACCAAGCCTCTTCGAGCATCTGGGAGATTACGGGGAAGAATGCCGACTCGGTTTTTCCTCCTGCAGTGGGCGCGAGGATCACCAAGTTCGCGCCGGTCAAAAACGCCTCAATCGACAACGACTGAACCTCTCGCAACTCTCTCCAGCCGAGCGAATTGACGATGTGGTGCTGTAGTGCTGGGTGGAGTCGGTCGAAGGCGCTCACAGGTCTAGCTCGATGTCATTGACGTTTTGCGCTTGGGCCTCACGTTCTACGGAGGTCATCTCGTTGCTGGTCACCGTCAGTTGATAATCTTTGCGGGGATCGAAGTCATCGAACTGGTCGACTCGATCGAGCACGTCCGCCACCAGCTTTTTGAGAAACAAACGCGGTGCGATCCCCGTCTTGCCTCCCAGCTTGCCCGTGAGTGATCTCGCCAACGATTCGATGTACTCGGCGTCGGCAAGTGACCGTACACGATCCGGAGCCAGGCAATCCGCCGTGAACAACTCTCGCACTTTCGTCCCCACCTCAACCAACCGCTGATGATCAAACGTGGTCAAGCGTAGCTGTACGGCCCGTGGGTTATCGAAACGTGCATCGGTTTGGAAGTCGACATGCAGTCGCTGAGCCAGTGGTTCAAGCCGCTGGATGCCTTGTGGGCCGTCATAGAAGGCTGGCGTCCCGGTGATGACGAGATACAAGCCTGGGAATCGGCCGCCATCGATGTCGTCAATCAGTTGCCGGAGGGCATTGAGTCCCTTCTCGCGTACGTCAGAGCGAACACGCTGAATCGTTTCGATCTCGTCGAGGACCAGTACCAGCCCAGCGTACCCCGAATCCTTCAAGATCAACAGCAAGCCTCGCAGGAAGCTGAGCGCGGCAAAGTGGTCGACATCACCCTTGATACCTGCTTCTCGTTTCAGAGACGCTGCAATGTGAGGCTGTCCCGCCAGCCAACCTGCTAAGCCTTCGGCGGTGGCATGATCTCCGGCACGCTGCGAGATTCGATAGGCACGCAGGGCTGCGGCAAACTGCGGAGTTGCACGGGTGATCTCACCCAGCCGCTGCTCCAGCAGTTCATCTGCACGGTCAGCCAGGGCTTTCTCATCCCCTGGATCGATCGACCCTTCGGCCAGGACATCTTCCTCCAAGCCGTAGAACCAACCGTCAATCACCGATCGAAACGCCCCGAGAAAACAGTCGGGCGTCGAGAGCTGCTCCATCGCGCGGCGGTAGACGGTTTCCAGGCGATGCAATGGTGTCTCGGTTTCAGAGATTTGCACCTCGGCGGTTGCGAAGCCTTTCTTCTTGGCGTACTCCTGGATCCAACGGGCGAAAAACGTCTTGCCGCAGCCGTACTCGCCCCGCACCGCTTTGAAAATCGCGCTACCACCGGCGACATCGTCCAGTTCCTCGGTGATGACTTTCTCATAGCGTTGCAGGCCGACGGCGAGAAAATCGAGTCCACGCTGCGGCACGGTCCCCTTTCGGAGGGCAGCAATGATTTCGCGTCGTCGTTCGGGGCTGATATCCATAGCGGTTTTCGGTTTAAGGTTTTCAGTTTTCGGTTTTTAGTGACTTGGCAAGGCCTGTGAGCATTCGGCCGATCCCCTTGGTTTCGTCGACGACGTGATGCATTTGTTCGTTAGTGAGTACACCCACCTTCGCCGCGATGTAGGCTTGGGTTCGCAGTTCGGCTGCTGAACCGCTATCAATCCGCAGAAAACGCTTGGAGTCTTTGGGCGGGCGTTCCGAGCCTTCTGCCATGTTGGATGCGATCACCACAGCAGCACGTTGCATCTGATCTCGAAGTCCGAAATCCCGTGCAGTCTGCAACGCCCGATACACGCACACGGCAAGATTGCACGACCTCTTCCAAACCTCCAAATCTTCAAATGTTGCGTATGCCATGCTCAATCACCTCAATCCATCACAGATCAAACTGTCTTTTGAGCTTAGTGACGTTGAGCTCCATGCGATTCTCGGTGCGGTCGAGCGTAAGGATCTCGTATCCATCGACGTTCAGGACCCTGGCGATTTGGCGAACCAAACCGTCGAGCCGAACCAGGGGAATTTCGGCAGCTTTGGCAAAGGCCGTCGGTGTCATGATGCCTCCGCTGGCATTGAGTGCCATCAGACAGGTTCGAAGCACGGCATCATCCACCGGATGACGACGCAGCATCGCCTTCTGGTCCTTGTAGGCTTGCGACGTAAAGAGTGCATCGATCCATGTATCGGAAGGCTGAAGGTTGAGGGATGAGGGATCAATTTTCTTCTTTTCATCCTTCCGCCTTCCGCCTTCAACCTTCTCAAGCTCTTCCAGATCAAACAGCGTCGGTGTTCCTGTCTTCGTTGCTGCTTCAACAGGAGGAATCGTGATCGTGACCTGCGGCTCCTCGATCACGGGCGAAGCGATCGGAGCAGCCGACCACCACTCGGGCTTGGGATACTCGCACCGATACAAGCCCGAGTAGGCGCTCGTTTTGTCGGTGAGCAATACCAACGGGCAAACCATCTCCTGCGGTGTCGCGCCGCCGTGATAGCCGTTCTGCTGGCGAGAGTAGTAAACCTTTTCGCTCCACGGGACAATCACCGAGCTGGCTCCGGTGACCATCCGGCTACCCGACAGGACGATTTCATCCGGAGCACACTTGCCATCGTCACTACGCCACCGGCTGCTTTCCTCATACGGTCGGTACTGACCGTCAGGTCGATGCCACACGTGTCCATGGTCGCTGGCCAGGATCACAACGCGGCCCGAATCACGTGCGAGTCGCAGCAAAGCTCGCAGTGGACTGATGCGACTTAGCGACCAACTCTCCATCACCTGCTGAGCATTATTCAATCGATCATCGATGGCGTTGATGACTACACCGATCACCTTATGGCTCGAAGCGGTCAGCTTGGCCGAAAGCTCGGCTGAGATTGCTCCCCGGTTTCCTTCCGTGAGCTGCTGCTTGTGGAACAAGACCGGCGGGGACTTTTTATCACAGACCTCGACCAGATCCTTGTTGGACTCGAAGTTCTTGCGTTCGACGTTCTGATCCCCCTTGGCAAGCATCCCGGAAAGCAAGCTGGCTCGGGAAAAATGGGTGACACTCGGGATGGTGGCAATCACGGGTAGCGGCGGGGCATTCGATTCATCCAGCGTTGCCTCAAACCAGTGGTCCTGGCGAATATCTTCTAACAATTCATGGCAGATCGCCCAGCTCATGCCATCGAGCACCACCAGCAGCACCCGGTTGCCCGCCTCGACTACTCTGCTCACCACGCGGTCCAGGACGTCCTCGACACCCATCACGCCAGCATCCTTGGAACCGACCGCAGACCAGTCAGCCAGGGCTTTGGCAAAGGAGTGACTAATGGATTCTCGACGTTCGAGTACGATTCGATCGAGCAGTTGATAAGCCGCCGAAAGATCCGCCACATCCTCGCCACGACAAAGAGGTTCGCGAGCCCAATCGACAAAGGACATTTCGCGAATCTGCTGGCCTGCGCTCTCGGCAAAGGATCCAGAAGAGACGGCGGTCCCGTTGAGCCATCGCACCAGCCTGACTGCCATTTCCGCCTTCGAGACTTGATCCTTATTACGTCCTAGCTTGGCCAATCGATGAGCAGCGATCTCTTCCAATCCAGCTTCACAGCCATCGATATAGACTCCCTCGCTCTGTGCGACGGCAGCCACACTGTTCTCAGGTGTCTTGATCGCCGCCTGGATGGCGTGTCCCAGTCGACTTAGTCGCTGCTCAAAGGACAAACGCGTGAGAGGGTTCCGGTAGGCATGCTCGTGGCAAATGAATTGTTTGAGCAGTTCATCAGCCCGTTGTAGGTGATCCTGAGCCACACGTGGGTCATCATGGCGATCCAGATCAGCAATCGCATCGATCGACACCTTGCCCAGTGTGCGCCCCACCGTTTTGGCGATCGGCTTGTTCCCGTGGTACTGCTCCATCCGAGCCGCCGCCGCATCGAGGGTTGCATCCTCGTCCGATCCGTAAACCACCAAGCAAGTCACGGCCAACGCCAGCGCGTCTGCACCGGCGTTGCTCTCCACAAAACGCAGTATCGATTCGGCAGCGTCTCCGAGGTTGTGCACTAGGCGATTGCGTAGACTCGCGCAGATCGCCTCACCCGCTTGCTTGTAGCGTTTCGGTCCCTTCTCGGACGAAGCCCACAAGAGCAATGACACTAGGTCAGGTTCACTCTCCCCCATGTCGAACACATGCCGACAGATAGCACGCCATACCGTCCCTGCATCCAGGATCCCTGCGGAAACCGGTGGGTATCCGTCGGCCGGGGCAAAATCCATCAAGGCCTGGGCAATTGCGGGATCGAGTATCGAGCGATCCAGTTCCTTGGCTTTGAAGAGTGAACTCAAACTAGCCCAATGATCTACCGCAAACAGCCGACTACGAGCCAACCGAGCGACCACATCCAGCCCGAGGTCTTTTTGCTGGAGTCCGGTCAGGAGCACCAATCGCTGCTGCTCTCGTTCCGCAGCCAGCAGAGCCTCGCGGACAGCAAATACCGTATCGGCACGTACGACTTTGGCTTTGCCGAACTCGAACTCGACTTCGGTCGGTCCCTTCATCGATGAAGATACATGCAGACCAACGGCGAGCGCGTCGCTATCGCGCTGCCACTTGTCTTCGATGATCGTACGGATTTGATTGGGAGAGAGAATCGTCATGTTTTTTTCAACCACGAATCAGTCGAATCATACGAATCGGAGGAAGACACCACGAAACTCACGAAACACACGAAAGAAAACGCCATTTTCTTCTCGTCTTCTTTTCGTGTCATTCGTGCATTTCGTGGTTGTCCCTCGGTGCTTAGCGTCGTAGTCATTCTTCTTCCTCCAAGGTCCAGTGGATGGTGAGCCTGAGCTTCGGGTTCTGCTGGAGCTTCTGTACCAATTCTTGAGCCTCGGAGAGAGACTCACGGTGCCCTAGCCGCGAGCGACTGCCCGAGCCTATCTGCTTCAGTCCCTTCTTCGGTGGTTCCGGAGGTGGTGCGATCGGTGCGGGTACGAACGGTGCAGGTGCAACCGGCGATGGAGAAACGGGAGCGACAGGTGGTTTGGGTGGGGTCAACAATCGGATTGCTCGGCTTTCCGCGTCGGAAAGCTTCGGGGCTAGTCCTCCGGCCAAAGCCAGTTCGTCGGTCGACAATGCCGACCGCACATCCTGGAGCAACAGGTCCGCCTGCGTCTTTCGGTCGTCCACCAGATGAGCCACCCCGTTGAACAGGTCCCATTTGGTATTGCGCAGGCAATCCAGAATCGACGAAGCCGATTTCAAGCTACGCCCCATCGCCGTCCCGGATGTTTCCATCTTCGCACCTGCGATCACACCGACGAGCGCCGTTGCTTCCTTGCCGGTGCAGTCGACCAGCAGCTTGCGTGTAGCTCTGGCCGTTTTGACCCGGTCGGCCTTGTCGATCTCGCTTTCGCTGACGCCAAGGTTTTTGAGAATCAACTGCAAACGGTCGGGCAAGCTGTCGCAGTCTCCCTTCAGGCTGGCAACGCTCTCCTTGACCTTCGAGGCCAGCATCGCAAGGTTCCCGGCATTGAGCAGCCGCGAAACGGCGTGGCCAAAGACCTCCGAGACCCGAACCACTGCATTCTCCCAATCTTTCACGTCCGGGAGTTGTTGCTCGACCAGCTCCAGATCGCCGGGCATATCGTCGAGGGAGGGGACGTAGTTGCCTCCATAGCGTACGAACGATCGGTTGGTTTGGTCGGCGTAGACCAGCACCAACAGATTGCAAATCTCCTGTGGCAGCCCGCGCTCTTCCGGCTGATCCATCCAGCGTTTCAGATCCGCGACCGTGGGATGGGTTTGGTCCGACTGAGAGAGCATGCGGTTGAAGTGGTTTTTCCAGAAGGCACCCAGCACGAAGTGCGTTTCGGACATCTGGCCCAGGTCCAGCGGGTTGCAGATGTTACGGAGCTTGAGCCGTAGCGTCTTGTCCTCGACGAACACCCGGCCATCCTGGGTTCTTGCTGCTTCCTGGCAGACCTCCAGCACCTGCTTGAGATCCTTGCCCATTCGGACCTCTTGCCCAAATTTCGGATGCTTCGGGTACTGGTGAGCCAAAGCTTGATCCAGCAAGTGCTCCATCGCTTCGCCCAGCGTTGCCCCCACCGGTCGCTGGAGCACGAGTGAAGGCAACAGCGACTGGAAATGCACATCGGACATGTCGTAGGCGCTGTCCAGTGAGCCGGGGGTGGGTTCGCTGCGAATTGCGTACGCGGCTTCTACCACCTGGATCAGCCTAGATTGCAGGGCGCTCTGCTGATTGCGGAGGAGCAGTCTGGCTGTCTCCCGATCCTGCATCGACATGTGTTTGGCGTACTGATCTAGGTTACCGCCACGGAGCAGGTGGTCGATGATGACCAGTTTGCCCAGTTCCGCCTGAGAGCGCGTAGAGAAGAAAGATGGCAACCAAACCATCGTGCGATGCGATTCATTCTTGTCTCGGAACTTGTTCAGTCGGTCCAAGTCCTCGATCGGTGTATGCCCTTCGGAATCGAATGGGAAGTCCAGAATGAGCTTCCAGTCGTCTCGCGAGCGGAGCGACTCGTCAGGCAAAGCGCGAACATTGGTGAATAGGACTTCGCAAGACCGTCGGCTGCCACGCCACTGGAAACCGTAATCGATAAACAACTCCTCGGAGTCCTGAATCCCGATCGACTCAAAGAGCATTTTGCGCAGGCGGAATTGGCGGTTGCCCGGATTGTCGAAGACCCGTGCGGCCTCGATCAAACCGTCGGTGTCGACTCCTTCGAGTTCTAGCGACACCGTGGGGTTGGCCGGATCTCCCTCGACCCTTAGTTCACCGCAGATGCCTGCCCAGGTACGAAGCTTCTGCGCGACGACTTGATGTTCACGCCCGGGAATCCTCGAACGGATGGTCCCATGGTTGAGCGCGGCTAATCGCGTGCACGTCATGTTCTTCAGCGCGTCGACACCTTGCACCAGCGAGGAGAGGAGCAAGCTCTTGATGATCCGGTCGTCGTTCTCGAATCGTGACAGCCGACCCTCGATCTCTTCGTTTCCAGCGGCTCGCTGCTTGTCGACTTCGTAGTCGATCTCGTGCTGTTGCTCCAGCATCGGACGCAGTCGGTTCTGGTAGAGCTTCTTGGCGTTCTCAAACCGGACTCGCATCACATCGGTGAAGGCTTCGTCACCGTGGGCTACCACATCCCACAGATCGCCCAGCGGGATCACATCGCCCAGCCGCAGCGTGTCGCGACGGTTGACCAGCAATTGCAGCATGATCTTGAGTGCCGTCCGCTCGCGCTGTAGTGCACTGGACACCGCAACCAAGGCCTGGATCAACGCCGGACTGAACGGGTACACCATTTTGAACATGGCCCGGTCGGCTTCCCGGGTTAGCAGCACTTCCATGATCTCCTGGCGTACCTTGGCCGTCTGCTCAAAGGCTTGTTCCAGTTCTGCTTGGCATGCATCGTTCTTGGGCCTGAGTACACGCTTCTGAGCGATGACAGGCAGGTTGCGGTCTTCGAGGGTGATCGTGTGGAAGCGGCCTTCCCAGTGGGACAGGACGTCCGAGAAGTTCAGCTGTTGCATGCCCGCCACGTTCTCGCCGATGAGATCGCGTAGGTCACGCTGACGAGCTACGAAGCTGATGATCGGCACGGGCCGTTCGGCCTTGCGCGATTCGACCAGCTTGGCCAGCTTGTTCCCTTCGGTCTGAACAAAGTTCAGGTCGCCTGAATGCGTCGCCAGCCAGAGTATTAATTCATCGAGGAACAGGATCAGGCCGTCGTAGCCGAGCGTCTTGGCATGTTCGCTGATGATCGCCAGCCCTTCGTCCAGATCGACGTAGGCTTCGTCCTTGCCTTGGGCGATGCCACGGAAAGCGGGGAAGATGTTCTCGACCAGCTTGCCGACCAGTTGGCTCCGTTCCTTACTCTTGGGCGGAGCTTGCAGCGCAGCCTCAAATCGCTCGGGAGTCCAACCTTCCAGTTTTCCCCAACCGGACGTTTTCAGTGTTCGGTTTTCAGTTTTCGGTTGCGCGGACTGAACACCGAATACCGAAAACTGAAAACCTTCGTTCAACTTCTGAAAGAACTTTTCATCACCCAGATCAGCCCGAATCTGCTTGGCGTTCTCGAAAATCTCATCGGCAAGGTAAACCCCGGGGAGTGGGCAACCGGGATGGTGTTCCTGCACGTGATCCACGTAGCCACCGAGGATTGCTGACTCCATGCTGCGGGCACCGATCATGTGATACGGGACCAGCATGAACTTCTTATTCTCGACCCAGCGGTGATCGTCGCAGACCTTGGCCAGTTCGGGGATCGAGCGTACTGCCGAGTTGTGCTGGAGCAGCAGGTGCAGCACCGCCATGAAGTGCGACTTACCCGAGCCGAAGCTGCCGTGGAGGTAGCAGGCCTTGCTGTTGGAGGCGTCGACCGCGCTGCGGATGAACCCCAGCGCATCGTCGAAGCAGGTGACCAACTGCGGCGTGACCACGTACTGTGCGAGGGTCTTCTCCGGTTCGGTGACCCCTTTGGACAGGTTGAGGACAAAGTCCCCCTTACGCACCCGTTCGGGTAGATCAAGGATGTCAGAAATTAGCTTATCCATGAATGTCACCGTTTTCTGGGGAATGTGTTTTCGGTGTTCGGTTTTCGGTGTTCAGTGACTTGGAAAGCCCGGTCAGCATCCGAGCAATGCCTTTGGTTTCCTCAGCGATCTTCTTCATTTGTTCCATGTTGATGACGCCGACTTTGGCAGCGATGTAGGCTTGAGTTCTGACTTCTGCTGCCGAACCTCGGGCGATCTTGAGGAACCGTTCAAAGTCCTTTCCTCCTCGCTCTGATCCCTCCGCGATGTTCGAAGCCACGGAAACTGCTGCACGTTGCATCTGATCCTTCATTCCAAAGTCACGGCTGTCCTTCAAAGACTCGTAGACGAACACTGCCAAGTTGCAGCTTCGCTTCCAAACTTCCAAATCTTCAAAGGACTGAAACGCCATTCGTCACCTACCGAAAACCGAACACTGAAAACCGAAAACTAAGTTCATTACGTCTTCCTCGTTCGTCGCGTCGTTGTTTTCTTGGGTGGCTCCCAGGCTCGGATTTGTTCGATTGTGAGGCCGAGCTCATGGGCATCCGCCTTGACCAGCGTCTGGTACGACTGCCCTGCGGTTTCACCGAACTCGGGGTCAATCTCGGGATGCCACTGGTGGATCCAGGGGAGCAGTTGATCGAGACCGGCGAGCAGCGGCATGAGACGATTCGCGTCCCAGCCGTCGCGTTTGCGGGCGTCGTAGTAGGCGATCAGGGCCGTGGCCTGTTGCAGATGGTTCCAGCCAGCCCAGCCCACGACTAGCGACGGATCACTCGCGGTCTCGCAGTGCGGGTAGCTGATCCAGCGTTCCTTGGGGACATCGAGCTTGCCTCGCAGCCGCCAGTAGTCAGACTTCAAAAAGTCAGCGCTGGTGTACTTGGGTGGAACGGGGATTTGGGAACCACGAATGTCAGGAATCTCACGAATTTCTGAAGGATTGCCTTTGGCATTCGTGCTATTCGTTTGATTCGTGGTTGATAACCGGTCTTCTTCGCGTTGCAATTCCCAGGTTTGCTCCCAAACCTCCCGTTTGCGGAGACCGGTTGGCTTGTAACGCAACAATGGCAGGAACGGTACCGATTCGGCCTCGACCAATTCGGCGACCAGTGCTGCCACATCAAAGTCTTCCCGGCCTCGGTAGATCGCCGCGACTTGTAAGAAATCACCGTCACCGCTCGCCTTGTCCGCAAGCTCTGCAACTGTTTGCAATCGGGGTTCATGGTGTTTGGCATCAGGCCAGTAATGGTTTGTCTCCAGACGGTCGAGAAGCCAGTTTTTGAGGGCTCGTAGCTGCTGTTCATCCCAAGGCACTGTGTTCCAGCGGCGTTTGTACATTCCGTCTTCTGTCAGGCCAATTTCATTTGCTGACTCAAGCACTGTGATACGACGTTGCACAAGTTCCCTGTACGCATCGGGCCAGTGTTCCGGAATCGCTGTAATCGGCTTTATGCCATGTCGCCGGAACCAAGCTGTTTTCGTCGCGCCGGTCTCGATACGTTGCGCGAGCGAAATCTCAAACGCTCGTTGACCGAATTCAATCGGAGGAAGATCCTCACCTGAGTAAGTGGAGTCGTCGTGAATAAGTCCAAAAAGTCGATACACTTCCCAATCAAGTTCTTCTTGTAACGCGATCATTTGGCCGCGCGTAGCGTGCGCTCTAGACTTTGCTTCTGCGAGACTAGACGCTGTCGGGGTTCCGCGTTGGATGACGTGGTCCGGCAGGAAGGACAGGTACTCTTGGCCTAGTTCGTCGAGGCGTTTAGAAATGGCTAGGGGCAATTCCTTGGTGATCGGAAAACGCTGTAGTCCAGTTCCCGTAAACTCAAAGGTATTGAACTCCGGTTCACCTGTAGTCCGAGCACCGTGTTGGTCCGTCGAATCTCCCTTGTTGTGAAACGTCTGCTTCATCCAGAAGCAAGCGGTGGAGCTGTTGAGCAGGCCGAGGAGGGCGAGGTGGTCGTCTTCGGTAGCCTCCGGCGGCAACTTGATAATCGGTGCCGACCTGTTAAAAACCTTCCCACCCCGATCCAGCACAAAATGATTGTGCGACGCCACAAATGCAAAGGCGATGGAGAGCGGGGTCTTGAGGCGATCAAGTGTTATCTGGTGCCACTTCCACCAAGGAAGGCCCTCTGAAAAGTACGTACCCTTGCCGAAAGTAGCACGGTTTCCAAGAACGGTTCGACACGGCCATAGCCAACGATGGAGGTGAGGCGTCTCCGACAGTGACACTAACGAGTCGTTGGCTTTATAGGGAAAAATCGAGTAATTAACTTCCTCGGCCTTCCAATCTCGTATTTCGTCACCAAGTTGCAGTTGTCGAATAAAATCGATTTCGACATGCTGCCGTAAAAAAGACGTTTTGTCAGCTAGGAATACCTCATCTGCATTGGTCATTCCGAACACACCAACCAGGTCAATCAATTCCGATAGCTTGTGAGGCGCATTTTCCTCGATAAGTTCCATTACATCGGATGCACCGCCCCCTCCGATACTCCAGGGATGGCTCGTAAACGTAGCGCGGCTTACGTCGGATACCGAGGTGAATGCATCTTGGGTATTTGCTTGATCGACGTGATGCACAATCGATTGCCAGACCAACCCTTGGGATGGATCGACGGGTGTGCTTGGCTCTCCCTTGATCCCTAACACCGCCCGAACTTTCCCATCGGCTGGGAGCCGATTCCGTCCAAACAGAATCACCGTAGGCGTTCCATGGCCTGGGATATACGCCCCCGAGGTGTCGATTACGTGTGTTAGGTCGACCTTGCCGAAAAAATCCTCGATGAGTTTCTTGCCAAACTCACGCTTCATGAATGAGTTCGCTGTGATCTGCCCCACGTAACCCGAGCCCTGCGAGTCTCCCGAATTCGTGTCATTCGTGCCATTCGTAGTTGTCCCCCCCGTCACCGCAAGATCGAAGAACCGCTCCATAAACGGAACCGAAAGTGAATACTTACGATGGCAGGTCGGATAACGATCGCGATACGCTTGATTGAGTGCTTTGTCTTTGGGGACGATGTACGGCGGATTTCCCACCACGGCATGGTACTGCTGCCCCAGCACCTCGGAGATCGCTTCCTTGTCTTCGCAAGCGTAGATCTCGGGTGCCCAACTTTCTTCCTTTGTGCCCAGGAACTGCTGCTCCGCTTTCTTGTTCCCTTCGCGATCCCAGCGCTTGCCGAATAACAGGCTGTCGCCGGTGGCTAAATGGATCTTCCAAGCCGGTGCATCCTTCAGCCGCTTGATCCCGCAGGCTCTCAGTGCCGCCACGATCAACCGAAACCTGGCGATCGCGACCGCGAAGGGGTTGATGTCACATCCCCAGACGCCATGAAGGGCCTTCTGGGCTGCTGCGACCTCGTTGGATTCTCGCTTGATCCACAGATCGAACAGCCGAGCAAACCCTCCGAGCAGAAAGTGCCCCGAGCCGCAGGTGGGATCGATCATTCGCACTTCGTCGAGACCAAACTCGGCGATGGCCGGATCGAGCGTCCGGTCGAGAATGAACTCCTCCACGAAGACTGGCGTCTGTAGCAGGGCGTACTTTTTGCGTGCACGTTCGGACAGGTCTTGATATAGGTCGCCCAGGAAGCGAGTGGGATCGGATTCGGGGGATTGGTGTTCGGTGTTCGGTTTTCGGTGTTCGGTTCCCTTTCCTCCTGCCGAAAACTGAAAACCGAAAACTGAAAACCCGAAACTTCGCCTAAGCTCACCCGTCTCTGGAACGACTTCCCGCCAGAATGCGAGCAGCCGCATCGCCATGTCACCGCTCGGCCCGACGGCCCACAGCGGAGTCTTCCCCTCGGCAAACAGATCACGCGCTGCCGGGATCTTCCCAACGGCATGGAAGACATGCTCGAAGTATTCCCGGTCGGAATCGTGAGGATGCTCGCGGAAGTAAAGCTCGTGGGTATCCTCCGCCAGTTTGCGTTGTTCGCCTTCACCGGCCAGCCAACACTCATCGATTAGTTGGTTGTCTTCCATGAACCGTACGAAGACACAGGCCAGCACCCACGCCACGGCTACCTGATCGAGATAATCCTCGCGCCAAACCTCAAACGCATCGGCCGTGCGGCCTCCCTTTTCGATCTGCGCATACGCCTCACGCAGTCCGCTATCGACCTTCGCACTATAGGGATCGTTCTTGGCCGTGCTGCGAGCGAGCAGGTCTTCGGACAGGTCCGTGACCAAGCGCTTCAGTTCAGGAAGGAAGGATGAAGGTTGAAGGCTGAGGGATGAATTCGCGTTCTTGCTCATTGGTTGCTTCCACTCTTTCGATTCATTCTTTCGCCTTCATCCTTAAGCTTTTTTTTCTTTGCGTTCTTACTGCAGGTTACAAGGATAGCAGTTAACTCATTTGCCTCATTTTGCAGTTCCTTGAGACGTATTTCAGGAATGATTTCTCCTTCAACCAGCAGTTCCATCCAGTAGGCCGACTCCTCCAACTCCTGTAGTCCACCTTCGATCTTGCTGACAAACTCGGCGGTCGAACGGCTACGGATCGCTTCACGGTAGTGGGCACCTACCGAAGTGCCAGATCGCAAGAGCTGCCTTCCGATCACCTGCGCTTCCGTGGATTTCGGGAGTGCGGAGTACAGGCGGATTACGCGGAGAGCAAATGCTTTCGTTCGCAGTCGCAAGTCGTGATGTTCGCTCATTTGACTTGCTCCTTATCATTCATCCTTCCGCCTTCATCCTTCACCCTTCCGCGATGGAGATTGTCGATCCACGCCTCAGAGACCTTGGCTCGTTGGCCCGGAGAAATCAGCGGAATCTCCGCATCGTCGAGGAATGGCATGTCGTTCTGTTCGTCGGTTGCTACCAGTACCCAAACCCCCGGGCATTTTGCATCGTGGCCCACTCGATCTCGCAACGTCTCCAACAGGGACATCATGTCGTAGCGGGCGATCAACCCGGGGTGGACCAGCAGCAGGTGCTCTTCGCGGCTGAGAAGCTCCTGCTCCATCTTGGGCTGAGCCATGCTGACCAAGTGCAGCAGGTTCTTCCAATCCTGGTTACCCGTACCGCTGCCGTCGGCTTGTTCAACCACCTGCCAGGCAACGTCCAGCTCCTGGGCTTCGCTGCGAAGTGTATCGAACAGCAGGGAGTCAAACGAAACTCGCTCCAAATCAAAACGTCGCAGGAGATTCGTTTC
>Ga0315905_10004265_pt1 | contig 14583 bp, 9 predicted proteins | sample LakEriMetagenome_5_FD_203522 | JGI IMG/M metagenome (GOLD analysis project Ga0315905, IMG submission 203522) | Freshwater fungal communities from buoy surface, Lake Erie, Ohio, United States - Buoy 4 MA121 | ecosystem: Environmental > Aquatic > Freshwater > Lake | place: USA: Lake Erie, Ohio... | reverse complement strand
CCGCAATTAGGCGGTCCACTTCATCGCGATTGGCGCTCATAGAGGTAAAGGCTAGCGGCGATAACTGGCTCGGAAGTGTTGCCAAATGCGTTAATGGTCGCGAGCACACATAGTTATGAGGGAGAATGTGCGTTCCGCCATTGTGTAGTGGCTAGCACATGGGCCTTTGAAGCCCAGGGTCCAGGATCGATACCTGGTGGCGGAGCGTTAGACTTACCCATATGAGTGCAAACCTCGAGACGGTTGTTGTTCTCGCCGCAGGTGAAGGCACTCGAATGAAATCTGCAACACCAAAAGTTCTCCACGAAATTGCTGGGCGCTCGCTAGTTGGCCATGTCCTTAACGCAGTTCAATCGCTAAAACCAAAGCAAGTGCGCGTTGTCGTTGGCGCTGGGCGCGAAGCAGTTGAAGCACATCTCTCTGAGATTGCCCCAAAAGTTACAACGATCTTCCAAGAACGTCGTGGTGGCACAGGACATGCAACACAGTTAGCGCTCGCAGGCCAAAAGATTGGCGGCACAATTTTAATCTTGGCAGGAGATACACCGCTCTTATCTGGTGAGTCTTTACAGCAACTCCTTGATATTCACCACGCTGGTGGATTCACAGCCACAGTTCTTACCGCAGAACATCCAGATCCAACTGGTTATGGGCGCATTGTGCGCGGTGATGATGGGTCACTACTTCGCATTGTCGAAGAACGCGATGCTGACGATTTCGAAAAAGCAATCTACGAGATAAATTCAGGCGTTTACGCCTTTGATGCGCAGAAGCTATCTGGCGCAATCGGAAAGTTAAGTAACGATAATTCGCAAGGCGAACTCTATTTAACTGATGTTATTGAGATTTTGCGCAATGAAGGTGGCTCAATCGCTGCCGCTTTAATTGAAGATTTCATTGAAATTCTCGGAGTAAACGATCGAGTGCAGTTAGCAGAAAGTGCTGCGCTGCTGCGCGATCGTATAAATGAAGAATTTATGCGCGCTGGCGTAACCATCTTGGATCCAACAACAACTTGGATTGATGCCACGGCAAAGATTGAAAACGATGTCACCATCTATCCTGGAACAGCGATTCTCGGAGAGACAACGATCGCAACAGGTGCGGTCATTGGCCCACGCGCAGTTCTCGAATCTTGCACAGTATTAAGCGGCGCCAAAATCATTGAATCAAATTGCTTTGAGGCAACTATCGGCAAAGGTGCCAACGTTGGTCCTTACTCATATTTACGTAAAGGAACCGTGCTTGGTACAGATACAAAGGCCGGAGCATTTGTGGAGATGAAGAATGTAAATGTTGGAGATGGATCAAAAGTCCCTCACCTTTCTTACGTTGGCGATGCAACAATCGGTGAAGGAACCAATATTGGCGCTGCCACAATCTTTGTTAACTACGACGGTGTTGAAAAGCATCACACAACCGTTGGAGATCATGTCCGAATCGGTAGCGATTCAATGTTAGTTGCGCCAGTTTCAATTGGTGACGGGGCTTACACCGCCGCCGGATCTGTGATCACAGAGGATGTTCCACCCGGTGCCATGGGTGTCGCTAGAGGTAAGCAAAGAAATGTAATAGGTTGGGTCATGCGCAAGCGATCCGGTTCACAATCTGCCAAAGCTGCCGCGCGACATAGCGACGAGAAGAAAGGCTAATTTCCTTGAGCGAAATTCGTTTATCCTCAGAGAAAAGACTCCGCCTTTTTTCAGGACGCGGATTTCCCGAACTATCTGATGCCGTCGCTGCTGAACTTGGAATTCCACTAACACCAACATCTGCTTATGACTTTGCAAATGGTGAAGTATTTGTTCGCTTTGAAGAATCTGTTCGCGGTTGCGATGCTTTCGTTATCCAAAGCCACACCGCTCCAGTAAATAAGCAAATTATGGAACAACTAATTATGGTTGATGCGCTAAAGCGTGCATCTGCTAAGCGAATCACTGTTGTTGCACCTTTTTATGGTTACGCCCGTCAAGATAAGAAACACCGTGGCCGCGAACCAATCACCGCACGTTTGATGGCTGATCTTTATAAGACCGCTGGCGCTGATCGATTAATGGTTGTTGACCTACATACTTCACAAATTCAAGGATTCTTCGATGGTCCAGTTGATCATTTGTTCGCACTTCCAATGCTCGCAAATTATGTCGGCAGTAAAGTCGATCGCACTCGCTTAACAATTGTTTCACCAGACTCTGGCCGCGTGCGCGTTGCCGAACGTTGGTCTGAACTACTTGGCGGATGCCCAATCGCATTTATCCATAAAACTCGTGATCCACGCGTTCCAAATGAATCAGTAACCGGGAAAGTTGTCGGTGAAGTAGATGGCCAAACATGCGTAGTCATCGATGACATGATCGATACTGCAGGCACAATTACAAAGGCTGTTGATGCACTATTTGCAGCTGGTGCAAAAGAAGTAATCGTTGCCGCAACCCACGCTGTATTTTCTGGTCCGGCAGTTGAACGCCTAAAGGCTTCAAAGGTGACCGAAGTTGTTGTTACTGATTCACTTCCGATTGATGAAGATAAGCGCTTCGATGGCTTAACTGTCCTCTCAATCGCGCCACTTCTGGCTCGCGCCATTCGCGAAGTCTTTGAAGATGGCTCAGTAACTAGCCTTTTTGACGGCCACAGCTAAGTCAGGCTAATATCGCCCTATAGTTTCCGGCGAGGGTGAAAAACTCCGTAATCGACGGTAAGGATTTAACTCCTGCTGGGACTTTGTGTAGTAACCGAAGTTTCTCAAGTAAATCAATAACAAACAGGAGTAATTAAAATGGCAGAAATCAAGATCACTGGCACAACACGTACTGAATTCGGTAAGGGTGCGTCACGTCGTGCACGAGTAGCAGGTCTTGTTCCTGCAGTTATCTACGGCCACGGCGAGAAGCCACAGCACATCACACTTCCAGCGCGCGAACTCGGCGTGGCTCTGAAGCAGTCAAACGTTCTTCTTCAAATCAACATCGATGGCAAGGATGAGTTAACTCTTCCAAAGGCGATCGTTCGCCATCCACTCAAGCAGATCCTCGAGCACATCGACCTTGTCGCAGTTCGTCGCGGTGAAAAAGTTACCGTTGCTGTTCCTGTTCACGCAGAAGGTGAACACGATCGCGATGGAATTCTTGAGCACGTTAACAACACAATCGATGTTGAAGTTGAAGCAACTGCAATTCCTTCATTCTTCACACTTGACCTCACAGGTCTTGCCGCTGGCTCTTCGCTGTACGCAGAAAATATTGCACTGCCTGCTGGCGTTAAGTTGATCTCCGACCCAAGAACAATCGTGGTTCACCTTTCTGAGCGTTCAACTGTGGTTGAAGAAGTTGCAGTAGTCGCACCGGCTGCAGATGCAGCAGCGGCACCAGCAGATGATGCCGAGAAGAAGGACTAATAAGCCCTACCCTTTCTCCTGTGAGTTCATCTCCTTGGATAATTGTTGGTCTCGGTAACCCGGGCGAACAATACGAAGCCACTCGGCACAATGTTGGCCAGATGGTTATCGATGAACTCGCTAAACGTCACAACGTAAAACTCAGTACCCATAAGTCACGCACCGACATCGCCGCCTACAAGTTAGGCGTCGGTGTCGATGCTTTTTCGGTGATCCTCGCTAAATCAAAGAGCTACATGAACGAATCTGGCGGACCGATCAAAGCACTCGCTAACTTTTACTCAGTAGAACCGAGCCAAATAATTGTTCTGCACGACGAATTAGATATCCCATTTGCTGCCATCCGCTCGAAGATCGCGGGCGGCGATAACGGCCACAATGGACTTAAGTCGTTAACTTCCGCCTTTGACTCTCCCGAATATTTCCGAGTGCGACTTGGGATTGGCCGCCCTATGGGACAGCAAGACCCAGCAGATTTTGTGCTTAAGCAATTTAGTAAAGAAGAGAAGAAGGATCTACCAGAATTTTTGGATCGTGGCGCAGATGTAGTTGAGTCTTTAATTGAAAAAGGGCTTGATTTCACCCAATCTAAATTTAACAGTTGATAATGGCAGCACCTATTTTCTAAATGTTTTGCCTGTGTTCATCTGACTTTAACTGAATCCGCTGGGGTTACTTCCAAGTAGCGAATGAGAATTATCTTGCTTCCCCAGCCATTTCAACAACTAGAAGGGAAGCAGTCATGTCAACATATTTTGATTTTCCAACTTGTTTTGTCTGTAGATCTATAGAGTTGGAAATTGTTAGTAACGATGATTATGGTCCAATGACGCTATGCGGTGAATGCGGTTATTCCTGGATAGCTACCTTTGCAGATATATCACCAAACATTATTAAAAATATAGCGTCATAATCGATTGCTATTCGTGGTGAAAATCTTCACCACGGCCAGTTTTAAAGCGGTTCTTCTTGAACTTTCGCGATTCATTCATCCAGCGAAGGTCAGCAATGATTTGTTGCAATTTTCTGATCAAACCAGCGAACCCCTTAATTCAAAGGCCTGAGAAACGCGACCGACAGCGACAACCATCGCGGCGGTTCGTAAATCTACAGAGTACTGTTTGGAAACCTGGTGAACATTTCCAAAAGCCTTCTCCATGCGCAGATCAAGCTCTCGTCGGAACTTGTCTAATGGCCAGCTAAACTCTTGAATATTCTGAGTCCATTCAAAGTAAGAGCCCATCACACCACCCGAGTTAGCCAAAATATCCGGAACGATCACAACCCCGCTTGCACGAAGCTCGCGATCAGCAGCGATAGTTATCGGCTGGTTTGCACCTTCGACTATGAAGTCAGCGTTAATCTTGCCGCAGTTTGCATCATTAATAACTCCACCCAAAGCTGCTGGAATTAAAACTTCACAATGCGTTTCCAGGAGTTCATCTGCTTTCATTCTCTCGTAGCCTTCGACAGTTGCGAGAGTTTTATGGCTAAAAATCTCTTTGATATCTATTCCAGATTTATCTTTTATTCCCCCAGTGACATCTGAGATTGCAACTACTTTCATACCTAACTCCTGGGATACAAGGGCTGCGTATCTACCAACATTTCCAAAGCCCTGAATCGCAACACTTGCACCCTTGACTTTTGCACCATGTTTTTCCAAAGTTGCTGCGGTAATTTGTGCAACACCTCGCCCAGTCGCTTCTTCACGACCGAGAGCCCCAAAGAGTTCAACTGGTTTACCGGTCACGCATGCAGGTTGAAAGCCCTCCAACCGATGATATTCATCCATTAGCCAAGCCATTGTGCGTGCATCTGTTCCCATATCTGGCGCAGGAATATCACGATGGTGGCCCAAAACATGTACAAGTGATCGAGTCCAGCGACGAATAATCTCTTCTTTTTCAATATCGTTTAATTTTGATGCATCAACGGCAACTCCACCCTTAGCGCCGCCAAAAGGCACATCGATAAGCGCAGTCTTCCAAGTCATTAGCGATGCTAAAGCCCTTACTTCATCGAGATCTACATCTTGGTGGAATCTAATTCCACCTTTTCGCGGTCCGCGTGCGCTCGAATGTTGCACTCGATATCCAGTTAGAACCTCAACATCGTTCTCGCGTCGCAAAGGAATTGAGATAACAACTTCCCGCTCACAACTGCTAAGCGCTTTGATAACACCAGGCTTTAGATTTAAGAGTTCGCCTGCTTGGGCAACTTTTTCATTTACTTCATCAAATGCGGAAGAACCAGAATGAGTCATGCCTAGAGCCTATGAAGTCGCTATCGGAGGAAAAAGGGGTTTTTCCTTTAGTCTTGATGAAATCTAGGTGAACGCGAGCGTAGGGTCAGCCAGTATTGCGTAAGCCCGCAGCAACACCATTAATTGTTAATAGCAAAGCGCGAATCAGCATGGCATCAGATGAATCTCCAGCAGTGCGAACGCGATGGAGCAAAGTCACTTGCAGCAAGTGCAATGGTGATAAGTAAGCCTCACGTACTTGCAGTGTGCGAGCCAAGATTGGTTGATCGCCAAGCAAGGTGGTTTTTCCGGTTAGCGCCAAGATCTCTTTCACGGTTAACTCAAATTCTTCGGTAATTGTGTCGAGGAAGTGGTGCAACTCTTTTGGAACGAGTGTTTCAACGTAACGCTTAGCCATTACCAAATCGGTCTTGGCCAAAGTCATCTCAACGTTGCTGATAAAGGTATGGAAGAAGTGCCAATCAGTGAGCATCTTCTTTAAGACATCTGTCTTACCCGCTTCACGCGCGGCCTTTAGACCAGAACCAACGCCATACCAACCAGGAACAATTTGTCGTGATTGCGTCCAACCAAATACCCAAGGAATTGCGCGCAGCGAATCAAGCCCACCGGCTGCATCTGGGCGGCGCGAAGGACGTGAACCGAGGAAGAGATTTCCTAACTGTTCAACCGGAGTTGAAGCGTAGAAATAAGCAGGCAGATCGGGATGATCAATTAGCGTGCGATAGCGCGCAAAAGATGAATCGCTAATCAAATTCATACATTCATTCCATTTAGCAAGATCATCAGCGTTTTGGCGAGGTCCGCGGTTAAGAATTGTCGCTTCAAGAGATGCGGCAAGTGTTAGCTCTACATTTTCGCGAGCAAGTGCGGGCAGCGCGTACTTATCGCTAATTACTTCACCTTGTTCAGTCATCTTTATCTGACCGTCTACTGATCCCCAAGGAAGAGCAACGAGGGCGTCGTAAGTCGGTCCGCCACCACGACCAACAGAACCACCGCGACCATGGAATAGTCGAAGTGTTACGCCATATTTCATCGCTACATCGCGCAAGGTGCGCTGTGCACGGTGAATCTCCCATTGGCTAGTTGCAATACCAGCATCTTTATTTGAATCAGAATAACCAAGCATTACCTCTTGGACATCACCACGTAAAGTAACTAGCGCGCGATATGTTGGATCAGAGAGCAATTTCTCAAGAATCTCTCCAGCAGCGCGAAGTTCAGCAACTGTTTCTAGCAACGGAGCAAAACCAATCTTGGCAACTTTCTTATCTAGATCAACCAAACCGGCGGCTTTACCAATGACTACAGCGGCGATTAAGTCATCTGCTCCTTTAGTCATTGAGACGATATAAGTTTCGATTACTTCTGGACCGAAACGCTGGATTAGATCATCAATTGCTTTAAAGGTATCGAAAGTCTTCTTACCAGCGGCATCTAAGTCAGCAGTGTTAAGCGCTGCTGTTGAGCCAAGTTCCTTAATCAAAAGAGGGAATTTATCTGCGTGCGAGAGTTCAAGATAACCAGATGGCAGCACTTGCTTAAGTAAGTTGTGATGGGCATCAGAATGCTCGCGGATATCTAAAGTTGCGTGGGTTAAGCCAAAGGCGGCGATGCTGCGGATCGTGCGCTCGAGTAAGCCAGTAGCAATCAATTCACCGCGATGGGCGAAGAGTGAATCGCGCATCAGCGTTAGGTCAGCAATTAATTCAGCGGAGTTTGCATAATCGCGTCCTGGCACGTGAGGAGCACCAACTGCGTGGCGGTTACGGGTAAATGCTAAGCGATGCACGATTGCAGTTGCCTTTAGTCGGTACGGCTCTTGCTGATTTAAACGTAAGAAACGCTCTTCAAATTCTGGGATGTTCTTCAAATCTTTTTCGACAGAGGCAGATAACTCAGGAGTTGCACCGACAATACGAGTTGAAACTGAAAGCATCTGGCGCAGCTGATCCATGGCAGCGATTGTGGTGCGAATTGCGTGGCCAACTTGAAGAACAACGGCATCTTCAGTTACTTGTGCGGTGATATTTGGATTTCCATCACGATCGCCACCGATCCAAGTACCAAAGGTAAGTGGTCGTGCTTGCACCGGAAGTTCAATGTCAAGGCGCTTTAACTCGCGGGCAAAGTCATTTAAAACTTCAGGAACGGTATTGCGAGCTAAGTCATCTAAATAATAAAGGGCATTCATTGCTTCATCGAGCGGTTCTGGACGGTCTAAACGCAATTCATCGGTCTGCCATAAGAGGTCAACAGTTTCCGCAAGTCTTTCGGTTTGGCGGGGATCTAAATCTTGATCTAAAAGCTTTGCAACTTCACCAAGTTTATTTAATATGGAGCGACGGGCTGCCTCTGTTGGGTGCGCAGTAAAAACCGGGCGCACCATTAATTCGCTAATCCACTCTTCTAATTGTTGATGAGTAAATTCGTGGCCAGGTGTTTGTGCTTTATACGCTTGTTCAATCTTGTCGATTGCGCGACTTAACCACGAGCCACCGGCTGCGCGTGATTGCGCAAGAACGCGGGCGCGGTGTACTTGTTCTGCCACATTTGCTAAATGGAAGTAAGTACTAAATGCGCGTACAAGTTGTACCGAATCTTCGACCGAGAGTTTTTCTAGTAACTCAATTCCGCCACCTTCGCGGACCGCTTTTCGTACAGATTCAACTAGATCTAAAAGCCCTTGACCTTCTTGACGTACGAGTGATTGCCCCAAGAGATCGCCGAGTTTGCGGACATCACTACGCAGGACCGCATCATCGCTTGCGATGTTATTCGAATTAGCTGGGCTCTTACTCACTGGCATATCCTCTCAGGAATACCGACGAGTTTGATACGTAAATATGCGCGTTAGACTTGGAGCATCAAGCCCCCTCCCTTTTCGGGAACGGGGCCAATCGGCTTTTCCGATAATAGAATTGAGAGGTAGGCAAATGCGCGCGTTAGTGCAGATGATTGGCAGCGAGAGCGCTGTTTCATCTTGCCTGCACGATTCCAAGAAGATAATCGCACCTGCAGCAACTTATCCCTTCTTGCTTGCCAAAGTCGCCGAAAAATCATCGCTCCTTGTTGTCACCAGCTCGAGTCGTAGCGCGGAAGATTTAGCTTCTGAATTACGCGAATTGCACAACCGAGTTCTGGAGTTTCCGGCTTGGGAAACCCTGCCGCATGAACGGTTAAGTCCGAGAAGTGACACAGTTGCAAGGCGTCTCGCCACATTGGCAGATTTAGTAGCGCCAAATAATGAAAATACAATCGTTGTTGCACCAATTCGCGCTGTGATCCATCGCTTCATTGCTGAGTTGGCAAGTCAACCTTTACAGAGTTTAGAGATCGGCAGCGAAGTTGATTTAACAACTTTGATTACCAACTTAACTGAACTGGCATATACCCGCACTGATTTAGTTGAAAAGCGCGGTGAGTTTGCAGTTCGTGGTGGAATAGTTGATTTGTTTTTACCGCTATCTGAGCATCCCGTGCGTATTGATTTCTTCGGCGATGAAATCGAAGAGTTAAGTTACTTTGATGTCGCTAGTCAGCGCACCACCACACCGGTGATTGGCAAGTTAGCCATCTTGCCGTGCCGCGAATTATTACTGACTTCAGATATCCGAAAGCGTGCAGAGAGCGCAAAATCTAAATACCCAGCAGCCTTAGAAATTCTCGATCGCGTTGCTCAAGGCATTTCAACTGAAGGTATGGAATCGCTAATTCCGATATTGGTTGATGAGACTGAAACTATTTTGCAGCGCATGCCCCAAGGAACTAAAGTTATTTTCATCGATGATGAACGTATCCGTATGCGCACCATTGATTTACTTGCGACAAATGAAGAGTTCTTTGAAGCGGCCTGGTCACACGCAGCCCTTGGCGCTGCAGCGCCTCTGCCAGTAACTGATGCAACTTATCTATCCTGGGAAGGTTTAAGCGAAGAAATCACCCGCTGCAAACTTTCATCGCGTGCGCTTAATCCATTTGGATCTGATTTAGATACAGATGCAACCTTCCTAGATTTTCAAGCGATTGATCCGCTGCGCGCTGATATGGATCGTGCGATTAGCACCTTACAAAGTGCAGTAGATGCTGGCTTCTCAATAATCTTTTCAGCAGCAGGCCAAGGTATGGCAGAGCGTTATGCCGGGATATTTCGTAACGCAGACCTGCCGGTTGTAATCGTTCCGGAATTACGGGCGATACCAACGAAAGCATCAGTGCATATAGCGCAATCTTCAATCGCCCACGGATTTACATCACAAAGTGCACGGATTCTTTTTATTACCGAACGTGATTTAACCGGCAGTAAGGCATCGGCCAAAGATGGTGTTCGTATGCCCTCTAAACGTAAGCAAGCAGTCGATCCGCTGGAACTGCGCGCTGGTGATTTTGTAGTGCATGAACAACACGGAATTGGTCGCTACGTTGAAATGGTTCAGCGAACTATCGGTGGAGTAACGCGTGAGTATTTAGTAATTGAATATGCGCCAGCCAAACGCGGGCAACCTGGCGATCGAGTCTTTGTACCCACCGATACTTTGGAGCAAGTGAGTAAATACATTGGTGGTGAATCACCAACGGTGCACCGCATCGGCAGCGGTGAATGGCAGAAAGTTAAAGGTCGCGCCCGCAAGGCGGTAAAACAAATTGCTGGCGAGTTGATTCGCTTATACGCAGCGCGCACTAGTTCGCCGGGTTTTGCATTCTCACCAGACACACCTTGGCAACGAGAGTTAGAAGACGCCTTTTCTTATATTGAAACGCCAGATCAACTCTCAACTATTGAAGAAGTTAAGCGCGATATGGAGAAGCCATATCCAATGGATCGCATCATCTGTGGCGATGTTGGTTACGGTAAAACTGAGATCGCAATCCGTGCGGCATTTAAAGCGGTTCAAGACGGTAAACAGGTTGCTGTTCTTGTACCAACAACATTGTTGGTGCAACAGCACGAGAAAACTTTTGCCGAGCGCTATGCCGGCTTCCCATTACGTGTAGCTGGACTATCACGTTTTAATAGCGCAAAAGAATCAAAAGATATCTTGGCCGAACTCGCCGCTGGCAGCGTTGATGTTGTGATCGGCACACACCGTTTGTTATCGCAAGATGTGGTTTTCAAAGATCTAGGTCTAGTTGTTGTAGATGAAGAACAGCGCTTTGGGGTTGAGCAGAAAGAGTCGCTGAAAAAGATGCGCACCACAGTGGATGTGTTGGCAATGTCCGCAACGCCTATTCCGCGCACACTTGAAATGGCAGTAACCGGCATTCGTGAAATGTCGACGATCACAACGCCACCCGAAGAAAGGCATCCGATTCTTACCTATGTCGGCGCTGCCGAAGATGCGCAGATCCGCGCCGCGATTCACCGCGAACTTTTGCGAGACGGTCAAGTTTTCTATATCCATAATCGCGTTGAATCTATCGATCGCGCAGCGGCCAAGATTCAAGAGCTGGTACCCGAAGCGCGAATTCGAATTGCACACGGACAAATGAGTGAAGGTTCACTGGAAGATGTGATCTTGGCTTTCTGGAACCGCGACTTTGATGTGCTCGTTTGCACCACAATTGTGGAGAGCGGCCTAGACATTGCAAATGCCAACACTTTGATTGTGGAACGCGCTGATAATTTTGGTCTTTCACAACTTCATCAATTGCGTGGACGCGTTGGTCGTGGACGCGATCGCGCATATGCATATTTTCTCTATCCGCCAGATCAGCCGCTGACTGAAATTGCACTCGATCGTTTAAAGACAATTGCGACTAATACTGATTTAGGCGCGGGTATGCGCGTAGCCCTCAAGGATTTAGAGATTCGCGGTGCAGGAAATCTCCTTGGCGGAGAACAATCTGGCCATATCGCAGATGTTGGTTTTGATTTATATATGCGAATGGTCGGAGAAGCAGTTAATGATTACAAGACTGGAATCATTGATAAAGAAGAAGAAGCACACGAGTGCAAAGTTGAGCTTCCGATCAACGCCCACCTTGCAGAAAGTTATGTACCAGGTGAGCGATTGCGCCTTGATCTCTATCGTCGCTTAGCTGATGTTGCTAAGCCAGCTGATGTGCAATCTATTCGGGAAGAGTTACTGGATAGATTTGGAGAATTACCTGAAGAAGCCAATGCACTTTTAGCGGTCGCACAATTGCGCGCTCTGGCAAAATCACATGGCATTCGTGAAGTAGTAGCAACCGGAAAATTCTTACGCCTTGCACCGCTGACCTTGCCTGAATCACGTCAATTGCGGTTAGCGCGCCTGTATCCAGGCTCGCTATATAAGGGCCCAACCCGCACCGCTTTGATTACATTGCCGAAAAACCCGGCATGGAATCCGTCTAAACCAGTGGCAGAAATAGTGGATACTTCTCTCCTGACCTGGGTTACCGAGGTCGTTGACCAATTAACGAAAGCGAGCACAACGTGAAGAAGATCCTGGCTGTCCTGACTATCGCATCAGCCCTGCTTTTAACAGGTTGCTCGCAAAACAATGAAGCTGCCACTATCGGTGACTTCAAGATTTCTCAGACTGAATTGCAGAGCAGTATCGATGCCGTTATGGCAGAGCGCACCAAGGTTGACACATCACAGATGCAACTTGAAACTGGCGAAGAGTTTAATCGCGGACAGTTGCGCTTTAAGATTTTGATGCACACCTTTGATGAGATCGCTAAAGAGTTAAAGATTGAAGTTACTTCCAGCCAAATCGAAGCCAAGAAAGCGACGATTGTTAATTCACTAGGCGGCGAAGCCGAACTTCCAAAGAACTTAGTAAATGCCGCTATCGCACTTCAGGATTTCGATACTTATATTCGAGCGATTGTGATTTCTGATCAGGTAGCCGCTGCGCTTTCTCAATCTGGTGTACCCGATGAAGAAGTTTCAACCAAAGTTGGCGACTTGCTTAATGCCAAGGCTAAAACTCTCGGCGTAAAAATCAATCCGCGTTATGGCGTTTGGGATAACGAAATAGGCGATGTTGTCGCTGCTAACGTAACCGGCGATGCAGTAAAGCCGTCAGATAAGTAATTAAATGTCAGGTTCAGAACTTCAACGCCTCGTTGAGGTAATGGACCGCCTGCGATCACCCGGTGGTTGCCCTTGGGATGCTGAGCAAACTCACGAATCCTTAGTTAAATACTTACTCGAAGAGTCATACGAGTTTATTGACTCTGTAGACGCTAAAGATCGCGAAGGAATGCGTGAAGAGCTAGGCGATGTATTACTTCAGGTTTACTTCCACTCTCGAATTGCGCAAGATCATCCCACCGATCCATTTTCAATTGAAGATGTTGCGCGCTCAATCGCAGATAAGTTAATTCGCCGCCACCCACACGTTTTTGAAGGCTTACAAGTATCTGGAACTGAAGAAATCATTGATAACTGGGAAGAGATTAAAGCGAAAGAGAAAGGGCGAACATCCGCACTCGATGGCGTTGCCCTTGCACAGCCCGCGCTTCCATTAGTTGAAAAACTTCTCTATCGCGCTGAAAAATATAAAGTGAATGTTGAGTTAACGAAATACCAAAGCGATAAGCCAGCCACGCAGGAAAGTGTCGGTGAAGCACTGGCATCAATAATCGCTTGGGCGCGCGATAACGAGATTGACCCAGAAAATGCGCTGCGCCTATATGGCCGCCAAATTGCGGAGCAGATTAAGGCAGCAGAGTCGCGGTAGTATTGCCCTATACCGCTCAGCGCCGAGCGTGCTCAATCGCAAGAAATACTTAGGAGATATCCAAATGGCAATTATCGAAGCAATCGGCGCTCGTGAAATTCTTGATTCGCGCGGAAACCCAACTGTTGAAGTTGAAATCGAACTCGAAGATGGCACACAAGCACGCGCCGCGGTTCCGAGCGGTGCATCAACTGGTGCATTTGAAGCAGCCGAACTTCGCGATGGCGATAAGAAGCGTTACCTAGGTAAAGGCGTTTTAAAGGCTGTTGACTTTGTTAATAACGAATTAGCGCCAGCAGTTGAAGGCTTGGATGCACAAGATCAGCGCTTGATCGATGAAGTAATGATCAAACTTGATGGCACACCAAATAAATCACGCCTTGGTGCAAATTCAATTCTCGGTGTTTCACTGGCAGTTGCTAAAGTATCTGCAGAATCTGCCGATCTCTCACTCTTCCGTTATGTCGGTGGACCAAATGCACACGTGTTGCCAGTTCCAATGATGAACATCCTCAACGGCGGCGCACACGCTGATACCAACGTAGATATTCAAGAATTTATGATCGCGCCAATCGGTGCCGAAACTTTCCGCGAATCACTTCGCTGGGGAGCTGAGATTTACCACGCACTCAAAGCAGTTCTTAAAAAGCGCGGACTTGCTACATCTGTTGGCGATGAAGGTGGTTTTGCACCAAACCTAGAAAGCAACCGCGCCGCACTTGATTTGATCATTGAAGCGATCGAAGCTGCCGGCTTCAAGCCAGGTAAAGAGATTGCACTCGCAATGGATGTTGCCGCAACTGAATTCCACGATAACGGCAAGTACAAGTTCGAAGGATCTATGCGTTCTTCTGATGAAATGATCGCTTATTACGCAGAACTCGTTAGCGCATACCCAATCGTTTCTATTGAAGATCCGCTAAATGAAGAAGATTGGGCGGGCTGGAAGTCAATGACAACCTCACTTGGCTCAAAGATTCAGATTGTCGGCGATGATTTATTCGTAACAAACCCAATTCGTTTAGCTAAGGGAATCGAAACTGATACAGCAAATGCGCTATTGGTTAAGGTAAATCAGATCGGAACACTTACCGAAACTCTTGATGCAGTTGATCTTGCTCACCGTGCAAATTACCGCAGCATGATGTCGCACCGTTCAGGTGAAACTGAAGATGTCACAATCGCTGATTTAGCTGTCGCTACCAACTGCGGACAAATCAAAACTGGCGCACCTTCACGTACCGAGC
>Ga0315905_10004264_pt1 | contig 14586 bp, 18 predicted proteins | sample LakEriMetagenome_5_FD_203522 | JGI IMG/M metagenome (GOLD analysis project Ga0315905, IMG submission 203522) | Freshwater fungal communities from buoy surface, Lake Erie, Ohio, United States - Buoy 4 MA121 | ecosystem: Environmental > Aquatic > Freshwater > Lake | place: USA: Lake Erie, Ohio... | reverse complement strand
CACGCCGATGCTCACGTGCAGCGGCTGCCGTGTAGCGAGGTTTTGCAGCGCAGATCACCAAAAGATGGCTTCGAAAAAGGCCGCATTGGGCGGGAATCTGTGGACGGGGCGGCACAAGGATATCTGCGGAGTGCTCCGCAAGTGGCAAGATGTGGTCAAAGATGCCGTGTCGCCTGACTCGTGCACTTCGGAGCTGGTTGCGTTTCTGCAGCGAGAGTATGCGCGATGTCCCAAGGACGCAGAGGGAGCGCCAGAGGCAGTTCACTCATAACGGAGGTCCAGGGCGTCGCCCTGCAGAACGAGGCCGCGAAAGTGTTTTGGAATAAAAAGATTTCACTTGGAGAGCGGAGGAATGTGTTGGGACGGGAAGGATGAAGGCGTGGAGGACGGGTTCGTGAGTGTCGTAGCTTCCGGTCTGAGTAAGTCTGTGGGGTTTTTAAAAGGATTTGTCTTCGGTCAGTGCTCGGCTCTGAGTCGGCGGCAGTGACAGCGAGCAGAGAGCGCCTCTCCGCGTAGTCTACAAGATTGGTTATTTAATACAACTCTGCTGAGTCTGTTTCCATTCATCCTCCTCCTGCGTCTCCGCCCTGGCAGCCTGTCGCCGAGAACTTCTGCACGCCTTGGATTGAGCTACGCGAAACTAAATGCCTTGATCATCCGCCACCGTCCCAACCCCTTCCTCAGCCACACCTTACCCCCCATTACAGAGAGTCCAATAAACAACAGCCCCCAGAGCCGATCGTCGCTCCGTCCCTCGGGGGTGGGGGCTGAGTTGGTGTTGCAGAATTTTGAAGACTCGGTGCCTCCCCCCCGCTGGAGGAGGCGCAGCTGCTGCCTGGACGCGTGTGCGACCTCGTCTGAGAGGCCCTTCTGCCACGCGGCCTGCATGTCGCCGGGGTTCAAGTTCGTGGCGATGGCGGCGAGGTCGATGGGCAGCTCCTTCTCGTCCGCGGGCCGCCGCTCCTGCAGCATCAAAGCGAGGTGCGAAGAGCAATCTCGAAGAAGCAGGAGGTCCAGAATTCGCACACTGAAGTCAAGGCCTTGAAGAGTCGAGCCCGTGCCCGCGCAGCTTTCAGTCCATTCACTCTGCGTGTGTCACTTGGTGCACATCGTTCGCGGGGACGGAAATCTGCTGCGCAAGCGGAGCCTTGATCCAGACGCGATCACGCAGCGTGCGGACATGCCACGCGAAGTGCGGCGACCGAAATGAAAGCTGCGACAGGCTTCGGGGATGCCCCAAGATCAGTTTCTTGAAACAGATTGTGGGCTCAGTTTGCTGGATGTCGTCGCTGTCGATCTCCTCATTTAGCACCAGCACTGGCGCCTTGAAGAAGTACTTCTGCACCCACTCCTCAAAGTGTCCGCGGCAGAGCTGCGCCTTGGGCACGGGGGTAGAACCTGAACCGTGATTGAAAGTAAGTCACCATATTTCATTTCCACTATCCACCGCCCCGCTTCCGTGTTGTATGACACCAGCCTGCCATTTTCGCCGTTTTTCAGTGAAGCTTGCAGAGAGTGCAATTCAACCTGTGCGTTGGGTTCAAATTCAGACATCTGCCTGTGGTGGAAAGGTTGGTCTTGAACTCGTCGTCCGATTCGGCAGCCAGTGCTCCGCGTGCAGGCCGGCCACGGCGACGTCGATCATGCCGCCCATGCACTCCTCGAGAGAGCGGCCACAGAGGCTTATGCACGAACCTGGCCTGCAGCACGGTGGGCTGCATGCACATCTTGCCGCTCGGTCGCCGCCATCGCGCTCAAAATCTTGCCAATGACATCCCCTATCGCGTAGCGCAGCGGGTGAGAACCCGGACACCTTGCCGCTTCCACTGCTGCTGCCGTGTCTGCTCCTTGAGTGCGCCTTGCGTCTGGCGTCTTGCAACGAGACAAAGTCCGCGATCTCCGCCTCTGTTAGCTGCCCGCATTCCAGAATCTCGACCGTCTGCAGTGGACGATCGTCGTCGTCGACGGCCAAGGCCTCGATCTCCCGCAGCGCACGCATCCCCGCAGCCACTGCATGCCCAACCACAGCCTTGCGTGCGTCAGCATCCGCGCGCTCACGCTCAAGAACGCCTTAGACACGTGCCGCATAGTGTGCAAACATGCCGCATAGTATGCACACGCGCTATAGAGCATGCCGAGAAATATTGGCGGAAGACAACGAAATCATGATCGAGCCACAGTGCCGCATCCATGGTGATATAAAACTGAGCCCATTCATCACACACAAACACATGACCATGACAATCAACATTAGAATGTGGCTGCAGGGCTGAAAGCTCACAGCACAAGTCCTGGTCTCAGACGCATGGCTGCGGCGGACGGCGGCTGCCGAAGAAAGAGCCACACGCGCGGTGACGGCGGTGAAACGCACCTGGCAACCATTAACTCTTTGACGGATTGTAAGAGTTCGTGGATCACTCGTTGCTCGTGTGTATAGGGGGGAAGGTGCGTGGCTGTGGCCTTGCTGTGGTGCTCGGACAGCGCGCCGCTTCCGCTCACTGGCCGTCCACGGCGGCTGCTTGTCGGCGCGGCGGGCTGGCGGGTGGCTCTCCGCGCGCGCTGGACACGACGCCGTGCAGCGGTGCCGGGACCAGCGCATAGGGCTGATGCTGAGGCAGGGATGCGGCGGATGCTGCTGTCCCGCGGGCTGACCCACGAGATGCGCGGTGGAAGGGCGTGTCTGACGCGTGCGTGTTGTCCGGATGCGCTGTGCCTCGCTCCCTGCAGGAGGAGTCTCGCCATGTTTCTTAAGGAGGGCGACGCCGGCCCCAAGCTGCTCCCGGCCGCGGCGAAGAAGCTGCAGGCGAGCGGCAAGAAGGGCGCCCTGGACACGAGCAAGTTCGCAAAGCCCAGCGAGCAGAGGGTGGAAGACTACCGCAAGCAGGGCGAGTTTGGCGCCAAGAAGTTCATCAAGCCCTGACGCGTGGGGTGCAAGAGCCAGCAGGTTTTCGGTGTCAAGTCCGCTCAGCACTAAGGTGTGGGCAGCAAAGACGCAGCTGGTTCTTGCGAGAGGGAGGGACGCAGCCTGAATGTTGGGCAAGCGAGCGGCAGCGTACGCTGCTGGGCTCGTCGCCCTTCGGATGACGTGCTTTGTCGAAACTCTGGCGAGAGACAAAAGAGCCGATATAGGCCCGCGTCGCGATCTTTCATAAGACATGAATTTCCCCTTCCGGCATGCCGCACATGCTTGAGCATGTCGGAAATGCGACAGTGTCAGGGTGTTCGCAGGGCGCGAGTGCCATGGCCTGCAACACGGCATGCCATAACAGCCGGTGGTTGATCCTCGTCACCGCCTTGGCGTGTATGTAGCGTAGATGTCGCAAATAAACTGTTAGTACCAGGGCGCTTGACAACGCCTGCCGTGGGCCCTTGCCTCGCCCGCCGTGCTCAGACTGTGTGAGTCTTCCAAGCGCGCTCGGCCTGGTGCACGTCAGTGTTTCACACGTTGACCGACGCGCGCGGCGCACCATGGATGGTGTTCATGAGAAGTTAGAGGCGTAGCAGCGCCGCAGCAGTGTTCTCGTGGGCGTTGTCCAGCCTGGCAGAGGCCGGCTTCACGGTTTCATAGCCCGGCCGGCTATCATCATGATCATCATCACTGGCATGATCGTGATCATGATAATCCGCGTGTTTATTAGGACCTACTCAACTCAAAAGCTGGGGGGGCCTCAACACTTGCCAATATTTTTTTCTGGACACGTCAAACAATGCCGGAGATCACCGCAAACGTTTCCTTTGACACGATCGCTGTGAGTCTTGCCACTTCTGAGCTGGAGCACTATCTGGGACAGTACTGTACTGCTCCTGTTCGCATGTGTGCTCTGGGACAGCACTGTACTGCTCCTGCTCGCATGTGTGCTCTGTCTCAGACTACTGACCACGGTTAAAGCAAATTATATTGGCATCTGCGCACCTCACGCAACCTCTCAGCGCGAGTGGCGTTGCAAGTGGTCCCCTGATGCCGACAAGGCCGCTCTGTCCGCGGCCCAGGACGCCCTCACAGAGATTCTCGCCGAGGTCTCGCTCTCCTCGTAGCCTATAAACCTGCGCGTTTTCCCGACCCTTCTTCTGTGAAGAGGACCGCTCTCGGCGCGCAGACTCATCTCTCCGTTACGCCTCGTAAAGTCAAAATGTGTGCTGTGTACGTGCATACCTGCGGGCGTTGAGCACAGGTGAAGGCCGTAAAAGGCGTGAAGAGTGTGCAGCGCGTGGTGTGCGGAGGTTGCATGGACTTCAAGGTTGTACCTGCTTGGATAAGCACTGCAGAGACTTACCGCGCGTGGTCGTGTGTGCGCATGTAAATGCTCCAAACTCATTGCGCCTGCTGCAGAACATGGGACGAAGGCCACATACAAAACGCGCATGTACATGTGCGTGCGTGTGCGTACGTGCGTGCGTGTGCGTGTGCGTATGCGATGTATGACGTACGTGTGCGTTCGTGCGTTTGCGTGCACGAAACGCATGGCTCGTGCTCTGCAGGTGGTGACGGCACTTGGGGCGGACGCCTGGGGCGATTGGGAGGCCGCCAAGTTTGCTCCCGAGGAGAAGTTCCTTGAGAAGATCAAGGCCATCAGTGGTATCTCCCAGGTGTCCCACTACAGAAAAAGAGTCCCCTACGAAAAAAAAAATGCAATCTCTAATTCAAGACGGTTAATGGCATCTTGCAGGTGTCCACAGAAAGAGGCCACCCCTAAACCATACACCCTGAACCCCAGACCTCTCAACCCTAAACCACAGTACTAAAGTCGGTCTGCACGCTCTCTCACAAGCGTGCAATGGAAAAATGAAAATCAAATGAACGCGCGGGCACACAACACACACACACACACACACACACACACACACACACACACACACACACACACACACACACACACACACACACACACACACACACACACACACACACACTAGGTTGAGACGCAGACCTACACCCTCATGCCCATGTGAGTACCGAGCGAGTCAGCGAAAGCCAGACAGTATACCCGTATCTTTACAGTACCATTGAGGCTATCGAAACAGCGCTCTTCGACGCTTCCCGTCTAGGGTCTCGTCGTATGATTTCGTGCGTGTGTATGAATGAATGAAAGTCTGCAAACAGACACGTGTGATAGCTGCTAGTTTGAGGTGTTTCACATGACAGCAAGTTTCAGGCGTTTGATATGAGAGCTAGCCAGTACAGCAGCGCGCGCTCTCAGGGTACGTCTTGGACATGTTTTGTAGCCATACAGCTTCCTCGGTAGCAACACAAAGAGAGAGAGCAGCGATAGATTGAGCCTATCGAACGATACTCATTATCGTGGGGGGGAGAGCCTTTCTGGTTTTATTCAGAGCAAAAGCATTGAATGAGGAGGCGGAGGAATAGGGGCCCCCTACCCAATGAAAATGTATCCCGCTTTCCATGCTGTGTGTGTGTGTGTGTGTGCGCGCGCGCGCGCGTGTGTGTGTGTGTATGATGTGATGATGGAAAGCGGGATACATTTTCATTGGGTTGGGCAACGGAAGAGAAATACGTCAATAATTGACGTGAAGGAACATCACTTTTTCTACAGCGAGGGTTATGAACATGGTTTCAATTTTCATTCAATTTATTTCTCTCTACTCTCCCCCCCGGGATTCTCCTACCCTCCCAGATCCTCCCCGAGTCTCTTATTCTTGATCTTCTGGGACGCCTTTCAAAATTGCGTTAACCTTCTTCAGCACTGTCAGAATCGCAGAATTGGCATTTTGCTCCGTCCCACCACCTGCAACACAGCAACACTCGCCCACCCAGTTCAGTCACTGGTTGATCGTCAATAAAACTACCCCCAACCCATCCACACAAACACACTCAACCTAATACACGAACACACCTGCGTTACTCACTCGCACGCACACACCGCCTAGAACTTAATAATTATATATAGTGTGGTGCCCATTATTCTTACAGAGACCCGGATGCTGATTCCCGGTTGAAAGATCCTGGAAGGGTGCAGAATCTCTCTCTCTCTCTCCCCCCCCCTCACACACCTCTCCCTCAGAGTGCATTCATGCGCATCTGCTTGGGTATTAGAAAGATACCGCGAAATTAGATGGTGGACTCTAGCTTTTTTGAGGCCTTGCGGCCATATTCCCTTTTCGGCTCTTTTTTTCTATTTGAATCATGATGGAGCAAAAACAGAAAGATACCCCGGAATTGAATGGCGGACTCGAGCTCTTCGACACACGCAGCGACCTGTATGATACACACACACACACACACACACAATTATAATGAGTCCATTATAATTGTACTATCTCACATTTAATCGTGTTTGTCGTGTTCATCACATCGTGTTGTGTTGTTGTTTTGTGGTTTGTAATGAGAAAGAGATTCAACCTTGCTTTTGAGAACGGAGTTTGCTCTCCGCAATTCAAGGTTCGCTGCCTCTGTCACGTCCTGTGCCTGAGTGTGAACACAAACAAAAGCAGAGGACAGGAAAGATGGGAATGACAGAAAAGAGAGGCCAAGAAAAGAAAGGAAAAGAATAAGCCTCAAAAACCATTCAGCATTCGCTGTTTGCGTCTTGGCCCGCGCATGTGCATGCTTGGCGGTGTCGAAAGAAGAACATTGTAGACCATGAGGGTGTTCATACGGGGTTCGGTGAGGCAGTGAAGCTGCTCTTGAACACGTGGCACAAAATCGCACTGCACAGACACGCTCACACAGCACACAGAAGAACACCATCTTAGCAAACATGTAGACCTGGAGAGAATGGTCGAAATCGTTTAGGATGGAACGATTCCGATTAATAGTTTCTGACAAACTGACACGCAACTTCTGCATTTCATCTGATGTTACACAAGAAGACGGATGAGGAGAGGGAGGGCGGGGGATACAGGGTATAATGAGAAAAATGTAGCATATGCTTGTCAAGTTCTGATCATATTGCGCAACAACGTGACAGGGCATTCGCGTGATGCATGCATGCGTTGGTACACGTGCTTGTCTGATACGGCATGCCAGTTGGGCAATACCATCTCTTGTGGTCATATCGCCCCTCTCCTCTTGTAGCACCTGACAGAGAGAGAGAACAGCTTCAAGAGTTTAGAGAGATTTTTGATTTACGCTGCTTCACAAATTACCGATTTTTTATTTTTTACTTCGTGAGAGGGCAAGGGCTTTACTCCCCCCTTGTCAACGCCGCCTTAAACTCGTTTTTGGAAAAAATCCGGTACATTTTTCCAAAATTTACAAAAAAAAATTACATTATATTTTGTGTAAATTTTGGAAAAATGTACCGGATTTTTCCAAAAACGAGTAAGGCGGCGTTGACAAGGGGGGATTAAAGCCCTTGCCCTCTCACGAAGTAAAAAAAAAAATCTTTATCACGCCTTATTTAAAAACATGTTTTTTTTAAAAAAAAACATTGTATCACATCACAAAAAAATAATAAAAAAATATCTAAATTATAAGAGATGTACGCACTAGCAAAGCAACGCGATTTATTTGATTCTTATTTAATTTTGGTAAATAATGAAATGTATATATTGACCTGAAAGCATTATTTCCTATGTTTTTTTGTGGTACTAGTTCAGAAAGCATTTTTTGGAGTCCCTTTCCTGTGTATTGTTTGCCCTTAGCATATATAATTAGATATTCGCGCGGGTAGAGCTTTACACTTTCAATAATATTTTTTAGTAATAATTCGACATTATTTTTCGATTTTTTTTATAATCTCATCGTTTATATTATCATATATAGAATATGAAATTCAATAGATTCGTTTAAATAAACCCAAATATTATTCTCATCTTTTATATATATTGCTCATTCGTGTTTTTTTGCTTCTTCATGGCTATCTAATATTTTTAGGTCTAACCCCTCATTTCGAAGAGGTGGAAATAATGAATAAAATAATAATAATAAAGATTTAATATTTTTATTTCTTGTGTTTATATCCTGTCTATTTTTAATTGTTAAATTTTCATAAGTTTCAACCTAAGTTTCAACCCAATCATTATACAAATTGTTTCTAACTTTTAATATTTCTGTATAATCTAAAAAAAATCGCTCATTACAATCTAATTTATTATCACTTTCTTTTATTTCATGTATTCAGAGAGGGAGGGGAGGGAGCAATAAGTCTGCTCATTTAAAACGTCAAGAGACAAAAAGCGACAGATTCAGAGACACAGAGACAAAAGAGCTCACCTGCATATGACCAGTAAGCCGTGTGATTTCGTTCCACAGCGACTCTCTCTCCGAGGAATGCTGCCTCCTCATTTTCGCAAGGTCCGCGCGGGCTTCACATTGAAGCTGCTCGCTCTCGGTACACTGAAACATGAGGAAGAAGGGGAGAATGAGAGTCGCTCGCACATGTCTAGTCTCGGCTGTTTTCAGTTTGTCCATGAGCGTATGTTTACGTGCTGGCGTCTGCGTTGAAGCACTTTGATTTTGCATATGTCTGAATGACACATATCAGCCACTCAGAAACCTGAGCAGTAAGCTCCAGGACGCGGTGCTCGAGATTGGTACAGACTTTGCGGAGGCGTTCGATTTCGTTTGCCGCCTTATCCGCGCACAAATCGAGAGCCTGCTTATCCTCGTCGGCGACACGCACTAGCTCCTTCAGCCTTTTGACCTCAGCCTCGAGCTCCTGCAGGAGCCAATTAGTGAGCGACAAGTTCAAATCGGAGCCTTGCTGGGCAAAAACACTTGATACCTGCATCCTCTCAGCCTTGGCTATACTTGCGTCGCGCGCAGCACTGACTTCCGCGACTTTTGCTTCGAAATTACGGATGGTTTCAGTCTGCTGCGCTGCTATGGAGACGACGCTATCGTGTATGCGCCTCATGTCAGCATGTTCGTTCTGCAGCTGCAGAATTTGTTCACCTGACTTGACACCCTGTATTTGGAGCTGACGAATCTCCGTTTCAGACTTGCTCTTCAGTTCCTCAAAGGCACGCCGCTCGGCGTTGACCCTGTCTCTCTCCTTGTCAACCTTTTCTTTGTGGTGGCGCACAGATTCGTGCAGCTGCAGTGCACGCTGCCGATGCTCGCGCAACTCCTCACGCAGATCCTCTGCCTCAGACTTGCTGGCATTCAGTGATGCCAACCACTCAATCGCCGCCTTGTCGGCGGCAGCCCGTGCCGTGGCGGCTTCAGCCCATGCAGCTTCCGCGCGCGAATGCTGAGCACTTGCTTTTTCCTCAGCCGCCTGTACTAGAGCACGCATCCGTGCTTCCTGCGCGTGAAAGCGCATCTCGGACTTCTTGACCTCCTCTATCTCGATTTTCAATCTATTTAGCTGCAAATCAATTGCGTCGATTACATTTCCAAACCCGCTCTCCATCTCCCTCAACATATTTTGCGTCTGTTCACTCCTTAAGGTGCTGAAAGCTAGGTGCGACGCCATTTCCCCGACCCTTTTCTCAAGCGCAGCGACGTTGCGAATGCTTTGTTCGCAGTCCAACTGCAGCCGCTGCCCTCGCTCTCCGAGAACAGAGGTTCGCGCGCTAAGGGCTTGTCCCTGGGAAAGCCCATGTTTAACGACTCGAGATAGTTGGAGAACTTGGTCCTCAACACTCTTCAGTGCCACAGCTACCTTATTGCCGCGTATCTGCAAGTCCTCGGCGCGTGGCACACCTGTGTCAGCAAAGTGCCTTGCCTGTCAAAATGTGCAATATCATTTCACTCCATCAGACACTTACTTGCATGTCATCAGCTCGTCGCCGCCACTTGTCGACCTCCTTTTGTTGCGCCGCTTGCAATTGCTGGTCGCGGTCAATATGGTCTCGCAGTGCACGCCGCTCCGAGACTGACTCTTCCCGATCCCCTCGAGACCTTTCTGTCTGTGCTGTCATTGCCTCCACGAGTTTGTCCATACGGATCTCCAAGTCTGCCACCTGACATTTTTTGGTCGTTTACTGTCAATAATTTTGACAAGAAATCATTCTGTCAAAAAGCCTTCTGCACAGCATGATTTGCCACACTGCAGACTTTCACCTGTTGTTGCTTGGCATCATGCTCTGATTCGAGGTGCGCATACATACTCTCAAGGTCAGAAAGCGACTTCTCCGCTGCCTGCCGAGCCCTGCTCAGATGACAAGACCAGTGTCAGCTTTTGCCGATCAGGGTACCGGAATGTATCAGGCCTTCTTTCCCAACTCAACTTGTTATCATATTTTTGAATTTCCTAAACCCCAAACCCGAATGCCACCTGCTTTCCTCAGTCAGCATCTCCTCGGTCTGGACCATGGTCACCTCCATCTCCGAGACAAGCCCCGCCAGCTTGTGAGCACTCAGGCGAAGCTCCGTCTCGCTCTTTTTCACATCTCTCAACTCCAACGCACGCGCCACCGCCATGTGTAGCACTGTGTCCAAGCCCTGAAGACGGGGGGGGAATCAGATTTGTCTGCACACATTTGGATTCCGCTCCCCTTCCACCTCCCCATCCTTCTCCCCCACACCGCGGCGCGACGACGCGGCCAGCGCACCGGCAGTAAATGGGGGCGCAGCTGAGGGATATGGCGGCGCGCCGCCGCTGCCGTCAGATACGCGGCTGCCATCGAATACGGTATTTACATTTACACTTTAGAGCTCTGGGCACGGTTTATATTTACGCTGCTAAATAAATAGTCCGACAACAGCTCTTTATCGCCTTATGGTCTTTTGTGACTTATGGGAAAGGATTGAGCAAGAGCCCCCCCCTTTGTCCAGCGCTCCGTGACACCACCGAAAGTCGGGCCTCAACGCGTGGTCCACGTCTCGTAGAGGCGACTTTTGGTGGCTGCCACGCTCCGGTACCGCCGCGGGCGCGACCCCCGCCCGCTGGAGGTGCTCCGGGGGGGTCTGGGGAGCAGGAAGCACCGCCTGCGGGAGGGGGAGACGCGGCCAGTCGACCCGTAACACCACCGTACACCGGATGCCTGTAGACATCCGGTATCAGGTGTCAAACACCTGACATCAGGTGTAAAACACCAGGTATCAGGCGCCAGGTGTCGGGTGTCAGGGTATGTTTGACACCTGATACCTGGTAGGCAGTGCGGGGGCCAACCCGCCTGCGGCACGTCTTCCTGGTGTGGGTTTACATGAGAGTGAGCATGAGAGAATAGCAGAGGGACTGTATATGCTTGTGGCTGCAATCCATGCCTGAATCTCCGATTCTAGCTGCACGGTACACGCGTCCAGGTTCTCGGAGAATGTAAGTGCGTTGGAGAATCCAGCGCGCAGCTCACTGCCCACGACACTGCGGGTGAGACAATCGAGTGCAGGAGGCAAGGGGGGCTCGAAGAGAGAGGAAGGCAAGCAAACAAACTGGAAATGACGGAGTACAAGCGTGCAAGACCTGTTGACATGCAGAACTCTTTGCACCTCTACCTGCTGCAATGCGAGCACCTGCCTCTCTTTTTCGAGTTCGCGCATCTGCACCAAACATGCGCATACGGACAAACATGACTCAACAAACTTTGCTGAGTACGCACTTGCTGATGCATATGCAACAAACTGCAACAATACAGCGCACCAGTGTCTGATTTTTGCCGTCTTCCTTGCGGATGCTCAAATTCAGACACTCCGCCTGGCGCATGCAGATATGTCGTTACCTTTGGGGTTTCAATGTCACTCGCAGATATTCTTACATGTACTCATCCCCATCCCTTCACTCTCTCCCTCACGGAGGCACATGGACACACAGACAACAACCTGCTCCTCTAGCATCACCACTAGCGCCTTCAGCGAATGGTTTTCCGCCAGCAACGTGGATACGGCGAGTTCCTCCTCGCACAACCGCTCATTTAGCTTCTCCCGCTCTTCTTGCAAAGCAGACTCGAGCTCTCTTTCGCGCTCTTGTGTCCTCCTGCGCTTTTCTTGCAGCGTATCTTCGAGTTCATGCACGCGCTCCCGGCATTGGAGCAGGTGCGGTACCTGTCTTGAAAGGTGGAGGTTGATGGGAAATCAGCTGACAGGTTTCATATTCAGGGCGAGTTGAATAGGTGTACACGGCTTTAAATCGAGAGGTGACAAATGACATTTTGGTGTACAGGATTAGCTAGAGCCTTCATATAATCAGAGACACGGGACCTGGCTTGCGCGCAACGACGCCTCTTGCAGCTGCTCTGCGACGACTTCGAGTTTTGCTTCCAGCTTCGCGACAGACTGGTGAGACAGCGCTAGAGCAGACTCCATTTTGTGTGTCTCATCCCTCCGAAGCTGTTCGGCAGCAGCAGCTGCAGCAAGACCCCTCTCTTTTTCTGTTCTCAGAAGCTCACCTGTCTGCAGTATACGCGCCTCCAATCCCATCATGATTGTGCGCTGATCCATTAGCTCTTGCTCTCGATCCTTCAGCTTCCCGTCAAGCACCAGCTTGTGTTCCTTGTGCTGGTCCATCAGCTTCTGTTCTCTGACCTGAAGCTGTAGTTCGAGCGCCAGCTGCCGTTCTCTGAATTCGCGCTCGAGTTCCTCGTGCTGTTTTCTGGTCGCTGCCACTTCATTTTCAAGCTGCTCTATGAGAGTGTCTGTGATAGCTTGCGCTTTCAGTCGTTCTGCGTCCCTTCTCTCATCTCCCTCTCTTCTCTCCCTTTTTCGCTCCTGCTCCTGCTCTTCCCACCTGCTCTTCTCCTCTAAGCTTTTTCGTTTCTGATCCTCCATGTCCTGCTCCATTTGCATCATTTTGACGTCTGCCTCCTGAATTAGCAGCTCGGCTTCTTTCGACACAAAGATGGCGGCTTTTAGATCGTCCTGCAGCCGGTGTATCAGCACGTCTTTCTCCCGTCTGGAGGCTTCCATATATTCATTGCTTGCCTTCAAATCCGAAATCGTCGACACGTCTTGTTCATGCACTGCCTTCATCTCAGAGATGACAGATTCCATGGTCGCGAGCCGCCGCTCGTAATCCCGCACAGTTGATGCGCCAGACTCCTTCAGCAAATCTACGGTACCTTGCAATTGCAGCACGAAGCGTTCCTTGTCTTGCACAAGGCTATCGAGCGCATCTTCGCGCGCCCTGGACACAGCAAGCAGCTGCGCGCTGGCTGCATGCTCGTGTCTCTGGCGCCTAATAGCCTCAGGCAGCCCCCCCTCGAGAGATTTGACCGCCAGATCCATCTCTCGTATTTGAATTTCAATTTGCCGCGAGATGTCCACGCCCTCCCACTTAATTTCACTGATGCAATGCTGTAGCTGCTCGATCTGTGTTTCCATCTTCACGGAAAGGTTTCTCGTCGTCTGCACTTCTCGCTCGGTCTGATACAGGCGCTCCCGACACTCTGCCACGTGCTCCTTCTCCTTGGACAATTCATCCTCAAACAGCGTGGACTGTTCTCTCCTCGCCTCTTCCATCTCGTGGATACGGAAGCTGAGCTGGGCGATTTGTTCGTTCAGGGTCTCCGCGTTGGCAGTCAACACCGACACCTCGGACCTCAGCTGGCTGCTGCGCTTCCGCTCCTGCTCGAGCTCGGCCTGCGCGTCTTCATTTTCTTGCATCAGCCGAGCATGGGTGTCCTGGACACTCCAGGTTTAGTTAGTTAAACTAACATAACAGTTAGTTCAACTAAACCTAACTAACGAAGCGTGGCGCATCAACTGGCGACTTTCAGTACTATTAGGATTATTAGGCCCATAGTTCTAATAGGCTTAATAGTCCCGACTACCCCTAGTAATCCTAATTTCTGAAAAAACCCTCCAGGCGCTAAACCCTAAACCCCAAACCCTAACCCCTAAACCGTGCTCGAGGCCAGGGCTTGCTTCGCGCTTTCTAGCTCCTGCCGCAGTTGACATTCAGCGCGCCGCAGGTGCTGGTGCTGGACGTGGTTCTTGGCGAGCACCTCCTGCAGCTGATGCGCCATCTGCTCCGCCTGCCCACAGGACAGGGCAGGCGGCGCGGGCGTCAGGTTAGCATGCGCGGCGTGCAGCGCGGCGGCAGCGACCGGGGCGCACCTGGCCGGCAATTGCCTCCCGGCGGTCCGCGCCCTGGTCGAGCAGGATGATGGCCTTGCCCGAGAGGCGCGAAGAGCTGCTCCGCCTGCGCTGCCCCGCCTCATGCTCCATCGTCCAGGCGGGGTGTGTGCGCGGCGGCTTGTGCCCGTGAACACGGACAGCGTGAGGCCGTTACTCTGCACAGTTCTCACTGCGGAGAGAGAGGGTTGAAGGTGATCTGCGTGGGCGCAGAGGGAGGGAGCGCGGCGCACAGAGCGCTGTGCGTATGTGGCACGACAACTCCTGGCTGTAGCGCCGGGGACAAGAAAGCCGGCAGGCATCCGAGAAAGCATGCGCATCGGGCAACAGAGGCAGGTAGCACACGAACACGCATGGGCATGCCCTCCTGGTACAACCTGGAGCTCTCTCCCCGCCATCCTCACGAGTGGTCCTGGCGTGGCTGCTGGAAGTCCCTCGAGGTTCCTATGCTCGCATCTCCGGGGCAATTCGTACTCACATTTTTATCCACGAAATCAATTGCTTCGTCACCTGGGCTCTTTTGGCACGAGAAAAACGGCGAGGATATCTAGCTGCTGCCGCACGCCGACGGTCGTACGCACAGTCAGCGTGGGCGGGAGCAGAGGAGCAGCGGAGCAGGAGGAGTAGACTATCACACACTTTGGCGCGCAAAAATGGCCCCGAAGACGGAG
>Ga0315905_10004263_pt1 | contig 14588 bp, 18 predicted proteins | sample LakEriMetagenome_5_FD_203522 | JGI IMG/M metagenome (GOLD analysis project Ga0315905, IMG submission 203522) | Freshwater fungal communities from buoy surface, Lake Erie, Ohio, United States - Buoy 4 MA121 | ecosystem: Environmental > Aquatic > Freshwater > Lake | place: USA: Lake Erie, Ohio... | reverse complement strand
GTGATCCGAGGTTTTTATGTGGGTACAGATAAAAAAGAAGTAGACCGATTGTTAGTTGAGATTAAAGTTTTAAAAACGATTTATTCAAGCGAAAATACATTATGAGCCAATTTGCCATCGAAAAAAATGCGAAAAATGACAAATTAATCAATTTGATTTCATTGGTTATTCCGATCGCCGTAGCCTTATTAATTGGCATTCAAACCAAATTGCCATTGGGTGCTTGGACTAAAATGCTCCCCCATGTCATCGGATTAATCAATAGCACAACTGCCATCAGTTTGATCATTGGCTTTATTGCCATTAAAAATAAAAATATTGCAGGCCACCGAAAAGCCATGGGAATCGCGTTTGCACAAGGTGGTCTATTTTTGATTTTGTATATTTTATACCACATTTCTAACCCTTCGACTGCTTTTGGGGGCCAAGGAATAATCAGACCTATTTATTATACTTTGCTTTTTAGTCACATTGGACTGTCGATTGGCGTCGTAAGACTTGTCTTATTTGCCATTTATCATGCGCTCAGTGGAGATATTGAATCTCATAAAAAAGCGGTTCGTTGGGCTTTCCCGATCTGGCTTTACGTTTCATTATCAGGAGTAGCTGTTTATTTTTTAATATCCCCATATTATGTCTAAGTATCTTGTCATTTTCTTGATGATTGGCTTTGTTTTAATTGGCATAGATTCCAATGCTCAATGTGCGATGTGTAGGACAACGATAGAGAGTACCATTTCAAATGGGCGTTCCAATATCGCCACCGGGTTAAATACAGGAATTTTATACTTACTGACAGCCCCATATTTAGCGGTCGCTGTGATTGCATTCCTTTGGTTTCGCCAAAGCAAAAAAGTTCAACAAGAGCGTATTTCAAAATGGCAATTGCGCCAAAAGGTGGCCCAATTATTAGGAAAGTCAGATCAATCCCAAATCGGGAATTGAGTTAGTTTGATTGTTTCGCCAAAGAAGATTTGGGTTGATTTTTCAAAAGAATCTGTGTAGTCAGAAACAAAAAATTGGCGGTCCCCAGCCTTTCCTTCGTTTAATAGATCTTCGCTTTCTAATATTCGTTTGATTTCATTCGCCACAATGCGCGAGGTGTCAATCACGTCAACGCGACCTTGATAAAACTGATCAATCTGTTTTTTTATCAGCGGATAATGTGTGCAACCTAAGATCAAACCGTCGATGTTTTGTAAAACAGGCTGCAGCAAATATTCCTTAATAATTTGCTCTGATATGGTGTGATTGAAAAAACCCTCCTCGATCATCGGGGCCAATAATGGAGTAGCTAAGGATTTAATGTGAATATCCTTTCCCAGCGCTTCCGCTTTGTTGGAATATATTCCAGAGTTAACAGTTTGCTTCGTGCCAATTAACCCCAGCGTTTTTCCTGACCAATGTTGGTCTAAAAATTGAATCACGGGATCGATTACATTGACGACAATCGCTTTGGTTCCCACATAGGCTTTGACCAAATCATAGGCCGCAGCTGAAGCAGAATTACAAGCGATTAGAATGAGTTTGCAGTTTTTTTCTAATAGTAGGTTGCATATTTTCACCGAATAGGCTTGAATCGCGGTGGCCGATTTATCCCCATAAGGAAGGTGTGCGGTGTCCCCAAAATAAATGATGGGTTCATTGGGCATTAATTCAGTGATGGCATGAGCGAGGGTAAGACCTCCGATTCCGCTGTCAAAAATTCCGATGGGTGAGCTGTTTGGCATAGACAATAAATTGCGTACAAAGAACGTGAATTTGGAATTGTTTTCAAACCCACGCAACCATTTCTACAAAATGTCCATCTTTGTATTCAAATTCCAAAAATAGCCATTTGACACATATTTTCTCTTCCCAAACTATTGAGCGTGAATTAGTCCAAGCCTGCAAAAGGCGGGACCGAAAGGCTCAAGAGGCAACATTTAAACGCTTTGCTGGGAAAATGATGGCCGTATGTAAGCGATATTTAGGATCAGGTCCTTTGGCTGAAGATGTATTGATGGAAGGATTCATGAAAGTCTTTACGAAGATTGAGCTGTTTCAAGAGCAAGGAAGTTTTGAGGGATGGATTCGAAGAATAATGGTCAATGAGGCTTTAATGGCCTTGCGAAAGGAGGGGAAAATGAAATTTCAGGATACGGATTTTGGATATGAAATAGGCCAAGTGGAGGATGCTTATATGAATTTACAGGTGGAGGAATTAAATAAATTGATTGAAAGTCTCCCCTTAGGGTATAAAACAGTATTTAATTTATATGCGATTGAAGGGTATAACCATCAAGAAATCGCGGAGATGCTAGGGATTCAAGAGGGGACATCCAAATCCCAGTTATCGAGGGCCCGTGGCTTACTTCAACAAAAATTAAACAAATTACACGTATGAAAAATCCATCAGATAAGGACTGGAAATCCATGGAATCAGAATGGCGAGAAAAGATACATGAGGAAATTTCCCCTGTTCCAGAGGGTCTTTGGGAAAAAGTATCGCTGCGATTAGATGCGGAGGAAAAGCCAAAGGTACTTTTTATTAAACCGTGGCAATGGGCTGCGATATTGGCCTTGGCCATTGGACTAGGCTGGCAATGGCTTTTGCCACGGAAGGAAGAAGTGGCGCAGAAGTCGAAGTCCACGATGAAAGCCCCTATCTTAACCACATTACAAATTCAAAAAGAGCATATATCGAAAAATATACCCACAGAGAAAATTAAGATTACAAGTGTAATCATACAGAGCCCGGAGAAAGGGAGAGTCTCCATCGTACCTAAAACTGAAATCGAAGAGCCAACAAGGCAGCATATCGTAGTTCAACAAAGTCCTCCTCCCCCGTCAAATTTAGCCGAGGAAAAAGCAGCGGAAGAGGAAGAGGTCATTTGGGTCCAGGTGAAGATTGACCCAGTACAGCCGGTTGATGAAGAAAGGCCGACTTTAACTAGAAACCCGACACAGAAAAAACGAAATTTGGGCCAATTATTGAAAAAAATCAAACAAGTAATCAATGGCAATCCGGGAGAATGGAGTGAGATCAAGGAAAATTTTCATTTGGTCGCCAACAAATATGTCCAAACAGAAGAAACAATTAAGCAAAAAATTCAATTTCAATAGCATATGAAAGCAATCGTATTATTTACATGTATGTGCCTAGTATTTTCAGCGCGCGCAGCGCATACAGGCCAAGACTCCATTTTATTAAAAATAGACAAACGCAACCAGACCTTGATGGGCACAAAATCTGATAAAGCGAAGACCCTGAAAGAAGAGTTGACGCAAGTATTTGAGAAAAAGGGCTTGGTGTTAACGGATAGTTTATGGCAACAAATACGAAGTGTCATTCGAACAGATTCTGAAGGAGATAGTAGTTTATCGGTACAAGTCGGAAATAGCCGGGTGAAAATTGGTGTAATTCGATCAGATAGAGAAAGGTTGGGCCAACAATCGAGTGCCGCACGCAATAAACCCCTGGATCGAATTGTAGAAATTGGAACTAATAAAAAAGAGGTCATTGATATTGGACTTAAAGGAATTCATATAAAAGATGGAAAGGAAGAGGTTCATGTCGACTGGAATGGTGTTCGAGTAAAAGAATCAAATGGAGAAGAGACCCGAGTTTATTGGGGTCCAGATTCACTAAAGGCCAAACAAAAAAAGGAGAATGCCAATTTATTCAGTCGCGATGGCATGAATCTCTATTTAGGATTAAATGGATTATCGGGAGAAGTTCCGCAGATTAATGCAACGATATATCCAATGAACTATTTACTATCAGACACCGAATTAAAGCCATTCAGTTCCAGGTATGTGAGTGTTGAATTTTCCGAGTCATTAACCCTTGTAAAAGGTAAAAAAAGGGCTTTTAGGTTAGGTCTGGGAATAAGTTTTGATTGGTATAATTTCATGTTTGACCATAATCGATTGGTGCAAAAAGCAAATCAAGGGGCTATATTCCAACCCAAATTCGACGCGCAACGCAATGAAATCGCTTTAAGCAAAAATAAGTTGACCGTTTCGTACATCAACATTCCCATCATGCCGCATGTGGTATTTACTAAGAATTCGGGGGTACAAATGATTGGTTTAGGAGGATATGTGGGCTATCGAATAGATAGTTGGACTAAATCCATCGAAGAGAAAACTGAAAATTTACATAGAGTTTCTTCCAATTTTAATTTAAATCAATTCCGATATGGATTGAGGGCAGAATTCGCATTTAAGAAAATACCAAGTTTATTTTTCAACTACGATCTAAGCCCATTGTTTGAAAAAAATTCAAGTCCTAATCTAGCTGGATTTAGTTTTGGGATTATCCTATTATAAAAATTTATCAGAAATTTTTCGGTCAGGTGTTTGCAGAAATAAAAAAATGAGGTACTTTTGCAGACTATTTCAGCAAAACGTTTCGCTGAAAGCCAAAAAAATGGGGATATACCAGAGCGGCCAAATGGGGCAGACTGTAAATCTGCTGGTGAATGCCTACGGTGGTTCGAATCCATCTGTCCCCACCATAAAATAGCCGTAACTGCCTGTTTTATAATAGATTGTAAATTAAGCGGGAGTAGCTCATTTGGTAGAGCGATAGCCTTCCAAGCTATAGGTGGCGGGTTCGAGCCCCGTCTCCCGCTCGAATAAAATAGGGTATGAAGGAAAAACGCTTCATATCTAATTTTTATTTAGTGAATCGAAAGAGATTCACAAAAGGCCGCAAGGTAATGCCTTTGTAGCTCAGTGGTAGAGCACTTCCTTGGTAAGGAAGAGGTCGGCAGTTCAATCCTGCTCAAAGGCTCTTAGCACGAAAGCGAAGGAAATAGCGAATGGCCTATTGGATAAGTACACATTTGAAACTTTTTATAACTTAATTAAGAACTAAATAATCATGGCAAAAGAAAATTTTGACCGAAGTAAACCCCACGTTAACATTGGTACTATTGGCCACGTTGACCACGGTAAAACAACTTTAACAGCTGCTATCACTAAAGTTCTTTCTGAAAAAGGTCTTGCTGAGAAAAAAGATTTCTCTTCCATTGATTCTGCTCCAGAAGAAAAAGAGCGTGGTATCACGATTAACACGGCACACGTTGAGTATTCTACGTTGAACCGTCACTATGCACACGTTGACTGTCCAGGTCACGCGGATTATGTGAAGAACATGGTTACGGGAGCTGCACAAATGGACGGAGCTATCTTGGTAGTTGCGGCTACAGATGGTCCAATGCCACAAACTCGTGAGCATATCCTTTTGGCTCGTCAGGTTGGTGTACCTCAATTGGTTGTATTCATGAACAAAGTGGATATGGTGGATGATCCAGAATTATTAGAACTAGTAGAAATGGAGATCCGTGAGCTTCTTTCTTTCTATGAGTTTGATGGCGATAACATTCCAGTGATCCAAGGATCTGCGTTAGGTGGATTGAATGGAGATGCTAAGTGGGTTGCTACGATTGATGCTTTAATGGAAGCAGTAGATAGCTGGATTCCACTTCCTAAGCGTGATGTTGATAAGCCATTCTTGATGCCAGTTGAAGACGTATTCTCGATCACAGGTCGTGGTACTGTTGCAACAGGTCGTATTGAGACAGGTATTGTTAACTCAGGTGAGTCGGTTGATATCTTAGGTATGGGAGCTGAAAACTTGAAATCTGTTGTTACAGGTGTTGAGATGTTCCGTAAGATTTTGGATCGTGGAGAAGCTGGAGATAACGTAGGTTTATTGTTACGTGGTGTTGAAAAAACTGATATCCGTCGTGGTATGGTTATTTGTAAGCCAGGTTCTGTAAAGCCTCATACTCACTTCAAAGCTGAGGTTTATATCTTGTCAAAAGAAGAAGGTGGACGTCATACTCCATTCTTTAATAAATATCGTCCACAGTTCTATTTCCGTACAACAGACGTAACAGGAGAAATCATGTTACCTGCGGGAGTTGAGATGTGTATGCCTGGTGATAACTTAACGATTGACGTTACGTTATTGAACCCAGTAGCTATGGATAAAGGTCTTCGTTTCGCGATTCGTGAAGGAGGTCGTACGGTAGGTGCAGGTCAGGTGACTGAAATCTTAGACTAATTTTTTTAGTTGATGTAGAAAAGAGCGGTCACTGGCCGCTCTTTTTTTTGCCTCTTATCAAAAATATACCTATGAAAAAATTATTCTTTTTGTTGTTCATTTCCTATGCGGGTATGGCACAGGAATTTTACGAAATCAGAACTTATCAAATGAAGTTCGGTGGGAAAGTGGGGATTTTGGAAAATTATTTATCCAAAGCATTAATTCCTGCCTTAAATAAATACGGTGTTTCAAAAGTGGGCGTGTTCAAGGATTATGGAAAGCCGGAGCCGGCGATTGTTGTGGTGGCCATTCCATTTGCTTCATTATCCGCTTATGCTGGATATAAAGATGTGTTGGAGAAAGATGCGGAATACCAACAAGCCGCTTCCGCCTATTTTCAGCAGGTAGGATTCGATAAGCCGATGTTTGAGAAAATTTCTATTTACTTAGCCAAGTCATTTGCTGGACATCCCACGTTGACTTTACCTAATAAGCAAGCGAGCAGAATTTATGAATGGAGAACCTATGAAGCCTATAATGAAGATGCACTTAAGCGTAAAATAGCTATGTTTAATGATGCGGAATTGGCTGTTTTCGATAAAGTAGGTTTGCATAATGTGTTTTTTGGCGAAGTATTAGCCGGGGAAAATACACCATGCTTAAGTTATATGGTTTCTTTTGAAAACATGGCTGAGCGGGATGCCAATTGGGCTAAATTTGGCGCAGATCCCGATTGGAAAAGAATTTCGGGAGATGCAAAATATGCCAATAGTCATTCGCGTACCGTGCGTAAATTCTTAGAACCTACGAGCTATTCACAATGGTAGGTAGGCTTTAATTAAATTAGGAGGTTTGTTAATTATGATTTTTTACCTAAATTTGCAATCCTTTCTACGGGCATAGTATAATGGTAGTATGCAGGTCTCCAAAACCTTTGGTCAGGGTTCGAATCCTTGTGCCCGTGCAATGTAATAATTTAAAAACCGGAAATCCGGTGAAAATATGAGCAGTATAACATCTTTGATTAAGGAATCTTGGGTAGAAGTAACGGAGAACGTTACTTGGCCTAAGTTTACTGAACTCCAATCAAGTTCTATTTTGGTTTTGGTTGCATCATTAATTTTTGCCTTATTGGTAGGAGTTGTTGATTTAGCCTTTAAAACTGGATTGGATTTATTTTATAGTTCATTTTAAATTAGGGTTTAGGCCCGTCCTTAACAAACAACAATTGCCATGGCAGAGACTAAATGGTATGTTTTGAGAGCAATTTCAGGACAAGAAAAAAAGGTAAAAACGTATATGGAGAACGAATTAGCACGCCAAGGTGTGTCTGATGCAGTTCCTCAGATATTAATTCCGACAGAAAAAATTTACGAAATTCGTAAAGGTAAAAAGGTGATTCGCGAGAAAAACTTATTTCCAGGATATATTATGGTTGAAGCAGATTTGGCTGGAGAGGTTAGTCACATTTTGACTTCGACTCCAGGGGTAATCGGCTTTTTACAAACAACCAATGAGGTAATCGAGGAAGAGAAGATTGAGGGCGGAAAGACTAAAAAGGTTAAGGTTAATGTAAAAAGACCTATGCCAATTAACCAAACGGAAGTCAATCGTATTTTAGGTAAGGTTGACGAGTCAGCTGCCATCGAAGAATTTGCATCAGTGACTTTCATTAAAGGAGAAACTGTTCACGTGATCGACGGACCATTTGCTACTTTTGAAGGAACGATTGAAGAAATTCATGAGAATAGCAAGAAGCTTTCTGTTATGGTGAAAATATTTGGCCGAAATACGCCGCTTGAATTGAATTACTCTCAAGTAGAAAAATAGATTTCCATTTATCATTGAAAAAAAGTCCTGAAGAAAATTTCAGGACTTTTTTTGTGCAAAGTATTTGCAAATTAGAATAAAAGCCCTAATTTTGCAGTCCGTTTAAAAAGCGGCAATTTCTGTTTTGAAAATTTCAAAAGGGGATTGGGCCTGATCGTAATGTTACACGGGAGGGTCACTCGGAGGGGAATCAGATAAGGAGCTTCCACCCTTATTGGCAGATAAACCTCTAATTCACTAAATAAACGATGTTTTAACATGGCAAAAGAAATAGCTGGCTACGTAAAGCTTCAATGCAAAGGTGGCCAAGCCAATCCTTCACCACCCATCGGTCCTGCATTAGGTTCGAAAGGATTAAATATCATGGAGTTTTGCAAGCAGTTTAATGCAAGAACTCAAGATAAAAACGGCGTAGTATTGCCGGTCCTAATTACTTATTATGCGGATAAATCGTTTGATTTCGTTGTAAAAACTCCTCCTGCACCCATATTATTATTGGAAGCGGCAAAGGTGAAGTCAGGTTCGGCACAGCCAAACTTGAAGAAAGTTGGATCAGTATCTTGGGATCAAGTGCGAGTAATCGCGGAAACTAAAATGCCTGATTTAAACTGTTTTACAGTCGAGGCAGCAATGAGTATGATTGCTGGAACGGCCCGATCAATGGGAATTACTGTTTCCGGTGAAAAACCGTTCTGATTTTTATCATCAGAAATTAACAATTTAATTAAAAGGTAATGGCAAAACTTACGAAGAAAATAAAGGAAGCCCTTTCAAAATACGATGCAACGCAAGCGTATTCGCTTGAAAAAGCAGCGGAGATTTTGAAAGAAATTTCTTATACAAAATTCGATGCCTCTGTGGACATAGATGTTCGCTTAGGAGTAGATCCCCGCAAAGCGGACCAAATGGTTCGTGGCGTGGTTGCCCTACCTCATGGAACAGGTAAAGACGTGCGAGTTCTCGTATTGTGTTCGCCTGATAAAGTAGAGGAGGCAAAAGCAGCCGGTGCTGATCACGTGGGATTGGATGATTACATTGCAAAAATCGAGAGCGGCTGGACCGATATCGACGTAATCATTACGATGCCAACAGTGATGGCAAAATTAGGCCGTTTGGGTCGTGTGTTAGGACCTCGCGGTCTGATGCCTAACCCAAAGTCGGGTACAGTGACTTTGGAAGTAGGAAATGCAGTGAAAGAAGTGAAAGCAGGTAAAATCGACTTTAAAGTTGACAAAACTGGAATCATCCATACCTCAATCGGTAAGGTGTCTTTTGGAGCTGATAAAATTGTAGATAATGCGTTAGAAGTAATCAATACATTGATGAAATTAAAGCCCTCTTCTGCAAAAGGAACTTATGTTAAATCGATCAATTTATCATCAACGATGTCTCCGGGCATTATTATTGATAAAGGGACAGTAACTGGATTGTAATCATGACAAGAGAAGAAAAAAATCAGATTATTGATGAGTTGAGCGAAAAGTTCGCGGCAACTCCGTACTTCTACTTGGCAAGTACAGCTGGACTATCTGTAGCGGAGGCAACTCAGTTTCGCAGAATGTGTTTTACTAAAGGCGTGGAATACAAGGTGTTCAAAAACACATTGATTTCAAAAGCGTTAGCGAAAACGGGAACAGATTATAGTTCTTTAGATGCTGAAGTTTTGACCGGAATGACAGGAATTATCTTCTCCCCAGGAGATGCTAAATTACCTGCTAAGCTGATCAAAGATTTCAAAAAAGAAGCAGGTAAAGACAAAATCAAGTTCAAGGCGGCTTCCATTGAAGGTGGATTGTACATTGGCGAAGGCCAATTAGTATCATTAGAAAACATCAAGTCGAAAAACGAGATGATTGGCGAAGTGATCGGATTATTGCAATCGCCTGCTAAAAATGTCATTAGTGCATTATTAAGCGGCGAAAAGAAATTAGCTGGAATCGTGAAGACTTTGTCGGAGCGACCTGAATAATTTTCAACAAGTTTAACAAGGGGGTAATCCTCAAAAAATAATTAATTTATAACTATTAAATTTTCAAAAAATGGCAGATTTAAAAGCGTTCGCTGAACAATTAGTGAACTTAACTGTAAAAGAAGTAAATGAATTAGCTACTATCCTTAAGGATGAGTATGGTATTGAACCAGCTGCTGCTGGTGCTGTTATGGTTGCAGGTCCTGCAGCAGGCGGTGCTGGTGATAGTGGTGAGGCAGCTGCTGAGAAATCGTCTTTCGATGTAATCTTAAAAGCTTGTGGTCCTAACAAATTAGCGATCGTTAAATTAGTTAAAGACCTTACTGGTTTAGGTTTGAAAGAAGCGAAAGATGTAGTTGATGCTGCACCGAAAGCTGTTAAAGAAGGAGTTAGCAAGGACGAAGCTGAAGGTTTGAAGAAAACTTTAGAAGAGGCTGGTGCTGAAGTTGAATTAAAATAATTCAATTACCTGATTAGTTAAAAAGGGAATGGCAACATTCCCTTTTTTTTGCTTTATTTGAGATTTGAACTGAATTAATCATTTCATTATTCATGCGCGACATAATTCAACTTCTTCCTGATGCGATAGCCAATCAAATTGCGGCTGGTGAAGTGGTGCAAAGACCTTCTTCGGTGGTCAAAGAATTAATGGAAAATTCGATTGACGCAGGGGCTACCTCGATCCAACTCATCATTAAAGATGCCGGGAAGGGAAGTATTCAAGTCATCGATGATGGCCAAGGAATGTCGGAAACAGATGCTCGCATGTGTTTTGAAAGACATGCTACATCCAAAATCCGCAAGGCCGAAGATCTATTCACCATCAAAACCATGGGCTTTCGTGGAGAAGCAATGGCCTCCATCTCCTCCGTCGCGCAGGTCGAGCTAAAAACCAAAAGAGCAGAGGACGAATTAGGTACTTTAATCAAAATAGACGCCTCCGTCCTAAAATCTCAGGAATTAATTCAATGCCAAAAAGGGACATCGATCACCATTCGCAACCTTTTTTATAACATTCCCGCTCGTAGAAACTTTCTTAAATCTAATCCCGTTGAGATTCGGCATATATTGGATGAATTCCAACGAATTTCCCTGGCTAATCCTAGCATCAAATTTTCGTTCATTCAAAATGATCAAGAAACCTATTCCTTGCCAACGGAGAAATTAGGCAAGAGGATAGTCGACCTATTTGGTAAATCCTACCGGGAACAATTAGCCGCATGCGAAGAAGATACTTCGTATGTCAGCATCAAGGGGTATGTGGGCAAACCTGAACATGCAAAAAAGACCAGGGGAGAGCAATTTTTCTTTGTCAATAACCGATTCATTAAAAACAGTTACCTAAATCATGCGGTCATGACCGCTTATGAGCGATTATTGGGCGATGGGGCCTTTCCCTTTTATGTATTATTTCTAAGCATTGATCCCGCACATATCGACATCAATGTGCACCCCACCAAGACAGAAATAAAGTTTGATGACGAACGGTCCATTTACGCCATTGTCCAAGCAGCTGTCAGGAAAACACTCAGCATTAATAACTTAATTCCTTCGCTCGACTTTGAAACCAATGTAAACTTCAATGTGCCTACTACTTTTGGGTCTTCACAAAGAACCCATGAAAAAAGTGATCTGTTTAAAGCAAAGCCGACGCAGGATGCATGGAAAAAGCTTTATGAAGGAATGGATAACAATATTAACGCTTTTGAGCAACAGAATTCCCTTCAAACGATGAAAATTTTTGACTCGACCAATGAGCCAAAAACGATTCAGAGTAAAGCCAATGACTGGAATTATGATCACGTTAATACCCCCAATTTTCAGGTGATCCAAGTACTTCAAAAGTATTTAGCCATTCACATAACAGATGGTTTGCTATTAATCGATCAAAAAAAAGCATATCAAAGGATTTTGTACGATCAGTTTATAGATCATTTAAATAGGAAAAATGGGGCGTCCCAACAATTACTTTTCCCGATTACGATTCAGATTAATCCTGCGGACCAAATTCTATTTGAAGAAATAAAACAAGAAATTAAGGACCTTGGATTTAGAATGGAAAAGGATTCAGACCAAAATTTCTTGGTGGAAGGAATTCCTTCCGGAGTTTTAGAAGAAGATTGCCAATTACTCATTGAAGGTATTTTAGAGCAAATTAAAAATGAAAATACCGATTTCAACTCCCATCGAAATGAAAAAATTGCTCAGGCGATGGCCAATAAAACCGCAAGCAAATACACGCAAAAAAAACGAAGCAACGAGGAAATGAATGCCATGATTGGCCAATTATTTGCTAGTTCAAATCCTAACTTCTCGCCTAATGGAGAAGAAATTAGTAAACTATTAACTGAGGATTATTTCATTAATCTATTTAGCTAACCCAATAGCCCTGTCTCTCGCGGCAAAAATACCCTGCTTTAAACCCTCCGAAACGCCTAATTCTTTAAACGTTTTTAAAGCCGCTTCCGTAGTTCCTCCCTTTGAAGCAACCGCTTGTATTAATTCATCCAAATTTTTATCACTCGTTTGCATTAAATGATAGGATCCTAGCATCGTTTGTTTCACTAATAATGCTGACATCGCTGAATCAAAGCCCATTTCAACACCCGCGTCTATCATCGCTTTAATCAAATAGAAAAAATAAGCCGGTCCGCTCCCACTCAAACCTGTTACTGCGTCAAGCAGTTTTTCGTCTTCCAAAAATACCGCTCGGCCCGTCGAGTTAATTAGATTTTCAACTTTCCTTATGTCTGAAAGGCCCACGGCCGAAGCCGAAGCAAATGCAGTCATTCCCATCCCTAAAAGAGCGGGTGTATTAGGCATCGCGCGAATAATCAACTCATGAGATAAAGATGCTTGTAAATTGGCAATAGGAATACCCGCCATAATCGAGAGTACTAGTTGGCCCGGCAAGATAAATCGAGCCAATTCCTCTGAAACTAATGGGTAGTCTTGCGGCTTAACGGATAAGATGATTAATTCAACATCCGAAATTTTAGCAGAAATAGTATCCACCACCACACCGGCCTTTTGTTCTTGCAATATTTCGCCCCGCTCCTTATTTTTTTCAATTAATAAAAGATGCTCTTTTTGGACTAAATTATATTGAATGAATGAGTTGGCAAAGGCCATTCCCATATTTCCACAACCAATGATAGCGATTTTCATAACAGATTATTTACCAGAAAATAAGTTCGTTAAAAATTGATCTAAAGCCTCTCCCCTCAAACCCTTCGCAATTACTTTGCCCTCCTTGTCCAACATAAAAGTCATCGGAATGGCAGAAACTTGATAGGCCTGAGCTGCCACAGAATTCCAATATTGCAGGTCGGAAACATGTTTCCAAACTAATTTATCCGCTTCAATAGCTTTCAACCAAGCACTTTTATCTTGATCCAAACTTACCCCATAAATTTCAAACCCCTTGTCTTTAAATCGGGCATACGTTTTAATCACATTTGGATTTTCGCGTCTGCAGGGGCCGCACCAACTAGCCCAAAAATCAATCAATACATATTTTCCGCGTAACGAAGAAAGGGCCAATCGTTCTCCTGAGGGTTGACTAAGGGCAATTTCTGGTGCTTCTGAACCTACTCCCACCCCTTTTAATCTTTTTAAATTCTCAAGAAAGGGTTTTACCTGAGGGTGGTTTGGCCTTTCCTTTTTGAAACGAGCACCAACCGCTTCTAAAATAGCTATTTCAGAATCTGGTGGTAAAAAATTAGTAGCCCACAAAGCCACTAAATTGGTTCCCATCAATGGAATAAGATCTTTGATCTTTTTCATGGTTACCGCTTGAGCTAATGAAAATTCCTTTTGAATGCGCTCTTGAGCCGCAGGATTTTTTTGAATCTCTGCATTCCACACGGCTACCTTACTTTCTAATTCTCTTGAAATAAGAAGCAATTGGTTCATGTAGGTGAAATTCGGCGTATTTCCCTTGACAGCAAAAGTACCTGGCTTGTCGGGTAAATTGATTCCCTCGGCTTGAACGTCTACTATCTCCTTTCCTTCTAAAATTAAAAGTACTTTTTGTGGATTCGGGATGTCATAAAAATTAACGAGGTAGAAACCTCCTTGGTCGATGACTGTTCCTTTAAAATTTACTTCCTTTTGAACATTTGGCAACATGGAATCTACTTTGATCGCTTGCCCTCTTCCATTAATCCATTCTAAATATATTTTCCGATCGGGGACGACATGAGTTACTTTCACTTTTACTTGAAATCCCTGCCCCATAGACTTTGGGCAGAAAAAACTGAGTACACATAAAATGATAAAAATTCTCATATCTGATTATTTTAATGGTTTAAGGCCTCGCTAACGAGTTGGTTTACTTTCTTAGGATCAGCCGTTCCTTTTGAACGTTTCATGACTTCTCCTATGAACAAGGCCAATAAACCCTTTTTACCTTGTTGGTATTCCTTAACCTTTTCAGGGTAAGCAGCAATTGCTTGGTCTACCCAAGTTTTTAGTTCGTCTCCCGACTGCTCCTGAGACCATTTTTGTTCAGTAACTATTTCGGATGGACTTCGTTTCGGGTTTTCAATACATAAAGGAAAAAGTTGTTGGACCGCTAAATTATGCGAAATAACTCCCTTTTCAACTAAATTAATTACCTCGGCGAGGTTTTGGGGACTCAAAACAAACTGGTCTATGGATAAATTATGCTCATTCAAATGCGATTTCACTGGGCCCATGAGCCAATTAGAAATTTGCTTGGCATGATTAGTATATTCAAAAACGGAC
>Ga0315905_10004262_pt1 | contig 14588 bp, 17 predicted proteins | sample LakEriMetagenome_5_FD_203522 | JGI IMG/M metagenome (GOLD analysis project Ga0315905, IMG submission 203522) | Freshwater fungal communities from buoy surface, Lake Erie, Ohio, United States - Buoy 4 MA121 | ecosystem: Environmental > Aquatic > Freshwater > Lake | place: USA: Lake Erie, Ohio... | reverse complement strand
TCTCTTCGCACTCTGGCCTTCGTTAACAAATCTCAATCTCTTTGCGAGCTAGAGGCAAAGAACAGCAGAAAAGAATGGCAGCAGAAATAAACCTATAGAAGAAGGAGAAATAGATGCAGAAGTCAAATAATGGTCAAGAGATCCTGGCAAAGATTCTTAAGAGCTCGATATGGATGCAAGAAAGAATTGCGGCACCACTGAATGTGCTTAAGGCGAAGAAATTTGTGAAGACAATGAAAGACGAACGTGGTGATGTTCCGGGATGGGTCCTTGTTGTCTTAATGACGACAGGCTTAGTTACCGCGATCTGGACCATTGCAGCCCCGCGGCTATCTGCGATTCTCAAGAATTCCCTGGATGCAATGAACGGCATTCGATAAGTGATCCGGGGTAAAGAGGTATGGAGATTAATCAAAGACGAACGTGGAAATGTTGAGAGTTCGTTGGTAATGATCCCACTCCTCTTCCTCTTTCTCGTTGGTATTCAACTCATTCTCGCGATTGGGATGAGAGATGCCGACTCTTTAGCGGCGTCAGACCAAGCTTCGACTCGAGCGATTTCAGGGAACTTTTCTCAATCAGATATAGAGCAGAAGCTTCAATCTCCAGATCGTTTTTCGAATCTGGCAATATTGATCACAATGCATAGTCGCAAGATTCCTGAGTTAGTGCCAGGAATTGCTGGACTTCTAGGACGAGAGCTAGAGACAGATGCTCGGGGGATCGCAGTCATCGAGAACACACGATGAAAAGATTCACAGTGAAAAGATTGATTTGGCGTGCCAAGAACGCCGTGCAGAGAGAAGAAGGAAGTGCCAGTGTTGAATTCGTCGTGCTTGCACTACCTCTCTTTATTCCCATCTTCATCTTTCTTGGGCAATTCTCTGTAGTAAGTTCTCATGAGATGGTGTTGCAAACACTGGTGAGAGAGAGCCTTCGTAGCTACATTGAAAGCAGTAATGACGAATCTGGCGAAGCACTCATTCGGCAAGTGATTGAGGTTGGCGGAAAGAGCCTTGGCTTAAGTCAGAAAGAAATTCGAGCGATTGATGTCGAGATGATGTGCAGCAAGAGTCCGTGCCATCAACCGAATAATCGGGTGAGAATCACCCTAACGATGGATCCGTCTGTGAGCGCCGGCCGCACTATTGAAGCTGCAGCCCAGGAATATTTCTCTCCCTGGAGTCAGTCATGAAAAGAGTTCGAGCTGTGCCAAACATTTTACGAGGGAATCGAGCTCCTTTACGAAAAGTTTCTCTAAAGATTCAAGATGAGAGAGGTTCAATTTCTATTCTAATAATCGCACTCTTTCTCGTCACAGTCTCACTTGTGATGATCACAACTAATGTCGCAACTGTTACATTGGCAAAGCGAACTTTGACTCAAAGTGCAGAATCAGCTGCGCAACGTGGAGCACACTTCTTGGACGAAGATGCTTACTACCGTGGGAAATTTAACGTAATAACCATGGCTCAAAATCTATTCGGTCAAGGTCCAGAAGATCCTGGCGTTCCAATTGATTGCCAGAAGGCGCAGACTGGTATCGCTGTGGCACTTTCTGACTTATCGGATGAGAGTAAATTGCTCATCGATAAAGGGGCACATGATTTGGAAGTCGTGGAGATCTCATGTGATGGTCGAGATCTAAGAGTTGCTCTGAAGGTAGAAGTCGATCTCCCCTTTCAGCTACCGTTTTTGAATCTAAGGAGTGTCACATTGATCTCTTCGGCAACAACTTATAATCAACGAAACAACGGGCTCTACCTTTTTGGCTTTCGGGTTCGTTGATTTTTGTGCGCACACTCAGTGAGGTGATCGCCCTTTTCGAGTGGGTATCCTTTCCCCATGGCCCGCGAATACAACCTCGAGATAGCTGAGATTGACGCGACCCTGGTTTCTATTGAAAAGGTTCTTGATCTCCCAAAACTTGAGGCAGAAGCGGTTGAATTAGAAGCAGAAGCCGGAGTTCCTAATCTTTGGGATGACCCTGAAAAGGCGCAGGCAGTTACAAGCAAGCTCTCACGCGTTCAATCCACTATTGCACGCCTGCAATCCCTGCGCCGTCGAGTAGAAGATCTGCCCGTCCTCTTTGAGTTAGCAGCTGATGAACCAGATGGATCAGCTCTTAGAGATGCTGAGAATGAACTTGCTTCAACCGTTAAGGCAATTAGTGAACTAGAAGTCACCACCTTGCTCAATGGTGAATACGACGATCGCGATGCGCTGATCACAATTCGCTCTGAAGCTGGTGGCGTAGAAGCTGCCGACTGGGCTGAAATGTTGATGCGTATGTATCTGCGCTACTGCGAACGCCACGAACATAAAGTTGATGTTTTAGAAACTTCATATGCGGAAGAGGCTGGAATTAAGTCAACTACTTTTCGTGTCAGTGCACCATACGCCTATGGAACACTTTCTGTTGAACAAGGTACTCATCGCTTAGTACGTATCTCTCCCTTTGATTCACAATCACGCCGACACACTTCTTTTGCCGGCGTTGAAGTTGTTCCTTTCGTTGAACAGAGTGATCACGTTGAGATTGATGAGAAAGAAATACGCGTTGATGTCTATCGTTCATCAGGTCCTGGTGGTCAGGGTGTAAATACAACTGACTCCGCGGTACGCCTGACACATCTACCAACAGGCATCGTTGTCTCATGTCAGAACGAGCGATCTCAAATTCAGAACAAGGCAACAGCAATGGTGGTATTGCAATCCAAGTTACTTGAACGTCGCCGCCAAGAAGAGCAAGCAAAAATCAATGCTCTCAAGGGCGATAACTCGGGTTCATGGGGAAATCAAATGCGTTCCTATGTACTTGCGCCGTATCAAATGGTGAAGGATCTTCGTAATAACCACGAGACTGGAAATACATCAGCAGTTCTCAATGGAGAGATTGATGATTTCATTGAGGCCGGTATTCGCTGGCGCCGTTCTCAAGCAACGCAATAAATCTCACACCCACTGCACGCCTGATTCTGGACTCAATTTCCATCTAAAGTCGGGTCTATCTGCGCTCAAATCCCGCATAGTTCACGCTTGTTCCATAAACTAGGCACAGTACGGAGACGATGGGGCCCAACAGCCCCGTGATCCAAAGGTCTTAAGTTCCGCATGGAACTTGAGCACCAACCGGTCGGGCGCAAGCCCTTCCCACAGAAAAGGGTAAGAGGAGCAGCACATGATTCGCTTTGAGAATGTGACGAAGACCTATCCAGGTCAAGAACGCTCTGCCCTCGATGCAGTGAACCTTGAAATTGTTAAGGGAGAGTTTGTCTTCCTTGTCGGTGCATCAGGTTCAGGTAAGTCAACATTCTTGCGCTTGATTCTCCGTGAAGAGAAGCCAACATCTGGCGTCATCCATGTTGCTGGAAAAGATCTCGGCAAACTTTCAAGCCATAAGATCCCTGAGCTTCGTCGCCAACTCGGAACTGTGTTCCAAGATTTCCGTCTTCTTCCAAATAAGACAATCACAGAAAACATTGCATTTGCTCTACACGTTCTTGGTTACTCAAAGAAAGAGATCAACCGCGAAGTCCCTGAGGTGCTTGAATTGATTGGCCTTGAAGATAAAGGCGATCGCATGCCTAACCAGCTTTCAGGTGGTGAGCAACAGCGTGTAGCTATTGCACGTGCTTACGTCACAAAGCCAGCGATCATCATTGCCGATGAGCCAACAGGAAACCTTGACCCAGCATTATCAGTGGGCATCATGAAGTTACTCGACAGAATTAACCGTGAAGGCACAACAGTATTGATGGCAACACACGATTCAGGAATTGTTGATCAGATGCGTAAGCGCGTAATCGAACTAGATGGTGGACATGTAATCCGCGATCAGGTTCGTGGCGTCTATGGATACACAGGGTAAGGGAGAGAAAAATGCGCGCAGGATTCTTGCTCAGTGAAGTCCGTATTGGACTACGTCGTAACCTCACCATGACCTTTGCCGTTGTTGTGACAACGGCTATCTCTTTGTCATTGCTTGGTATTGGCTTGCTATCTAACGCACAAGTCGGTGCGATGAAAGATTATTGGTATGACAAGATCGAAGTATCTGTATTCCTTTGTGGACCTTTATCTGAGTCAGCATCATGTGCCGGTGGTGTTGTTACTGATGCGCAGCGCACAACAATTAAGGCAGATCTAGCAGCTCTTCCAGTAGTGCAGAGCGTTTACTACGAGAGCCAATCAGAAGCATTTTCCCGCTTCCAAGAACGCTTTAAAGATTCTGCAATCGCACAAAATGTGAGTGCTGATCAACTACCTGAGTCATTCCGAGTCAAGCTTGATGACCCAACACAGTTTGCAGTGGTTGTTTCAGCATTTACTGGACGTCCAGGGGTTGATGTTGTGCAGGATCAGCGGACTATTCTCGAGAAGTTCTTCAAGCTTCTTGGAGTATTAAGAAATGGTGCCATTGCAGTTGGCTTAGCTTCAGTTCTAACAGCAGCGCTATTGATTTCCAATACCTTACGTATTGCAGCCTTTAACCGCCGTCGTGAGACAGGTGTGATGAAGCTCGTTGGCGCATCCTCGTTTTCTATCCAACTGCCGTTCCTTCTTGAAGGAATCATCTCTGCAATTATCGGTTGGGGAGTGGCAACAGGTTTGCTCGCTGGCCTCAAGCAGGTTGTAGATACAAAGATTGCTCCGCTTCTCACATTCACTAACTTCTTTGGTTGGAATGAAGTCTGGGTTGCATCAGCTTGGTTACTTCTTACAGGTCTTGTTGTATCCACCTTTGCTTCACTTGTAACTCTTCGCCGTTACCTCAAGGTCTAAGGCCTAGGCGCAAGGACTAGAGTCAGATCATGGTCAAAGAGGTCGGTCGTAAAGTCATCGCGCAGAATAAAAAGGCGCGTCATGATTACACGATCGATGATGTCTATGAGTGCGGAATTGTTTTAACTGGAACTGAAGTGAAATCACTACGTGCAGGTCGTGCGTCTCTCATTGACGGTTATGCCCATGTCACTAATGGTGAACTCTGGCTAAGTGGTGTGCACATTCCTGAATACACCGAAGGAACGTGGAATAACCACACACCTCGTCGCCAACGTAAGTTATTGGTTCACTTACAAGAACTTCGCAAGCTTCATGCTCTGACTAAAGAAGGTGGCACAACTCTTATTCCTTTGCAGCTTTACTTTAAGGATGGCAAAGCAAAGATAGAGATTGCTGTTGCTCGCGGAAAGAAGGCCTACGATAAGCGTGCGGCACTGAAAGAACGTCAAGATTCACGCGAGGTTGATCGTGAAATGTCTCGCCGCAAGACGGGCAAAGACTTCTAAGTAAGACCGGCGAAGACTTCTAAAGAGCTTGGATCTTGCGCCCACTTAGAGCGCAAAAACCTTGTTACTCCTGCTGTTTAGGATGCAGTTTTCGTGATGTCACCTTGGTTCGTTACACTTAGAACACAACTACATAGTGGCATTGCATAACAGTCGACACTTCACGTGATTCACGAGAGTGACTCATTGAGATGGCGACAATGCTTTCCACACCCATGGGGGTGAACGGTCTCGACTTTGGCTGTTGAGATAGGGGAAGCGGGCCGAGGAAGCCGGAATGATCTCGTAAACCATGAAATCCGTGCACAACTAACTGCAGACAACAGTCGCAGTGATTTCGCACTAGCTGCATAAGCTAGTCCCGAATCCGTCAGCCCAGGGGCGCTCTCGCTCTGGAATCTGGCGTCGCTAGAGAGCTCTTCATCTGCATAGCGTTGCGAATATGTAGAGAGAACAGTTTCGCAAATGAGTTTGTCGAATACTCGTGTGTAAGAGATTCGGAACTGAGAAAACGATAAGCACACTACGCCCGTAGAAGCCCTATTTTGATTCCGAAGGACCCGGGTTCGATTCCCGGCACCTCCACCATTACTCACAGAGTGTTATAGCTCTGATGCTCCTGGAGTTCCTGGAGTTTTTCTCTTATTGAATTTTCCGATCTGATATTCCAATTTGATTGCAACAAGGTTGAAAGCCATTCCTGACATCACCATAAGTGATGCCATGAAGGGGATTCCACTAAATAAGACTTGAAAACCAAAGACGAATGCAATTGCTGCCAGCGCAGTGATAAGAATTCGTCTTGCATACCAGAGCGCTGGAATCTTGAGTGTGGCATACCAAATTGGGTTAATAGTAAGCAAAATTCCCAACGGGCCACTAAACATCACAACAGCGAGAATCAGAGCAACAAGTAGAGCTAGTGATTCCATACCTCAATGATACTCGCCAAGATTTATTCGGGAAGATATTCCCAATCCTCAGGTAAAGCGGCGTAGATATACATATCTATCTGTCGTCCATCATCACGACTGATCTTCTTTCGTAGTAGTCCTTCTCGCTGATAACCAGCTGACTCAAGAAGCTTGAGTGAGGTGACATTGTCACGATCGACGATTGCTTCAATTCTCTTGAAGCCAATAGTTGCAAATCCATAATCAGTAAGCATTCGTGCCGCTGTAGTAGCGATTCCCTTACCGCGCATCGAAGAAGTCATCCAGTATCCAAGTTCACCGACGCTGTTCTTCACGCTCAGTGAGTGGAAAGAGATCGTTCCTGCGAAGACTCTGTCATCGCCATTCCCATACTCAATTACGAAAGGCAGCTCACGCTGAGTGCGCACAGATGCATCGGTTCGCTGCACATAATCAAGTGCATGCGCCATCGAGTAATCAGCGCTTATGGCAGTAAATCGTGGGATCAATGGATCCTGGCAGCCATCAAAGACTGCCTGAGTATCGTCAAGATGTGGTTTGCGAAGTGTGATGAGGCCACGAGTAATTGTGGGTACCTCTGTTGGCCACCAGATCATTAGATCTGCAACTAGCCGATGAGCTCTGCGTCGCGCGCTTTACTTGGATCATGGGTGCAAGCGAGATTTGGATCTAGTGCCGCACATGAATCGCAGAGAAGAATCAGTTGATGACATGAAGCTGTTTTACAATTCCTAAATAGATTGCTTGCAGCATCACACTTTTCACACTTACCAATTACCTTGGTGTGGTCAGAGAACTCCATCTTCATACGCGCATCAAAGGTGTAGAGAGAGCCTTCCCAAAGGCCATCATCGCCAAAAGCATCACCGTACTTAACGATGCCACCATCGATCTGATAAACCTCTTTAAAGCCATTCTTGACCATGACCGCAGAGATAATTTCGCAGCGAATTCCTCCGGTGCAGTAAGTAACTACTGGCTTATCCTTGATGTGGTCGTACTTTCCGCTTTCGATCTCTGCGATAAAGTCACGTGATGAAGTTACATCGGGAATAATCGCATCTTTAAATCTTCCGATCTCAGCCTCGAATGCATTTCGACCATCAAAGAAGACGACTTCATCGCCACGTTCTTGAACAAGCTTCTCAACTTGATGTGGGCGTAGATGTGTACCGCCACCAACTACTCCATTTTCATCTACTTCAATGACATCAGGATCGCCAAATGCCACTAACTCGGATTTCACTTTGACAGAAAGACGCGGGAAATCATTTCCAGTTCCCTCAGACCACTTAATAGGCATCTTCTTAAATCCTGAATAGCTTCGAGTGAGGCGAACATATCTTTTTAGTTCTGCCATTTTGCCACCGAGCGTTCCATTAATTCCATGCTTTGAAATAAGGATTCGACCAGTTAACCCAAGCGAAGTGCAGAGTTGGGTCTGCCATAGACGAACCGCTTCAGGGTCACTAATCGGCGTGAAGCCGTAATAGAGAATCACCTTATCAACGACTTGTGCGTGCTTGTTCACAGTCTGATTCTAACGGCAGTCAGATCGAGGAAAATTCACCCCAAACCACGCGAGAGAAGCTTGTTTAAACAGTCTCGGCCATAGAGCGTGCTGGAGTCTGATAAATCTTTCCCAGCGGGGAAGTCCAAGTACATGATCCATCTGCACGGGATTCAATGCCCCAGCCACCATGGGTCTTCAATAGATGGTGGCGACGACAGAGTGCACCGAGGTTGTCTAGTGAAGTTGTTCCACCTTCTTCCCAACTTTGAGCATGATCAAGATCTGAGAGTGCGGCTGATCGCCTACATCCAGGGAATCGACAGGTTCGATCTCGTGCAATTAGAAAATCAATAAGTGCTTGCGGTGGCTGGTAAGTCTCTCGCCCATAATCTAAAAGTGCGCCAGTCTGTGGATCTGTGATGAATCTTTTCCATTTTCCATCACTTGCGAGTGCTCGAGCAACAGAGGCAGGTATTGCGCCATATCCGGCTAGTTGTCCAGGATTTTCACTTAATCCAAGAAGTGTTGGAAGATCAATAGTTACATTTACTGTAATTGGGCGACGATGAAGTGCAACATCTTCACTACTTGCAGCTAGTGCAAAGCCGGCAAGTGATGTGAGGGCATCGGCACGCTTCATGTCGGCGCTTCGAGTATCAGAGTTCTTTGACCCAGATGTGTTTAAACCAGATGTGTTTGAATCGTTGGAAATCTCCCATGCTGCAGATCCCTTGATAATGAATGCTTCAATCGCTTTCATCACTGTTTGTGCATCCGCTGCTGGCAGGATGGCGACAACAGTGGACATGCCATCGACATCGTTGTAGCAACTCACGCGTCGACTATCACGAGCTTTTTCAACAACTTCTTCAAATGTGGCAGGGGCAAATTTAGCGATAGCACTGCGTACTTGTTGGGCAACTTGAGAGGGAGTGTGAAATTCAGCATGTGCGATGGCTTTCTCTTCGATGGAGAAGATAGCAAATTCACTTAAACCATCGCGAATTGCTGCTGCAGTCTCTTTGGCGATAACAGTTGCATGTGCCGCACTAAGTTCGCCGGTAGCAAGGGCTGAACAAGTATTTGGAAGATGGTTTACGAGAGTGCGTGCAACGTCAATTCGCATCTGCGCAGTTCCGGCTGATAGACGGAGTGCGGAAGAAACATCCTCGCGCTCTGCTTCATCGACACCTGTAAATGGTCCGTCAGACTTTCCTTCACTGATTCCCGCTACGGCGACAATTGCACGTTGCATCGCAGCTTGTAGCCAACTGCTCTGTCGCTCAAGAGCTGCTAAGTAATCGATGCGCGCACCAGGAGAGAGTTCTTGGGGATCGATCGCGATCAATCCACTAAGTGTCTTGATCCCAGGAGTGGCTGCGAGGAGCGAAGCAACGCAATCTTCACGATCAGAAGAACTTGAAACGAATTCGCTCTCACCAGCATGCGCTGATGAAGAGACATGATCTTCATTCATCGGAGTCGCTGCTGTCGCTGAAGGCATGGGGAGATAGTGCATTGGTGCGCTGACAAAGCGATTGCTAAATAGGTGAGTTATCCCCAGATTCCTGCATATCTGTTGGTGCACCGTGAACATCGAGGATCGCGGCAGCGTCAGAGGCAGCGTCAGAGGCAGGGTCAACTGCATCCTTACGCGCAGGACTATCACCCTGCAACTTATCTGTGCGCTGAATTGGCGCTTTTGGCTTGGCATCTTCCTTATAAATCGCTGGAATCGAGCCAAGTAAGCCCTTCTGGAAATCCTCAAATGCCTGCAGTACTTCGCGCTTTGTATTCATCACAAATGGACCCATCCAAGCGACAGGTTCCTTAATTGGCGCACCGCCGAGAATAAAGAGCTCGAGTTGAGGAGAACGCGATTCCTGATGTTGCGCCGCACGAATAACAATCTCATCGCCTTCACCAAAGACAGCAAGCTGTCCCATCTGAATTGGTTGAGATCCCGCACCAACAAAACCACTGCCTGCCATCGCATACACAAGTGCGTTGTAATCGCGACGCCAAGGAAGACGAAGTTCTGCACCAGCTGCAACGCTTGCGTGAATCAAAGTAATTGGTGTCTGTGTTGAACCCGGACCAACATGTCCATCGAGTTCTCCCGCGATAATTCGAATCAACGCACCGCCATCATGAGATGACAACAACGCGACATCGTTTGCGCGAACATCTTGGTACGCAGGAGGCGACCACTTCTTTGCAGCAGGTAAGTTAACCCATAACTGGAATCCGTGGAATAAACCACCGCTCATTACCAAACTCTCTGGGGGAGTTTCGATGTGAAGAATTCCACCACCAGCAGTCATCCATTGTGTATCGCCATCGGTAATTGTTCCGCCGCCACCATTTGAATCTTGGTGATCGAAGATTCCATCAATAATGTATGTAACAGTTTCAAAACCGCGGTGTGGATGCCATGGAGTTCCCTTAGGTTCTCCCGGTGCGTATTCCACTTCACCCATTTGATCCAAGTGAATAAATGGATCGAGCTCTGCTAAATCAACACCAGCAAATGCGCGACGAACCGGAAAGCCTTCACCTTCAAAACCTTGTGGCGCAGTTGTAATGCTCTTTACTCCGCGAGGTTGCGCACCCGGTGTAGATGAAATGCGTGGAAGTACGGTGATATCGGAAACGGTTACTGCTGGCATCTTTACTCCCTAGCTATCCTCAGAGAATAGTTGAACTTTCAACTACCAGCAACTCGAAAGACAAATACCGGCCCTAACTACCCGCGCAATGCTCAGAATTACTTTAATTCTGCCGACATCGATACTAGATATGGGGTGAGCTTGGTATAAAACGTATCCAGAGTAATTCCAAATACATTGCTGAAGTTGGTTTCATAATTACTACTGGTCGCAAATGAGCTGTAGAACTGTGCCATCTTCTCATGGCCATAAACTGCAACTAAAACCTCCGTTGCGTATGAGCCCAAGTGGTACGACAATCCAAGAGCTCCTGGTGAGTTACTTGAAACCTCAATGCTCTTCATTAGTGTCTTTGTAACAGCAGGGTCATTCTTCAGAAGAAGAGATTTGAGGTTTTGTCCTGGGAAGAGAGAAGCGATATGTGCTTGAGAGTCCAACGCGTACTGCGTATGCATTCCTGAACGTGCTTGCTTCGCTGAGTCAAAAGGCGTATATCCAATTGCTTCGCCATAGAACTGAGCGCCACCTTCCACCGACCACCAAGGAATTGAATTTAAGCCTGTTGGCTTGCTAAGTCCAGACTGTGCAAGATGTGTGTACTCATGAGCAGCTGTGGCGCGATTCCATAAACCTTGATCCTGAAATTCCAAGCCTTGTTCAAAGAGGAATTTTTCGCCCGCCATCAATGATGCAGACGCACCTCCACAATATTGTGGAGTGCAACCGGTAAACCCACTTGCCCACGCGGGATTTCCACCTGCTGCTTCATATCTAGACTTTGCCCACGGAATATCTTTTGATGAATACCAAATAATTGTCACTGCTGAGGGCTTAAAGAAAGAGGACCATAATTTCACAGCTGAATTTACTTCTGTCTTAGCAATTTCAATTCGCCATGCGTCGACGTTTGCCCCGACTTGAAAATCAATCACACCTTCGCTGCTCACACCACTAGCCACGTATTTAGCAACTTCAGCGCGAGATTTAATGTAAACCTGCTCGTAATCTAAGTTGTCTATCGTCAGTGCTTTCACTTGAACTACTGTTGGGGTTGGGGTTGGGGTTGGGGTTGGGGTTGGGGTTTTTACACCTTTACTCCAAATTAACTTCTTACCACTCTTGGTACAGGTGTACTTAAGTCCCTTAACTGTGCTGATCTGTCCGGACTTCTTGCACACATCACCGGCTTTAATTGCAGCATTTGCTGGAGAAATACCTGCGATGAGCAAAAGCGATGCGACGAGGGTGGTTCCAAGGACTCTCTTCATGAAGAAAAGTTTAACTCTTGGAATGGAAACTGCATAGGTTTGAGTAAGCAGCAGAGACCATTTGAATGACCATGCGGTATCTCTTCTGGACTCGAGATTAAAGAGCTTTAAGTGCTGAAACAACCTTTGTAAGCGAAGCCTTCGCATCGCCAAAGAGCAACATCGTCTTTGGGTCATAGAGCAATTCGTTTTCGATTCCGGCAAATCCTGGGCGCATTGAGCGCTTCAAGAAAATGACGTTGGCAGCGTTAGCAACTTCCAAGATTGGCATTCCATAAATTGGACATCCAGGAGTTGTCTTTGCTGCAGGGTTCACAACATCGTTTGCACCGATAACAATGGCGACATCTGTCTGACCGAATGTTGGATTGACTTCATCCATCTCAGCTAATTGATCGTAAGGAACACTCGCTTCTGCAAGAAGCACGTTCATATGTCCAGGCATACGACCTGCAACTGGGTGAATTCCGTATGCAACATCGATGCCCTTTGAGATCATGAGATCAGCAAGCTCGCGCACTGTGTGTTGTGCTTGCGCAACAGCTAAACCGAATCCAGGAACGATTACTACACGACGTGCATAGTTGAGCAAGATTGCAACGTCATCAGGTGAACCACTTCGCACTGGACGATCTTCTGCAACACCACTTGTATCTTGAGGCTTTGCAGTAAATGCACCGAAGAGTGTGCCAAAGAGTGAGCGACCCATCGCTTCAGCCATCATGCGCGTCAAGATTGTTCCTGATGCACCGACGAGAGTTCCCGCGATAATCAAGAGCGTTGATTGCAGAACGTATCCGCTGGCAGCAACTGTCAGACCTGTGAAGGCGTTTAGGAGTGAGATGACGATAGGAACGTCCGCGCCACCCACAGGTAGTACGAAGAGAATTCCGAACGCGAGAGAGAGACCGGCAACGACCAAAAGTGGCGTTGTACCTAGCTCTACGACAACCCATCCTGATGAACCAAGAACAGCAGCTAGCGTCGCTGCAATAACGAAACGTCCACCTGGAAATACAACAGGGCGTGTAGTCATGAGCTCTTGTAGCTTCATGAATGTCACGATGGATCCGCTGAAAGATACGCATCCGACGACAACAGTAAATACTGTGAAGATAACTTCTGCAGTTGTTGCGGTGTCACCAAGACTTAAATACTCAACGATTGCAACAAGTGCTGCTGCGCCACCGCCCACACCATTAAAGAGTGCGACGAGTTGTGGCATCTGTGTCATCTGAACTTTGCGAGCAGCAGGCACACCGACGATAGTTCCTACTGCGATTGCACCCAGGATCCACCAGAGGTTTTTGATTTCTCCGTGGAAGAAGACAACGACTGTCGCAACACCAGCACCAGCTGCGCCGATGAGATTTCCGCGGCGTGCAGTGCGTGGATGTGAAAGACCTTTGAGAGCAAGAATAAAGAAGACGCCGGCTGTAAGGCCGATGAGGTCGTATACGAAATCACTCACTTTGCGCCTCCTTTCTTACCCTTAAACATTTCGAGCATGCGGTCAGTTACGACAAAGCCGCCGATCATGTTGATTGTTGCCAAGATAATCGCGATAACAGAGAGCGTAAGTTCAAGTGTTGTATCCGAGTGCGAGGCGACGATGATCGCACCTACCAAGATGACACCGTGAATTGCGTTAGCACCTGACATCAGCGGTGTATGTAGCGTTGAAGAAACCTTAGAGACAACTTCGAAACCGACGAAAACTGAGAGCGTAAAGATTGAAATCACCGCGATAGGTGTGAGGGCTTCCATTTACTTGCCTGCCTTTCGATCGACGCCAGCATGTGTGACAGCAGAGCCATCGATAATTTCATCTTCAAAGTTGAGATCTAATGAGACTTCAACGCCTTCACTGGCTGGCTTTGTCAGCAGCGTGAGGAGATTGACGACGTTGCGTGAGTACAAGCTTGATGCGTGGAATGGGAGCTGGCTAGGAACATCTTTGCCACCCCAAATACGTACACCTTTACTTGTTGTAACAATCTCACCAGGTTTTGATCCTTCGACATTGCCACCGGTTTCAGCGGCAAGATCAACAATTACCGTTCCTTCTTCCATCGCATCAACCATTGCCGCTGTCATCAAACGTGGCGCGGTGCGACCTGGAACTGCAGCAGTTGTAATCACAACGTGGGACTTAGCAATGTATGGAGTTAAAAGTTCGCGTTGTTTTGCAGCGCGCTCTTCTGTCATCTCGCGTGCATAACCGCCAGCACCTTCGAGTGATTCAAGTTCGAGTTCAATAAATGTTGCACCCATCGACTTCACTTCATCTGCAGAAGATGGACGCACGTCATAGGCAGAGACAACCGCGCCTAAGCGACGAGCAGTTGCAATTGCCTGCAAGCCTGCAACGCCTGCTCCAAGAATAAGAACTTGTGCAGGGGTAACGGTTCCTGCCGCAGTCATCAACATCGGGAAGAATCGTGGTGAAAGTTCAGCGCCCACTAACGATGCGCGATAACCGGCACATAGTGCTTGTGATGTAAGCGCATCCATTGATTGCGCACGAGAAATTCTCGGAACTAATTCGAGTGAGAATGCAGTGACTCCGGCAGCCATTGCTGCTTCGATAGATTCACGCTGATTTACTACAGATAAGAATGAGATTGTGATTGCACCTTTTTTCAAGGTCGCAATTTGAGCCGGAGTAAGTGCGGTAACTGAGAGAACGACATCTGCGCTCTTGAGTACATCACCTGCAACCACCTGGGCACCTGCAGCGCGATAAGCATCATCGCTTGCTTGTGCAGCAATTCCAGCGCCAGATTCAATGGCCACTTCAAGGCCAAGGCGCGTTAATTTGCTGATGATGTCTGGGACTAGTGCGACGCGCTTTTCGCCATCGCGAATCTCTTTAGGGACGGCTACTAACATGGGGAAAGAGTAACTAG
>Ga0315905_10004261_pt1 | contig 14594 bp, 13 predicted proteins | sample LakEriMetagenome_5_FD_203522 | JGI IMG/M metagenome (GOLD analysis project Ga0315905, IMG submission 203522) | Freshwater fungal communities from buoy surface, Lake Erie, Ohio, United States - Buoy 4 MA121 | ecosystem: Environmental > Aquatic > Freshwater > Lake | place: USA: Lake Erie, Ohio... | reverse complement strand
ACCGCGAAATCAACTGTTGCGAGCGCAAAACTGGCTGAGTTAGTTAACGGTAGGGGTGGGAATTACAGAGCCGAGGCTTCCGTACTTACCAGCGCCCAGTCTTAACAGTGGGTCAATTACCTCGGGGTTAATGACAATGCGATCCTTGTAATCCTTTTCAACCGCTTCATCTGCTACCCAGATCTTTGTTATTCGGGCAAAAACAAGAATTTGTGAGGCCTCATCAATTGCTACCTCTTTGGCAATTGTGCACGCAAAATTGATTTTGCACTCGGTTATTCGTGGGGTTGGCCAGTCCCAGGCAGTTGTTGCAATCCCGTATTCAGCAGTCTCACTGACACCTCGGGCTAATGCTGAAGCCGTTTGCTGAACCTGAAGAACTGAATCTTTTGATGCGATTCCAATTGTGAAATCTGGACGCTCGCGTAAGTTTGCAAGAGTGTCCTTTACTCTGCCAGAAACGTCCCAGCTACCAATTGAGAACATCACCATTGGGGGTTCAGAAGATATGCCATTAAAAAATGAAAATGGAGCAAGGTTCCAGTTAGCACCTTCTGGTGTTCCGTTATCGGTTAGCGCCCAGGCAATTGGTCTTGGAAGAATTGTTTGGGTCAGTAGAGCGTAGGTTTCGCCCTCTGAAAGCGGAGTTAAGTCAATTTCCATTAGTGAATTGTTACTCCGCCGTCGATAAAGATTGTCTGTCCTGTAACCATTGCAGAGTTAGGTCCCAGTAAAAAGAGAACAGATTGGGCAACATCTAATTGTTCTGCCATGCGACCTAATGGAATCGTTGCCATCTTGTCTTTCATAAACTCATCATTGACTAATAGTTTGGCGGTCATATCACTGGGCACAATGGTTGGACCAACCGCGTTTACTCGAATGCCGTCTGTGGCCCATTCGAAAGCTAATGACTTAGACATGAACATGACGGCAGCTTTACTTGCTGAATAACTGACGGTATCTAGAACAGCTGAGTGCCCACTTGTAGATCCAAGATTTACAATCGTTCCTTTATTTTGCTTGAGCTGCGGATAAACCGCCTGACTCATAAAGAAGGTACCAGTCAGGTTGATATCGATGACATCAGTGAAATCTTTTTCAGACATCTCACTTGCTTTTGCTCTGCGTACGATTCCGGCGTTGTTAACTAAGTGATCAATACGGCCGTGTGCTTCTAAAACTTCAGCAATGAGTTTTACGCAGGAATCCTTTGATCTAACATCTAAATAGTGTCGGGTGTGCCCAGATGTAAGCGGGTTAGTCCATTCGCTCTCAGGCAGGATGTCTGCTGATGCAACTATTGCACCTGCTTTTGCTAACTCTTGGGCAATTGTCGAGCCAATACCGCGAGCAGCTCCAGTAACTATCGCTACTTTTCCAGCAAAATCGCCTTCAGATGGCATGGAATTAATTTCCGGTCAGGCTGGAATTATCTCCCCAGAAAGCAAACTTCTTCTGAAAAGCTTTCACAATAAGGTGAGCGATGATTCCCATCAGAGATAGCACCAAAAGAATTGCAAACATTGAAGGTGTTTCAAAGTTGTACTGGAAGATCAGAACCATGTTTCCAAGTCCAGCCTGGGAACCTAGGAACTCTCCAACAACCGCACCAAGAATTGCAAGCAAAATACCAACATCTAGACCAGCAAAAAAGAATGGCAGTGCAGATGGGACCTGAACTTTAAAGAAGATTTGTTTTCTAGAGGCACCGAAAACGCGCAACATCCGAATCTGATCGTTTGGCGCAGATTTCAATCCTTCAATAATGTTAATCAGGATTGGGAAAAAGGCAATGATCGCAGCCATAACGACTTTACTTGTCTGACCAAATCCAAACCAGATAATAAAGATAGGGGCAAGGGCAACTTTTGGAATAGCTTGGAAGCCAACAAGATAAGGAAGAGTAGTTTTTTCTACAATCTTTATCTGTGAAATAAAGGTTCCTGCGACCAATGCGAAAAGAGTGGCGAAGAAGAAACCAAGAAGTGCTTCTTGAGTCGTAATTCCTACATTTTTCCAAAAAATTGGATTATCTATCTGCACAAGAAGTGCGTCAAAGATTCGGGACGGCGTAGGAAGAATCGTTTCGCTGACGTCCAGAATGTTTACTAGGTTTTCCCACAAAAGAGTAAAGAAAACAAAAACGGCAGGAACTAAAACTATCTCGGGCTTGTCCTTTAGATTTAACATGGCTGCTCCTACTTTATTCAATCACGTTTGAAGCGTTGAAATACTGACGAATCTTTTGAACATAAACTCCTGCAGCATCACTATTCATCATTTCCAAAGTGCGAGGACGTGGAAGATCAATATGAATAATTTCAGCGATTCGACCAGGTCGTGGGCTCATAACAATCACGCGATCTGACAAAAACACCGCTTCGGTAATTGAGTGGGTAACCAGAGCAATTGTTTGGTTGCTCTCTTTCCAAATTCTAAGGAGTTCTAGGTTCATATACTCACGAGTCATGGCATCTAGCGCGCCAAATGGCTCATCCATAAGCAAAACTGAAGGGGAATGAACAAGTGCTCGGCAGATGCCCGCACGTTGTTGCATACCGCCGCTGAGTTCACTTGGGTACTTATTTTCAAAACCATTTAATCCTGCAAGCTCAAGAAGCTCCATCGCTTTCTTAAGGTGTACTTTTTTATCTAGCTTTTGGATCTCAACAGGCACCATGACATTTTCAAGAATTGTTCGCCAAGGCAAAAGCGTTGGTGCCTGAAACACCATTCCAATTTCTGGTAACGGTTTGGAAACTTCATGCCCAGAAACCTTTGCACTGCCTTCGGTCTTGGAGATTAATCCAGCAAGAATGTTAAGAAGGGTTGTTTTACCGCAACCCGACGGTCCGACAATCGAAATGAACTCGCCTTTTCTTACACTGAAATTAATGTCGGCAAGTGCGTGTGTCTTGTCGCCAGTGCGGGTGTTATAAATCTTATGTAAGGCGGAAACGTCAATCCAGGACGCCTCTTGCGAGACGTCCTGGATCTTCGAGTTATCGTTTTTGCTCATTGAGATATCTTATACAGATTTCTCTAGTTATTACTTAGGCTGCTTATTAGCGGCTGCAACAATCGCTGCGCGATCGTAGCTGTTGACTCGCTCAATTAATGAACGATCCAAGAAGTCTTCAAGGTCAATACCGCGGACAATTGTTCCTGCTGCCGCTGTGTATGCCTGTGATTTCTTCCAGTCACTTGATGAGATGTCACTAAGCTTGTTCCATGTAACAGGCTTTCCTGTTGTAGGAGTAGCTGACTTCAACCATGCATTAAGTCCTGCAATCGCTGCTGGAGTCTTTTCTGCAACAGTTCCTCCACCAAGTAGTGATGGGAACTCTTTGTAACCTAGTGCTACTGCAGCCTTGAGGTTTGTTGATGAGTAAACAAGTCCCTTGTTAGCCGCACGCAAGATACGCTCGTAAACTTCTGGGTTTGCATCCCACTTTTCAGTGTTAACAATCCATGAAAGTGAGCGAACACCAGTAAGTGCTGCTGGGTTAGCAAGGTATGCGTACTTAGTTCCTAGGAACTCTGAAGATGCGTATACAGCTGTGTAGTAAGCAATTGCATCTACATCGCCCTTCATAAGTGCTGCAGTTGCTGGTGCGATCGCTGAACCTGTTGCAACAAGTGTTACATCCTTTTCAGTGAGACCATTTCCTGCAAGCCATGCCTTTGTGTATGGGTAGCTTCCTGAACCAAAACCAATGATTCCGATCTTCTTACCCTTTAGGTCTGCTGCTGACTTAATGTTTGCAGCTGGATTTGTTGCCATAACCCATGGGAAGTTCTGAACCAAACCACCAATGATTGTGATCTTTGCGCCCTTTTCAAGTCCTTGCATCGCTGAACCAAGATCTGCAACACCAATGTCTGCGCGACCTGAGCTAACAATGTTAACTACGTCAATTGATCCAGTTGAAGGTACTGCTGACACAGTTAGGTTTTCAGCTGCGTGGTATCCGAGCTGCTTTGGAACTGCGTAAATTGCAAACTCTTCTTTTGGAGAAAATGCAGCTGAAGCAATCGCTAGAACAGCTGTTGCTGGCTTGTATGCAAGCCACTTTGAATCACACTTAACGGTCTTACCGTTAGTTGCTGTTGCAATTGCGTCGAATGTTGTGCACTTTCCGCCGACGGTCACCTTAGCCGCGGCGGTTGTTGCAGGTGCTGAGACAGCAAGTAGAGATCCCGCCATCAAAATCGCAAGCACTGCTGCGCGCGACTTCTTTGAACGAGTAATTGTTAGAAAACTCATGCTTTCCTTCTTTCATGGCTAAGTAAGCAGCACCTGCCAAAGGCAGGCTCGCTTGGAGTAGAGGAACACTAGGTCCTGCCAAGTAGGCGGTCAATAGAAATGGTCACAGATTAGGTAATGATTTGATAACGAATATTTGAGAGATTTGGCTAGCTTTTGCTTGAAACCGCCATGTTTGAGACAACAGACTGAGCGGCCAGGTACGCAAAGCCAAAGGCGGCCAAAAGACCGTTGCCGGCTAGGTAGCCATCAGATCCATGCCCAGAAATACCTAAGGCTGCTCCGCCTGCCGCATAAAGCCCCCCGATCACTTCACCACTTTCCTGAAGAACGCGGGCTTGGGAATCTACCCGTAATCCACCTTGGGTATGAAACAGCGATGGACGTAATTTGATTGCGCCGAATGGAGCGCGCAACGCTTTTTCAAATTTAGGTCGACCCTGATTGTCCTTGCGTTCGCCATTAAAGACTGCGGTGGCGTTTTCAAACTCTGACAGCAGATGTGTAACAGGCAGATCAGTTTTGCTTGCAATCTCTTCCATCGTATCTGCCCAAATAATTGCCCCACTTGCTGCAGTTACTTCAAACTCTTTAAACAGCATCGAGCCATCATGAATTTCTTTATCAATGATTAACCATCCGGTGCTTCCAGCTTGGCCATTCAAGGTTGCTGCAAACTCTGAATACCCTGCGGATTCATCACCGAAGCGTTGTCCATCTAGGTTCACAATAAATCCACCTTGCATCACCGTTGACCAACCAACCAAGGTATTTGCGTGGGCTGCAATCGCAGCATGTCCCTGATATGCATCTAAGTAACTTGCGGCTGCGCCGTGCTTTACTCCGATTTCAAGACCATCACCTTGTGAATACTTTGAGCCGTGATAGTAAAAATGCGCAATTTCAGTGTTGTACTTTTGCAATAACTCTTGGTTTGCGCCATAACCATTTGTGGCCATCAATACATTCTTTGCTGCAATTCTTTCGCGAACACCTTGCGAGTTCTCTGCGATGGCGGCAACAACTTGATTATCTACAACCTCAATATCTACTAACCGCGTGCTTGGCATGAAGTCAAAAAGATTTTGCTTGCATACTAACTCCCAAATCGGGGCCATTACTAAATGACCTTTTCGACCAACTACTGATAAACAGCGATCTACTGAATGTCCTGGGTAATGAAAATCTGTAACTAGCTCCCACGGAACCTGAAGTGAGTCTGCCATCCACTCCATTACCTCCACGCTAATTTCAGTAAGTGCTGTGGTTGCGACGGGATCGGCGGAGTTCTTCGTCTTTTTCATGATGTCTGCGGTAAATATCTCGGCAGAGTCAACAAGACCTTGCTCTTTTTGCCAGCGCGATCCACTGGCAGGAAACATGCCAGTTGTTAGTGATGTATTACATGTTGTTAGAAAATCATCGGATGCATCAATAAGTAAAACCTTTGCGCCATCCTGGGCAGCCTTAATAGCACCAATTAGGCCACCACCGGCTCCTGCTACAACTAGATCATACCTTGGCATTAATGCGCCTTGGCAGTTTTTTCTGAGATCAGCTGTAGTACAAGTTCTGCTGGGTCCACTACCGGAAGGCGCAGTTGTGATTGGTCTACGTTAACCGCTGAACAACCATTAATGACAACTGTTGCGCCTTTTTCTGCAAGTCGATCTACGGCAATCTTGAGAGCGCGATGCCATTCTTCTTCATCATTGATCGCATCAAAGCTTAGATTTAATACTTCAAGACCAACAAAATTATCTGCATACCCATACTCACCAACACGTCGTACTAATTCTTCACCAATGGAATCGTTTCGAGTTACCGCACCAATTTTGTTACGTGCATCTACAAGATGCTTCATGACACTGTCCAACATCCCAACCGTAGTTTCACTAGCATTTTTGCGAAACCCTGGGTCAAGGATGCAATCCGGTAGTAAAACATCATATGAATCTGCATTAATTTCTGAAATATCAGAAGCAAGGTTTGAATCACTTGATCGGACGTCATTTTTGTTATCCAATGCAACAGGAGACTGATGTGAAAGATTGCGCAGGTCAACGGTGACACCTGCTGGTGCAAGTCGTTGGTATCGCTCTTGGCGGCGAGCTAACTCTTTGTCAGTTACATGAATCGGCGTAATTGAGACAACTTTCATGGCCCACATCCCTTGTGCTAATGATAAATTTTTTAAGATTCTAAACCTATTCTCTTTCAATCACAACGAGTCTGACATCTAGCCCTGTGTGAGCCCTCGATGTATACTCGAGAAAAGGCTCAGGAGTTACATAACTTATGTCCAAGATCTTGGAACCAATCACAATTGGTGGAGTCACGCTCAAAAATAGAGTCTTTCTGCCTGGCCATACAACTAACTTTGGGATTAATAACTTACCTACCGAAAGAAGCAACCACTACCTTGCCGCCCGAGCGCGCGGTGGTGTTGGATTAATAATTTCAGAAGCAATTCGCGTTCATCCAACAAGTGCGGGGCGGCATTTAACTCTCGGTGCATTTGATGAATCATGCATTCCTAGTTATGAAAAATTAACCGCTGCTGTGCATGAAAATGGTGCGGCAATTTTTGCCCAGATCATGCACGCCGGGCGACAGGCTAATGGCGATGCGACCCATAGCGCGGCATGGGGTGCTTCGACGATTCCATGGATGCGCGGTGGACAAACCCCTCACATGATGAGCCAAGGTGATATTGCATTGATGGTCGATGTCTTTGCGCATGCGGCATCCATGATGGGGCGCGCAAACTTTGATGGCATAGAAATGCACTTAGGGCATGGACACTTAATACAACAGTTCCTTTCACCGGCTAGTAATAACCGCACGGATAAATACGGTGGCTCCCAAGAAAATCGAATGAGATTTGCTGTTGAGATTCTTCGAGCAGTTGTTAAATCAATACCAGAGATGCCCATTGGGATCCGAATCAGTGCTGATGAGTTCTTGCCTAATGGTTTAGGTCCAGATCAAATGATTGAAATCGTAGATTCCTTAAACTCTGAATTTGATTTAAGTTATTTACACGTTAGCCATTCCGCTTATCACGGCTCCTATAGCGTTGCCACACAAATTGCAGATATGAGTTTTGGGCACGCACCTTTTAAAGAAAATGCTGCAGTATTTAAGAAAGCATTTCCGAAACTGCCAATTCTCGCAGTCTGTCGCTTAGATAGCATCGAAGAAGCTGCGCAGTTGATTGAGTCAGGAGAAGCAGATTTGGTTGGCCTGGCTAGGCCTCACATCGCAGATCCAGATCTTGTCAATAAATATATTGCTGGAAAAAGCTCACAAGTTCGCTCATGTATTGCCTGTAATCAGGAATGCATCGGAAAAGTTGAAAAGAACCTACCTATTTCTTGTGTCGTAAACCCCGAAGTCGGGATGGAACAGCGCTGGGTTGAAATTCGAAATAGATCAATAGATTCAAAGAAGGTGCTTGTAATCGGTGGTGGTCCAGCAGGTATGAGCGCTGCACTTTCGGCAAACCAATCTGGCCACCAGGTAACACTTGTAGAAGCGAGCGACTCACTTGGTGGGCAGGTTTCAATTGCTGCAACCTTAAGAAAACGCTCTCGCCTTGGATTAGTCACACAAGAGTTAGAAAATAGAGTTTTGCAATCATCCATTACCGTTCAGTTCAATACATTCATTACTAATCTTGATAACTACATCAATGATTTTGACAAAGTCATACTCGCTGCTGGTTCTACACATGTGAAACGTGAGTTTGATGTAAAGACTCCTGTATTGTCATCTTTCGAGGCGATTGAAAAGTATCGAGATGTTGTTTCCAATAAAGAAGAATCAATTATTGTCTTTGATGAAGAAGGAACCTGGGTTGCCGGTGCAATTGCCGAGCAGTTAGCTGACAATGGTTTTCAAGTACATCTACTTTCTCCAACTACAACTTTGTTTTCGCAAATTACTATGTACTCCAAACTTGCCCTGATCCCGCGACTTAAAGAGTTGGGGGTTAAGTTTTATCTCGGCGCTGAACTTGGTTCAGAAGCTGCCAATCCTCTGATTAAGAGTTCGATAAATGATCTGGTTGCCCAGATCCCTAACTGTGTGGCCATAGTTGATTGCGCCCCACGGCGAGCAAATGACGAGCTGTATCAAGGGGTGGTAAATCCAACTCAGATCGCTCTTGTCGGTGACGCACTGTCTCCTCGAACTGTTGCCGAAGCCACTTTCGAAGGAAATGCGATTGGGGCCTTCTTAGACCTAGATTTAGCCCTGAAAGCCTTAGAGCACTAATTAGCAAAGGAGCCGGTCGCATGGATGCAGCACAAATGATTGATCACTTCTTGCAGCTCAACGAGGATAGAAAGATTGTTGAAGCTCAAACGATGTTTGCGCCAGATTGCATCATCGAGTTCCCGGGTGGAAAAAACTTTAAAGACCTTGCTGACATGGTTGAAAATGCCAAAGGGCGTTACAACTGGATTAAAAAACATCGCAACCAGTATTTCGTTGGCGTAAACGGTGATCTAACGACCGTTACATCTATTGGAACTTTGTACGGAGAAAACCTGCAAGGCGTTGCTTTTGAAGGTATCCGTTATGTGGATGTCTTTGTTATTAAAAATGGGTTAATCATCGAGCAGCGAGTCTGGAACGACTTAGCTGAGACAGGTGTTCTTAATCGTTCATAAATTTCAACCAACTTCACAATAAAGGATTCAATAAATGGTTCAAGCACTGCAAGACATCAAGGTAATTGATATCGCAACACTCTTTGCTGGACCAATGGCTGCAACGATGTTAGGTGATTTTGGTGCTGAAGTTATTAAGGTTGAACATCCCAAAAATGGCGATCCGGTTCGCTCACATGGTTCCAGCAAAAATGGTGTCGGACTGTGGTGGAAGATGCTTGCCAGAAATAAAAAGTCTTTAACTTTGTATCTAGGGTCGCCTGAAGGCCAAGAGATATTTAAGAAGCTCGTCAAAGATGCCGATGTTGTCATTGAAAATTTTCGCCCAGGCACATTGGAAAAATGGGGATTGGGTTACGAAGAGCTCTCAAAAATAAATCCACGCCTCGTGTTAGCGCGCGTAACAGGCTTTGGGCAAATTGGTCCTTATGCAAAGCGTCCCGGTTTTGGAACTTTGGCTGAAGCGATGAGTGGGTTTGCATCAATTACTGGCACAGCTGATGGCCCACCAACCTTGCCACCATTTGGTTTAGCAGATGGAATTTCAGCCTTAACAACTGCTTATGCGGTCATGACAGCCTTACATGCACGCGAGATCACCGGTAAGGGTCAAGTCATTGACCTTGCAATCATCGAACCAATTCTCACCGTGCTTGGACCACAAGTGATTGCTTATGATCAATTAGGTGAGATTCAACAGCGACGTGGAAATCGTTCTAGTAACAACGCACCACGCAATACATACATCACCGCCGATGGAAAATGGCTAGCAATTTCTACTAGCGCACAAGCTATCGCCGAAAGAGTTATGCGACTTGTTGGTCGTCCAGAATTTATCGATGAACCATGGTTTTCAAGTGGGGCAGAAAGAGCAAAGCACGCTGATGAATTAGATGCTGCAGTTGGTGATTGGATTAAAGCTCGAAATAGTGACGAAGTAATGCGCGAGTTCGAACTTGCCGAAGCTGCCGTTGCTCCAATCTATGACATCACAGATATCTTCAAAGATGAACAGTTCAAGGCGTTAGATACCATTACAACTATTCAAGATGATGAACTTGGACCTATCAAGATTCAAAATGTACTCTTTAGATTGTCTGATACACCCGGTGAAATTAGAAACTCTGGTCCAAGTCTTGGTAAAGATACCGTTGCGGTTCTGAAAGATTTAGGAATTGATGACACCGAGATTGCTGACTTAAAGGGCAGGGGGATAATTTAATAATGAGCGATGTAGCTTTATTTAGAAGTTATCTCTATGTTCCGGGTAGTAAGCCTAATGTAGTAGAAAAGGCTTTTAACTCGGATGCAGATTGCATAGTTATTGATTTAGAAGATGCAGTACACCCTGATAAAAAAGTAGAGGCTCGTAACTTTGTTGCCGAATTCATTGCCGCGGGTGCAACAAAACCTTTTCTTGTTCGTATCAATAATCTTGAAAGCAAGTGGGGTAAGGGCGACCTTGAAGCAATCGCTCTTCCGGGCCTTGCCGGCATCCGTATTCCGAAGGTGGAATCAGTAGATACCGTTAAACAGGCTGCCGATATCCTAAATAAAGCTAAATCCAACGCTCAAATCCACCTTTTAATCGAATCAGCCAAGGGTATTGGGCAACTTTCAACCCTTGCCAGCAGTGATCCTCGAGTTGTTGCACTTTCACTCGGTGAAGCGGATTTGCTATCAGATTTACGGGCCACAAATGATGAAGCACTCAAGCACTGCCGAAACGCCTTAATTGTTGCCGCTCGCGCCGCGGGCTTAAAGCAACCATCTCAATCGGTCTATGCCAACACTAAAGATCTCGTGGGTTTACGCGAATCTACTGTGCACGCTAAGGCAACCGGTTTCTTTGGCAGATCTGTCATTCACCCAAATCAAATTGAAATAGTCAACGAAGTATTTACTCCAACGCAGCAAGAGTATGAGAGCGCACTGGAAATGCTTAATACATTTGAGCAAATCCAAAAATCAGGTGAATCAGTTATGGCCCTTCCAAATGGCGAAATGATTGATCCAGCCAATATTTATCATGCACAGTTCATGGTCAAACTTTTTGAATCCAACAAGAGATAGAGAGAGAAAATGTCTAATCCGCTAATCCAAGCTCTGGCTGGTCCGATAAAAGTAATCGACCTTGCCCAACCTTTGTATGCAGGTATGCCAATTTCTCCTAACCACCCAGAGTTTCGACTTGTCTATATTCGCAGACATGGTGATTCAGTCCGCGCAGATGGTGGATCTGCTGCAAATGAAATGATCGTTACCGGTGGCCACGTTGGTACGCACGTTGACGCTCTTGCCCACGTTTCTCAAGATGGTGTTGTTTACGGAAATGTTCCGGTTGAAGATTGTTTCCAAGGTGGAAAGTTCATTTCACACGGAATCGATAAAATGAATCCAGTTGTAACCCGTGGATTACTACTAGACATTGCAAAACTCAAAGGCGTAGATGTTCTGCCGGGTGGATATGCAATTACCGCCGAAGATATCAAGGCTGAATGCGAACGAATTGGCAAGATCCCACAAGCAGGTGACGCTGTAGTGATCAGAACAGGCTGGGGCAGTTACTTCAGCGGGGATGCCAAGGTTTACATCGGCCATGACTCCGGAGTTCCTGGCATCGAAACCACTGCTGCGCAATGGTTAGCTGACAAAAAGATTGTTGTTGTGGGTTGCGATACAACAGCATTTGAACACATTGCACCTGGTAAAGGTCACAGTGTTTTGCCAGTGCATAGAATCTTGCTGGTTGAATCTGGAATCAACATCATCGAACACATGAACCTAGAAGAGGCAAGTGCCCATAACTTAACTGAGTTTATGTTTGTACTGTCTCCATTAAAAATTGTTGGCGGTACAGGTTCACCTGTGCGACCTTTGGCAGTTATTTAATGAGCACTATCGCCCAATTATTAGGTGAGTGCGCCTATGCAGTCACTCAAAACGGAATGTCTGATGAAATGCGCAGAGAATCATCCAGACGAGTTTTGGATGTTGTTGGTAACTCAGTTGCTGCGCGCGATATTCCTGCAGCACAGATTGTGAAAAAGATTGTTCAAGGTTGGGGCGGTGCGCAAGATGCACTCGCTATCGGCAGCACAAAGTTGCCCGCATCATCTGCAGCGCTGCTTAATGGAACATTGGCTCACTCACTAGATTTTGATGACACACATCTGCCATCTGTTTTGCACCCAAGTGCATCTGTTGTTGCGGCAGCACTTGCGGTGGGTTCAAAATTTGGCTCAAAGCCAACTGATGTTCTAGATGCAATTACAGTTGGAATTGAAGTAACGTGCAGATTAGGTATGGCTGGTTTTGATTTAGAACTTGGTAACTCTGTTTTCTTTGAGCGTGGTTTTCATGCAACATCTATTTGTGGAACCTTAGGATCTGCAACAGCGGCGGCGATGTTAATGAAGTTAAGCGCCGAAGAAATCACCTCTGCCATTGGAATTGCATCATCTATGGGTGCTGGATTACTTGAAGCAAATCGCACCGGTGGCACCGTAAAGAAAACACATTGCGGTTGGGCCGCCCACGGCGGAGTTGTTGCAGCAGAGCTAGCTCAAGCTGGATTAACTGGTCCCCCAACTGTTATTGAAGGTCGTTTTGGTTTTATGCAGGCCTATTGCGGAGATCAGGTAAACCTCAATGAGATTACTGAAAACTTAGGTATTACATGGGTGCTGCCTGATTTATTCTTTAAGCCATATCCATGTAACCACTTCACTCATGCAGGTATTGATGCCGCCAAGAGAATGAAGGCCCAAGGCGTAACACCAGATCAGATCGAATCCTTGCTGCTGAGCGTTCCTTCTCCAGTTATTCGAACAATTGGCGAACCGCGTGAATCAAAAATTAAACCTGAATCCGGATACCACGCAGCATTTAGTGGTCCATTTACAGTTGCTGCAGCTTTTTATCGAGACAACGGCCTTGGTTTATTCCACGAAGATTTTGAAGATAGCTCAGCCAAGGATCCGCAGATTCTGGCACTAGCTGCCAAAGTTACAGTTGAAGCTAGCGCTGAGTGTGATGCCATCTATCCATATCAACTACCTGGAATCTTGACCGCTACTTTGAAGGATGGCTCAACACTGACAGAGAAGGTATTGGTTAATCGCGGTGGACCTCAAAATCCACTCACCGATGCAGAGCTAGCCATAAAGTTTGAATCAAATGTTTCTGAGTTATTCAACCAAAGCCAGGCCCAGGAACTCGCTCAAATAATATTCAACTTTGCATCAAATAAGAGCACGTTGCAGGATCTAGAACACAAATTGGACTCTTGATTTACCCTACTTCTGCCACTACCGTTTAGATATATTTCAAAGGAGAGAACATCAATGCCCACTTACGATCTCATCATCAAGAATGCTCGTGTTATTAAGCATGATCAAGAAACGCCACTTGATGTAGATATTGCGATCAAGGATGGAAAGATTGCAAAACTTGAGGCAGGGCTAGATGTTGCAGATGCCAAAGAAAGCTTTGATGCTGGTGAAAAGTTAGCTTTCCCAGGCGTAGTTGATGGGCATCAGCACTGGGGAATTTACAACCCACTATCTGAAGATGTTGCATCTGAAAGTAAGGCGTGTGCGCAAGGCGGAGTGACAACTTCTTTGTCATACATGCGCACAGGTCAGTACTACATGAACAAAGGCGGTTCATACCTAGATTTCTACCCAGAGGTACTAGAGGCAACTGCAGGTAACGCTTACGTTGATTACGCATATCACCTTGCACCCTTGACCGGCCAGCATCGAACTGAAATTCCAGAGTTAATCAGCAAGTACGGTGTCACCTCATTTAAAATCTTTATGTTCTACGGTAGCTACGGTCTACATGGTCGTTCAACTTCACAAAATGAATTTTTGATGATTCCTGAAGGTGAACGCTACGACGTTGCGCACTTTGAGTTTGTCATGAGAGCAATCCAAGATGCCCGAGTAAAGATGCCACACCTTGCAGATTCAATTTCATTATCACTGCACTGCGAAACAGCAGAAATTATGACCGCCTACACAAAAATGGTTGAAGAGTCAGGTCGTCCAAAAGATCTTGAGGCTTACCATCTATCTCGCCCTCCACACTCTGAAGGCTTAGCAATCACAATTGCATCGTATTTGGCACATGAAACTGAACTTCCAAATATCAACCTGCTGCATTTAACTTCATTTAAAGCCATTGATGCTGCGGTAAAGATGAGCAAGGCATTCCCTCATGTGAACTTCCGACGTGAAGTAACTATTGGACACTTACTTGCAGACATTAAGAACTCCAAAGGCATCGGCGGCAAAGTTAATCCGCCGCTTCGCCCACGCGAAGATGTTGAAGTGCTATGGGAGCACTTGTTAAATGGTGAAATCGATTGGGTTGCTAGCGATCACGCTTGCTGCCGCGATGAGTTGAAGTTTGGTTCACCTAAAGATGATGTATTTGTTGCAAAATCTGGCTTTGGTGGCGCTGAGTACCTATTGGCTGGCTTAGTTGGAGAAAGCAAGAAGAGAAAGTTGAGCTACCAAAAGATCGCTCAACTAACTTCATGGAACACTGCGCAACGTTATGGCTTGCACAATAAGGGTGCTATCGCAATCGGTTTTGATGCCGATATCGCATTAGTTGACCCAAATACTTCTTATATTGTG
>Ga0315905_10004260_pt1 | contig 14595 bp, 14 predicted proteins | sample LakEriMetagenome_5_FD_203522 | JGI IMG/M metagenome (GOLD analysis project Ga0315905, IMG submission 203522) | Freshwater fungal communities from buoy surface, Lake Erie, Ohio, United States - Buoy 4 MA121 | ecosystem: Environmental > Aquatic > Freshwater > Lake | place: USA: Lake Erie, Ohio... | reverse complement strand
GCCACGATAGCGTGACCACCATGAGTGAGCTCCACCCATTCTGTTTCAGGACGCAAGATCACGCAAGGACGCTGCACGAAGTACGCCTCCTTTTGAAGTCCGCCGCTATCCGTAAATACCAGGCGTGAAGCAGCTAGCAATGCAATCATCTGCACATAACTGGCAGGTGGAACCAAACGCAATCCTGCTGATGTAAGCTCATCCTGCTGTGCAGGGCTTAAAAACTTAAGCAATCGCGGGTGAGTGGGCACCACAACAGACATAGCATGTTCAGCCGACCACTGCTTCAGTGCATCGAGAATGCCGTTGAGCCTTTCAGGGAAATCCGTATTGTTATCGCGGTGAATGGTAGCAACGGCAAAGTTGCCCTTCTGAAGGCCCAATGCCTCCAGGTATGCATCGCCCTCGGGTCTATTTGAAAAGTGAATTGCATTGTCGTACATCACATCTCCACTGCGCAACACCAGCGGTTTATCGATTGTAGGTGCATGATTCGCTTCTGTGTTGAAACCCTCGCGGTTGAGGTTATCGATAGCTGTTTGCGTAGGAGCAAACAGTAAGGTAGAAACGTGGTCAGTAGCAATGCGGTTGATTTCTTCAGGCATGCGCTTATTGAACGAACGCAAACCAGCCTCCACATGCACCACCGGAATGAACATCTTGGAAGCCACCATTGCAGCGGCAAGCGTGGTATTAGTGTCGCCATAAACAAGGACTGCTGCAGGTTTTTCATCCAAAAACACCCGCTCCAAGCCCTCCATGATACGCGCAGTTTGAACTGCGTGGGAACCCGAACCCACTGCCAGGTTGTGAGCAGGAGCCGGTATACCCATTTCATCGAAAAACACTTGAGACATGCCCTCGTCATAATGTTGACCCGAGTGAACAAGCACCTCCTGCAACTTGCCATCACCCAATTTCTTCACTGCACGCGAGAAGGCAGCAGCCTTGATAATCTGAGGTCGTGCGCCCACTATCGTAATAATCTTCTTCATTCTTTCAATTCGTTTTCATCACAGAAACTGTAATAACCGCTGTCGGTCACAACCAAGTGATCAATGACGGGGCATTCCAGCATTTGTCCGCAATACACCAGTCGTTTGGTAAGCTGCCGATCTTCACTGCTTGGCTCTCGGTTTCCGCTAGGGTGATTGTGGGCCACAATAATACTCGCTGCATTATTCTCAAGCGCAATTCGGAACACCTTTTTTGGATCGGCAATGGTAGCGCTGAGTCCTCCCTCGCCCACTTTGTCGACCGAGAGCACGCGGTTGGCCTTGCTCAGGGTGATAACCCAAAACTCTTCATGCGGTAGGTTCCACATGTATTCGAGCATGCGTTCATAGGCATCGCGGGAATGCCTTATGGAGGCCGACTGTTTGCTGACGGAAGCCATTTTGCGTTTGGCCAACTCAAGTGCCGCGACCACCACCACAGCCTTGGCGGGGCCCATGCCCTTGAACTGAGTGAGTTCTTTGCACTTCATCGCACCAAGCGCTTGCAAATCGTGCTTTACGCCTTGTAATATGCGCCTGGCCATGTCGAGCGCGCTCTCCTCGCGCGTGCCAGAACCGATGAGTAAGGCCAGTAATTCAGCGTCGCTCAAAGCCTGTGTTCCCTTTAGCAGCAGTTTTTCTCGTGGGCGCTCATCGGGCGACCACGCTTTGATAGAGAGTGTTTTTTCCATGGCCGCAAAAGAAAAAAGGCCCTCCAATCGGAGAGCCTTTCATTATTCCTAATGGGAATATCGTATTACTTCAGTTTGTTCACAAACACCTGAGCCTTACCCTTAAGGTTGCCCGCTTTGTTTTTGTGAATCACGCTGTTTTTAGCGAGTTTATCTAGCATACTAACCACCTTTGGAAGAAGTGCAGACGCCTCTTTCTTGGTAGTCAACGCTCGCAACTTACGCATGGCATTGCGCATGGTTTTGTGGTAGTATTTGTTACGCAGACGCTTGGCGTTGTTGCTACGAATGCGAGTAATTGCTGATTTGTGGTTTGCCATTGTTCTATAAAATTCGGGCGGCAAATATAGTGTGAACTTGTTTGGATGCAAAAAAAAAGGAAAAAAAGGAAAAATGTGGCCCGGGTGAACCCTGTGATCCGCGAAAGTGTTTCTTTCTCGTATGCAAAAAGGAGAATGGAGAATGGAGAATGGAGAACTGTTGCGCGACAGTTCTCAATTCTCCATTCTCGTTTCTCCCTTCTCCAAAAACGCTAATCGCTTATGAACACCTCGGAAGTAGACATTGACCGCATCATCCAAATGGCATGGGAAGACCGTACGCCGTTTGAGGCTATTTACGTCCAGTTCGGGTTGAAGGAGGATGACGTGAAAGCGCTCATGAAGAGGGAGTTGAAAGCAAGTAGCTACCGACTGTGGCGTGAACGGGTTGAAGCATGTGGAACGAAGCATGCTAAACTGAGAAGTGAAGACATAGGCCGTTTTAAGAGCAAGGCACAGCGGGCCATTACGAACAACAAAATCAGCAAACGATAAAAATGAGTACATACATACTAGCCGGCGCGAGCAGCGCCATTGCCAAGGCCACTGCCTTACAGCTTATGGATCAGGGGCACCGTGTGATTGGCATCAGCCGAGCGGAAGTTCAGGGCCTTCAAGACTTTCACCAAGTAAATGCGTACGATTTCGGCGCATTTCCTGCGATTGATGGGCCCATTGATGGCCTGGTATATTTCCCAGGGACCATCAATCTTAAACCCTTTCATCGCCTTACACAGGCTGAGTTTCAGAGCGATTTGCAAATCAATACGCTCGGTGCTGTTGCCTTTGTGCAAGCCTACCTGAATAATCTGAAGCAAAGCGCACACCCTTCGGTGGTGCTCTTTAGCAGTGTAGCCGTGGGAGCCGGCATGCCTTTTCATGCTTCGATAGCCATGGCGAAAGGCGCCAACGAAGCCCTCACCCGCTCACTGGCAGCCGAATATGCTCCGCTCATTCGTTTTAACTGTATAGCGCCATCGCTCACCCACACACCGTTGGGAGAGAAGTTCCTCAACACACCGGAAAAAATAGAAGGCGCCCAAAAGCGCAATCCGCTGAAGAAAGTAGGCACACCTCAGGAACTGGCCGACATGGTCGAGTTCCTATTGTCGACCAAGTCGGCTTGGATCACAGGGCAAGTGCTCGGGGTTGATGGCGGCATGGGCGCGCTGAGGGTTTGAGGACTTGTGGGGGCAAACGGACCAAACAGAAAAGGAGAATGAAGAATGTAGATTAGTGCAGCAATTCTTCATTCTCCATTCTCCAACTTAAGTTATCCATCCTCATCAGCCCCACCGAATCAACATGCATTTTTTTTTCGTCCCCCCTTGCATCATTGAAAGCTGTAACTATATTTGCACCCGCTTAGAAAAACGATGGCCCGTTCGTCTAGGGGTTAGGACAGCAGATTTTCATTCTGTAAACAGGGGTTCGATTCCCCTACGGGCTACCAGACAAAAAGACCGCTTCAATGAAGCGGTCTTTTTGTTGGTGTATCGTGAATTTTTCGGGGGAGGTTATTCTAGTCCGAACACCAATCCCCATGCATTATTCGGCAGTAGTCCGCCGAGTATAACGAGGAATAGCAATATCGTGAAGGTTCCTTGAGTGCCGAGCTTTAAACGGTTTTGGCGGTATACGGCATACACGACAATCGCGAGCGTTGCAACTGAGGCAAGCACCATCAGGACGTTTGCACCGGGCCAGTGTTGCATGCGAAAGGCGGTTCCTAAAATCAATAGGGAAAAGGTGACCAACAAGGAACGATTCTCAGCAGCAGACATGCCCAGCGATTTATTCTCCGGACTTAGCGATGTAAAGAGTGAGACAAACAATCCGGCGAAAGCCAAAATGAGCATAACCGATGCGCCGGCCCAGTGCATAGTCTTAAAAAAGATTCCGGCTGTTGCAAGCACGAGCATGAGCCCGTTGAAGATTGGTTTTGATTTCATGATAAAATTGTTTTGGGGTTCGTGTTGGGTAACCATCTATTGATTGGTTTATTGCCCAATGAAAAAAGAGAATTTAACCCACTATACATTGTATACTCCATTCGTTTGTTTATCTTTAACTCGGTTACGTTATCACTTGTTCATGCAAAATCCCTTCAAAATACTTTGCTGCGTTATCCTTCTATGCATTGCCGTTTCTTGCAATAAGGAGAACGTATTCACCGAAAACCCCATTCCCCCGAACAACACAATATCAACGCTCACGGTAGAACAATATGTAAACCGCTGCTTTGTTGACTTGTTGGGCCGAGGAGCAACAAGCGATGAACTTGATGAATTTGTAGAAGCGTTGGAAAGCGACAACTTCTCAGCGACCTCCCGAAAATCGTTCATCGCAAGTTTACAGAGCACTGAAGGATTTAAGCAACAGTATTTGAACAAAGTCTACGTTGATATGAAGGCTCGTTACCTCGATGCACTCAATGAAGATGAGATCCAACAGGAAGCAGATTTCTGGTTTTACCAAGCGCTACAGGCTCAAACCCTTGGTGATGCCTTGGCTTATAACATACTGATGCTCGAACGCAATAAAATCATGGGTTTAATAAATATGGCGCTATATTGGGAAAACAGCCCAATCGATTACGCGACATGCGCAAAGACCATGATGTTCAATTCGCTCTACGACGACTTGAATATGGGTACCTTCAACTTCATCTATGCCTCATTCGATCAAAACTTCTACCGCTACCCCACCGACGAAGAATACAACCAACTGTATGCACCCATTGAATACAATGGCCCGGGTATACTCTTCCAGCAAAACGTTTCCAACAAATCTGAGATGCTTGACGTGCTGATTGAATCAACCGAATTCAAAGAAGGTTTGGTGCGTTGGTTCTATCGTAGCTACTTCATTCGCGAGCCCGAGGCACAGGAGCTCACTGATGGCATTGTCTATTGGTCGACGCAGAACGATTTCAATGGTTACATTCAAAAAATCCTATCCGATGATGAATACGCAGGAATCACCAACTAATTCCTTTTCTCCGAAAGCCACCCTATTCGCGGCTGCTGCGGCGACTGCTCTTCTACAGGCGTGTCGGAAGGAGAATGACATTTTCGAGTTGGAAACACCACTCCTTGCTGCCGACAATAGTTCAAAAACCAAGCTAAAGACCAACGAGCAGTTCATCAATATTCTCTACACGCAACTGTTTCAGACAGCACCTTCGGAAGATTACCTCAGCGCGCTCTCGACCATCTTGACGAGCATCGGCGACCAGTTGTTGGCGCGTGAAATTGTGATTGCCAATTTCTTCAATTCAACCGATGTTCAGTTGCCGAGCAACGAGGAAATGAGAACTAGCATCGGCACCTTCGTTGATGAGACCTACAAGAACTTTTATTTACGCCTGCCCGGTGCAGCCGAAAAGGCATGGGTAACACGGTTCATAGAAACACAGCCGGACTTCACGCCTGAGTTGGTCTACTTCGCCTTTGCATTGTCTAACGAATACCTCTTTTACTGACCATGAGTACGCGCAGAGACTTTATCAAAAAAACGGGACTGACCGCGGCAGGAGCAGCGATTCTACCAACGATCCTACCCTCAGGCAGGCTCTTCGCAGCAAGTGGAAATCGTTCAGCGGAATACGTAGTGCTTGTTATGTTTGCCGGAGGTGTGCGCCACCAGGAATCGGTTGGAAAGCGGTATCTCTCCGATGCACAGCCCGGCCAAACAGCCGAAGGCAATCTCATGTACAACATGCTCACAGGCGCTGCTCCATCATCGCAAATACTTTACGGAACAGGCGATGGAAGTGTGCCTATTGAACCGATACTCAACAACAGTCTGCAATCGCAAGGTACTCTTTTCAATGAGGTACGCGCTTTCAACACCGGGCATTACGGTGCACTCAACTCCATTCTTCAAGGAGCTGATCCCATCGGTCAGGGACTTCGCATACGTCCTGTTGCTCCGACCATTTTCGAATATCTCCGCCGGCACGGTGGTTATTCCGCGAGCGATGTATGGTTTGTAGGCAACAGTGTAGGAGCTTCTATTCCTCTACTCAACTACAGTTCGCATCCCGACTATGGCGTTCGCTACGGCGCTAACTTTTTTGCGCCTACCATCACGTTTCACCCCAACAGCCAGACCTACATAGGCGACATGAAGACATACCATCCCGAAAATGAATGGGCGCCCATGATGCAGTTAAAGTCTTTTCTTGACTCGAACTTCGCCTTGTCCGACCAACAACTGGATGCACTGGGAAATACGACGGAAGAGAAAGAGAACATTAAACTATTCATGAAGGAAATGAACTTGCGCACCAACATGGGTACCATCGATTTGCCACCCGTATCAGATAGCGCAGATACCTATACGATGGGCTATGCCGTGGAGGTATTAAAATGGTTCAAGCCTTCGTTTTTGTGCGTGAACCTCAATGGCGTCGATGTGTGTCACAACGACTTCACTACGTACATAAAAGCAATGCACCGCGCCGACCATGCCGTAGGGCACTTGTGGAACTCCATACAGCAAATACCGGAAATGGCCGGCAACACCACACTCATTTGCATCCCGGAATGCGGGCGTAACGACGAGCCCAATGCCATTGTAGACAGCAACGGTTTCGTTTCATTTGATCACAGCGATGAAAACTCAAGACGCATTTTTGCTCTCATGGCTGGGCCTACCACTCCGGCCAATCTGGAACTGGGAAGTGAGGGCGCATCGATAGGCCAGGTAAGCGATGCCATGATGACTGTTGCTGATTTGCTCGGTGTGAAAGAAGCTGTGCAGCAAGCCGGTTATATTGATCCATCCGCTCAATCCTTTTTTGACTTGATATGATGCGTAAACCCCTATTCATAATCGCGGTTGTCATGCTCTCCTTTTGGGGCTGTAGGCGCGAGAGCATCAATCCGTATGATGCCATCCAAGAGGAGGATACTACGGAGGTTGTGACGGAATTCCCGGTGGGCACCTTTCCGCACCTGTACCAGAAGATCTTCAAGCCGACGTGCGCCAACAGTGGTTGTCATGACGGCAGCTTTGAGCCCGACTTTCGCAGCATCAGTAGCGCTTACAATACGCTGGTTCATCACTCGGTGATTGCTAACGACGAGACCAATAGTTTTGCGTATCGTGTTGTGCCGGGAGACACATCGGGTTCGCTATTGCATGAACGACTGTTGCGCTTTTTGCCGAACTCGAGCGGCATCATGCCATTGGCCGTTGAAAACAACTCCGACTGGCCATCTAAACGAAATGAATACATCGCAGCCATCAAGAGTTGGATTATGGCAGGTGCACCTGATGTTGCAGGGAATGCAGCACCGGCGCTCAACACGAATCTGCTTCCAATGAATTATGGATTGGCTGTTTTCCCTCAGGGCAATACGACAACACAGTTTCAACGTGGTAATCCCGGATTGGCAGGCATCGGACCCTATATAATAAACGGCGGAATTTCAGATGTTTATATTTATCCTTGGGATGATAATGCCGGCTTATTCAACTATCAATTGCTGAGTTGGGAACTTTCTTATTCCGTGACCAATTTCCAACCTATAGCCACAGGCCTATTCTTCGCTGCTCCCGTTGTTTATTCACCCGATTTCGGGGGGAGCACGGCGCCCTTCAGCAAGCTATCCAGCATCGACTTTTCGGCGTACTCAGGGCAAACTGTTTATATGAGAATTCGGATGAATGATGGTATTCAGGCACAAGATAATTTCATACCCACAGCCAATTCCAATCCATTTTGGTTCGCTGTGTACAGCTTTCAAATTCCATGATGAAACGAATAACGCACATTGCAGTGGCATTAACATGCATGGCCCTGCTTCACGGCTGTAAGAAAGACGAAGTATCGGATGTGCCCGCTATTTCACTTGAAAATTTGTCGGACTATTCGGTAGTTGAGTATGACAATGCCATTGAAGTAACCATTAACTACGAAGACCATCAGGGCGACATTGGAACAACCGACCCCGATGAGCACAGCCTCTTCGTATCCGATGAGCGCTTCGTGGAGCTGGACGGCTATCACATCGACCCGCTCACACCTGATCAGCAATCGCTCCACGTTCGGGGTAGTCTGAGTGTATCGCTGCGCCCCTTGTTCATCATGGGCAATGACTCCATCGAAACGACACGGCTCACTTTCGAGCTGCGCGACAGGGCGGGGAATGTGAGTAATCGGGTGATTTCGGAAGAGATTACTATTTTGAGGGATTGAGGGCGAGGACATTCTCTCCTGAAAGCAACCTTTTTTTAGGAAGATGCGTACTAGTATGTTTTTGCGTATCACTCATTAGGGGAATTACCTTTATTCCCTTGGAAACGTCGTAAAAACAATATGAAAAAGAGAAGCATACTACTCGCTTTTTTCAGTGCTTTAATAGTTGTATTAAACGCTCAATGTACAATTGACGCAGGCGCAAACGTCATCCTTTGTCCCGGGCAATCAGTCACTTTAGGAGGAAATCCAACGTTGGTAGACGGCTGGGATAACAACGCGGTTGTCAGTTGGTCTGAGGGCATCGGAAGTAGTTTAAATCCAATCGTGCAACCAAGCCAGACAACAACCTATTTACTTACTGTAACATCTACTCTCTGTGGAACCTTGACCGATGAGATCAACGTTACTGTGCTGAACCCGGGATCCATTAGCGCAGGCGTCGACGTTCAATACTGCAATCAGCCAATTGCATGTGCTCTGACAGGTCAGCCCTTTGGAGGATATTGGGGTGGTGATTCTAACATGGGAGCCAATGGCATTTACATCCCCAATGGTGAAGGTGTATTTACGGTCGTTTATACTGTGGTTAGCACAGATGGCTCGTGCTCATTAACAGATGAACTTCAAATAACGGTTGTTCCGCCCGTAATCGCAGATGCAGGTCCAGACTTCGAAGTATGCGAAAGTGATGATATCGTGAACTTGTATGGTTACCCAGGAGGTGGCTCCTGGTCGTGTACGAATATCGTCGGAGGTGCTTTGCATCCAATAACCCCGGGTGTATTCCCCCTGGTATATACAATTGGAAGCGGATCTTGTTACTCATCCGATGTAGCCTATGTAACTGTGCATCCAGCTCCATATGTGTCAGCCAATAGCGGAACCATCTGTTCAGGCGAAAGTGTCACCCTCAATGCTCAAGGATGCGACACTTATGTTTGGTCGCCCTCCTCTACTCTAAATACCAATACCGGAAGTTCAGTGATAGCATCACCGACGGTTACAACGACATATACTGTCACAGGGACAATTGCAGCGACCGGCTGCACCGATTCGGAAGAAGTTGATGTTACCGTTTTTCCGCTGCCACCAACCAACGCAGGGCCCGACATATCAATTTGCCTTTCAATCGAACCTTTTCTCCTATCCGGTTTCTCGCCATTGGGAGGCAACTGGACTGGGACGGGTATTATAGGCAACACATTTACACCCCCGGCAGCAGGCCAATACGAGCTAACTTACACAGTTACAAATGCGTATGGATGCACACGTTCTGATAATATTCAAGCCTTCGTTGATGAATCGTTTACAGCCGATGCAGGTTCGGATATCACGATTTGCCTGAACGATCTCGCAGTACAATTATCTCCCGTAACCCCTGGAGGTACTTGGCTTAATACGTCGCTAGTGGATGCTACTGGAGTATTCAACACAACAATAGCAGGAGAATATGCGCTGACTTATTCCGTTGGTGACGAAAATTGCCAGGCGACAGATGATATCATAATTCAGGTGCTCAATCCTCCGAATATTACTTTTCAGGCAATAGCTCCAATTTGCTTAGGAGATGATATTGAACTGCATGCACTCATCATTGCAGATCCATTGAGTACACTTTCCTTTAGCTGGACACCGACTTCTGATGGTACGGAATTCGAAACGCTCAGTCCGATTGTTTCTCCTTCCACCGATACTTATTACTACTTAAATGCTTCAGATGATCAAGGGTGCTCCGATTATGATAGCATAGGAGTATTCATTCAGGAAGTCATCACCCCCTTTGCGGGAGAAGATTTTTCGTTGTGCAATACGCAAACAATCATTGATGCACAGGCGACGCCAATCGGCGGCACTTGGGGCCCCTCAGATTTGATAGACCCGAATTCAAGTGTGCTATCCGACACTACCGGAACATTTATGCTAGGTTATTCATTTGGCTATGGCAATTGCCTGTCGAGTGACTCTGTACAAATTACCCTTCTGCCTAACCCAATCATCGAAATCGAAGAGGTGGTTACTATTTGTTCAGGCGAGGAAATAACTCTTAACGCATCTTCCGATTTGCCGCTGGATGTTGGTTCTTCGTATTGGCTAACGGCAGAAGGTGCACAAACAAATTCAACTACAGAATTATCTGCCTCATTATTAGAAAGTAGCTATTTCACTTTCACCGGATACGCAGCGAATGGATGCTTTTCGAGCGAGACAGCGCTAGTTAACGTATGGCCATTGCCCCAAGTAGAAGCCGGAATAGATCTTTCACTCTGCGAGTTTCCGGGCACTTTGACCTTCACCGGTTTTCAACCCGTCGCCAATGGAACAGGAATTTGGACAGGGCCGAGCATATCTGCTAATGGCCCGGAATACACCAATCCGGGAATAGGCACTTCATTATTCTATTATACATTCACTGATGAAAACGGGTGTATTGCTTACGACAGTTTATGGATTACCGTGACAGAGTATGTGGAAGCCGAAGCCGGAAATGATCTTTTTGCATGTGAAAACGACCCCGATTTATTCCCAGTTGCTTTTGAACCTCCTGGAGGATTATGGAGTGGAGGAATTGTTGGCGACCCCATTGCGCCTCAATTCAATCCGGACCAAATTGGCCCGGGTGTATACAACATTAGCTACTCCATCGGAGAAGGCACTTGTTTTTCGACGGACCAGCTGACAATAACAATCAATGCGAATCCGGTAATAGCTCTTCCAACTGTTCTCAATTATTGTGAATATGAAACGGGAGTTTCTGTAGATGCAATATCACCTCCGGGCGGAAGCTGGTCGGGCGATCTCATCAACAATTCATCTTCCGGAACTTTACTTCCAAATGTTGTTAGCGGGATTTACACGGTTTACTACACCTATACCGATCCCATTGGATGCACCTCCCTTGATTCAATGCTAGTGAATGTTGTTGAATCTCCAATAGCTGAATTTGTAGTTCCTGACACCGGATGTACAGACATTTCTGAATTCGCTTATAGTATTTCGGAAGGAGCTTCCAACATCTATTGGGAAACACTTCTTCAGGAGGGGGAAGGCGAATATTTCCAATTCAGCTTCTCCTATCCCACGATGTATGATATAACCATGATTGCAGCGAATGAATACGGTTGCACCGATACGGTAACCCATTCTATTGAAATGATGGAGCACTACATCATGCCCGAATTCCCGGATGATCAATTCACGGTCTATGTTCCCAATGCATTCACTCCTCAAGACGGAGTAATCAATGATTATTTTGCGCCGGTTATATATGGGAAAGAACTCATCAATACGTATAAATTTCAGGTAATATCACGCTGGGGTGATATTCTATTCAGCACTGAATCTCCCGACGAAGTTTGGTATGGAAATGTTTACGACGGCGATCACTTTGCAAAGCATGACGTGTTTCTATGGGAGCTTGCGATTACTCGAAATGACAATTCTCGCAAGTATTTTATGCAAGGGCATGTCATGGTTATTCGATAAGAGTATGCGAAGTAATCATTAAACACCGCCGGAATTCAATCTATTAAAAGAACTCAGTAAGCTATTGGACAATTTTCGTACAATTATCGGAAATTTCAACCATTAAACCTTAACCGAAGCATATCATGGCACAGAAGCGACACGCTGTCTACAAAACAAGTCATTTAAAAGAACGAATTTCTTGGACTTCAGGCCTAGCAGGTGTGATTCGGTTGCTAACATGGGAAACTGAAAACGCCCTGGGCATATCCAAAACACAATTACAACAGAGGGTGCTGGAGCATGTTTTTCAGTCGTGCGAAAATGAAGTCCTGACAGAGGAAAAATTCAAATCAATCACGACTTCGCTCGATACAAAAACAAAACGAGAAATTGAATCAGCGAGCGTGGAGAATCTCTACGATGATCCAAAGAAAGGATTATTGATCAATCCCATCGAGGCTCAGCGGAGGGTTCGGTTTTTCTCAGAGGAGTTTCTCAACAAAGAATTCGATGTATTCATGTCGTTGCTTCCGAACATAGAGTTAACGAATTATTTAAACAGCCATTTCAGTCTTCAACCAGATAGTCAATGGACCATTGCGGGTAGCTCCAACGATTTCGAGGCATCTACCGGAATGAAGTTCATGTACATGGACACACTGGCATACTCACACCACACAACAACACTCATTGCCCTCGAGCTCAAAATGGACAGTCCCTTGGGGAAAGATCAAATCTTGAAATACTGTTTCATGGCTGCATACCTGGAATGGAAAGGAATGATTGCGATGAATTCTACCTTCCATATACTCATTCTAGGAAACAATTCTTCCTTGACCGATTCAGTCTATTCGTTAAAGCAAGAAGCACAGCAGCAGTTGCGCGAAAAGGAATATCCTAAAAAAGGAATTACAACGGAAGAAATTGAGTCGCTGGCAAAGCGTGCAGAAACCATCTTAAAAAGCCTTGACATCAAAAACACGACCTGGCAAGAATTCGGCGATTACTTCCACAAACTCAATCATACATTACCGACGAGTCCATATGCCGAGACCCTGCACAAGCTCATCGATGGGTTTTTGGTTTCGCTGCAGACCAAATACAGTCGGAAGTTGAAGAGGCCGATTTATGTGCGGTAAAAACAACGTTGGTTTTGCGCTCCATTTTTGGTGAAACCAACTGCTTACGAACACTTTCTATTTTTGGATATTCAACCGAATCAGCGCTTGTATAAAGAGCCCATTCATGACGCGTTATCTTTCGCCAATGAACCGAGCTACAATTTTACCCGCCTGTGTATTCAGCGGGATAACTCTCCTCACCGGCTGCAAGGTGTATTATACGACCTCGGATGTAGACGCGAATTTGAAATCGACTGTTGATAAGGTCAACACCACGATCTCAAACTTGCAATCACAAGTTGCGGAATTGGAAAAGCAGTACCGCGAAATACCGTGTGAACAGAAATCGGAAGTCTTCTTGAAGGCAGACGGCATGGTGCACGAACTCGATGGTGAAATGCGTTCGTTGGAACAACTGAAACAAACGGTCAACAACGATTACAAATTCTTCGCGCAATACACGCAAGGCAAGAGCCGCATTGAATCGGGCACGGAGGAATGGAAGAAACTCAAGGAAACAAAAGCTGCGATGAAGAATAATTTGGATGCACTGCAAAACCAAGGCAACACCGTGGTTGATGAGGCACAAAAGTTCAACGCTTTCGTCCATGCGCAAGTGGTTCCCACAGTGCAAGTGTGTGAAGTCAAATCATACACTTCACAATTCGAAAAAGCAGTGAGTACGTTGGGTTCCAACCTGCAGATAGCCCAAAGTGATTTGAAGAAATATGATTCCCAAATTGCCAGCATCAAAGAGCAGTTTGGTGCAACAGCAGCTGCAACCTGCAACCAACTTGCAGAGCTTGCAAAACAAATTCGAATAGACATCGATGCTATGCAGCCCATTCATCGAAATACGCAGCGTATTCTGACCGATTTCAAAGTCAAAACGAAAGGGCTCCAACGCATTTACTCCTGCAACGCAAACTGGCGATTAGTTGCAGAAACAGAAGCAGCCATAGGCAAGCAAGAGCAAGACTTCAACGCGCACAGCCAGTCGATCACGGCGGCTGCTGCATCCATTCAGCAACTGGTGAATTCGTTGCAGAGGTGAGATGTTCACTTGGCATTCTAAATTTGCTTTTAATTTCAGATATGGAAAATGTGTCTGTGACCTCGATATAAATCAACGTTAGCCATGTCTTCGCTTCGCTTCATTCTTTCTGAACATCGTCATGGACATTTACTCCGTCATTTCGGAGACAATTCACCAGCAGGAAGTCACTTTAATACAGCGGTGTTTGCATCACCGCAGGAATTAATACTATTCATAAACTCGAATGCACCAATCTCAACACAATCCTATTCTGAGAAAAAAGTAGCCTATCTCTTCCGAACAACCGATGGCACAGCAGTCGGAACTGATGGATTAGCGCTTCGCAAAAGCATTCCGGCAGAGGATATCGTTCAAGAAAATCGAGACGGCTATTCACTCAGCATAGGCCTAATTGCAGAATTGCCAATCACTCAGGAGTTTTGTGTGATTGCCTATGAAACACCAGAAGGCCTATCCATCGTCACCGCCTTTCCCGGAGGATATGCGCGGCCATTTGCGCAGAAGGGACAACCCACAAAGGAGTATGCGCTGAACAAGCAGTTTTGGGAAGATCATGTGCTAGTAAGGAAGAAAGGCTGAGTGACTGAAAAATTATGATCACAACCTATCTTCGCCCTTATGCTTCACCACAACTCACCCATCGCCGTTTGGCACAGTCAACCCTTTGAGGTTCCTGTGCTCGATGCAGGCATGCGGTGGGCGCTGGTGCGATATCGTAACCCACGTGAGCAGCC
>Ga0315905_10004259_pt1 | contig 14599 bp, 10 predicted proteins | sample LakEriMetagenome_5_FD_203522 | JGI IMG/M metagenome (GOLD analysis project Ga0315905, IMG submission 203522) | Freshwater fungal communities from buoy surface, Lake Erie, Ohio, United States - Buoy 4 MA121 | ecosystem: Environmental > Aquatic > Freshwater > Lake | place: USA: Lake Erie, Ohio... | reverse complement strand
GGTACATCTGCAGCGCTCAGCAGTTGTAGCAATCGTCGATTGCCCTGATCTAGGTCAGTTTATCGGGTCTCTATCGCTGAGACAAGCTGCGCTGCAGTGGGTTTGCCTTTTTCAGGAGGCCCTATGTTCCGCGCTTTGTTATTCCTGAGCATGTATTCATACGGAAAATGATCTATGCGCGCGTCCTCGTTTATGGGCCAATGGATGTCACCAGTCCGCAAGACTACTTGTAATGAAGTCGAAAAGAGCCGCCGGCGATACCGGGTCCGTATAAAATCCCTATGTCCCCACCGTACAATCCCCCAGGCCCATTGCACGGCATGCCCTTTGGAGCAAGCTGCCCGCTTCCCATCGGCTGCATAGGCCGACAACGCCACCCGCCGCAGAGCGGATACCGGACCCGCCCATACAGCGTTAGACAGGCCGAAGACCGGTTGTGTCGCCGTATCCTTAGAGATACAATGGTGTATGCTGGAGATTCGGGAGACCCTTGCCTATGCCGCATGGTTCAGTGGGCCGCGTGATTCAGCAGCAAATGCCCGCATTGACATTCGGATCAGGTGTTTATCCCTGGGAAATCAAGGTGATGTCCGTCCAGTCTGAGAAGGTATCTCTGAGCTTCGGATTCGCTATGGCCCTGTCTACCGGATTCGCCATCGTCTATCTGTTTGTGCGCTGGTCGCGACAGCTGTATTGGCTACCTATCCCTGAGAAAGACGGGGCGGAAACGCCGCCGCGATCTTGGCCTGCTGCTCGGCGGTCGACTCGAGAGCCGCGAGCAGCAGTTGGGCCTGACTGAAGGTGGACTCGTGGCTGCCATGTTCAAGCGGGGCCGCCACGACCGCAGCCCGGTAAAGATCCGCGGCAGCATCGAAATTGCCCTGCAGCAGTTGCACCTCGGCGACCGTCGCCGTCTTCCAGTAGTCGTCTTGGACCGCTTTGTCACCCACAAGACTCTGTACACGCTTTGCTAACTGAGCCGCAGTCTCCTTCTCGCCGGCGAGTAGGCTTTTCGACGCAGCGTTGATGCCCGTGTAGTAGTCCGAGGGAAACGCCTCGAACGCTTGCCGGTAAAGATCACGTGACTTTAAGAGGAACGTCTTCTCGCCCGTCTGGTTGTATCGGTCCATCCAGGTCCGCGCCAGGATCCCCAGGGTTTCGGGGCCAATCTCGCCAGCGGCATGAAGCTTACCCAGCACAAGCTGAGCCTTGAGGGTCTCGCCACTTCTCGCCAAAGCCAAACCTCTGAGCTGTTTGGGCCGCACGGCCTTAGGAAACGCTAGCTCGGTGCGATCGAGCACCTTCAGGGCTTCCGGGATCTTCTTCATGGCGATCAAAGCCTCGGCTGCGGCGCACAAAAGCATTGGTGAACAGGTCCACGCCATTTCGTCAGTTGCTGTCAACACAATCAATTCCTCGACCGCGCCGGCTTCGCGACAGGCCTTGATGTTCAGGAGTCCATCTCGCATCTGCTCGTCGACCTTTGCCGCGAGCTTCACTGCCGCAGGTGGCAACGGCTGTACCTGCAAGCCATAGAGCAGAGATAACAGACCACTCCCCCCAGGTCCTTCAGGTTGCGCCGAGAAATCGATCCACAGTTTGCTCGCAGCCAACCCAGAGATTTCGGAGTCATCAACGCGGCCGATGACGTAGTGGAAGCCCTTCTTCGCATTCTGCTTGACCTCCATAGTCGCGAACTCAGCTTTACACCATTCAGAATCCTCGTATTTGCCCGACCAAACGAGAACAGCGCTCTGGCTTGCGTCCAACGCTTCCCCCAGCGAAATCGCTAGAGGCGCAGCAGCCGTCAGCACGTACTGATCCAGGAACGCCTTGTAGCCGAGGCCGTTCAGGATGTCGTACAGCGCCAGAACCCATGGCCGATTCACCGAGCGATAACTCACAAATATATGCCAGGTCTTCCCTTGTTCCAGAGAAGGTGGAGGTGGTGCAAGGTCGGTCCAGTTTACGGCCATGAATTTCTTCCAATCATCAAGCCCGCATCGGCTCTGAGGAAGCCGAAGGTACAAATCAAGTCTGTCGATGCCCTGCAGTTGCGTCAAGGTCTGGCAAGGCCCCCCGTTGGGCTGCATCCTTTCCGCCTCGACTTAGCGACGCTGCACCTCCACGAACAGCAGCTTCGCCATACACGTCAGCACCGCCACCCCGCCAGCGCTGTGTCGCTCCGATTTCTGTCACCACCTGCAGCGGGAACTCCGCAAACCAGCCCTCGGCCACACCTGGCACATGCAGCAGGCGCGGCAACCCTGCAAGCAAGGGGTTTAACGGACGCAGATCACACTCAGGAACTCACACACGAACGAGGCCCGAACCCCTGATTACGCCCCGATCCCGACGGTTTCGAGGTAGCGGTCGGCGCTCGACCTGACATGGGGATCGCCATGGGGAACACGATCACATCCCACGGCTGCAGACACACTTGAGCTTCACCGTTGAGGCCATCCCAGCACTGGCCTTCGACCAGGATGTGGAACGAAATCAGGTGCACCGCTTCCGAAACACGCGCGGCACGAGCTGCACCGCATGCACCGACCACGGGTGCCTGGCATTCCACGAAATGGCGGCGCCGTCGAGGCGGGCAGCGCGCCGGACATCGGAGAGCGGATCCATCTCCCCATGCTCTGGTGTGGCGCTCATGCTGTCAAGCCAGGCGGACGTGAAGGCAACAGTTTGCCTACGGCGGACGATTGAGCAAGAAGCCCGGTCGCCGGGCATGGATGTCTGGGCCCTCGAAGGTGATTCTGCAGACGCGGCCCAAAGGCTACCTCAGCGCTGGACCCCTCAAACCAGTGCATGGTCAAAGCCCAGGGTTGTAAATATCAACCATACCCGACCGCAGAAACTTGCCACTCCATGACCCTCAACAACCCAGGCCTCCGTGGCTGTCCGATCGCGCACTACAAGGGCGCCATCGGCAACAGCCGCGATCAGGAGCTGGATGCCCTAACCCTGACCGAAGGCAGCCATCGATGACAACGATATCCTGGCCGCGGGGCCCCTGAACTTCAATCCGCAGTAGGCTGCTGTCTCAGCACTCCGATTGGACAACTTCCCTGATAGGTGCGGATTGCATTGAACCTCATTTCCACCGCTGATGGATTCTTCCCAATACACACCCTCCATACATAATAACGAATCAGCAACGTCTAAGCAATATGATGCATTCATCAGTTATTCCAGAAAAAATGAAGACTTTGCAGCAAAGCTGGAGCAGGCACTAGAGAGTTACAGGCCACCAAAAGGCCTTGAAGCACCGCAGAGGCGCCTCCGAATCTTCCGAGACAAACATGACTTCAAAGTTGGTGATTACCATCGGAATTTAGAGGAATCTCTGATGGCCTCGGCGAAGTTGATCGTCATCTGCTCGCCGGAAGCACGTAGCAGCCAGTTCGTGAATGAAGAGATTAGGAAGTTCGCAGCATTAAAGGGGAGCAAAGATGTTATCCCTGTTCTCTTCTCGGGCATTCCCAACAACGAGGCCGGGCCCGAGCAGGCCGAAAGCATGGCCTTTCCAGTGGCGCTATGCGAACTGATGGAGATGCCGCTGGCCGCAAATTTTCTGAGGTTCGACAGTCTAAAAGGCAAAGTCAATAGAGACCCTTATTCTGATGCCTGGTACACCATCCTGGCCCATATTTATGATGTAAGCCGCGACGAGGTTGAGCAACGCGATCGCAGGAGGCGCAACCGTACTCTCAGAACTGCTGTTGGAGGGCTAATCGGCATCACCTTCTTGCTGTCAGGCTTGCTTGTGTACGCCCTAATCTCCCGCCAGGATGCTTTGCACCAAAGGAAGGTAGCGTTGGTTCAAAAGAAGGAAGCACTGCATCAAGCACGAGAAGCCAAAAGGCAACGTGGTATCGCCGAGGGCAAGACCCTCGAAGCCTTGAATGCCAAAGATGCCGAGAAGCGACAACGTCTAGAGGCCGACCGTCAGCGCACCAACGCCGAACGGCAGACTCTCATCGCTACTGCCCAAAAGAACAAGGCCATCCTTGCGCAGGCTGCCGAGAAGCGGCAGCGCAAGACTGCGGAGCATCAGACCAAGCTGGCTCTGTTGCGTGAGCAGATTGCTATGGCATCAGGCCTTCTACCCACGGTGGATGCTGTCGAAGGAGTGATCCGGGCCATTGCGATGTTTCCCGCCAGCCAGCGGGTGGCTGAGGTGTCTATGGCTGGGCAGACGGCCCTGCTAAATGCTGTTCAGATATCACAAGAAAGTAACCGGCTCCAAGGACATGTCAGTTGGGTAAATTCCGTCGCATTCAGTCGCGATGGAACCCGCATTGTCTCCGGCTCATCCGACAACACACTTCTGATTTGGGATGTCATCACTGGCAAGTCCATCGGCAAGCCATTGAAAGGTCACAAGCTTCGCGTAAACTCCGTCGCATTCAATCGCGATGGAAGCCGCATTGTCTCCGGCTCAGACGACACCACACTTCTAATTTGGGATGCATTCACAGGCAGGAAAATCGGCGAGCCATTGAGAGGACATGGGGGTTATGTAAAGTCAGTCGCCTTCAGCCCCGATGGACGACGCATTGTCTCCGGCTCAGACGACAAAACGCTGCTGCTCTGGGATGCAGTAACAGGTAGGAAAATCGGTGGGCCTCTCAAGGGTCACACGGGCGCGATCAACTCCGTCGCCTTCAGCCCAGATGGGCGACGCATCGTCTCCGGCTCTGGCTTCCCCGGCCTTGGCTCAGAAGACAACACCCTGATGCTTTGGGATGCCTCCACAGGCATGTCCATCGGCTCGCCCTTCAAGGGACACACGGGCAGTGTCAACTCCGTCGCCTTCAGTCCTGATGGACGACGTATCGTCTCCGGCTCATGGGACTCAACCCTGAGGCTCTGGGATGCTTCCACCGGCGAGCCCATCGGTGGCCCCATCCATGGCCACTCCGGCGAGATCAACTCCGTCGCATTCAGCCCGGATGGACAACGCATTGTCTCAGGCTCTGGCTCTAGTGAAAGCACTCTGAGGCTTTGGGATAGCTCCACCGGCAAGCCCATAGGCTCACCCCTTCAAGGCCACACTAGCGATGTAAAATCCGTCACCTTCAGCCCAGATGGACGACGCATCGTCTCCGGCTCATGGGACAAAACCCTGAGGATCTGGGATACCGCCACGGGCCAGCCCGTCGGCACAGCCCTCAATGGACGGACAGACATCATTCTCTCCCTCGCTTTTAGCCCCGATGGAAGGCGAATCGTCTCAGGCTCATGGGAAGGGCTACGGCTATGGGATCCCGCAAAGGGAAAGTCAAAATTGCTAGATGGGCCCTCCCATATGGTGCAATCAGTTGCTTTCAGCTCGGATGGACGACAAATTGCCTCTGGCTACAGCTCTGAGAACAACAACCTAATACTCCGGGACGGCCCCACCGGCAAGATTATCCGCTTGCTCCATGGACACACAAGTGATGTAAACAGCGTAGCCTTCAGTATTGATGGACGTCATATCGTCTCAGGATCAAACGACGCAACCCTTAGGCTATGGGATGTCTCCACAGGCATGACCATTCGCTTGCTCCGAGGCCACGAGAGCGGTGTCAAATCTGTTGCCTTCAGCCGTGATGGGCGTCGCATTGTAAGCGGCTCACACGACGAAACCTTGATTCTCTGGGATGCCACCACCGGCAAGAAGATTGGCAATCCCCTGAAAGGACACACAGGTAGCGTTAACGCTGTTGCCTTCAGCCCCGATGGAAGAATTATCGTCTCTGGTTCTAGCGACAACAACTTAAGGCTCTGGGATGCGGTTACCCGTACCCGTATCGGTGGGCCCCTCCAAGGTCACAAGGACTTAGTCAACTCCGTGGTCTTCAGTCGAGATGGACAACGTATCGTGTCCGCCTCTAACGACGTAACCCTGAGGCTCTGGGATACCGCCACCCGCAAGCCGATCGGCTCACCCCTCAAGGGCCACACGGATTTGGTCAACTCCGTCGCCTTCAGCCCAGATGGGCGACGCGTCGTCTCCGGATCTAACGACGAAACCATGAGGCTCTGGGATGTTAATCCTGCGGCGTGGCTGGCCATAGCCTGCGAGCGGATCGAGCATCACCGGATGCTGCTGGAGCCGCAGTCCTTCAACTCCGATCCGGAGTTTCATCAGGTGGCGGCGCAGGCAAGAAAGGTCTGCAGCCAGCGGCGGCAGCCTTCCATCCAGGCCACTCGCCCGAGACTGAGGTCCTGGTTGGCGGGAATAGGGCAGACCATAACGAACTCGCTGGCTGCGGCCAGCCGCCCCTGATGGCGGCCCCACCACCGACTCCTTCAGCAAGGCAAAGAACCCATGGGCCCAAGTGGCGGCCTGGTTGAGGTGGCTGAGAAGATCGCGCGCATTCGGTCACACGAAGCCGACCAAGTGATCGAGGCTCCCCACCTTCTGCACATAGGCCGAAGGTCCTCGATTAGCCCCCCTGCGAGACATAATCCATGCTGGCCAAAGCCTCCTCGCTCACATCAGCACGGCCGAGCTCCCCGCTTCTGATCTGGAGCGTTAGACAGGCCGAAGACCGGTTGCGGCCGCGTATCTCAAGAGATACAATGGAGATATGTTGGAGGTTCGGGATACCTCTGCCTATGCCGCATGGTTCCGTAGCCTTCGTGATCGAGCGGCAAAAGCTCGCATCGACATTCTGATCAGGCGTTTATGCTTGGGGAATCCAGGAGATGTCCGGCCAATCGGAGAAGGCGCCTCTGAACTTCGTATTCACCACGGTCCTGGCTACCGCATTTATATCACTAGCCAAGGTAACACGAACGTTGTTCTTCTTGCTGGTGGAGACAAGAGTTCTCAATACAAGGACATCCAGCAAGCCAAGTCTCTCGCTTGAAACCTGTAGGTGGTGCTAATGACCAAAACCGAAACAACCATCTGGGATCCAGCCGATCATTTCACAAGCACTGATGACATGGCTGCCTATCTTGAATCCGCTTTGGAGGATGGAGATCCAAGACTGGTGGCTGCTGCCTTGGGTGATATTGCTCGTGCCAAAGGCATGACATGGATTGCACGTGAAGCTGGACTCGGTCGCGAAAGTCTCTATAAGGCTCTTCCGTCTAGCGGTAACCCTGAACTGGCCACCGTCTTAAAGGTTATCTCTGCACTCGGACTTCAACTGCATGCCAGTCGTGCGGTTGAGGCGGAGACGGCTGTCTAACAATGCCATCCACCTGATCCGCCTCCAATTAATTCTTTATCGTCGCCCGAAATCCTTGCGGCCAGGTGATGGCAAGCGTTGGATGAACCCGCGTAGCATATGCCAGCCAACTTGAAAGTTGGCTACATTTCACATCTGCATGAAAGATGAAACGCCGAGCCTCTTGACTAAGGAGCCTTCGAATAACCCTCTCCTCGCAGGAGCAGCTACCAGGCTTCCCGTGCTGCATAACTGCAGCGCTTTGGTGTAGGTGGTTCTCCAGACACTGCCTAGGTCTTGCGATGAGGAGCCTGATGAACTCTAAGAAGTATATCTGTACGGTAACTACCCCAGCATTGTGGCTAGCCTACTTTTGATCAGCGGCTGATCATGGCAAGCGTCTTCCTTTCCCATTCAAGCCGCGACAACGCCTCCGCCGGCCGCATGAAGACCTGGCTGGAGCAGCAGGGTTTCGAAGCGCCATTTCTCGACTTCGACAAAGACAGCGGCATCGCACCGGGGGCGGACTGGCAGAAGACCCTCTTCCGCGAGATCGATCAGTCCCAAGCCATGCTGATCCTCCAGAGCGCCAACTGGAGCGCTTCAAAGTGGTGCTTCGCTGAGTTCCAGCAGGCCAGTGCCCTCGGCAAGCCGATCTTCCAGGTGATTGAGGCCGCCGAAGGAGACCCCGGCCCGCCCATCGCTCCGGACCTGCAGGTGCTCGATCTGCGCCAGGGACGGGAAGCTGGCTTGGAGCAGCTCAAGAAGCGGCTGGAGGCAATTGCGCTCACGGCCCAGGGCGGCTTCCCCTGGGATGGCACCCGTCCCCCCTATCCGGGCCTGCTGACCTTTGAGGAGGAAGACGCTGCCATCTACTTCGGCCGTGATGAGGAGATCCGCCATCTGATCGAGCGGCTCAGAGCCCGCCACAACCTAGGCGGGGCCCGCCTGCTGGTGCTGCTCGGGGCCTCAGGTTCCGGGAAGTCGTCGCTGCTGCGGGCCGGGGTGCTGCCCAGACTGCGGCGCTCTGGCCGGGTGTGGTTGGTGGTGCCACCATTTCGTCCTCAGAACCAGCCGTGCCAGGAACTGGCGCGTGCCCTCGCCCTCGCCGCTGGCAGGGGCTCCGATTGGAGCGATCTGTACAGCGACCTGCTGGAGGGCGACCGTTCCGGAACGTTGCCGTCTGTGTTGGAGGAGATCGCCGGCGAACTGCGCATGGCAGCGAAGCTGAACGAGGCGCAGATCTTGCTGTCGATCGATCAGGGCGAGGAGCTGTTCGGCGGGCTTGAGCCAGAAGAACAATGCCGCTTCTTCCGGATCCTCACCGCCGCCATGGGCGGCGATCTGCCTTTCCTGGCGGTGATGACCCTGCGCTCTGAATTCCTCGGCGGGCTGCAGGCGGCCGAGAAGGTCGGCCTCACCGCCCGCTTCGAGGAAGTGTCGTTGGCGCCCCTGCCGATGGCGCAGATCCCGGCGATCATCAAGGGGCCAGCCGGCGTGGTGGGTCTGGAAGTGGAGGAGGCCTTCGTGCAGCAGGCCGCAGCCGATGCCGAAACCGAGGATGCCCTGCCGCTTCTGGCCTTCGCTCTGAGGGAGCTCAATGAGCGCTTCGGGGGTGATCGCCTTCTCAGCCTTACGGACTACCAAGCCCTGGGGGATGCCAAGGACGATCTCTCGCCGTTGGAGAACGCCGTGCGCCACCGCGCCGACGAGGTGCTCGCCGCGATGCAACCCAGCGAGCAGCAGAAGAGGGCCCTTCGTGATGCCTTCGTGCCGGCGATGGTGCGTTTCGAGCAAGGCAACTACGTGCGCCGCCCTGCGCGATGGGACGCGCTGCCAACCGAGGCCCTGCCGCTGCTGCAGCAATTGGTGAACGCTCGCCTGCTGATCAGTCGCGATGAGGAGGGCCACCGTCTGCTGGAGGTGGCCCATGAGGCGCTGCTGCGCAAGTGGCCGTTACTGAAGGGATGGCTGGATGAGGATCGGGAGTTCCTGATCGGCAGACAGCAGCTGGAGGTGGATCTCAAGGACTGGCAGAAGGCCGGTGAGTTGGAGCGGCCTGATGCCCTGCTCAGTGGTCTCAAGCTCCATCGCGCCAAGGCGTGGCTCTTAGTGCGTCCGCAGCAACTCAGCGAGGAGATGCGCGACTTCGTGCAGGCCAGCAGCGATCGGGCAGAAGCGCAGGAACGGAATCGCCGCCGGTGGAAGACCGGGCTCAGAGGGGTCATCGCCTTAGCCGTTGCCGTCGGCGGCATCGCTTTGTGGCGGGAGGGGGCAGCCAGAGCCGCCCAGGTGGAGCGTTATGCAGCCAACCACCGTGCCCTACTGACCTCCAATCCGCTGGAGAGCCTGGTGAACGGCCTCGCGGCAGAAGACACTCTGCGAAAGAATCCCGGCGCAGCTCTGCAGCTGAGCCAAACGCTCGAGAAAGCGGTTAAGAGCAACCTTGAACGTGATGCCATCACCACCAGCCAGGGCCAGGTGTTGTCGCTGGTGGCCCTGCCCGATGGCGAGCTGGTCAGTGGTGGGTCGGATGGCAGCGTTAAGCGTTGGGGCAAGGACGGCAAACATCTCAGCACCATCACCACCGGCCAGGGCAAGGTTTTGTCGCTGGTGGTCCTGCCCGATGGCGAGCTGGTCAGTGGTGGGTCTGACGGCAGCGTTAAGCGCTGGAGCAAGGACGGCAAACGTTTCAGCACCATCACCACCGGCCAAGGCCTGGTGTTCTCTCTAGTAGCATTGCCCGATGGCGAGCTGGTCAGTGGTGGAGAGGACGGGACGGTGAAGCGTTGGGCCAAGGACGGCAAACTTCTCAGCACCATCACCACCGGCCAAGGCCAGGTTTTCTCGCTTTTGCTTCTGCCGAACGGTGAGCTGCTCAGCGGTGGAGATGACGGCAAAGTGAAGCGTTGGGCCAAGGACGGTTCACTACTGAGAACCATCAAAACAACCCAAGGCCAGGTGTTCTCTCTGGCAGCCCTGCCCGATGGCGAGCTGCTCAGTGGTGGGGATGACGGCAAAGTGGAGCGTTGGAGCAGGGACGGCAAATCTCTCAGCCTCATCAACACTGGTCAGAGATGGCTGTTGTCGCTGGTTGCGCTGCCGAATGGCGAGTTTCTGAGTGCTGGAGATGACGACACCGTGAAACACTGGGCAAAGGATGGCAAATGCCTAAGAACCATCACCACCGGCCAAGGCGGGGTGTTCTCTCTGGTGGCACTGCCCGAAGGCGGGCTGCTCAGTGCGGGGGCCGATGGCTCCGTGAAACTTTGGAGCAAAGACAGCAAACCGATTACCCTCCCCATCACCACCGGCCAGGGAAAGGTGTCCTCGCTAGCGGTGCTGCCCAATGGTGAGCTGCTCAGCGGTGGGAAGGACGGCAAGGTGAAACGTTGGTCCAAGGACGGCGAACTTCTCAGCAGCATCACTACCGGCCAGGGAAAGGTGTCCTCGCTGGCGGTGCTGCCCAATGGCGAGTTGCTCAGCGGTGGGAAGGACGGCAAGGTGAAACGCTGGTCCAAGGACGGCGAACTTCTCAGCAGCATCACCACCGGCCAGGGAAAGGTGTTGTCGCTGGCGATTCTGCCCAACGGCGAGCTGCTCAGCGGTGGAGAGGACGGCAAGGTGAAACGCTGGTCCAAGGACGGTATGGAACTAAGTCCCATCACCACCAGCCATGGAGGGATGAGCCCGGGCCAGGTTTCCTCGCTTCTTGTGCTACCTAGTGGTGAGCTGCTGAGTGCTGGGAATGACGGCATCGTGAAGAGATGGGCCAAGGACGGCACAGCCCTAAGGCCCATTACCACCGGCCAGGGAGGGGTGAGTCCGGGCCAGGTTTCCTCGCTTCTTGTGCTACCTAATGATGAGCTGCTGAGCGCTGGGATTGATGGCAGCCTGAAGCGCTGGGCCAAGGACGGCACGCCCCTGGCCACCATCTCCACCAGCCAGAAGTATTTGACCTCGATGGTGGTGCTGCCAGATGGTGTGTTCCTAAGCGGTGGAGATGACGGCACCATCAAGCGCTGGTCCATAGAACCGGTTGCCAAACGCGGTTGTCTTGATCTTCAGGGCCATCGATTGCTCCGCGATCCCCAAACGCCTCCTCAGAGGGCGGCGAGAGACAGCTGCCGTCGCCTTGGTGTGCTGAAGCGATAAGGATCCCTAGAAGAGCCACGAATTCTGGGGTTCTTCTGGGGGGCATCCAACAACCAGATGCAGAAGACGGGGGCTTTGGTTGCATATGAGGCGCCGCCGATCTTGCCCGCTTCTGATCTGGAGCGTTAGGCCTCACAATCCACCCTTGAGTGAGTCTCGATGTGACTAAGCCAACCGTATTCATCAGTCATGTGTCTGATGAGGCTGCCCTCGCTGGCATTCTAAAAAGACACCTCATCGAGGATTTCCCAGACCTCCTCCGTGTCTTTGTCTCATCGGACATGGTGAGCATTGAAGCCGGGCAGGACTGGTTACTGGCGATAAAGGATGCGTTGCATGATGCATGTGTCCAACTCGTGCTTTTCAGCAACGCGTCGCTCCAGCGTCCCTGGATAAACTTCGAAGCAGGCGCGGCTTGGATTCGAGACGTTCCGGTTGTGCCAGTGTGCCACTCCGGCCTAAGTCCAGTTGATTTGCCGATGCCTTTCGCCGTGCTACAGGCAATTGTTCTTAGTGACGCCTCTGGCATTGGGCGGCTTTACTCCTTACTGGCCAAGCGGCTCGGCGTCCTCAAACCGCCAGCCACAAACAGTCAATTACTTGACGATGTTGCAGCTTACGAGAATGCGTCCGCATCGCATCGTAGAAGCAAGACTGCTTTCGACTCGCACTCGTTGGACGATCAATGGGGGATGCACGTTGGAGCGGTATGGGTTCCGTGGGTTGTTGCGTCATATGGGCCATACCGACCCGATAACATCATCTCCCACTACAACCCATCGGAGCCTGACTACCCTCAGGACATCCAGCACATCTTCCACAAGACCTCGACGGACATAGCAGCTCGAGAAGTACTCGGCGAAGACGTCCCTTACGACTCAGAGGACTTCAAACTGACACGCTTTCATGTCTCGTCAAGGACCGTGCAGCTCGAAGAGCCACGTTTGGTCCTTCACTTTGCCCCGACCACGTATTTCAGGATGCTCGCCACCGATCAGCATCTAGACGTTCAGGAGACCCATGCAGGCAGAACCTACACCCTTCGCGAGATGTACGCCTCGAAGGCAGATCTTCGCGTGCGTCCTGTCGCTGAGTTTGCCACTCACTGGGGCGTCGGGCTTGGCGTCATTACAGCAGACAACCTGTTCCTTATCTCGGAGCGTGGCAACACGGCGGTCGACGCGCATGTCTACTTTCCATCGATTGCAGAGGGCGCAACACGCGCAAAAGACTCTGCTGGCAATGGCGCGCCAGATCACTTCTCGATCGCTCGACGAGGAATGCAAGAGGAGCTGGGCGTAGATCTTCACCAAAGCGAATTGACATGGCTAAGTTTTGGAGCAAACGCTGTGCTCTGCGAGTATGCGCTCATCGGTCGCGTCGATTCCAAGTACACGTCCGAGGAGATTCGACGGCGACGCTCCGCTGGCCTAGTGAAGGATGGCTGGGAGTCAACCGCAATTCATTCAATTCCGTTTGAGCCAGCTGATATTGCTCGATTCTGCTCTGATCGGACGCGAAGGTTTTCTCCGTTCGCCATGGTTACGATCTTCCATTGCCTGATCAATGAGTTTGGCTTCGAGGACGTTGACGGGCATTTTAAATCGGCGTCCATCCGGATAACGCAGAAGCTGCCAGAATGGCTAATACCGACTCCCTAGCACTTACGGGCGAGGCCTAACCCGCTATTCAACCGGACCTGCCTTCGGCAGGCCGGTTAATAGCAGCGTTGGGAAGACAGAATCAGCTCGTGCTACACCGCCTCAGCCAATAACATGCATAACGTCCTCTGACAACACTATTAGTTCGTATGCAGTATGCAACCGTTGACAAACTGAGAGCAGCACCAGCACCGAAACTTAACGGTACCTGTCCGGCCTGCGGTAATCCGATGATCGCGAAATGTGGTGGCAAAGTGGTTTGGCATTGGGCGCACGCCGGACGAGTTCACTGCGACCCTTGGTGGGAGAACGAAACAGAGTGGCATCGTGCTTGGAAGTCATGCTTTCCTACGGAGCAACGCGAGATCATAAAGTTCGATTCGGAGGGTGAGAAACACATCGCCGATGTTCAAACCCCCTCTGGCATGGTCATTGAGTTTCAAAACTCTCCGATTAGCATTGAAGAACTCCGATCGCGAGAGCAATTTTACAGAGATATGTTGTGGATCGTTAACGCAAAAAGGTTTTCGAGACAATTCACTCTTATGTCACCCGTCCCAGATCCCAACTCGGAACTTGGGCGAGACATTGTCTTTTCCCATGGTCAGAAGCCTATTGAACTACTCAAGCCTGGGCCGCTTGCCGGTCTGAGGTTTTGGTTACGATCAGAGAATATCGGCCATACAGGGATGGTGGAGATACATGGTTCTGATGAGTTTGCTGATGCTATTCTAAAAAGTTACAATGGCCATCATTTGTTTCACTGGAAAAATCCGCATTATGCTTGGCTCAATGCTACTGCGCCAGTATTCCTGGACTTTGGTGACGAGAGCCTATGGCATCTCCAGACCTACCACGAAGAATACAATGTGAAGGCCATTCGGCGCATCTTGAAGACGGAACTCGTCGCCGAGCATGGCGGTTGCATTGAAGCTATCCAGTCTCACATGGGCGAAACACCAATCCATCCGCAGGTTGATCCCGACCAAATCCGACAAATCTGGCTTGGATAGCTGATGGCTAATATTACGCAAGTTGCATGGCGGGGCACTAACCCAACATCACCATTCACCAGAGCCGCCCCCAAAGAGCCTTTTCCTATGCAACTCCTCTGCGCGGCCTGGTGATGGTGAGCGTTCGGAGCAGCTCACTGGAAGAAACGAGAACACCTGATCGAGCTGGCCTGGTTCTTGATTCATGGATTGGTTGGAGATACGGAGATGATTGTTCTTTTGACCACAGTTCCCACCATCTGCATGCTCACTCCCGATGATGAGGAAGCTCCGCAGGGAAATCGTGCCAACACTGGCCGCAGCGTCTGCGCTGCACGCAAAACCACACTCCAGGGCCGGAAGCACACGGGCCTTTAATTGAACAGGTGGACTTTAAGCATAAATGGCTACCCCAATACCCACCAGGCAATCCCGAAGTGAGATAGCGTTGAATTCTATTTCTTTGCCCTCAGCTTGGCCAACCACTGGCGTCTTCTGACAGCCAATATAGTTGATGAAGGTTTCCTTGCAATCCAACTTCGCCACTCGCCCCCTCGATCCTCCACTTTGGGCCCAGTCAGGCCCTGACTCCACCAGTCACCGTAGCTATGCCCCG
>Ga0315905_10004256_pt1 | contig 14603 bp, 16 predicted proteins | sample LakEriMetagenome_5_FD_203522 | JGI IMG/M metagenome (GOLD analysis project Ga0315905, IMG submission 203522) | Freshwater fungal communities from buoy surface, Lake Erie, Ohio, United States - Buoy 4 MA121 | ecosystem: Environmental > Aquatic > Freshwater > Lake | place: USA: Lake Erie, Ohio... | reverse complement strand
CTCTCTCTCTCTCTCTCTCGCTCGCTCGCTCTTGGGGACTCTGTACCTGGCCCACGTGAGAGAGGCGTTGCAGCGTGACGTTGGGTATGTGACATGTCCGTTGTGTGCCTGCACGTTTGCACAGCCGCCCAAATTAAAATTTTGTATTAGGTCTCTTTGGTATTAGGTCTCTTTTGGCTATCTATTAGGTCATTCAACGACGTTTGTGATGAACGATACATTGCCAAAAAGAGACTAATACACAGCCAAAAGAGACCTAATACACAGACAAAGGAGACCTAATACACAGCCAAAAGAGACCTAATACACAGCCAAAAGAGACCTAATACACAGCCAAAAGAGACCTAATACACAGCCAAAAGAGGTGTCATCTGTGTTCAACGACATTTGTGTTCAACCATACATCCAAGTCAAAAGAGACCTAATACACAGCCAAAAGAGACCTAATACACAGCCAAAAGAGACCTGAGACATTTGTGTTCAACCATACATCCCTGTGCATGTGCTCGTGTACGTATGCACATATATGTATGTATTTGTATAATATGTATGTGTGTGTGTGTATGAGTATACATGTATATACATGTGTATATAAATGTGTGTGTGTGTGTGTGTGCATGACAGCAGTAGCGGACGGGCGAGAGAGAGCGCGAAATGTAGAGGGAGAGACAAAGATCAAGAAGGCAGGAGAGAGGCAAATGACACCTCTTTTGCCTATGTATTAAGACTCTTTTGGCTATGTATTTGGTCTCTTTTGGCTGTGTATTAGGTCTTTTTTAGGCTACGTATTAAGACTCTTTTGGCTGTGTGCTATCATGGGCATACCTTGGCGAAGCTCTACAGAAATTGCACCACAAAGTGGTCAATGCTGCACGAACTAGATATTAAGACTCTTTTGGCTGTGTGCTATCATGGGCATACCTGATGTCTGCAAACGTGTCAAAAAATGAAACCTAGTATAGACGTAATGAAGACCTAATATAGAAGTAAAGAAAACTAGTATAGAAGTAAAAGAGACCTAGTATAGAAGTAAAAGAGACCTAGTGTAGAAGTAAAAGAGACCTAGTATAGAAGTAAAAGAAAACTAGTCACGGTTTAGAGGTAATCACCTCTTTTGGCTCTGTATTAGGTCTCTTATGTTTATGTACTATCATTGGCATACCTGAGGTCCATACGCGGCAAAAGGCGCCAACACACCGATCTTGCTCGGGCCGGGGAAGGGCACGAACCCAAAATCTTTCTCCACAAGCCCAAACTCTTTCTCTACAGTGCTCCGGCCGCCAACCCTTCCCGTCACACCATTGCCGCCACCACTATTTCCGCCCCCGCCAGCATCGCCGCTCCCGCCCCCGCCCCCGGCACTTCCACCACCAAGTGCTCCACCCTTGCTGGCTCCTCGCAACCCGCGTGGCCTTTTTAGATTAATCCTGACAGGAGAGAGACAAATGACACCTCTTTTGGCTGTGTATTAGGTCTCTTTTGGCTATGTATTAGGTCTCTTTTGGCTGTGTATTAGGTCTCGTGCCCCGCGTGTCCTTTTCAGACTAAACCTGCACGGTATCTTGCTAAGCTGGCGGTCAAGGCGTCTTATGGTCAAGACCATAGGACGTCTTATTATTGTCCGTTGACACACGCATGAGGTCCCTTTTGGCTATGTATTTGGCCTCTTCGGTTAGTTGACACACGCCTGCAGAGACGTGTCCAAAAAGGAAACCTCAGTAGTATGACTTCGGGGACCGTGTGCGCTCCCCTACTCTGCTCCACCCTGCCCCCTGCTGGGCTCTTGTCACCGACAGGCCCGGGAGAGTGACCACGGGCAGCAGCCATCACAATCCCTGCTGCCCCTCTTGCAAATCGATTCTCCTGCCCCCGATTCTCCCCCTGCATGCCTATACCCCCCCACCCCCCGCCTCCAATCCCACCTTCCATAATCAGAGGAGGCGGCGGATGCGTGTTTGGATTGGGAGGAGGAGGCTGATGCTTGCTTGCCCGTGGTGGAGAGAAAGGTCTTCTTGGAACTTCGGTCGTCTTGCTGCACTTGTTGCACTTTATTTCACACTTGTTGAACTCTTGCACAAGGCTCTTGGGCATAGGCACATATGGCACGTTCATGGCGCGCCTCAATTCTAGGCGTGTCTCAGCAGTCTGGAGAATATTGCGACGGGTCTTAAGTTTGTGGGCCAAGTCGAATTCCTCCTGTTATAGAAAATATGGTGATGAATGGGAAGATACTTACACGATTTATCAATCATAACTTGGTTTCATTGATTAATTCATTGAAACATACCCTTGCCACCGCTGCTGCCAGCTCGTCATGACACCCCGAGAGGGACCAAGACCCTGGCGCCGCGTCCTGGGCCAAGTGCTCATGCCACCGAGTGCTCATGCCGCCCAGGGCTTCTCGAGTCTGTCCGAGCTGCGCCCACGGCGTTAAGCCAGTCTGCATGGGGTCGGCCCGGTGACGCTGCCGGGGTGTATCAGACTTGCGGCCGCGAGTCAGCTTGCGAAGCTCGTGCCACCTTCCCCGAGCGGGCACCAGTCGCCTGAGAAATACGTTCCTGGCAATTTGGGGTGTCGCTCAGGTGTTCTCTGATTGAGTTAGAAAAGGGTTCGTAATCTCGAAATTTGTACCACGAATTTCTTCATTGAGTGAAAGAATTTTGACATGAAACGCAAACACTGTTTTTATTGAGTCGGAAATAGACTCAGGGCTGAAATCTCGTCGCGACGATGTACTCCCCCCGTTTGCATCGGCCCCAGGGGCGCAGCGCTAGGCTGCGATGAGCAGCGTTGGACGGCGAAAGATGAGAGCCGAGTCGGCGCAGCCAGATGTTTGCGGGCGGGCTCGCCGGGCGGCGGCTGGGCCAAGAAGGGCTGCAAGCAGAGTGAGGAGGCTCGAGCAGCGAAAGGGCGTCCGCACTCGCGAGAGTCAATGGGCAGGGTTGCCGTACCTGCGGCTCGAGCCCACCCGAGGCCCAGCGCGCAGCAGCCGTCGCCTTATTTGTGGGCCAGCTCCCGTCCGCGCCATGATGACTGATGCCCGGTGTGCCTCCTGTTTGTGTTTGCAGGATGTACACACAGCTGGTGACGCCAGTGCCGGAGGCTGTGCGCCAGAACCGCTTCAACACTCGCCAGGTGAGAGCCAGATTGGTCTGCGTCACAGCATTTGTTCGGACTCACAAGTCCAAGGCTTTCCAAATTCAGGCGCTGATGGCGGTACTGACGGGGCTGCATGCTACTATACTGAGTACACTGTAGGTCATCGCTGGGCTCGCCATTGTTGGCCTGGGCCTCTGCGCTGTGGTGTTCGCCGTGGGAGAGCAGACTCAGGACGACACCGACTCGGTGCGCAACCTGCTGCTGGCGACCAGAGCGTCGATGCCGCAGTTGGCCAGCCTGAACAAGCTGAAGCACATGACCGCTAAGCAGCAAATACTGTATGACTCGGGGATGGAGGATGAGGCCCACAAGCAGATGAACATCGCGTACCAAACCTTCATGAAGGGCAAGGATGAGGGCGTGCTTGCCGAATACGATGCATTGAACACCACCATGACTGAGGAGCAGGATGCTCTTGTTGACTACGCCGACGAAATGGCGGTCAGTCTCTTGTCAGTCATCACCTTGCCTTTATCACCTTGCTTTGCCGCTTTGCCCGTGTCCCGCTTTGATATTTGGACGTTGCTGCTAGTCTAACCTCACACTGTACGTTGCGGTAGTCTTCGAATGGCGCAGCCTTCTCGGCTTATCGCTGTACACGCACAAGCACAAGCTGGATAGCTTTGTTATACATAGTGTGCATTTCATAGGCTGCTGTGCAGTGGGACCATGTACTTGGCTGTCAACACCCGCTCAACCAATCAAAACACTTCTAAATTAGACAAGGAACTAACAAATAGGTGTCATCGCATGATCAATACTGTGCCTGCTGTATGTTACTAAATGTTGGTTGTTCTTATATGTTGCCGTATAAAGCAGCTTGTATAAAACGAGACACGGAACTGACGAATGCGCGTCATCGCATCATCAATGCGCTGCGTATGTTGCAGGCGATTGAGCTGGAGGTGACCAACGAGGCCAAGGAGCACGCGGCGCAGTATGATCCTGGCCTGCCCAGCGAGTAAAAGCAACCGATTCGTCACAGGATTGGGCGAGAAGTCGCTGCGTTCGTGTCGACGCTGCGTCTAATTTCAAGCCTAACGGATGCGAGGTGGGAAAGGAACCGCTGAGGTTGTCCATGACTGGATTAGTAAAGGGCGGCTGAAAGATGCTAGTGGTTGTGGCAGGTCTCTTTTGACACTACAGTAGGTCTCTTGGCGGCTGAAAGATGCTAGTGGTTGTGGCCATGGCACTTGTGACAGCTCTTTACTGTGTTTGACTATTAAACTTGTGGGTAACGGGTACCGAGTCTTTTGGCCCCCGGGAGGCATCACAAACGACGCTGAAACAGCAGCCAATTCTTCGGCCCAGTTGAGGGTTCAGGGTTCAGTGAGGATTTAAACCCCATCACAAACGGCGCTGTGAAAACATCTGCCAACGTGTCCTGTGGCTCTGCACAGCGCCTAGCGAGCCGTATGATAGCCAGGATTGAAGAGCAGGACTCAGGCTTTCAGATGACAACACCCACGGCCTCGGAGGAGCTCAGGGACTCGGAGAGGCTCTCGAGTTCTCGAGACCGTGAGGCTCAAAATTCACTGGTCCGCTGGATCTGGATGTGTATCTTGATGTGCTGGAAGCCGGTGGCGCGAGCTGGTGACTCGGATGCTGACACAGCACGATGGGGCCAGCTGCCTCGTCATCAGTGCGCAGAAGGGCATCTGGATGTGGCGAAAGCGCTGCTGGAGGCCGGGGCGCGCGAGCTGGTGATGCTGACTATGGACGATGGAGTCAGCTGCCTGATCAGTGCGCACTTGCTTGATCTGGAGATGGGCGCGAGCTGCTGATGCAGAAGCTGCAGACAAAGCACAATGAAGCCAGCTGCCTGTCTATCGCTCGTCATGTGACACGTCAGGCTAACCAGGTCTGCAGGGGCTGGAGAAGGCGCAAAACAAAAAGCACAATGGAGCCAGCTGCCTCTCCATCGCACGTTGTTGAGTTTTGCAAACCAGGGTGCTGGGGAAGGCGCGCGCGCGCGCGAGAGAGAGAGACGGATAGCTGCCGTTGTAGTCGCGTCGTCACGAAGCCGACAGACTGGACCAGAGAGAGGGAGAGGGAGAGGGAGAGGGAGAGGGAGAGGGAGAGGGATAGGCAGACAGGGAGGCATAGAGAGAGAGTGCGCGCGCATGCCTTCTCCTGCGCGCGGCTTTCGGAGCACTTGGTATCTGTGCCCGCCGCAACACTGTCCGCGCCAAGGGGGGTGGGGATGAGAGAGAGTTTATTGGGCCCTTGCTCTCTGCTGATGGTTGCGCGCGCGCACACACACACACACACACTGTGCGCACACGCACAGATGACACGCGCGGCCGCCATACACAAGGACACCGGCCTCACACACAGACTCACAGACGTCGCTCTCGCGCTGCATGCGATAGGATGTGACAGTTGCCCGTGTCCCAGAAAACCAATGCTGTGTCAGTACCTAGTCCTCCTCCACTCCCCTGACACCTGCTCCTCTTCCTCGTCCTGCTCTGAAGCCATGCGAATGCGAGTCCTCGCTGCGTGTGCTGCCCCGCAAAGTCTGCAAGATTGGTTATTGAATAGAACTCTGCTGAGTCTGTTTTCATTCATCCTCCTCCTGCGTCTCCGCCCTGGCAGACTGTCACCGTGAACTTCTGCACGCCTTGGATTGAGCTACCCGAAAGTAAACGTCTTGATCATCCAAGTGAAATCGTTTTATTCCAAAACACTTTCCAAAACACCTTCGCGGCCTCGTTCTGCAGGGCGACGCCCTGGACCTCCGTTATGAGAGAACTGCCTCTGGCGCTCCCTCTGCGTCCTCGGGGCATCGCGCATTCTCTCGCTGCAGAAACGCCACCAGCTCCGCAGTGCACGAATCAGGCGCCACACCGTCTTTGACAGCCTCGCGCCACTTGCGGAGCACTCCGCAGATGTCCTTGTGCCGCCCTCTCGTCAGACTCCCGCCCAATGCGGCTTTTTTCGAAGCCATCTTTTGGTGATCTGCGCTGCAAAACCTCGCTACACGGCAGCCGCTGCACGTGAGCATCGGCGTGTCCTCGCCCCGCGTCTGCCCACACCCTAAACAAAGGTCACGTCCCCGTTTCACGCGCCACGAGAGGTGCTCTTTGAGATGTGCCAGCGCCGCGTCCTCTTGTCCCGCATAAAAGGAGAGGTGCGCCAGGTGCAGTTTTGCAAATGGACATCCACCATCGAAGGCAGCCTGGAGCCACTTTGCCGACTCACGCACTCGATCATCCAGGCACGCCGCACGCCGACGAGTGACTATGCGGTCCAGGAGTTTGGTCAGCACCAGCAACAGGGCCCTGCCGAGCTGCGCGGACGCGAAGGGTGAGGGCGACGCCCATGTTGAGCGCTGCGTCGGACTGCTTGTGTGCAAGCTTCAGCGATGTTGCCATATCATATTGTGCTTCGAAGTAGGCGACGGCTCTGACGTACTCGTTCAAGTGCATGTGGCAAGTGCCAAGGTTCGCGTACGCCCTGCCCTCCCCCGCCCGGTCGCCCACCTCCTTGTGAATCGCCAGGGCCTGCGTGTGGTACTCGATCGCCTGGGAAAAGTCCCCCAGTGCCTGGTGCGCGTTCCCGAGGTTCGCGTACGCCGCGCCCTCCCCCGCCCGGCCGCCCACCTTCTTGGCAATCTCCAGGGCCTGCGTGTGGTACTTGATCGCCTGGGAAAAGTCCCCCAGCAAAAGGTACGCGGCCCCGAGGTTCCCGTACGCCGCGCCCTCCCCGCCCGGCCGCCCACCTCCTTGGCAGTCGCCAGGTGCTGCGTCTGCTACTTGATCGACTGGGAAAAATCCCCCAGCGACTGGTGCGCGTTTCCGAGGTTCCCGTTCGCCTTGCCCTCCCCCGCCCGGTTGCCCACCTCCTTGGCAATCGCCAGGCACTGCGTGTGGTACGTGATCGCCTGGGCAAAGTCCCCCAGCGAATCGTGCGCGTTCCCCAGGCCCCCGTACGCCCTGCCCTCCCCCGCCCGGTTGCCCACCTCCTTGGCAATCGCCAGGGCCTGCGTGTGGTCAGCGCCTCCGTCTCCAGCGCCGCGATGCCCCGCCAGTCGGCCGCTGCTATCAGCTCATCCAACCGTTTCTCCAGCCGGCGTCTCTGCTCCTTGGTCAGCCCCTTCTGAGGCGCAGGGCGCGCAGCCTCCCGCGGCGCCCGCTGGATCCGCGCGGCCGCCGCGGCGCCCTGCCCCTGCGCACACTCGCGCTTGTGCCCGGCCTTCCACGCCGCGGTCTGGTGACAGGGAGCGGCGCCAACCTCACCATCCGGATTCACACTGCGCGATCTGTCATGGAATACTTCATAGCAACCTCTCTCTCTCCCCCTCCCCCCCCCCCACCACCTCTCTCCACTTCTTGATTGTCAATAAAAACGTCTCTCTCTCTCTCTCTCTCTCTCTTTTTCTTTCTCTCTCTCTCCTTCGGGTCAGTGCGCGCAGGCTCGGGCGCAGCGCGCTGCATGTACGTGTTTGGGGGGGGGGGCACCTGACACTCCTTGCTGCAGTAGGCCGCGGCCTTGCACTTGGCGCACTGCAGCAAAGGCGGCGTCAGCGTCTTGCAGCACGCGGCGTTGCCGCACTCGATGGCGCTCGTTTGGAAGGATACAGGGCGTAGTGCTTTGTACTTTGCCGCCATCCATTCAAATGGTGGGCGCAGAATGACGTGAGAGGGCAATGTCGGGGGCACGGGCGCTCGCGCGCAGGAGCAGTGCAGGCACATTCGTTGCAGGATTGCTGTTGCTCGCGCGGCTTCCGTGCCATACTGCCATCACCAACCCGCAGCTCTGGGCCGGCACGGTTCCTGTGCTGGCAAGCGACGGACGCGGGCCGGAGCTCCTGCCGGCAGCGCTGGTGGGCGGGCTGACGCTGAATGGGGCGAGCATAGACGGGGCAGGAGACACATACGGGCGGGAGCTGGTTGGCGATGCCGACCCAGCGCTGATCCAGCTCCGAGGCAAGTCACCGCAAAGCCCTCTCGCGGCTAGCACGCTGGCGGCCACAAATGCATTCGTGTCGGACACGCCCTTTCAGCAGGCGGTTGCCAGCCTGCCTGCCGTGGATACCTGCCGATCGTTCGAGCAGATTGCGCAGGACGCGCTGTCCGAGACCGAGCGGCTGCTGCTGGAGGAGGGGCAGCGGCTTTCCGCCAGCATCGAGCAGATACGCACCCAGCTGCAGAAGGAGTCGGCAGTAACGGCCGAGGAGAGGCAGCAGATGCTGCGAGACTTCTGGCAGCGCTATGCGCGATTGAACGAAATTCAGGCCCAGTTTTCCAGCCAGATCTCACGGCACACCGGGTCCCTGCAGCCGCTGGTGGTCGACGTGCTGAAGCAGGTTGGCAACAGTCTGGCGCCGCTCAAGAACCTGGCAGAATCCTGTGCGCAGCAAGTGTCGAATGAAATGACTAAGGTCATCCTGGGGCCTGCAGTCGTCTCGGCAGTCGCTAACTTGCAAGCGCTCGCCGGCCTGTCGTCGCTGGTGGAGGTTGCCGACGTGGTGGCTCGAATCAAGGCGACCTGTGCGGATGAGGGCCGCACCGGCGCTTTGATGAAAAAGGCCCTGCAGCATCTCAATCGCGCGGAATCCGATGTGGTTTCAGCGCAGTGTGCGCTCGATCGCATCGTGTGCGATGCGCTCGCCGATCGCCCATTGACAAACAAAGACATCAATCTCTTTAGCGTCGAGCAGCACGATCTCGCGGTACAGCTCGCAAACGTGCGTAGCAACCTCGATCTGGTGCATTCTGCTGCGTCTCGAGACGTCAATATGTTGGGCCACCGATCCCTGCGATGGGGCATCGTAAGCATATTATTGGCCCTGGCCGGAAACGTGGCTGGCACGGCACCGGGTGTTCTTGCACCGTTGCAGAGCATATCTGTAGGCGGTGCAGTGTCGTGTGCGGCGCTGAACCTGCTCGGCAAGATCTTGGGGGGGCGTCGGCTCGATCGGCTGGCGGCCATACAGCAGCGCCACGATGCTGCGCTCGCCGAGCATGCGGCGTTGCATGCGCAATTTTCACAGGTCGAAGCGCCGGCGGTGAGGCCGGTGCACGTCAAGAACGCACAGCCTGTCTTCGTGCACTCGGGCAATGTGCGCCAGCAGCTCAAGCAGCTTGCTGCCAACTGTTACGATGCCTCTGCGTCCGTCGCCGCTGGGGTGCAGGATGGACAGCAAAGCTCGGATGCCATTACAGCGTTCCGCGAGCTCATCAGCGGACTCTCATTCATCCGCGCGCAAACGCCCGGCCCAGCGGGGGAGGCCGAGGAGGACACGGTGAGGGCGCTCTTGCCTTTGCTCGACAAACTGGCTGCGGCCCAGGTGGGCAACGCCACGGCAGAGGAGGCGCAGCAGGCCGTCAAAGCGGCCCTGGACCTGGTGCGGCATCGGATAGAGCGCGTGGACAACGAGTCGGCCGACTCGCGCCCAGGCGGAGGTAGGGGACATGCAAGCGCACGCCATACTACGCCGGGCCCGGGCCGCTCTCGCCGCTCGGGCATCCGCCCTCCATCCGTCGCTCCGCGCACACCCGGCCCGGCGTCTTTATCGCCGGCGCCTGTGGGTGAGCTAGGCGCGGTGCAGAGAGGAGCAGGGGCACTGGCGGTGGCAGGCGACATTCCAGGGCGACGGTCTGGCATCCGGCCGCCGTCAGTAGCGCCGCGCGACTGGTCTGCCACCCCCCCGCCTCGCTCAGCGCGGTCCATGACGCCAGCCAACGACTTGGGCTACGTCGGGCGTCCACCGCCGGGCTGCACGCGGTCAATGACTCCGTCGGCCGAACTTGTGCCCAGCCGCCTCGCGCCTTCGCGTCGACCAAGATCTCGAGCACTCTCGCGCACGCCTGAACCCGTGCCCGAGGAGGCTAGCGGCAGAGCGCGGAAAACTCCCGGACCGCGCCTGTCTAGTGTTGGCCCGCGCCGCGAGCCCGGTGGACGCGCTGCTTCTGTTGGGCACGGAGCGCGCGCGTCGTCTGTAGGGCCAAGTGGGCGAGCCTCGAGCGTGGGCCCAGCGCGGCTGGAGGACGAATTGCTCAGGCTGGTGGTCTTGCGCATGCAGGTGACGTCGGATGTGGACCGAAAAGGCAAGTTGCAGCGGCTTGCGCAGCAGTTGCAGGACGCCACGCGCGCGGCGCGGCAGCAGCTCAAGGCCTCGCAGCGCACCGAGCATGTGCTCAAAGACTGCGTCGACCCCACGCTCGCCGAGAGGATTCTCGAGGCCCAGCACAACGTCACGGCCAAGACGCAGAGTGCAATGCGGGACTGCCTCAGGGCCACAATGGAGGCGCTGGAAGAGGAGTGCGACATCAAAGACCAGCTGCACGCGGCGGCTGGCATGGGCGAGCTGCGCGTGGGCAACGGCAGCTCGCTCCGCGCCACCCTCGCCAAGGTGCGCGCTGGCGTGGAGGAGGCCCTGGAGGAGTTGGCCATGCGCAAAGATGCTGACCACACGGCCCTTGCCTGTCGTCAGCCCGATGCCCGGGCAAAAGAGCGGACACACCAGGAGCGGCGCATGCATGGGGTGGCAGGGGCAGCAGGGGCGGGGGCGGGGGCGGGGGCGGGGGCGGGGGCGGGCGAAAGTTTGTCGCCAGATGGTGACGGAAAGAGGTCGTCTGTGGCCTGGCAGCAGTTTTTGCAGCGGCAGGCTGACGCCACGCGTAACAAGCTCCACCGGAGGTATGCTTGTGTGTAACTGTCCTGGTGTGTGTCGTTTGTGTGTCTGTGCTTGTCTGATGTCTGTTTGTCCTTGTGTGGCTTGTGTCCCGTGTCTGCGTGTGGGTGAGACACTGTATCTCGGTGTGTGAGTGCGCTGTGAAACACACATACACACACACACACACACATGCACACGGCAGATTGGAATCAATGGAGCGAAGCAGCATGACACCTCCACCACGCCAGGACTCCGTCGCGCCCACAGGTCACTTACCTGATTTCTCAACGCGCGCCCTGTCTGCAAAATAAAAGAGGCCAAAAGAGGCCTTCCCCCTTTTCCTGCCCCCGATCCCCGCGGGCGCGGACGGATACCCGGTTTTGGGGGTTGGGGTGTAGACCCAGTCACCGAGGAAGGTGCGGCCTTCGGGACTGTCCACAATATGTCAGGACTGTGAGAGCAGAGAGAGAGAGAGAGAGAGAGACATACGAGAGAGAGAGAGAGACATACGAGAGAGAGAGAGTGAGAGAAGAGACAGACAGATAGAGAGAGAGCGAGATAGATAGAAAGAGAGAGAGAGAGTCAGAGAGATTCAGAGTCAGAGAGAGAGATGGAGAGAGAGAGAGACAGATAGAGCGAGATAGAGAGAGATAGCGCGCATATTCACGAAATCCCCCCTCTCCTCTTCCCACACCCCGGTGGTTCCGCTGCCGATGTAGGAGGGGAGATTGCGCACACTCGATCTCAAAGGACAAGTAGACTGCGCGAGGACACGCCCCCCCCTCCCTCCCACCGGGGAGCCACACATGCCGATGTACGTAACAGCGATGCGGCCGCCGAACGTGGGCATGGTGATGGATCAGGGGCATTGCTCGGAGGGGCATTGCTCGGAGGGAAGACGCCTGCCGACGCCGCGCTGCAACGGAGTGAGTGAACTGAAATAAAGTTAACTAAATCGAGCAACGGAGTGAGTGAACTCAAGTAAAATGAACTGAACTGAAGCCGTCAGAACTAATGCCAGCAAAGCTAAACCAAAGCCGTGCCGAACCCTTGAACGCGAACCCCGGGACTTTAGTGCTGCCGAGGGAGAAGGGTGGAAGGGAGAGGAGACGGACAGACTAACACATGCCTCTAAGCTAAACACACTGAGCTACATGCACTAAACTACGTGTCTATGTCTTGCAGTCAGACTTGTGTGTTTAGTGTACATAAGGGAACAAATTAATAAGAGGAGGCGTAGTGCGCAGGACGGAGACGTGTCTTTGTCTTGCAGTCAGACTTGTGTGTTGTGCCTGCCCAAACCAACATAATCAAAAAATTCATCCTTCTTTTGTTCTATTTTGCGCGTCGCAGGTGGTAGCAAGGGCAGCAGCGTCACACCGCAAGAGAAGATGGGAGTGGAGTGTGATTAAGTGGGGGAGCACAGCGCGCGCGAGCGCGAAAAAAAGACTGAAAGGGGCGCGGATGGTGCGGTTGGGAGTGTAATGGCGATATGTACCTTATTTCAATGTGCATGCGTATGTGCATGTTGAGACCAATGTCGTTTGTGTGTGTGTGTGTGTGCGGGTGGTTGCCCCTTGAAGGCGTCTGTAAGAAGGTGTAAGCCGTGTGTAATATTAGATATAAGAGAAGGCATTTTTCTACGAGAACACATTCTACACACACATTTTAAGGTGTGTGCAACATTAGCAAGCGGTGGCACGGATTTGTGTGAGCGCCGGGTAATTTGATCTAGGCATTCTGAGGTTTCTGCAATGACTTTATATAAAACTTTAAAGCAAGAGACAGCCTTACATGTCCTCCACTATCCGTACGTATACTATTCCGTCAGGGGCACTGAGGCTTGCAAACGGACATCTCCCTACCAGAACAGTCGTACCGGGTCCGAACAGGTGCGAAATATGCTGTCCGATTCCGCCCCCTTCCGACTACCCCCCCTCAAATAAAGCTATCACGCGGTCTTGAATTGTTGTTCCAAGTCAGAACATCAATTATTTCGGGCACCGCGGCAAAGTGGCTCCAGGCTCTTGGATGGTGGTCAAGAGGAAATGGGAAAGCGGGGTGTGGGGAATTTAAAAAATCAATTTAAAAAATCGATAAGTACGACAATGATAAGGCTAGGGGTAGGCACAGCTAGCGTCTGAGCTCAAAGCGGAGGGTACATAGGTACCCCCCAGTTCGGTCACCCTGATCCGGGCCCGGGGCCTTGTTGAACCAGTGTCGATTACATAAAACAAACAAACACACACATAAAAGCTTGAAATACATTATGACACGATACAGCATCCTTTGCCCCTTTCTCCCCCTCCTCCTCCGTCTCCTCCTCCGTCTCCGTCTCCTCCGCCGCCGCCTCCTCCGCCTCCTCCGCCTCCTCCGCCTCCTCCGCCGCCGCCCCCAACGGCTACGAGCCGGTGGCCTAGCAAGCCCATGGAACTTGCTGACATAGGGCCTGCGGTGTGTGAGTTGCGTGAGAGAGAGAGAGAGAGAGAGAGAGAGAAGGACAGCATGCGTCAGCCTCCATCCGTCATAATAATCACATCTCTCCCCCTCTCTCCCTCCCTCCCTGTCTCACTCACGCACTGTTGCTCTCTCGCAAACACTGATCGGCGCACACACAGACCCACACCTAGCATGACACGAAGAGTGTCGGTATCCCCCACGTCCACCTTGTGCGTGCTTTATGGCGTCATTGGCTTGCCGCTTACTACAATACGCAGGTGCGAGGTTGCCAAGCGGCGAACAGGATCATTGGATCAAGATCTGAGTCTCGTACAGGAGGTTGTGGCGTGCACGCCGGATTGGCAGCCTCTTGCGCAAATGATGACGTCTGCGCTGGAGAGCTGGGGGGAGCTTATTAATAGCTGGCTTAACGCAGCAGCGCTACTGGCGCAGCAGAGCATTGGTGTTCAAGGGCAGGAAACTGCGCGATGTGAAGTGTCTGTGCGCATGAGCAGTATTGTTCTTGATGCAGCTCGTGCGATCGAAGGTCTGGAAAGTGTGGAGGCATTAGAAAGATTGCAGGGTAATGAAGGTCTGCCTGACAGCGAGACGCTTTTGCGCGTGCGAGTTGTCGGTGTGACGCCGCGTCTATTTGGCGTTACTGATGGCAAAGCTGTGCTGTATCGCGGAGCGCATCACGGGTAGGTATGGGCTTATGGCGCGTGGCCGTTTGCTGCTGATGTGCGGCTAGGGCTTGCAGCTGTGTCGTACAGTGGCAGTGATACTGAAACAGATAGTTCTGGAGACGCACGCACAGGCCTGCTTGGGTGCACTTGTGTCGAGCAGCAAACGTTCTCGCTTTTTTGTGCTACTGCCCCGGTATGCGCAGCACGTGGACAGCGACACACAAGGACTGAAGGAACAGGCAACACACACAGTCTCTTTCCCGCAGCTCAGTCTTCTTGGCATGACATGCTCTCGCACAGGTGTGCGTGTGTTGCCTCTGCGATGGCCACGGCGACGACTTGCGAATGCAGGAGGTGGAAACTATGAGCGTTTTTCATATGCTGACATTGGGCGTCGATTGCAGGGAGACACAGACGCGACGGCCACTTTGCAACAGTTAGAACAACATCACAGAGCAACACCTGCCGGTGCTGTAGAGGCAGCGATCTTTGTACAGCCTCTGTGCGGAGACGGCAACATTGCATGCGCTCTTGCAGCAGAAAATTGCTTTCCGTGGTGCATGGGTGTTGTGCGTGGAGGAGCACGTGCTCAGAACGTGACCATGCTTAACGCTGCCCGCTGGGAGAGTCATTTACTGCTTCCAGACGTCGACTGCGGCGCTGCGCGCGATACAACACTAAGAGCGCAGGGGCAATGC
>Ga0315905_10004255_pt1 | contig 14604 bp, 8 predicted proteins | sample LakEriMetagenome_5_FD_203522 | JGI IMG/M metagenome (GOLD analysis project Ga0315905, IMG submission 203522) | Freshwater fungal communities from buoy surface, Lake Erie, Ohio, United States - Buoy 4 MA121 | ecosystem: Environmental > Aquatic > Freshwater > Lake | place: USA: Lake Erie, Ohio... | reverse complement strand
GCGGGTGATGACAGACCAATGGAGAGCCGAGTTCCCCAGCGCGTCGCTGCTTCGCACCAGCTCGGGTTGGTCCCGAACCACCGCCTCAACCTGGAGCGGGTTGCGGGCGATGATCGCCTGCCTGAGGTGATCGAAGTGGGGTGAGTACTGAAATCGCCACTCCATCGCCCGCACCAGCAGCGACTCGATCTCGCGTTGTCCGTTGGCCCGGGCAGTGGTCAACAGCTTGTCCCACGAGTGAAAGGTATACCTTGACTGTCCTGGATCGGCCCCTTGTTCCAGCAGGAGTGCGACCAACCCGACATGCCCGCCGGCGACCGCCCGATGGAGGGGCAACTGGTAACAGCACTGGGCGTTCACCAGGCGGGGATCGTGTTGCAGCAGGCGGCGCGCGGCGGCCTCGTCCCCCTCAGTGGCCGCCTCGAACATCGCCCAGACATCGTCCCCTGCCAAGGGCTCAACACCATAAACGTAACGCGTTCCCTGCATCGAGTCGGGCTGAGTCCGGGGGCGTGCCGGGAGTTCGGGAGCCGAACCTGGAGCGGGTGAAGTCATCCGGGCAGTCTGTTCTCTGGGGGAAGTGGCAGCCAGCCGAGCGGGTGGCTGTCGAGATGGCTTTTCACCGCTGGAAGGGGAAGTGGCCACCAACACGGTCGAGCCTCTCTCGTGGCGGGAGTCGCCGACGGAGACGATTGTTGGGCCCAGCGACCTGTCCCGACAGTCTGTGTTCAGCCCAGCAGGGGGAGGGGCTGCCCGTTTTCGAGCACCGAAAACTTCCGCCCCTCGCGGTCGGTGTAAACGGCATCGGGGGGGATGCCGAGGGCCTGGAACACCGTCGCGGCGAGATCCCCCGGACGGACCGGATGTTCGGCGGGATAGGCGGCGACCCGATCGGAGGCTCCGTAGACCTGTCCTCCGCGAATGCCACCCCCAGCAAACAGAGCGGGGAGGAGATGGATCCAGTGATCGCGACCGGGCGGGCCGACACCGCCGGTGCGGGGATCGCCGACCTTGGGGGTCCGACCCATCTCCCCGGCAACGAACACCACCGTCTCTTCCAGCAGGCCGCGGTCGTGCAGATCTTCGAGCAACGCCGACAAACCGGCATCGAGCGCGGGGAGCAGCACATTCTTCAACTGGCCGAAGTTGTCGGAATGGGTGTCCCAACTGAGGCCGGCCCCCACCCGTCGGCCAATCCAGTGCACCGCGACCGAGGGGACTCCCGCCTCGAGCAGTCGGCGTGCGAGCAGCAGGCTCTGGCCGTTGATGTCTTCGCCATACCGCGCCCGGGTGGTCTCTGGCTCGCGGGAGATGTCGAACGCCTGTTGAACGACGGGGGAGGTGAGCAGTTCAAACGCGCGCCGTTCGTGGACGTTCCAGGTTGCCAGGCCGGGCACCTGCTCGCGGAGCGGGGAGCCAGGAATTGGGGAATCGGGGAGGGAAGCCGGGCCCTCCGGGAGCCCTGTTGCGGGGGACCGCTCGATTGCGGTCAGCAGTTTTCGCCGCTGATCGAGTCTCCCGGCGGGGAGGTCGCCAGGGAGCAGAAAGTCGGGGGCGGCCAGATCGCGGGGTCGGTCGATTGCCCCCCGCACGAGGAGGGGCGCAAAGCGGGGTCCGAGGCGACCACTGAACTGGCCGGGATTGATGTAGTTGGTGACTTCACCCGAGAGGGCGGGGAGTTGCACCACTCCGGGCAGGTTGGGGGGCTGGGCGAGGGCCCGGGCGACCGCCGAGTTCAAGCAGGGAACATCGGTCTCGTGGGGCTTGCGATTGATCCCCTCGACGAAGAAGGAGCGATCGGGACGATGTCCGGTCAGCAGGTAGTAGGTGTCGGCGTGATGGTCTCCGAGACTCTCTTCGCTCATCGTGACCGACCGGACGAGGGCCAGGTGATGGGCCAGGCGGGCGAGTCGGGGGAGGTGCTCTGTCCAGCGGATGCCGGGCACCGAGGTGTCGATGGGCTGGAATTCGCCGCGGTATTCGAGCGGGGCTTCCGGCTTGAGGTCAAAGGTGTCGGACTGAGCCGGGCCACCAAAGAGAAAGAGCATGAGGAACCGCCTGGCGGGTCCGCGACCGGGAGCGGCGAGGGCGGGGAGGGGGCCGAGGCCCAGGCCGCGACGCGGCCAGAGAGTGGGGGCCCCGCCCAATCCGAGAGCGGCACCGCCCAGCCCGCCCAGGAATCTTCGTCGAGACGGTTTTCCGGACGGGGATTCGAGTGGTGTTGCCGACATGGCGGGGCGGTTTCCGCAGGAGGAGGAAGGGGAGAATTCTCGACTCGCTGACGATTTTTGGTGGGGGCCCCGAGGGGCGGAGCGCGAAGGAGAGTGACTGAGTCGAGTTGCGGGGCCGAAGGTGCGTGGGGCGGAGTTGCTGGGAAAGGGTGGCCGATGGGGGCTGGCAGCGCAGATTGACTGGCAGTGCGGATTGACGGGCAGTGCGGATTGACGGGCACGGACTGCGGAATTGTCAGCCCTGGGGGGCCATCAAGGCTGAGCGGCAGGGGCTGGGGTGGTGGCGATTGACAGGGCGCAGCGAAATCCAACGTGAGACATGCCAGTGTCGGGAGAACTGCCATGACGGGCCGAGGGGCGGTAGCGCGAGCAGTAGGTATCGTGACAGAGGAAGGAGCCTCCGCGCTGAGAGCGTTGGGGGGTGAAGGGACGGGTGGGATCGGAGCTTTCCTGGGGCCCGAGGGGGTTGACCGTCGCGGAGCCTCTTGGCCGGTGGAGGTAGAGATCGCGCTGATACCAGTCACCGCACCATTCCCAGACATTCCCCGCCATGTCGTACAGACCGTAGTCATTGGGGGGGAACGATTTCACCGGGGCGGTGCGGGGCCAGCCATCGGCCGCGGTGTTGCGGTTGGGAAACTCACCCTGCCAGAGGTTGGCGCGATAGCGGTCCGTTTTCTCGCGATCGCGGGGAGGGGCATCCCCCCAGACGTAGAGCTGCTGCTGGAGCCCGCCGCGGGCGGCCCGTTCCCACTCGGCTTCGGTGGGCAGGCGCTTGCCCGCCCATTGGACATAGGCCTGCGCGTCGTCCCAGCTGACCTGCACAACGGGGTGCTGTTCGCGGCCCTCGAGGTTGCTGTCGGGCCCCTCGGGGTGCTGCCAGGATGCCCCCGGAACCCACCGCCACCAGACGCTGAAGTCGTTGAGGGGGACCTTCTCTTCAGGCGGGGTGAAGACGAGCGAGCCGGGAACGAGAATCTCGGGATCGGGAGGAGGCGTCCCGGGGGGGAGTTGAGCGAGGATCTCTTCGACCTTGGGCTGCTGCTCGGCGGTGGTCTGATATCCGGTCGCCTCTATGAAGCGGGCGAACTGAGCGTTGGTCACTTCGTGGATGTCGATCAGGAACGGATCGACCACGACGGGATGCGAGGGCTTTTCGTCTTCCCACGCCTCGGTGGCGTCTGTCCCCATGGTGAATTCTCCCCCGGGGATCAGGACCATTCCCTCGGGAACGACGACATCGGCGGGGATGACGGTCGTTGGACCGCCCGTGGTGGTGGCGGCGCGGGGTGCCGTCGCGATGGGGTCGGGAGCTGGGGGACCGGAGCGGCGCGAGCGGGTCACCAGGTACCCAAAGCTGAAGCCGAGGGTGGCAAACAGCAACCAGACCAGGGTGTGCAATGCCGTCTTGCGCAGCCCACCCCACGAACCTCCCACCGAGCCGGATCCTGTCATGCCATGTCTCGAACCGCAGGCGAAATCGCGTCAGCCCCGAGACGTTACTATCGACGATTGGTCCCCCTCGCGTCCATGCCACGCTCCGTGAGGTGGCCTCAGGCCAGCGGGGTTCGGACGCCCCCGGGTCGGTTGGATTCCGATGCGCAGCGGGGGCCGCATCGCGGGCGCACTGGGCTCGCTGGAAAGGGTGTCCGTTGCGAGGCGGCTGGTGCCCAAAAACTGTTGTGCGACCTGCCCGACGGGCGTGCGGAGATGGATCGCGGTACGCCTGCCTGGCGGAGGACCGGGCCGAGCGAAGAGGGGCAGGCTGCGTTACTTGGCCCAATAATTGCGGTCGAGAGTGCGGTAGTTGATGGCCTCACTCAAGTGCGGGGTCTGAATATTGGGGCTGCGGTCGAGATCGGCGATGGTGCGGGCGACCCGCAGGATCTTGTCGTGGGCGCGGGCCGAGAGCCCCATTTCCTCCATCGCCGTGCGGAGGAGGGAATCTGCCCCCTTGTCGAGCTTGCAGTGGCGACGGATCTGGCGGGGGGTCATGCGGCCGTTGAGTTGATTCCGCTCGCCCGAGAACCGCTGGTGCTGGAGCAGCCTGGCGGCGACCACCTGTTCCCGCATCTGACCACTGGTGGTGCCGGTCTGGGCATCGGAGAGTTCGCGGAACGGGACAGGGGTGACCTCGAGATGGATGTCGATGCGATCGAGCAGGGGCCCGCTGATCTTGCCGATGTATTTCTCGATCTGCATGGGGTTGCAGTTGCAGGTGCGTCGGGGATCGCCGCGATACCCGCAGGGGCAGGGGTTGAGGGCGGCCACGAGCATAAGGTTGGCGGGGAAATTGACGCTGCCAATGGCTCGCGAGATGGTCACATTGCCGGCTTCGAGCGGTTGTCTCAGCACTTCGAGGGTGCGGCGGTTGAATTCGGGGAGTTCATCGAGAAAGAGAACCCCGTTGTGGGCGAGCGAGATTTCGCCGGGTCGGGGTGTGCTTCCGCCACCAACCAACCCGGCTTCGCTGACGGTGTGGTGCGGGGCGCGAAAGGGGCGCTGGAGCAGGAGCGACTGACCGTTCGAAAGGAGGCCCACCGCCGAGTACACCTGGGTGGTCTGCAGGCTTTCGACCGGCCCCAGTTCGGGCAGAATGGTCCCCAGTCTTTGGGCCAGCAAGGTCTTGCCTGTCCCGGGGGAGCCGAGCATGAGCAAATGATGCCCCCCGGCGGCGGCGACGGTGACCGCCCGCTTGGCGAGTTCCTGCCCTTTGACGTCGGCGTAGTCGACATCGTAGCCGCCGAACTGGGTCTGAACGTCGTTCCAACTGAACGGCGTGGGCTCGATTTCCAGCGACCCGGCATAAAAGCCCACCGCTTCGGAGAGCGATCCGACGGCGATCACTTCGACCCCTTCGACCACGGCGGCCTCCTGGGCGTTGGCGTGGGGGACTACGACTCCGCGGCGACCCTCGTCGCGGGCGGCGATCGCCATGGCGAGCACGCCCCGGACGGGGCGAACCGTGCCATCGAGCGCCAACTCGCCGACGGCGGCGTGCGAAGCGAAGCGATCGGACGAGAGTTGATCGCTGGCGGCGAGCATGCCGAGTGCGATGGGGAGGTCGACGGCGGCGGCCTCCTTGGGGAGTTCCGCCGGGGAGAGGTTGATGACGACCCGCTCGATGGGACGATTGAAGCCGGTGTTGACGAGGGCCCGTTCGGTGCGGTGAATGCTTTCTTTGACCGCTGTTTCGGCAAGCCCGACGAGGATTGTCTTGGGCAGGGTCGCCTTGGAGATATCGACCTCAACCTCAACCGGGAGGGCCTGGATTCCGAACAGCGAGTAGGAGCAGAGTTTCGCCAACATGGGTGGTTCCTGAGTGGTTTTTGTTTGGTTCCAATGCGTGCACAAACGGTAATCGCATATATATACATCTGCAAGTATTATAGTGTTTTTTTGTTCTTATGTGAATGTCTGAGATTTTTTGGACGAAGTGCTGATTTGTCTCGAAAAATGATGGTTTTGAGTCGGCTGAGGGCCGGAGCGGCTCAACCTGTGAGTCGGTGGCGGCGGTGTGTTTGCCCCGAGAGATCGGGCGAGTTTTTGTGCCGAGTGGATCGGAACAAGGTCCGGCGATGGCGAACGTCGGTCGAGGGCCGCGACCGGCAAGATGATCTGTGCAGCAGTGGCGAGTCCCGGGAGGCGCCGGGGACTTGGCAGACCGGGGCCAAACTCGCGTCGCGCAGCGGTTGCCTGTGGCCCGAGTGCGGCTGTGAATCTTCAGCCGGGGTGCGATCCCAGGTCAGCCTGGGCGAGCAGGGGACCCGATGTGGACCAGCGCAAAAAGATCTCGCGGAGCGACTGACAGCCACTGCGTGTGCGGAGTTCCGCGAGGGTCCCTTCAGCCACCAGTCGGCCCTGGTGCAGCAGGCCGAAGCGGTCGCACAGTCGCTCGGCTTCCTCGAGATGGTGCGTGCAGAGGATGACCGACTTGCCCTCGGCCTTGAGCAGTTCAATGAACTCGATGATGACCTGGGTTCCCAGCACATCGAGCCCCAGCGTGGGTTCGTCGAGGAGCATGATGGGCGGGGAATGAATGAGCGCGCGGGCGAGGTTGACGCGCTGTTTCTGGCCGGTGCTCAGTCCGGCACAGTGCCGGTCGAGCAGTGGGGCCAGACCGAGCAGCCCGGTGAGCCGGGTGAGCTGAGCCTGGGCGGCACTGGGGGGCACGTCGTAGAGGTCGGCGAAGAAGAGCAGCACTTCGCGAACGGTCAGGTGCTGATACAGGCCGGTTCCTGCCGCGACGAGCCCGACCCGGCGTTTGACCTCATCGGGATGTTCGCGCGAGCGGAAGTCGGCGATGGCGGCGTACCCGGCGGTGGGGGTCAACAATCCCAACAGCATCCGCAGGGTGGTCGTTTTCCCAGCACCGTTGGGGCCCAGCAAGCCGTAGACCTCACCGGCCGCAACGCGGAACGAGACCCCATCGACCGCCCGCAACTCGCGGCCATTCGGGAGTTCGAAGACTTTCGTCAGGTCGTGGACGGCGATCATGACGTGGGGGGCTTAAGCCGGGCGAACAGGCCAGGCACGGGGGGATCAGGCCAAGAGAGCGGTGTGCCTCGGGAAAGAAGTGGTGTGGCCGAACGGGCTTCGCCAGGTCACTCGTCGTCCTGGGGCTCCTCGGACGTGGGGCGCGGATCGTGGCGGATGGAGTTCCAGACCTGCAGGGCCCACGCCTTGTCGGTGGCGGAAGGGATGAGAACGGTCAGCACCAGCGCCTGGCCGTCGACCGCGGCGCGGCCGGTCAGTTCCCAATACGGTTCGTCGGCATCGTCGTGGCGGGTGAAGCTGGCCACGCCCAGGACGTGGGGTTGCCCTGCCAGTGGATACGACTCGGCGTTGCTCCCCGGGGCGGGGCCCGGCGACCCGCCGGTCGAGGCCTCGCCCTCTTCATGCTCAAGAGCTGTGAGGGCTTCGAGCAGCTCCTCGCGGTCAACAGGCTGGCCATCCTGTGCGGAGAGCGACAGAACCGCGGTCCAGACCTGGCGATCAGCATCGAGGGCGCCCCAGTTGCCGTCGGCGTCCTCGGTTTCGGCGAGAGACCCGGGGAGCTCGATGCTCCACTGGCCAGGGAGCCTGGTGCGGAGGGTTCCACGACGATATCCAACCTTGGGCTGCGAGTCAGGCACCTGCCCGGCAAACTCGCGGACAGTCTCGGCGATGCGAGTTTCGATCTCGTCGGCCGACTCGTCTTCCTCGAGCAGGTCGAGCACCTCGGCCCATTCCCGCCAGGGGAAGGGGAGCGTTGGGTCAAGCGCATACGCAGCGGCAAGATCGTTGTGAATATCGAGCAGAAGTTCGCCTTCCGCGTCATCCATGGGGGCCCGCCAGCAGACTTGCTCCCACATCCGGCAGAGGGCCCGGTTGAGCAGCATGGAGGCGGAGTGTCCGTCCTCCCACCAGGGAAAGATGTCGATGCCCGCCGAGGGGTCGACAGCCACCCGCTGGACCCATTCGAGCGAGCGCGGCCCCAGGGGGGTCAGGATAGCGCCCGGATGGAGGAACGCGGGGTTCAGCGGCATATTGACCTGGAGGTTGAGAGCCCCATCGCGAGCGGCCATTTCGCGAACCTGGTTCGCCACCACCTGCATCCACTCCAGCATCTCCCGGTCGACTTGGGCCGGGTCGTCATGAAAAAAGAAGCCAGTCTCATCTCCCGGTTCGGCCTCTTCGTTGTAATGCATCCACTCGACGTCAAACTCTTCGCCCAGCCTTCTGAGCACCCGGCACAACCAGCGATGGTAGCCCGGCCCGACTGTTGTCGTCTTGGTGGTCAGGCGGAGGCGGCCGCCGGGACCGGTCTCAATTTCGAGGGGCTCCGCGGTGGGAAACAACTGCACCGTGCCCAGCGTGGCCCGGCATTCCTCTGCCCCGTCGTGATCGTGGCTGTGATCGTGGTCATGGCTGTGGCCACAGTCGGCACCGTCGCTGTGATCGTGGTCGTGGCCACAATCTTGGTCGCCCCCCTCCACGTCGTGATCGTGTGCCTCGTCGTCGAGACGTTCAAGAGGAGACTGAACGGCGTAGACCGTGTCGGGTTCGTTCAGCGTGAACCAGCGGCAGAGTTCGTCGCAGAGTTCCCGCGGCTCACAGTCGGTGCGGGACCGGGATGTGCCGGTCAAATCGAGCCCGAGGCCCATGATGGTGGACTTTCCAATGCTTGGAGGGTGAGAGGCGATCCACCACGGCCAGGCGTGGGAGAGATCGCCCCTGTTCCGTGGATCTGCAGTTCTGAGACCCCAGGAAAAGGGTTCGGTGGGCCAGGTCCGAAAGCGAACAGGATGAAGCGACGCGCGGCCAGCGTCGGGTGGATTCTAGGCGGAGTCCCTGGGCCCGCGATTGAGGCGTTCAAACACCAGCGGGTACTCTGCCTTGGGGTCGTTGACTCGCAGGGCGATTCGGCCGTCGAGGACATCGGTGAGCAGTTCGCCGCAAAGTTCGGCCCGCCACCCCTGGGTCAGTTTGGGCGGGGGGCCCGAGCGGTCGCCATAGACGTGCCAGCGGACCAGGTGCCGGAGGTCGGCGGTGGTCCCGACGAGGCCGAGCGCGACTTCTTGCTCGGCGCAGCGGTTGGCGAGGGCCATGTTGAGCAATTGGGCGAGAATCTGCTCGTCGTGGTCCTTGTCATTTTTTCGGACAGTCGGCAGGTCGGCATCGCGGATGGCGAGCCCCCGCTGAATGGCACCCAGCATGGCCGGGGCGAGTCGGCGATAGTCGGAGCGGTTCATGTCGCGGGTGGCGAGCAGGTCGGGGACATCGACGGGCTGCCTGCGGGCGAGTTCGATGATCAGGTCATCGCGAAGAATTCGGCGGAATGGCTTGTCGCTGCTGGCGGCTTCCTGCTCGCGCCAGAGGTAGACCTCGCGAGCCACAGCCAATTCGCGTCGGGACAGCGAGACGACCCCGGGGAGTTTGCGCCAGTTCTCGCGGGTCGGTTCTTCCTCGAGTTCGCGGACGTAGCGGTCGATTTCGGTTTGGGCCCAGGTCAGCCGACCGCGGGCTCCCAGCGACGCGGTTTGTTTCTCATAGATGGCGATCAGGTGCTGCACATCTTCGAGGGCGTACTGGACCTGGCGATCGGTGAGGGGTCGCCTGCGCCAGTCGGTGCGGGTCTCCTTCCCGGAGACGGGGACCTTGAGCACACGGGCAACAAGGGCGGAATAACCAAGCGGAAACCCGCGGCACTGGAGTGCCTCGGCGATCTGGACATCGTAAAGCCGACGGGGTGGGGCCTGGGCGTTCTGAAGACAGAAGCGGATTTCCTCGCGACTGCCATGGACGACGACCAGCACCTCCCCGGAAGCCATCAAGTGCCACCACGCGGAGAGGTCTGGCACGGCCAGGGGATCGACCAGGGCAGCGCGTTCGGCGGTGGCGAACTGCAGCAGGCAGAGCTGTGGCCGGTAGGTGAACTCCGAAAGGAATTCGGTGTCGAAGGCCACGACACCCGCTGTCCGCAGGTGGCTGACCAGTTCATCGAATTCACTTTGGGCGGAAATGAGGTGGGAAGACATGTGGCGATATTCGTCAATTCCGGTCGCGGAAACAAGCAGGCACCGACACCACTAACAAAGCAAATTCGAGTTGGCGAGCAGTCCGCGATGCTCCGGCTGGCAGTGCATCGCCCGCAAGGAGTTAAGACGCCCAGCCAGACGACGGGAAACTGGGCTTTCGCCCGGGGCTGGCATACTGCGGGTCGTGTCATCCGGATGCTGGCGGAGGCAGCAGCAATCCACCAGTCTGTCGGCGGGATTTCCAGACCCACGACGTGCCTTCCAGTCGGCAAAATCAAGCACTTGTGGTGCCGAGGCGGTCCGCACGCTGCGGGAAAGTGGGTGACGTTAGAGGTCCCGTCAGGCGCTGGGAGCGGCGTGTGCCGGAGTCTGTCGGGGAGATATGATGCTGTGAGCGGGATTCGCGGGGTCTGGCCCTGGACCGCTGTTCGCATTCAGGTTGCACCATGGAAGATTCCCTGTCGTCCGATTCGATTGCCGCCCGTGGTGGGTGGTATCGCGATTTTTCCACTCGCCCGAGTACGCCGGCGCTTTTTCAGACCACGGCGTTCGATGTCGAAGGACTCGAACAGTTGGAGCGAATTGGTGCCGGGGCGGAGCATGGGTTCCTGTACACCCGTGACGGCAACCCCAATCATGAGGCACTGGCGGGAGATGTGGCGGCCTTGGAGGGAGCCGAAAGCGGGGCTGTTTTCTCCAGTGGCATGGGTGGAATGACGGCGGTTCTGCTGGGCTTGTTGCGCGCGGGTGACCATGTGGTTGCCGCTCGGGTTCTGTATGGTCGGACAGTGCAGATGCTGAACCAACTGCAGGCCGACTTCGGGTTGCGGGTCACGTATGTCGACGCCAATGACCCGACGGAATTTGGTCGGGCGGTGACGCCCCAGACACGCCTGGGGATTGTCGAGACCGTGTCGAATCCGCTGATGGAGGTGGCCGATCTGCCAGCGATCGCCTGTCAACTGGGTGCTGTCCCACTGCTGGTGGACAGCACCTTCGCAACTCCCTGCCTCGTGCGGCCGATTGAACACGGGGCGGCCCTGGTGTTTCACAGTGGCTCGAAGTACCTGAATGGTCACGGGGATGTGATGCTGGGGGTGGTGGTAGGGACGACCGGCCTGGTGCGCAAGGTCCGCGCGGCTGGCGCCTTGTATGGGGTTAACAGCAATCCTTTTGAATGCTGGCTGGCATCGAGAGGGCTGCGGACCCTGCCCCTGCGGATGCAACGCGTCTGCGAAACTGCGGGCCGCGTGGCGAAACTCCTGGCCCGAAATCCGGGAGTCACGCGGGTCTTCTATCCCGGTCTTTCCGAACACGCCAGTCACGCAATCGCCCAGCGACTGATGCCCACCGGCTTTGGCGGGATGCTCGCATTTGAACTGCCGGGGGGAAAGGACGCAGTCCGCCGACTCTTCAGTCGACTCGGCGAGCGGATTCCGTTCTCACCCACCCTGGCCGACGCCCGCACGACGGTCTCTTACCCGGCGGGAACATCGCATAAATTCCTGTCAGCCACTGAGCGACAGGCCTGCGGGATAGGTGACGGCCTGGTACGACTGTCGATTGGCCTTGAGGACGCCGGTCAGTTGGAGCAGGAACTGGAGGCCGCGCTGCAACGATGATGGCCCAAGCCAAGGGCCTCCAGACTGGCGATTGATGACATTCGCCGTTCCGGTCGATCGCCGGGAGCCAGGCCGTACGGAGAGTCAAGGCACCGTCGCGCGGATCTGACCTACGAGTGGTCAAGGGCCCCCAGCAGATCGGCGATCAAGTCATCGGCGTGCTCGATGCCGACCGAAACACGGAGGGTCTTGTCGGTGATTCCTGCCCCGGCGCGTGCCTCGGCCGACATCGACGCGTGACTCATCGTTTCAGGGTGCTCGATCAGCGACTCGACTCCTCCCAGTGATTCGGCCATGGAATAGAGTTTCGTGCCCAGCATCACCCGTTCCGCCTGCTGGCGACCGCCCGCTACATCGAAGCTGAGCATCCCGCCAAACCCGAGCATCTGCCGGCGGGCCAGTTGATGGTGAGGATGATCGGTCAGGCCCGGGTAGTAAACCCGCTCAACACGGGGATGCTTTTTGAGTGCTTCCGCCACGGCCAGGGCGTTCCGCTGGTGCACCTCCATGCGAGGGCCCAAGGTCTTGATGCCCCGCAGCACCAGCCAGGCGTCGAATGGTGAACAGGCCAGGCCGAGGGCGTTCACGATGAAGCCAATTCGATCGGCATGTGTCTGGTGACGGGTGATCACCGCTCCGCCGACCACATCGGAATGCCCGTTAAGGTACTTGGTGGTTGAGTGCAGCACCACGTCGACCCCGTGGTCGAATGGTCGTTGGAAATAGGGCGACATGAAGGTGTTGTCGGCGATGGTGATGGCACCGGCGCCGTGGGCAATTGAGGCGAGTCCCGCCATATCAACCAGATTGAGCAACGGGTTGCTGGGGGTCTCAATCCAGATGCAGCGCGTCTGCGGAGTAAGTGCTTGCCGCACGCTGTCGAGGTTCTGCATGTTCACAAACGAAAACTTCAACCCGAAATCGGTGAAGGGGGAAGCGAACAGGCGATAGGTTCCGCCGTAAATGTCGTGGCCGGCGATAATGTGGTCGCCCGGGCGGAACAGATGCATGCAGGCGTTGATGGCCGACATGCCTGTGCAGGTGGCCCGGCAATCAATCCCCCCCTCAAGCGAGGCGAGGCTTTCCTCCAAGGCTCGGCGGGTGGGGTTGCCGCTACGGGTGTAGTCATACCCCTTGGTCTTTCCCAACGACTCGAACCGGAAAGTCGACGTCGGATAGATGGGGGTGATGCAACTGTTGAACGTGTCGTCTTTATCGACCCCGACATGGACGCAGCGGGTTTCGAACCGTTGTGAAGAGTAATCGTGAGCCATGAGGGCAACGGCAGTACGGGGTCGGTGTTTTCGAGAAGCCCGGAGGACGCAGGACGCTGAGATCTCCGGGAAGCGAGCTTGAGGTTCGCCAATCCCAACCCATCAGGCAAGCGTGCCCGTCCCCGCCAACCCGCGTGGGGGCGATTTTTGCACGGCCTAGCCCGAAAAACCGCTCGGTCCGTCGCAGTTCACCCAGCCTGCGGAGTGACCAAAACCCCACAATTCGGCGGCGTCCTCCCCCAGGCCAACTTCGGGATCGTGATGCTTATGCCTCCAACGGCACTCAGCCCGCCTCGCGGAGGCCAAGTCGCGCGTGATTTCCCATGAATTCAAATGCCAATCAGGCGGATAAAAGTGAGAGCCACTGAACCACAAACCGCAGGCGAGCAAGAGTAAACCGCAGGCGAGCAAGAGTCAGAGGTGTCCCAGCCAATCGGCATCGCCGCCCCAGTTCGCAGAAACTGGACAGGATCGAATCCAACTGAATCCAATGCAACCGTTTGGGTTGAGTTTCCAGAGTCAGGGCCAGCGGGGAGGAGGAATCTTGCGGTCAGAGCGGTCTCGGATCGAAATCTCCGATGGCAAACCAGGAGCCGGGGTAACGACCAAATCGCACGACTTCGATTGCCATTTCGAGAATCACGTTGCGTGCCGAATGGGCACCCGATACGCTGCGCGAACACCCCGTGGTCGCGGTTTCCCGGTTTTGGATGCTTGTGATAAGCCGTGTCTACGGGGTGAACTCCACCATCACCCACCTCATCTCGACTTCCAGCCTTCGCCCCGATGCCGCCTCGCACTGCTCCGATTTTCATCGTTCTGAACTCCGAGGACAACATTGCGGTCGCCGCGCGAAACGCCCCGGCGGGAACGGAATTTCAGGTTGCGGGGCGGAGTGTGCAGACTCGGGAGCCAATCGATCTGGGCCATAAAGTGGCGACCCGGGCGATCCCCCATGGAGGGCCGATCCGCAAGTTCGGCCAGACCATTGGGTTCGCCAAGGGAGAGGTTGCTGTCGGGGCTTGGGTGCACACCCACAACTGCGAGGCTGGCCCGCTCAGTCTCGATTATGCCCACGCTACCGAGATCCCCGCCGACCCCACGCCCATTGTGGGACGTACGTTTCAAGGCTACCGCCGACACGATGGCCGGGCGGGAACGCGGAACTACATTGCTGTCATCTCGACCGTCAACTGCTCGGCCTACACGTCACGCTTGATCTGCCAGAAGTTCGCCCCCGAGCTTCTAGAGAAATACCCGCACGTTGATGGGGTGGTCCCAATCGTTCACAAGCATGGCTGTGCCATGCAGTATGGCGGCGCCGACCACCAGCAACTGGTGCGGACACTGGCGGGATTCGCCCGACACGCCAACATCGGTGCCTACCTGCTGGTTGGACTGGGATGCGAAACAGGCCAAGCCTCGTTCCTGGCCGAAAGCGAGGGGTTGCACCAGATCCAGATCCCCGGGGAAACCCGTCCGGGCTTGCCCCTGATCTTGAACATGCAAGAGGAAGGGGGAATTCGCAAGACAGTTGAACGAGGGGTCGCTGTGCTCCGGGAGATGCTGCCCGAGGTCAACCGGATCGAACGCCAACCAATTCCAGTGTCAGAGATCATTCTGGGAACGAATTGCGGGGGGAGCGACGGGAACAGTGGGGTGACAGCGAACCCGGCCCTGGGCTATGCGAGCGACCTGCTGGTGGCGGCGGGGGGGGCATCGGTGCTCGCCGAAACGACCGAGATTTACGGCGGAGAGCATACCCTCACCCGACGGGCCGTTTCGCGGGAAGTGGGCGAAAAGCTGCTAGAGCGAATCCGTTGGTGGGAGCATTACACGGCGATGTTTGGCGCCGAAATCAACAATAACCCGTCCGTTGGGAATAAGCGGGGTGGGCTGACCACAATCTACGAGAAGTCGCTGGGGGCTATTGCAAAGGGGGGGACGACGGCGCTGC
>Ga0315905_10004254_pt1 | contig 14608 bp, 9 predicted proteins | sample LakEriMetagenome_5_FD_203522 | JGI IMG/M metagenome (GOLD analysis project Ga0315905, IMG submission 203522) | Freshwater fungal communities from buoy surface, Lake Erie, Ohio, United States - Buoy 4 MA121 | ecosystem: Environmental > Aquatic > Freshwater > Lake | place: USA: Lake Erie, Ohio... | reverse complement strand
TGCGATGCGATGCGATTTAGGGTGTTTTCCGAGTGTTGCCTGTCTCCGTGGAATTGGCAAGTGTTTACTTATCACGATTGCAATTAACAGGTGCCTGAGTATTCGGATTTATTGGCCTCAAATGGCTTGAGGTCACAACGACATTGCTTGATTTATTGCTGTTGTCTTTAGCCTTATTTGAACTGATGATGTTGTTCTCACTCATTCGTTCGCAATCTACAACTACTGCTGAACTCGGCATACTTGGCTTTTGGCTTGAAGGAATTGAAACATCATAAGACAGTGGGTTTGTAATGGGCAGCGATGGGATGTTTGAAGATGACGACTGCAATCGAGCCAAATAGGCGTTTGCCAATGCAGCATATCTGCCCAGGGGATATTGCTTCAAATAAGCTTCAAGCGCTTGTTTATTGCCAACCAACTTAACATCTTCCCAGAATTTATCTTCTTTTTTTTCTGGCGTTAATGAAAAGGGAATGGCAGGAGCAATCGCTTGCTGGTTTTGCCCAAAATTATAAAAATAAAAATTACCGCGTGCTTCGTTGTAAATGGCTGGCCTCTGCTCATGTCCCACAGACTTAGAGAGTTCTTCCACAGAGTTCTGAACATCTCGCATGAGATCATCAATTTTCACACCTGGATTTTTCATACGTGCTAACAACTCACGTGTGAAAACGCTATTTGGATTAGGATCTTTTTCAAGTAATCGGTCTAGCGCTTGTTGACCACGGCTTGCCGAGTAAACAATCATTTGTCCTTTGGGTGCTTCAATCGCGCTCAAGCCCCGAGCGTTGCCGATCGATCTGCCCTTTGACTTTAAAGGATTATCTCTACAAGCATCGATGATAACGAGGCTGAAAGCAGGCTTGGCATTTGCTAGCTTTTCGGTCAGAGCCAGCAAGTCATAGGCCGTTTTTTCAACTTCACTTTCACTGTTAACTTCAATGTCTGTGGGAAGCAAATAGCTGCCATTCTTAATTTGCACGCCGTGCCCAGCATAAAATACCACCACCTCATCGCCACCGCTGATGCCATTGGCAAAGGCTTCTACCGCTTTGACAGTAGCTCGATAATTTAAGTTTTGGTGAAGTTGAACTGCAAAACCGGCGCTTCTTAATTCCCGCGCCATTGCTGTTGCATCGTTTCCAGCTTTTTGCAATTTGCTGACGGCAATGTAGTTGTCATTTCCAATGACTAAAGCGATGCGTTTAGCCTGCAGGGGCAGGGTAAATAGCACCGAAATAATGACTAAAAAGATTCGGAAAATACGCACTGAGTTAACTGTTCTTAGTTTGACAATTGAATAGTAAAGTCTATCCTTGCAAGCATGTTCTTTTTTAAAGTATTTTTAGTACTTAATTAGTAACAATTAAATTTACAAACTCTGAAATTTTCAATAAAGCGGTAGATCATGTTTTTTAGAACAACTGTTGTGGTTTTTTCATTGGCATTGGCCTCCTGCGCCTCCAATGTTCCACTTTCCTCCGCCGTCGAGACAACTCCAACCGGAGCTAAATTGAGCTTCTTAGACATTTCTAAGTTTGACCGTGATTTGTCTGGATCTCTACAAGATAAAAATGCTTCAGTTGAAGTTACTTTTTATGACAAGGTTAGTCCGAACAATGTGCCTGATAGATTGCAAAAATGGATCTCTATTGTTGAGGCTGATGGAGGAAAAGTTTTGGTTGAACCGCCTCCTAATGAGTTAATTGCAAGAAGTCCTATGGCAGTACTTAGCCTCGTGGGAACCTTGATAACAAGCATCAAAGGATTTGCTAAATTCAATTCCGAGAGAATTTATGAGTCGGCTAAGGGCCGAGATGCAGTCATCACCCTTGAAAGAAATAACAAAGGCGAAGTCGTCATCAACGCCATTAAATTCATCAAAAGAGCGCCATGAAATTGCCCACCATATTTCTGATCCTGATGCTATTCACCACTCAAGTAGTGGTGGCTCAGCAGTCCTTCAACCGAGCCGCTTTGATCATAGGGGTCGGAGAATATGGCTACTCAGGTGCAACGCCTCTTGGCGGCGTTAAATACGACATGGTAAGTGCAGCGAAGATTGCATCTGCAATGGGTATACCTGAAGATAAGGTCAAGTACCTCCAGAATTCTCAAGCCACGAAGACAAATATCCTTAATGCATTGAGACAATTGGGTGAAACATCTGGCGAAGGCTCCAGAACATTTGTTTATTTTTCTGGCCACGGTACAAGACAGCAGGCTGGTAACGAATGCGTCGAGGGCCTACTTACCTACGAAGGCTCAACCATTACAAATCAGGAATTTGCTGGCGCTACGCATAAAATAGCGCAATCCTCAGACAAGTTCATTACTCTTGTAGATGCCTGCCACTCCGAGGGAGTTGTTCCTCCAAAAACACGTGCATTACTTCAAGATCAGCTAACTCCAAAGTTTTACATGAAGTCGGGAACTGCAGGAGATGCGTGCAGCGTTATTGCAAACTACAAAACACGCAGCTTGCTACCGGAAGTGACAAAGCTTGGCGCATTAAAAGAAAACTTTGTACAAATCTCATCCTCAAGACCAGATGAAGTAAGCTTTGATGAGCCCGGCAAAGGTGGCCTAGCAACTCAAGGCATTAGAGACTGCCTACTAGGTCAAGCGAAAGATACAAACCAATCTGGCGCAGTGACCTTGGAAGAAGTGCAGCAATGCGCTCAAAGATTTGTAGATGGGCGCTTAAAGAACGTACCGGGAATAAAGCCCCATCACATCACTGTCACAGGCAACAGGAATCTAATTCCTGTTCAGCGCCCACCAACGGTTGTTGCAGTTGCAACTCCTCCTGTTGAGCCACCAAAGCCTGTAGTTGCACAACCTACTCCTCCGGTTATTGTGGCTTCTCCTGCTCTACAACCACCTGTAACTTCTTCACCGCCAATAGCCATACAAGCGCCAGAGAAGATTCCTCCTCAAGAGCCTTTGTTAGCCTCTTTGGCTACGCTCAAAGACATTGAGCAGCAGCGCAATCCACGCAGGGTTGTAGATGTGAAGTTATCTAAGCCGGTAATGAAGATCGGCAAGGACAGCTTAGATCTGAGTATTAAATCAAGCCACGACGGATTTATTTACATGATCCTTCTTGGAAGTGATGCTAAGAGCTTCTACGTTTTGTATCCAAACGGTCTTGATAAAAACAATGCCATCAAAGCTGGTCAGACTGTTCGTATTCCAAAACCAGATTGGGAAGTCAAGGCCGTAGGGCCTGTTGGCACTAACAACCTCTTAGTCATGGTCTCCGATAGCCCTCGCAAGTTAAATACTTTAACGATGGCTGAACCTACCGCTGCAGAACCTTTTACCTATGCCTTGAATGACATTGGTGGTAGATCTGCATTGATCAACTTCTTAACTAGCTCAGACGGCAAGTCTGAGAGCTTTGGCGCAAAACTAGTGGCTATCAAGGAGGTGAAATGAAAACGTTACTAGCTCTCCTACTCATATGCACCACCGCCTTCAGCCAAGTTCCTGCGCCCATCAAAAAGGCGACTGCTAATGATTTAGTGGAAAAACTTGCCCCTGCGATAGACGATCAACCTAAGACTCGTAGCCTTGGTAGCCGAAATATCATTCCTCAACCCAAGAGCATTGACCTAGTCATTCAGTTTGATTTGGATTCAGCAAAGCTAAAGGAACCAAGTAAACCACTGCTGGACAGTTTGGTTGAAGCAATGAAGAATGACCGCTTAGCCACAATCAAGTTCAAGATAGAGGGTCACACAGATGCTCAAGGTTCAGAACAGCACAACCTTAAGTTAAGTCAAAGCCGTGCCGACTCAGTTATGGCATACCTAACATCACAGGGCGTAGATAAAGAACGCCTTACAGGAGAAGGTAAAGGTTTCTCAGAGTTGCTTTTGCCGGAAAAACCTAAGGCAGCAGAAAATCGCCGCGTAAGGATAACTACTCAGCCATGAAAAAAATAATCACTCTTTTAGTCTTAGGGCTAAGTGCTTCAGCATTTGCTGGTCAACTTCTTGTGTCTGTTGATGAAATGAACGCCTCCAACAATGCTAAACCGCCCTTTACAGCAAAATCAGTTCCGCCAAAAGACGCGCCGTTAATTGAACTTTCAGCGCCAAAGTTATTTGCGCCGGTTAACAGCCCAACACCCATTGAATTGAAGTTTCAACCTACTCCACCAAGCGCAGTTAAACCTGAGACGTTTAAAGTTCTTTACGGCTCATTTGAAATTGACATTACCAAACGAATCTTGAACGTAGCAAAAGTTAGTGCAACAGGAGTTCACGTTCAAGAAGCAAGTCTTCCAAAAGGTAAACACAAGTTGTTGATGGTTGTAGAAGACACCTCTGGGCGCAGAGGCAATAAGACTATTGAATTTGAGGTTCAGTGAAATGAAATTAATCAAAAATCTAATGGCATTTGATTGCCTAAAAATTTTGGCAGTAATTGCATTATTCACACCACTTGCGAGTAATGCAGCTTGCGGGCTATTGGACAGAAAAGTTTCATTTTCTGATGGCTCATCAGCCTGTCTAAATGAATTTAGCTTCTTGAACGTAAAAGGCTTGATGAAGTCAATTCCTAATGAAAGCTACTCTTCTAAATCAAAATCTCACAGTTCATACGCAATTGCAGTTACAGCTGAACCAATGCTGTGTCCATTTGAGCAAAGTATGCAGTGGGATTGGAATGGCGATGATGGAAGACGTGCCGTTAGTTCTTGCGAATCAAAAATGACGGCTGCGGTACAGACCTTTGGCAAATCTCCAAGTGTTCAAAACTGTAAATGTGAAATCATCATTGATAACGGAAAAACTAAATTCTCTAGAGCAGAGTTTGATCAACGAACTAAACAGTACGAGCGACAAATTGCACTTGGACTCAAACCTATACAGGTTGTAGAAGCGCAAATGAAAGAGCAAGCCGATCGAGAGGCAGAGGTTAAGCGCCTTGCAGATGCAAAGAAACGTGAAGATGATCGACTGATTGCAATGAAAGAACGCGCAGAGCGAGAAGAAGCAGAGCGGAAAAAGAATGCGCCTCCAACTGTATTTGCAATGCGCCGAGCCTTGATCATTGGAAACGACACTTACAAGTACGCTGACCCCCTGAAGAATGCAAGGGAAGATGCAAGAGCTATGGCTGCAGAGCTAAAAGGCTTTGGGTATGAGGTCTCTTTACATTTAGACCAAAGTCAAAAATCTATGCAAGCTGCCTTGCGAGAATTTAGGGAAAAAGTAAATGCAGGTGATGAAGTTCTATTTTACTTTTCGGGTCATGCGGTAGAAATCGATGGGAAGAACTTCTTGACACCTGTCGACACCATTGGCATCAATCAAAACCAACTCGCAGATGATTCAATTGATTTGAAGTCTGCAGTACTTGATCCACTAACAAACAAGAAAGTTAAGTTGACTTTGGCATTGATTGACGCTTGTAGAGACAACCCCTTTTTAAAAACGGCATCGACAAGATCGACTTCTAGCTCCAGAGGTTTAGCACCAACAACCCCAGCAACAGGCCAACTAATTGTCTATTCGGCGGGATCAGGGCAAACTGCCTTAGACAGATTGGGGCCAAACGATAAAGATAAAAATGGTGTGTTTACAAGAGTTCTTTTATCCGAAATGAAAAAGAATAACGTACCTATCCATCAAGTTATCCGAAACGTCCGCTCAGAAGTCGTAAAGCTTGCGAGGTCGATTGGTCACGATCAAGTGCCAGCGATTTATGATCAGGTTGATGGTGATTTTTATTTTAAAAAATAGATATGAGCTTTGATTCAATTTGGAATTACGTTAATTCTGCAACAACAGCATCATCAGTCACGAATGCTGTTGGCTACATAACACTTGGAAATGATGGCCAAATAAAATTTGGTGGAAGCTACACATCTGACCTTAATTCAATTCAACAAAATGCTATCAACAGCGGGGGGTTCTCAAAAATATTTGCCGGTGGATACGGTATGTATGCGGCGCAAAAGGAAAATGGCTCACTTGTTATTTTTGGCTACACAACAAACAATTCTTCAGACGAGTTACCGGTAATAAATAAATTACTCAATTCAGTTGTTACAGATGTGCGATTCAATTACGGTGCTGGTGCAGCAAAGTTAAGCGATGGCACAGTCGTAACGTGGGGTCATAACGGTTATGAATCTGAGGCGGTCAAATTACTTACATCGCCAGCAAAAAGTTCTTCATCAGGACAATTTCAAATACCTCTTGTTCCCGAAATCTATATTTCTTTTGAACCAAATTCCAAGATTGATGCAATCAGTATTAATGAAGGTTTAAATTTTTACGTAAATGTCTTCAATATAAATAGTTCAAGCTACTACCCTTGGACTATTTCTGGCGTAAGTAGTAGCGATATTTCGGGTGGTCAATTAAATGGCACTAGTTTTGGAAATGGTGGGGCTCAAATTGGTAATGCTTTTTTGGCAATTGCAGACAATTTGACCGAAGGTGAAGAAACGCTAACCTTCACCATTGCTGGCCTGAGTAAGTCAATCAAAATCAATGACACCTCCAAATCAGCTATACCAACTTATAGTCTTCAATCAGAAAAAGGTAGTTCGGCTAATGAGGGAACGACCGCGACATTTACCCTTACCACTACAAACGTTGCCTCAGGCATATCAGTGCCGTACACACTTTCAGGAATAAGTTCAGCAGACGTATCTGGCGGCTCTCTTAGCGGAAATGCAGTTGTTAACTCAAGTGGTGTAGCAACAATTTCAGTATCGCTTTTGAAAGACTCACTCACTGAAGGCTCAGAAACACTGACAGTAACCGCTGGTGGAGCGACTGCATCAACAATAGTTAATGACATCTCCTTAACCCCTACTTATTTTCTAACTACGGGCGTAAATAATGTTGCAGAAGGCAATACTGTTACGTTTAGCTTACAAACAACTAACGTCTCAAGCGGTACAGCATTACCGTATCAAATTTCAGGGGTGTCTGCTGCTGATATCGTTGGTGGCAACTTAACAGGTCGCGTTCTTGTTTCATCACCATATTCAAATGAATCGAGTTCTGGAAATATTTCTATTCAACTCGCGGCTGATTTATTAACTGAAGGCAGAGAATCTTTGACCGTTACAGTTGGTAACTCTTCAAGCACTGTTGCTGTAGAAGACACGTCAGTTACTCCTGTCTACGAAATTTACGCTGGCAATGGATCCTACAATGAAGGACAAACAGCAGAGTTTGTTTTTTCAGCTAAAAACGTTTCTGCATTTACTTCGTTGACATATGCGATATCTGGAGTAAGTTCTTCAGACATTGATAATGGCAAATTATCTGGATCTATTCAGTTTAGCTCAGGGCCATATGGCTATACCTTTTACTTGCCATTAGCGAATGACGGATTATCAGAGGGCGATGAAACGCTTACTGTTTCTATAGGTGGGGTATCGGCATCTGCAGTTATTAAAGACACCTCAAAGGCTGCAGCCACACCAACCTACTCATTGGTTGCTTCAAATGCTTCAATCAATGAAGGTTCAACTGCAAACTTCATTTTAACAACGACTAACGTCGCATCCGGCACATCAGTTCCCTACACCCTAACAGGCATTAGTGCAGCGGATGTACCCGGAGGTGTACTCAGTGGGAGTGCAGTAGTTAACTCAAGTGGTGTTGCCACAATTGCAGTAACGCTTGTAAATGACGCGCTAACTGAAGGCTCGGAAACTCTAACTGTTTCTGCCGGCGGGGCCACAGCATCAACAATTGTTAATGACACCTCTAGGGCTGCAGCCTTAGCAAGCTACTCATTGACCGCCTCAAATAGCTCTGTCAATGAAGGCGCTACTGCAACCTTCACTTTAACAACCACAAACGTTGCTGCTGGAACAACAGTTCCATACACACTCTCAAGTATCAGCGCAGCAGATGTATCAGGCGGTTCTTTGAGTGGAACCACAACAGTTGCAAGTAATGGACAAGCTACCATCTCTGTACTTCTTACCAACGACAACCTAACAGAAGGCACAGAGACATTAACAATCACTGCTGGCGGTACATCAGCCTCAACGCAGATCAACGATACATCTAAGGCTGCCTCGGCAACATACGCTGTCTCAACAAATTGGACTTCAACAACAGAAGGAACTCCAATTACCGTAACCCTCGCAACAACTAACGTCTCAGCCGGCACGACTCTTTACTACCATCTATCTGGCTCAGGCATCACCACATCTGACTTTGGTGGCCTGTCCCTTACAGGAAGCTCAGTAATTAACTCTTCAGGGCAGGCTACTCTAAACATTCCGCTTTCGGCAGACTTAACTACCGAAGGCGACGAAACATTCTTAATTCAGTATTACACCGATCCCGGTAGATCATTTAATACAGGTTCTGGAGCTTATGTAACTATCCTAGATACTTCTAAAGGCGTAGTCACACCAACGAACTACCGATTAACAAGCGACTTCACATCAGCAGATGAAGGCACGCAAGTAGTTGCAACTCTAGGATCTACCAACAACTTTACTGCGGGTACCGTCCTTTACTATTCAATTTATGGCACAGGCATAACAAGCTCAGATATAAGCGGCCTAACCCTCAATGGAAGTGGAGTTTTAGATAGTTTTGGTCGAGTAGTGCTTTCCATTCCACTTGCAAAAGATCTAACCACTGAAGGCAGCGAAACTTTATTTATTCAGTTCTATACAGATGCTGGCAGAACAGCTCAAGCAGGTAATGCAGAAAGCATCTTTATTTACGATACTTCAACTGCAGTTGCTAAACCAACATATGTTCTTTTTGCAGATGCCGCCTCCTTTAATGAGGGATCAATAGCCTCTTTTAACTTAACTACAACCAACATACCAGCTGGATCTACACTAACCTATACGATTGAGGGTGTGAGCAGCGAAGATATTGCTGGTGGCGCCATTAGCGGAACACTGACATTGAATGCCAATGGCTTTTCTGCCATTCAAATTCCAATCGCTAACGACTTAAAAACTGAAGGCACGGAAACGCTGACCATTCGGATTTCTGATGCAATTGCAAGAACATTCATTAACGACACATCTGTAACTCTAAATACAAGCGTCTCATCAATCCCCTACGGTAACGGTCAGTTTTATTTCACCACGTTAGCGGCTGATAAAGTTACAGGCACAAATTTTATTGATGTTGTTAAAGAGTTCTCCACACTAAGTGGAACTCAATTAACAAAGAACACGGATGGCAGTTGGCTAGTACAAAATAAAATTTCTCCAACTAACTCAGATACTTTAGTTAATGTGGAGCGAATTGAGTTCAATGATGTAAGCGTTGCACTAGATGTCTCTGGCCCCGCTGGACAGGTGGCAAAAATCCTAGGATCTGTCTTTGGAAAAAGTTCTGTAAGTAATACGTATTTTGCAGGCATTGGTTTTGCCTATCTTGATGGAGGTATGTCCTACCTAGACTTGTGCGGCCTCGCCGCTGGTGCTGCAGGGCTTAGCACACCTGATCTGCTCGTAACTACATTATTGAGAAACACTACAGGCACTGAACCTACAACTTTGAGTAAATCAAGTTATCTGCAGTCGATTTCAAACGGGGCAAGCTACGCATCAGTCGTACAACAAATTGCAGATTCTTCGGCAAATGCTCAAAGCATCAAATTAACTGATCTTGCTAATACAGGCTTGGCTTACTCGCCTTATGTACTCCCACCCACGTACAGCCTGAGTGCAGCTTCGGCATCTGTTAATGAAGGCTCAACGGCAGTTTTTAATCTAACGACAACCAACGTAGCAGTCGGAACAGAAGTTAGTTATACGATCTCCGGTGTTAGTGCTGCAGACGTAATTTCGGGTTCTTTATCTGGAAAAACTACAATCGGTGCAGGTGGACTTGCTACTATAAGTATTCCAACAATAGCCGATGGCATAACGGATGGTCAAGAAACTCTAACCATTAAAGTCCAAGAAGTATCTGCATCTATCGTCATTAACGATACATCTAAAAGCGGAACTTTACCAACATACACACTTTTATCAGGCTCCACTTCCGTCAATGAAGGTGAACTTGCGCGAGTATTCGTTAACACTTCCAACGTAGCTCCCGGAACAAACTTGGAGTACGTCATTTCTGGTGTAGGAATCACAAGCAGCGATGTAATCGGTGGGTTGAAAGGAGTTGTAAATGTAGATACATCTGGACAGGCATTCATAAATCTACTGCTTAGCGCTGACCAAACAACAGAAGGCCCTGAAACCATTTACGTCACCTTGAGCACTGCTACTACTAACTTCATCATTAACGATACATCGGTCACTCTCATTGGCGTTATTGATAACGGTGGTGGCGATGGCGGTGGCGGTGGCGGTGGCGGTGGCGGTGGCGGCGACTAAACTTTTTACAAGATAAATTTAAATTCTGGATTTTCACATGACAACTCCACCAATAAAGGTTTGGACTAAAGTGCTTGGATCTGTTGGAACTGATTGGGCCAACGCACTTGCTACTGGTCCTGATGGTTCAATTTTTTTAGGCGGCTACACAAACGAAGCATTTGATGGGCAAACAACAATTAGCAATGGAGTTGGAGAGCCTCTCATATACGATGGATTTTTGACAAAATTTAATCCAGATGGCACAAAGGCTTGGACTACCCTAGTTGGTACACGTAGCATGGACTGGGTACTTGGGGCCGTAACGGGACTTGATGGCTCTATTTACTTAACAGGAAATACATATGGGTCTCTTGATGGTGTAACCAATACCCAAACAAATAGTTCAGATGCATTTCTCATAAAAATCAACCCAGATGGTAGTCAAGCTTGGGCGAGGCACATTGGTTCAAGATCCACTGAAACAGGAAACGCCATTTCAATTGACAAAACTGGTTCTATTTATGTAGCAGGTCACACAACGAGTTCTTTTGATGGCGAAGAATATGCAGGAGGTACAGACGCTTACTTAACCAAATATAACGCTGATGGATTAAAGCTCTGGACTAGGTTTGTAAGCTCAACTGCTTATGAGTCTGCTACAGCAGTCAGCAGCGGAGTTGATGGCTCAATATATTTGGTTGGAAGCACAACTGGGTCGCTTGATGGGCAAAAAAATAATGGTAACTATGACGTATTCTTAGTTAAGTTTGACGCATCAGGCACAAAAATTTGGACCAAACTGATTGGATCTTCAAGAGAAGAACGATCTAGCGCCGTAGGAACTGGTTCAGATGGTTCCATCTATTTAGCCGGGCAAACGACTGGGTCTTTTGATGGTTATGTCAACGATGGATCTATGGGAATGGTAGATTCATTTGTTACTAAATATTCTGCAAGCGGCTCTAAACTGTGGACTCAATTTCAGGGTGGAACAGGCCTCGACAGGCCCTTTGCTTTAGAAGTTGCTCCAGATGATTCTGTCTACGTTTCCGGCGACACTTCAAGCGACAAGTTCGAGCTACAAACAGTCAACGGCAGTTCAGATGTATTTGTCACCAAATACTCAATGGATGGAAAAAAAGAGTGGACAACGGTGCTTGGCTCAAACACGGAGGATATGTCTAGCGCACTGACTATTGGTTTGGATGGATCACTTTATGTTTCTGGCATAACTTATGGTACGTTTGATGCGCAGTCAAATTTAGGGTCTGGGGATGCATTCTTAGTTAAATTTGATTTTCCGAAAACCAGTGCAACTTATACAGTGAGCGCTGCTTCCTTTAGTATCAATGAAGGATCCACAGCATCCTTTGATATTTCAACAACACTGCCGGCTGGAAGCGTTATAAGCTACACCCTTGCAGGGATTTCCTCTTCAGATATATCAGGCAGTTTGTCAGGGTCAGCCGTTATTGATATTCGTGGAAAAACAACCGTTTCAATTCCGATAGTAAATGACTTGATAACAGAGGGCGCAGAAAAACTAACACTTTCCGTGCAAGGAGTGAGTGCCTCACTATTTATTAACGATTCTTCAACATCTCCTAATTCAAATGTCACGTCTGTTCCATATGGAAATGGACAGTTTTATTACGCAACCTCTTCAGCAGACAAGGTAAATGGAACTGCATTTGTCGATATTGTTAAAGAGCCCTTATCTTATAGTTCAACCAAAGTTACTCGGATTTCCGATGGCACGTGGCAAGTTCAAAATAAGCTGACGCCAGCTGACATAGACTCTTTGTTAGATATTGAAAGAATAGAATTTAATGACCTAAGTGTTGCACTAGATATTTCAGGAGCGGCGGGGCAGGTCGCCAAGATTTTAGGATCTGTTTTTGGTCCAAGCTATGTCAAAAATACAGCATTTGCAGGAATAGGATTGGCTTATTTAGATGCAGGGATGAGCTACCTGGACTTGTGTGACTTAGCCGCTGCTGCTGCTGGGTTATCGTCTCCTGACTTACTTATATCCACTCTTCTAAAAAACTCCACTGGCCTAGAAGCTACGACTCAGAACAAAGCTGCATACTTACAAGCAATTTCAACTGGCGCCAGTTACGCCACAGTAGTCCGACAAATTGCCGACTCATCCGTAAATGCTCAAAGTATTAAATTGACTGAAATTGCAAGCACCGGATTGACTTATACCCCCTATGTTTTGCCACCAACATACGCTTTAAGCGCTTCTACCACCTCAATCAATGAAGGAGCGGTAGCTCAAGTTTATGTTTCAACAAAAAATGTTGCTACAGGCACAAGACTTCAATTTGACATTGGCGGAGTTGGAATTACACAGAGTGATGTGATAGAGGGTTTATCTAGATTTGTAACTGCAGACTCAACGGGAAAAGCCGTAATCAACGTTAACACTGTTGCTGATCAACTCACTGAAGGCCCAGAAACCATGTACATCACACTTGGAACTACAACTACTAGCATCATCATTAACGACACATCGGTCACGCTAGTTGGCGTGATTGATAACGGAGGCGGTGGCGGTGACGGTGGCGGTGGCGGTGGCGGTGGCGGTGGCGGTGGCGATTGAACCTATTTAGATTTGATCGCAGACAACACCAACTCACCGCCTGTCAACGATCCATATTCCCAAGGTTGCTGCTTACCGCCCGTGATCTTCATCACCCGCTCCCTGACCTTGCGCAGGACGACAGCAATATCTTGAGGATCATTCAGGTGCTCTAACAGAGCCTGTGTGAATGGTGAGTTCTTTGATCCAACTCCGTCTGCTGCTGTTTGCCCGTCCTTGGTAGCGTAGGAGATAAGTGTCCCCTCTGATACATTGATCGGTGCTAACCCCCTACTAACGCCTCGACTTGCCACCTGCATTAAAGGGTTGTCTCTGCAAGCATCCAAAAAAACAAGTTTGGTTTTACCCGGCAAATACTTTTCCACAACATCATTCAGTGAAATGCCCTGTAAAGGCGCTTGAGTTAAATCATTCATATTTAAGTCGATCGGTAGCATGTAGTTAGTGCCGGTGATTTGTACGCCGTGCCCAGCGTAAAACAACAAAGATATATCGGCATTAACTGCTTTGTTAGAAAACTGCGAAAGCGCTGTAACCAATTTCATCCGGTCAGCATCGAGAGTCTCTGTAACATCAAATCCCATACCCCGAAGTTTGGCTGACATGGATTTAGCGTCATTAGTCGGATTTGGTAACCTAGCACTACCAGCATAAGCGCCGTTACCTATTACTAGAGCATGGGCTTTTATTCTTACGGCAACCGGTTGGGGCGTATTTAAGGCAGTTGGTAATTGATTACTTGATACTTGTACTATCTGAGAGCTTGATACTAATGATTGCGCTACAGATTGATTTGAAGCAAAGGAGGTCAACGGTGATCGCAGTAAATTATTTGCCCAAGAAGCTGCCTTTGCCTCCGCCCCTGCTTGAAGCGAAGCTGTAGCTGGAGTCTTATCTCCACATTGACGATCTTGATCTTCAAAAACCTTCCGATCACTTGCAATTAAACTGTTGTCTATTCGTTGTCGTGCACGAATACGTAAATCTAACTCGTATTTACGAGTGATACAAGGCAAGCTTTGAACTTGCCAATCTAAGCACTGTCTAGATATCAGTCTTTGCAATGATCCTTTAGCGTCCTTGTCAGGTTCAGACCAGCGGCGGCAATTGCGAGTTTCTTGTGTAGACCTTGTATCTATTACCCTTGCTGAATAAACATTGATATCTAAAAAAACGTCAGCTTGATTTGAGTTATTTGGGAGTAATTTTGCACGTGGAAAAACTTGTAAAAGTCTTGTCTCTATTTCGCTCAGTACTTGAACAGATCGCTCACCCGTTACGTTTCCCGAAGCCAAAGTACCAGAAAACGCTATATTGGGAGCCTCTGCAACAACAGTCGATTCTGTAGTAGCGCAACCAATAATCCCCCCAGAAAATACTAAGCACAAAAAGGCAATGCGATAAATTACAGTCATCTCTGCACCGTGAAGTAAAAATCACCAACAAGACTTGAGTTCTCCCAAGGTATCTGCTCTCCCTTGGTCTCCTCCATTACATTACGCCTCACAATCTTAAAGACCTGCTCAATTGGCACATTGGGTTGTTTCAATGCTTGCAATAAATGCTTGGTGTACGGACTGTTCCTACCCACTCCATCCGCTGCGACCCTACCCGGTGCTGTTGCAAAGGAAATAAATGTACCTCCGGGTGCATCCATACGAGCT
>Ga0315905_10004253_pt1 | contig 14609 bp, 14 predicted proteins | sample LakEriMetagenome_5_FD_203522 | JGI IMG/M metagenome (GOLD analysis project Ga0315905, IMG submission 203522) | Freshwater fungal communities from buoy surface, Lake Erie, Ohio, United States - Buoy 4 MA121 | ecosystem: Environmental > Aquatic > Freshwater > Lake | place: USA: Lake Erie, Ohio... | reverse complement strand
GTTTGCTTCGCTTGGCGATTGGGTCACCCGATTATCCAGACTTAGCCCGTTTGCTTTGCTTGGCGATTGGGCCAGCCGATTATCCAGACTTAGCCCGTTTGCTTTGCTTGGCGATTGGGCCAGCCGATTTTTTAGACTTGGCTGGCTTGGGCATTTGCGCTTGCACCCCTTTGCCACCCTGAGCGCGTAGAGCCCGCACGGGTGATAGCATCGAACCGAGTTGTCAAAGAACTTGGGCGTGAGCCCTTTGCTTGCCAGTCTGGCCAGACCCAGGCGAGCCAACCGCATCCACGGCTGATTTTTCCATTTTGATTCGGTGTATTGAGTTGTTGCGAGAGGTAATTTGAAAAAATTTTGGATTTTTTTTGGGGAGGGGATTTTGTGGTGTTTGGTTTGGATTGGGGTTTTGGTGGTATTTAAGGGGGAGCTAGGTGGCATATGGTTTGGTTTTAAAAATGGCAATTAAATGTTAATAAAAACACTATGGAAATGAGCTTTATTACAAAGCCAAATTAAGTTGCAGAAAATATGACTTAGCGTAACCTGGCAGGGATATGAATAAACCTGCAATAGGGCGGTTAACAGCCAATGGCTATTCAGAAAAAATGGAGTCACGATGAACAGCTATTGGCTTTGAGGCTTTATTTGACCCAGCCATTTGGTCGTCTTCATCAAACGGCAAAAGAGGTTGTTGAAACTGCAAGGCTTATTGAGCGAACTCCCTCTGCTGTGGCAATGAAGGCTTGTAACTTTGCAAGCCTAGATCCGGAGTTTCGTAAAACCAACCGGACAGGCTTAAAAGGAGCAAGTCAGGCCGATAGGGAGTTGTGGGCTAATTATTTAGAAAATACAGAAGAATTATCTGCGAGCATGGAAAAAATTTGGCTTATAAAAGTAAAACCAGAAGTCGATTGGCAAAATATTGAGTTATGGAATGAGAAGCCAACTGAGAGAGGTGCAACTGTAAAGGTAAGGTTGGCTCAGTCGGTATTCCGCAGGTCAGTTTTGGCTGCCTATGGTCTTAAATGCGCCATTACAGGTGTTTCATTGCCAGAGATTCTTGTGGCTAGTCATATATTTCCTTGGAGCAGAGAGCCCAGATTGCGAGCAAATCCAAGGAATGGTATTTGTCTTAATGTTCTTTTTGACAAGGCTTTTGACCGAGGACTTATTTCGTTTGATCAAGATTTATGCCTCTTGGTATCAAAAAAGCTCGGGGAAGCAGCGAAAAAAGCCCAGTACCCCTGTTCTATTTTAGAAGTGAAGGGCGCTAGGCTTAATGAGCCTGAGCGATTTAGTCCGTTGAAAGAAGCGCTTGATTTCCATCGAAATGAAATATTTGTTGACGCGAGTCATTCGGTTTAAATTCACGGATAACAGTAAGTCGTTAATTAAACAAGTTTCGGGAATAGGTGGATTACTATTCACGCCTTAGGTTTTGTTAGTCATTGGCGGACATTGGCAAGTGAACCTGTACGGTTGTGTTTTTGGGGACTGGGGAAGTTGATAAAAGGTAGCCAACCCGGTTGATGAAATGTAGGCCGCTGATCAGGTACATGTCACCATTATCGCCATCAATTAGGGTCCAAATTGTTTGTGGGTCTTGTTGGTTTACAAAATTAAGTTCATCGCCGAAGGATTCAAAAAGGCAGCCGGGGCGGTCACCATATCCCCATGAAGCATTTGGATTGATATGGTTTTCGAGCAGTTGGTAACGGTTGTCGAATTCATCTTCTGAGATCTCGATAAAAATTTCTGGCATGGGATGGTTCCTTATTTTACACATTGAAAATAGCGGTTACCGATTCCTATGTAAATGCATTACTAAAAACTGAAAAACCCTGGTGCGCGACCTAAGCCCGTTAGGCGGCATGCGCTTGCGCGCGGTCCGCTGCCAGGAGACCCCGGTGGACAGCCTGGAACCCCTGCGGGGCCAGCCTTTGCATTTGCCGGAATGCCACAACACCAACATTTCCGATCTGGCCCCGCTATCGGGCAGTCAGTTTTTGTGGAACCTCAGCATCGGCGGTAGCAGGGTGACCGACTTGAGCCCGTTGAAAACCCTTCCCCAATTGACCAATCTGGAACTGAGTGTGCCACCCGGGCAGGAGCAATCCCTGCTAGCCACTTTGCCCAAGCTGGTGAATTTGAACAAGCGTCCGGTGCAGGAATATCTGAACCCAGACCCGTTGCGTTGATTATTTGCCGGACCGGGCCGCTGCCTTGGGCTCAGGGTTGCAGGCTTTTGTCCATGAACTTCCACAGCAGTTTGGTGCCTGGGTCATGACCCAAGCCGATGTCGTTATTGATTTTGTCGTGGGTGGATTCGCTTGCGCCGTAGAGGGTGGCGGGGATGGAGGCTGCTTTGAGGGCGTTGGCCAGCCTTTGGGCTTGGGCGTTGTTATCGGGGTGGCCAGCGACATACATGATGAGAAATGGTGGGATGTTTTTGCCCTGGGCCACATGGGTGACGGCGGAATAGTCTTGGTGTTTTTGGGGGTTGTTGCCGAACTTGACCCGGTGGCCGAAGGTGGGCATGGGCAGGCCATGGACACGGGCGCGGGTTTCGGCCATTTCGATGATGGCTGGCACATCGTAGGTATCGCCATCGACTGGGACACAGCCTTTGAGGATGGTGAGGGGCAAGTTTTCGGCCTTGAGGTAGCGGTCGTCTGTGCAGACGATGGCGGCAAGTTGGGCGCCGGCGGAGTGGCCCATGACGAAAATTCGTTTGGGGTCGCCGCCGTGTTTGGCGATGTTGTCGTGGGTGTAGCGGATGGCCTTGGCCACATCGCGGATGATGGTGGCCATGTCGACTTGGGGCAGGAGACGGTAGTTGGTGGAGACGAAGACAAAGCCCAAATCATTGAAGGCTTTTGGTTTGAGCTGCACGGCGGACTTGTCGCCTGTTTGCCAGCCGCCGCCATGGATCCAGAAGACCACGGGCAGATTTTGCGCGTCTTTGGGTGAGTGGATGTCCAGCACTTGGCGGGTGTGGCCGCCGGCCACATAGGGGATGTCTTTTTGCACGGACTGGGCGGGAGTGGCCAGGGCCAGGGTAGCGAGGAATGCCAGTGCGGAGAGGGGTTTGATTGTTGCCAGTATGGCGATTTGGATTTTTGATAGTGATTTTGACATGGAGGAAGCCTCTTGATGGTTGCTCTTGAACGAGGTGTGCTTGGGAAGAGTTTAGCAGGGCAGGCCTTGGGGGCAACTATAGATTGAGCCAGCGGAAGGTCGTGATGGACGGGCAGCAGACGAAGGCGGTGCATCGAATTGAAGTCCGCGACATCAATGTTAGGCTTAGACCGCGGTGCTGGATGTCAAGTCCCACCGGATGACGGTCTGCCCGCCGATCGGCAAGGACCAGCGCTATGGGCCATTGGAACTGACTGTGATCCACGCGACCGAGCGGGGCACGCCTGATGGCCGCGAGCCGATTCGGTGGAAACTGGTCACCAATCTGCCAGTCGCATGTAAGACGGACGCGATCGAGAAACGGGAATGGTATGCGCTACGCTGGAAGATCGAGATGTTCCACAAGGTGATGAAGTCCGGGTGCCTGGCGGAGGACTTCCGGCTGCGGGGCCGCCGCACGGCTGGCTAACCTGATCGCGATGATGTGCATCGTCGCGTGGAGGGTGCTGTGGCTCACGATGGTGAACCGCACAGATCCGGAACTCCCCGCGACTCTGGTACTCACCGAAGTCGAGATCTTGCTGCTGGACCGGTTGGTGCCGCCGGCGGACGATTCGCACCGGGGAACCGTGGGCGATGTCCTCAACCGGTTCGCCCGGCTCGGCGGCTATCTCAACCGAAGCCACGACGGCCCGCCAGGCCACACTGTGCTGTGGCGCGGCCTGACAAGACTCGCGGACATCCAACTGGGTTATGACCTGAATCACAGTTGTGGGTAATTGAAAGTTTCGCCGGACGGACACCAAACATGCTTTCCAATATAATGAGAATATATAAAGAAAAAAAGAAGTTTATGCCAGCCACAATCAGGAAGTCGAGCCATGCCCCCACTGTCCCAAGACGACAGGCCGATTCAGTTCCGGTCGGTGCGTGAACCGAGCCAGTCCGGTACCGTTCAGGGCTGGGACAATCCCGATAATCTGCGTTGCCTGCGGGTGGAGCTGAACGAGGCCTTGTGCCGCCCATTCCACGCCGAAATCGACCTGTGCATCAGTCAGGATTTGCTGAATGACGAGAAAAGCCGGTATCTTTCCGGTGCCCTGTGGAAACTCTTTGATTTGAGTCTTGATACACAGGGCGAAACGGCCACCAGCGAATTTCGCCGGTTGCGTGGGCTGGTGACCGCTTTCACCGATCTGGGCCCGGTGGATCTGCCGTTTCCCGGGCGGCATGTGCGGCTGGTTTTTGAGCCAGAGGTGGTGCGCCTGCGCCAGCAGGTGCGCAGTTGGGCCCATAGTGGCAGCTTGTCCGACATATTCAGCTCCTTGTTCGGCGGGCTGCAACGCGCCTATCTTTTCCAGGACGAAAAAAACAAGGCACTTATCCACCAGAAAACCCAGCTGGAGGAATCGGACCTCGATTTCTTCATGCGACTGGTAGAGGAATACGGCCTCACTTGGTTCTTGGCTGGCGAGGGGGACGAACAGAAGGTGGTGGTGTGCGACAATCCCCGCCATTTCCTGGCGGTTTCTGCTTTTCAGCGACACCATGATACCTCAGTCCAGGTGCCGCATGTGGGGGGCCACCATTCCAGACACAAAGCCGGGAAACCTGCCGAAAACAATCGGGTGGGTGCCGTGCGCTTCGGCATGCGGGTGCCGGTGGCGAAATTCATCAGCCATAGCCGTGATTCCCATGATTTCCAGCGGTTGTCGAGCGATACCCAATCGGTGCAGTTCAACCACCTGCCTGAGGAAATCAGCCAGGCCTCGCCGGACAAATGCCCGGACGGCTGCCGGAATGCGGGAGACGCCCCGTGGATGCCTGACCACGACTGGATTACCAATCCGCCCGCGATATCGGCATGGCGCGAAACCCAGGCCAGGGCCATGCGCCTGGAGGCTACCCGCGAAGCCTGCCGGGCTTTTGCCGGCGAAATCGATGGGTCGATCGCGCTGGCCGGCGCCGGGTGCTTGTTACGGCTGGAAGATCACAGTTTTCTGCAGCAGGGCCGGCCAATCGACTTTTTGCATCAGGGTCGGCCAATCGGCCAGGCCTCGGAATATTATGTGACAAAAGCCCGGCTGATTGCCAGCCACATGCCGGAGGGACCTGAGGGAGATCCCACCTGGGTGGCCACCTCCGAGTGCGTCTACCGCAAGCAGAACAGTCTGACGGTGCTGCCCGCCGGCCAGCCATTCGCCCCGGAACCGGTCACGGCCAGGCCCCGGATACTCGGACCGCGTACCGCCCGCGTGGCTGGCAGCGCCGGGGTGGCCGATAACCGCCCCGATCTCCACCGGCATGGCTCGGTGCTGCTGGATTTCGCCTGGCTGCCGGGTGAAGCCGTCCCGCCCCGCCGGGCCCGGGTAGCGCAATTCTGGGCTGGGGCTGGCTATGGAGCCATGTTTTGGCCCAGGACCGGTCACGAAGTGGTGGTGGTCTTCGAGGATGGCGACCCGGACCGCCCTCTGGTGGTGGGCAGCCTTTACAACGGTGTGAATCCGCCGCCGGAGGCTGCTTCTGGTGTGCCCTACGGGTGGGTCAGTGGCATCATCAGTTCACCCCTCATCCAGGGAGATGTAAAATCCGGCATGGCCAACTACATCAAGATTTACGATGACAGGAACTGCCAGGTGGCGACCCATTCGGTGACCACCACCGTCAATTACTCTTCGGCCAACCAGTACACCCTCCATGGGGGCGGCGGGCTGACGATCACGGGCAGCATCCTGTAACACCGGGCCTATTGTACCATTCAAGGAGTCGATCATGAGTTGGACCTGGGGCTTTCTTGATTATTTCAACTGGTCACCTTTTAAATACATTCCTGGCTATCAGGACAAGGGCCTGATGGACAACTGGTCCATCACCATGGGCGCCAACGACCGGACCACGCTGCTGGGTCCATCCATCACCTTCAACATGGGAGCCAGTTACAGCACCTCGTATGATGTGGCCCACATGCTGATGAATAGCCTCATGAACAAACTGCCAAAACTCCCTCAAACTGCAAGGGATGTGGTGAAAGGTGTTTTGGGTAACGGGGACATCAAGCTGGTGCTGGGTCCATCCACCAGTCTGCTCTACGGCGGGCCGGCGGGCAGCTCGAAAAGGGGCCCCTTTTGGGACCGCATTGCCGGAACCTGGTGGGAACCGCGTGGTAAAGGTGCCAAATACTCCGCCTCGGGCTCATTCAGCCCGGGCAGTGTGGGTAAGGGGAGCAAAGACGGCCTGCAGTTTTTTGAACGGGACCAGATTTTCGGGGAGCAGGTCCGTGATGGTAAACAGTTGGCAATTATGCTGAAAGCTGGCAAAAGACGGAAAATTACCGCTGGGATTTATGATGACAGAATTGATGGTGAGCATATTATGCCATCTCCATTTCTTGAGAATCCTGAATCTGAATTTAAAGACCTAGACGATGTCAAAAAAGACAAATTCGAGTCTGATCTGGCCAAATGTTACACAAAGGCAGAGCTCACAGTTCTTGAGCAGGGAGACAAGGCAGCCAAATACGGAACCTGCCTGCTTCTTTTACTCGATGCGGCGGTCAATGCTTTTGCCATATTTGCCACAAAGTTGGAAAATACTGCAAAAATGTCCCCGGGGTCTCTGGCTTTCAGTCAGGATGCGGCGCAAAAAGCCTACGACACCGCAAAGGAGGCCGACAAACAGGCCGCCGCGAACGACTTGGCCTGGATAACAAAAGTGATGCTGGTGCGACTCATTTACAAAATTGCCAAAATAATCGGTATGCAGATCATGGAAATCTTTGAAAGCACCGAGCGCCTGGCCCGCATCGTCATCACCAATGTCGACAATTGCGCGGATGTCAATCTGGAGGACTACGCCAGAAACAAATACCTGTCGACTGAAAAGCGAGCCGAGATCAACCAAGATATGATCAAGGAAGCCAATGACAAAATTACCAAAGAGATAGCCGACAGAATCGGATGGACACCGAAACAGATCAAGGACGCCACCAAAGAAGCGGTTGAACAATTCGCGGAATTTAATCCTTGACCCCCCCTATTTTCGACCAGGTAGCTGGCTGTTCCTCAGAGGAGATTGCAGGCATGAGCTATAATAAAAGTGACATTGTCGAAGGCCACTATGAGTTGTTCGCCAAGGGGAGCGTTCATCTGCTTAGCGGTGGGCGGCTGATCAATATCCAGGGAACCAGTGATTTTGGTTCGGTCCGCATCAACGGACCAGACGATGTCACGCTTTCCTCGGGCGCGGCCCATATCGCTGTCCACCAGGTGGACAAGGTCAAATCGGGGGTGGCCATTTTCGGTGGCATGATGGGCGAAATCGGCCTCACTGCCGGGCTGCCCAACCTCGGGCCGATTGTCAAACTGAATGAGGATTCCATCGTGCTGCAGGTGGGCCCCGATGTGGGGGGGGCCTCCCTCCGGCTCAGTGCCACTTCACTGGATATCAAGATCGGCCTGAACGAATGGAAACTCGATGTGCAGGGGCTGGTTGAAAAGATCGGACCGCACAAGCGCGAGTTCAATCCGGAAGGCCAGACGGTGACTGTCGGTCCCACCAAAGTGAGCTGTACTTTGCAAGGCATCAGCGAGGAGGCCCTGACACTGGAAACCGACATCAAGACCACTATCAACGAAAAATCCCTGTTGAAGAACGAGAATGTCAGCGGCATCCTGACCCTCAAGGCCGCCATAACGAACATCAACTGACCGCCCGATGATTGGCCAGCCCGCATGAGGATTTTGCAGTGAATACGGCAACCACGGCGCTACCTTTGACTCTCGAATCGCGTCAGACCCTGGCGCGCCATGCCAGCGTGCAGGAAGGGGCCGCCCGTTTGCTGGCGGAGCATCCCCTGCTGGAAGACGCCTTGGCAGCCATGGCCGACCAGGGGTTCCACGATGACCTTTTCCGCCTGATCGCCCGCATGCTGCCAGCGCCAGCGGCCATTTTCTGGGTGGTTTCCGGGCATGACCGGATGGATGGGGTGCCCGATCCCGCCAACACCGCTTTGCATGAAGCCAGGGCCGCGTTGCTAGCCTTTGCCCATGAACCAAAAAAAGAAAACCACGCCCAGGCTGTGACCAGGGCCCGGGCCCTGAAAGCCACCACCCCGCTGGGGCAAGCCGGATCAGCCCTGGCCCTGATTCCCGCTCCCGGCACAGCAGCGGGCAAGCCTGCTCTGGAAGAGGTCTTTGCTGACCTGATGGGCCGGGCAGTCTGGTTGCTGTGCCAGAGAGGACCCGATGAACGGGAAAGGCTGAGACTGACCAAGCACATGGCCGGGGGGGGTATCTTCCTGGCGGTGAACGGCATGCCTAAAGGTTGGGGAGAAGTGCGATGATGGAACCAGAGCTTGAGGGATTCCCTGTCATTCCCAAGGATTTTGTCGGGAAAGTGACCATGATGCGGGAGCAGATGGGTAAATTGCTGCAAATACTCAATGAGACCGTGGCCAAAATCCCCGCGGGAATGTCCACCCCTGAAAGCGAATTGCTGAAAGGCACCACCCACGATCTGGGGGTGATCGCGCCGGAGGCTTTTGAGGCATTCATGGATGTCCACGAAGCCCATATGGGTGTGATGAAAATGGGCAATGAGTTTGCCGATTCCCTGCCGGGAAAGATCGCGGAGATAGATGCCCGGATGGCTCGGGAACTGGCGCCCTATGCCGCCGCAAACTTCATCCCCAAGGCCCAGGAACCTGTCCCCTTGTTCAAGGATCTCATTGATTTCAGATGGTACAAATATTACATGACTTTCACGGTTGAAACCCTGAATGGCGGCTTGCCGCTCCCGGAGAGTGATTTGCCCCGGATGCGTCAAAAAGTCTCTGGCAATATCTGGGAAAACTGGAACTCGCAACTGGTGGAAGAGAAAAACAAGGAACCGGAAGACACTGCCAACTTCCAGTCCGCTTATGTTTTCGACCTGAAAGTCCTGACACGCCTGGGCCTCGTCCCCCAAGCACCCGTTCTCTCCAAACCACAAAAACCCCTGGGCAACATCTGGGAAAACTGGTGACGGACGGGGCGTGGCCATTCTTCGGGTTCGGCAGGGCTGACAGGGTTGCCGCCAGGTAGCACACGGGCTCTGGCCCCCATGAAAACCTTCGCTATTACCAGATGTGCCAGATTGCCTATAAAGGACATCCGTTTTAAAAACCATGGACTTTAACTTGGCGTTGTGGTCTAAAAGACCTGGCCTGGCCGGAATCTTAGGTTCTGGATTCGGTTATCGCTGGTGTAGTTGTTATCGTCCGCCTGGCCGTAGGTGGCGTCGCCGCCAATCGGCAAACGGGCCTGCAGGCAGGACTTCAGGGCCAATTGCTCGGTGAGCCTGCCTGCCCCCTCCATCAGCGGCATCACATCGGTGCCGACCCTGGCGAACCCCTCGGCGCCGTTGGCGATAAAGTCGATAGAGATCAGGCGGATGGACCTCACAGGGTCGCCCACCACCTGGCCGTTCCGCACCACCGCATCTGCCACGGCGCCGCCCCCGTCGATTATGGCGTGGTTGAGTACTTTTTCCCCGCTCGGTCGGTCTGGGTCGAAGCTGAACCGCAACCCGGACACCTGCAGGAACTCACCACGCCTGGCGCTGCCATCCCATTCTCATTGGCCTGTCATGCGTGCCAGGCTTGTTCCACCACATCCCACGCCCTCCAGAAAGTAGTGACCGAGCACGGCAAGACTGCCGGTCAGCCGAGTGTGGCGATGAACGGCGCCTTGAAGTTCAGCATCCCGGACCGCATCCATGCGGCAATGGGGGCGGGATCACTATTGAGGGGTTGGGGCATGATCTCACGCGGCACATCCACAGCCGGCTGGTTGTTCAGCCTGAGTTGCTGCACATTGCTCCACAGGTAGTCTTGAACGGCCGCCATGTCGGCAAAACCATAACGGTCGAAGACCTGCAGAATCGCCAAACCGCCATCCGGGTTTCCGGTGATGGTGGCCAGGACAAATTGGCGGAATGGCGCCTCAGCGACATTGAAGAGATTGTTAGAAGCGGAAGCGCTGGCGACGGGCAAGAAGCCGAGATCGGCCCCCACAGCGATCTGGGTCACCTTCAGGTAGTCCTGGGGGGCGACTTCCTGGCCGATATCCACTGCCAAGATGCGCGCCTCCGGGTTGATGCAGTAGATGGTGGACCACCGGTGGTGTCCGTCTAGCACATAGCTGCCGCCACCGCCGGTAATGATCAGGCCCCCGGGATGTTGGATATCGCCGCCTTGCAGGTACAACTCGAGGGAGCCTGGGTCCGTGAGGGGGTATCTCAAAGACTGGCTCATGTCCACCACATTCTGGGTGGGAGAAAGGCCCGTGACGGCATAGGCGACCGGCTGACTCACGGAAGTGACTTGACGCTTCTCGTCATCCGGCAGGCCATCAACATCCCCTGCGGACCTGGAGAATTTCCACAGAGCCGTGTTGCCTGGCTTGCTGTAGACCGGATTGTTATTCGAATCGTAGACAGGGTTGGTCTGCAGCAACCGGTTGTACATCTTCACAAAGCCGGTGTCGGAAATATCGTAAGGCGCGCGCAAGATGGTGGCCCATTGGCGGGCCAGCCCGAGGTCCGGCAGCGGCACCCCAAGAACCGACACCAGCCGGGCATGGTTCTCCGCACTTCCCAGTACGCCGGCAGTCACGCCGCCCAAACCACCCAGCGCCTGCCACTGACCGGCCCAGGCGTCCAGCCCCGCAGCATTTGCGTCACGGCCCAGGGCGGCGAAATACACCTGACGCACCTTGACCCCGCGGAACTCGGGAGACGAGGTCAAGGCCGAAGCCACCTCGAAGGGGGACCGCCCCGATTCCAGAGCCCGCGTGTGCACGGCCAGCCCGACTTCGTCCGGTTGTCGGCCTAGCAAGTCCACATACCAGCGGGTCACCAGCGCCCCGGCGGTACCGAACCGCCCGGTGTACTCTTTTGAAGAGGAGAACGCCGCTGTCACGGCCTCCTCGGACATGCCCGTAAACAGCTGGTCGGCCCAGTGAGTGACTCCGCCCGGTTCGCCAACCCTGCCCAGCAGGTTCTCGTAGTACCGTTCTGATTGTGCCGTCCGGAACTCGGGGGAGTAATAGATGGCCCTGGCTACCGTAGCGGTGGTGCCACCAGATTCCAGCACGCGCGTAAACGCGGCCAGGCCGCCGGCTTCGGGGTCGCGCAGCAGCAACTGGTGAAACAGACCGGTCACCACCGCCTGCGCCGAGGCATCGGGGGTAAGCCTGGATTCCAGCGACTCCAGCCGCGGGGAAAATGACATCTTGTTCATGGGGTTAGCTTTCAGGTGTAGATCTTAGTATTCATTAAAATTTACTTATTATATAAAATTTAATATAAATTGCGGCGTTGTCAACGGTCAAGCCCCCGCAAGTGTTATCAGGCAGAGTGTTGATTTGTATGGCGTATTTCCAATGTCCAAGACTGCCAGCCCCTGAATTTTGGGGATCGAAGCAGGCAGCTTTGTACCACTCATCCTCGGAGGGGATCCAAAAGCGGGCGTCATGGTTGCGCTGGAAGATGTCGGTTGAGGCGCCGTTAGCGTGTAGGCGATACAAATGTCGTGTGGGGCGAAAAAAGCAGCCTCGGCGTTGGGGGTGTGTCACCACTTCCCTACCGGGCCAGCGGCAGGCTGTGTGACGGGTTTCGATGCGGTCGCTTTCGTTGAGGCGAAGGGGGCGGTTGAGGCGGTCGGTGACGAGGGTCTTGTAGATGGTGGCCCCGCGGTTGGAGGGGTACTAGACCCAGCAATGCCTCAGGGACACCCGCAGTCAACGCAGGTATCAGGATATTGGCTTCTTTTTTCTGGATACCGTACACATCACGGATCAACTAGCTGCATTTGAACTTCTCAGCGTAGATCCCTGCCCCATAACCAGCCAGCAACTGCGACAGCTTTCTTCCAGTGGGAACATAGGAATTTCCAGGCATATGGGTGGGGGGTCATTTGTGGTGCCGGCTGCCGCCGGCAGGAGGGAACCTGCCGGATGGGCTGTTGGCTGGGGGAGGCTTTGATCACACCGCCGGGGGCTGCCGCATCATCACCTGGGCCGGGTTGATGGCGTTGTACTTGCCCTTGTTGGCGGTGATCTCAAAGGCCTGGTCGACTGATTCCAGGCCGTGCAGGACATGCGTGATGGTCCCCTTCAGGCTGACCCGCCCGGTGGCCACCAGGCGAACGGTGTGCTCGAGATGCGCCTGGGTGCTGATATCGGGGAACAGGTAGCGCAGGCTCCGCTCGCGGAAAATATCGATGTCCAGCTCCAGGGGCCCACCATACCAGGCGACGCCGATGATTTTGCCGCCGGAACGCACCGCATCCATCGCTTGTAACAGCGTCTGGCTACCGGGGACTGATTGGATGCGGTCTTTCAGTTGCAACAGGGTTTGGGTCCATGGGGAGGCCGGGTTGGTGGTGCCTGAGTAGCGGTAGTTGATGCGAGGGTCGCCTTGGGCGGCGGTGAGCCTGGGCTGGGTGTGGCCGAAGGGGGCGGGCTTTTGCAGCCATGTTGTTTCGGCCAGCAGGGTGTTGAAGCAGGTTGCGGATTGGGTGGGGTTGAGGAAGTTTTTTAGCAGCAGGATATAGCCACCCTCGGCCAGCGGGATGGTTTGCATGTTAGTTGGGGCTGGCGGGCGGCAGGCGATAGACCGCGTAGCAGCGGGTGAGTTGGATGGGCTTTTGGTTTTGGAAGTGTTGGCGGATTAGCTCGTACTCGGGAGACAGGGGTGGGCCGTGCAAGATGGTGGCGCTGACGGCCACGGTTTTGCCAGGTAGCCAAAGTTTGAGAGAGTCGGCATTGGTGATGCCTTGGCCTGCGGGAGTGAGCCTGCGGAAGGGGGGCAGGTCTACCCGGGGATCGCCGCCCCAGTAGACGACCCAGAGGGGTTGGGCTGGATCGGGCTTTAGATCGGGCCTTAAATTGCTTGCCAGATCGAAGAGGCCTTGGCCCCAATCGTAGTTGGAGTCGCTGACGAGGGACTGGGGCTGGGCATTGTTGGCGGAGAAATCGTTGATGTAGCGGAGGCCGTCTGGGAATTGGCGAGCCATGGTGAGGCTGCCCCAGAGCAAGAGGAGTAGGGTTGCCGCGAGTGGGCCGCGCCTTGGTTTGGCGGCATCGCGCCACCAGGTGGCCAGCGAGACGCCTGTGACAACCATGAGCATGAGGACCAGCGGGAAGACCAAGCGGAGGCCGATTTGCACCCGGCAATTGACGCTGAAGGCGAGTAGCAGGCCGCAGGCGACCAGGCCCGGGACCCAGGGTGATTTCCATTGCCGCCAGAGGGTGAAGGGCAGCAGCAGCCAAAACCAGGTGGGCAGCTTGATGAGCAGCAGGACTGGGAAGTGGTACCAGACTGCTTTGGGGTGGCCCACGCCTAGCAAGTAGCTTGGGTGGCCCCGCATGTTGTGCTTGATTTGCTGGGCCAAGCCTTCGCCTGCGTTGGTGAAGATGCGCAGGTGATCTGCCAGCCAGGCCAGGGTGGTTTGCATGGGGCCGGGGGTGAGGGTGTTTGCCCATTCGACAAAGGTGCGCTCGCGCTGGAAGTCTGTGCCGACGAGGAGGAAGACGACTGCGAGAGCAGTGAAACCGAGGGCCATCCAGCTTTTCAGTTTTGTCCAGAGTTCGTGGCGGAGGGCCGGGCTGTTGCCGTGTTGGCGGCACAGGCTGGCCAAGGCGGGGGCTTCTGCCGAGAGGATGAGGATGGGAACGAAGACGAGAGCGGAGGCCTTGGCGAACAGGGATAGTGCCCACCACAGGGCGACTTTCCACCAGAGCAGGCGGGAAGGGGATTGCTGGTAGCGCATGAATTCGACGAGCGTGGCGATCATGCAGCCGGTGACGGCAATGTCGGTGGTGGCGAGGGCCGCATGGCCCATGAGGTTGGGTTCTAGTGCCACGGTGGCCAGTACCGACAGGCCGCACCACGGGCCGGCGATGAGGGTACCCAGCCGCCAGCACTGCAGTAGCAGGTTCCACCAGAAGAGGAGGGCGGTGGTGCGGGCGACGGTGAGCATCCAGCCGAAGTCGTTGTTGAAATCGGGTGTGGTTTGGTGCCACCAGTACCAGAGGTTGAGCGGGAGGGTTTCGAGATCGACCGGGAGGGGCATGGTGCCCAGGCGCATGAGTGGCTTGTGGGTGTGGTTGGCCCAGCAATCGAGGCCGCATTTGAGGTAGACGGGTTCATCGAAGGTGGCGGAAAGGCTGAGTGAGGAACCGGAGATCCAGAGTGTGGTGCAGGCCACCAGTAAAAACGCCAGCAGTTTGGGAATGGCCAGTCTGGTCATGGATGCGTCGCCTGGCGCCCGAAGAAACCCAAAGCGCAGGCTACCATGGGCGGCAGCGTGGGCGGAATCGCAAATGGTGCCAGCTATGGCTAAGGGGTCAGGTGTTAGGGGGCAGGAGGCCAGTCGGCGGTGTCGCCTTGAGGTGTGGCTGAGTTGGCCCAGATTTTCAAAAGCTCGGTTT
>Ga0315905_10004252_pt1 | contig 14610 bp, 12 predicted proteins | sample LakEriMetagenome_5_FD_203522 | JGI IMG/M metagenome (GOLD analysis project Ga0315905, IMG submission 203522) | Freshwater fungal communities from buoy surface, Lake Erie, Ohio, United States - Buoy 4 MA121 | ecosystem: Environmental > Aquatic > Freshwater > Lake | place: USA: Lake Erie, Ohio... | reverse complement strand
CCCTCCTCCTTCTCCTCCTTCTCCTCCTCCTCCTCCTCCTCCTCCTGGCAGCTGATTCTAGTGAAAGAAGCAGGACCTGACGTCAATGTGCCTGGTACTCCCTACAGTATGTATGCTGCATCACTCCCTACATTTATGCAGCACTCCATATGTAGGGAGTACCCGGCTGGTACTCCAGCCTCGAACTGCCTACATACATGATGCCATCATACACCCTACATACATGGTACTCCCTACATACATGCATGATACATAACATAATACATGCATGCATGCATACGTACATACCTACATATGTACATACAAAAATATGTATACTACATACATGTATACGTTTGTCATTGATCTTATCAAGGACTTCATTTTTTTTACATATCAAACCATTGGCATTATCACGTGGGAAATTTTCAATTAATTCGATATCAACATTACTAAAATGAATCATATTGTTATGAGGGGAGACCCTTGGGTTAGCTCTCTTGTAAAGTAAAACAAAATTAGCATGCAAAATTATGAAGTCTTTATTTCGTGAGGACGGATTAGTTAGGACGTAACGCGTGCGTACGTACGTACGATATATGTACGTACGTACATATATATATTACGTGCTAATTAGTCCACCCATCCAATTTCCCTTGTAAAGTGATGGGAAATTTACACAATTTTTTTTTTTACATCAGGAGAGAGGCCCATACAATGTATGTATGCGTATTACGTATGTATGTATGTGTATTACGTATGTATACACACGTATGATACATACGTATGTATGTATATACGTATGTATGTGTAATATAAACATACGTATCTACGTATGTATGTATGTATTTATGTATATACATACGTATGTATGTATATATTTGTGTATGCATGCATGCATGCACGTATGTATGTATGTATTTATGAATGTATGCATGCATGCATGTATGTATGTATGCATGTGTATGTGTGCATATACATATGTACATACATACGTTTTCCATACGTATTGCATACGTATATACATACATAAAAACATACGTACATACATACATACATATACATAGAGGACATTGGACGTGTTGAAGCGGAAATTCTGCGTAGACGAAGCGGCATGCAGAAGGGGTGAAGGAGGGGAAGCACCAACCCACCCACCCACCCACAGCACCCACCCACCCACACACACACCCACCCACCCCACTTCTTTTGACAAGAACAGGCTTATGTTTCCAGGGACAAGGACCTCGGCATTCAGAGGGGGGGGTCCAGGAGGGAGGGAGGGAGAGAGAGTGTGTGTGCGAGGAGTTTTGTTGACAAATCAAGAAGTGGGAGGGGAGTCACGAACGGAAGGGGATGAAGCTGAAAATAGGTTTGAGGTCCCGGTGCTGAATCAGTGGTGTCCCCTGATCTCCATCCTTCAATCCTGTGGCACGCCCGCTCTCACAGTGAGTGAGAGAGAAACGTTTATTCACAATCAACAAGTGACTGAAGTCTGTAAGTACAACGCCCTGTCGGGTGACGCCGGGCGCTCGGGGCCCAGCATATGGCAGCAAGCATCCCTCCTCAGATCGGCCACACCCTCTTTGGAAGTGCCCCGCGCCTGTGGCGCATCAGTGCCCTCTGCACATCTTTGGAGAAGGAACTTCCCTGGGCGCGGAGACGGCACACGTATCAGTGTATCAATCACTACTTCCGAGGCCTTACAAGGGCACTGCCTTGTAATTCAGATCAATAAAGCTCACACCCTGTCTCTGTACTTGAGCGATCACCAACAACCAGGGTCAGCGACTGACGCTCTGACACTCCTGGATCATGGCCTCGCGCCCTCCTACATACTTGACCTGGTCTCGGAAAAAATGCCGCCTGCGACAAGTGTATTTGTTGTTAGAATTGCGCATGTCCTGTAAAGGCTGGAGCCTTCACTTTACAGGACCCCGGTGCCTTCACATAAAAGCCAACAAGCACACGAGGCATAAATAGGGGGAAAGGAAAGGATTCTCACTGCATTGGACGCAGGAGAGGGAAGATGAGGGACCCCAGCACTCCGCTGCCCCGAGACACGGATCTGTACGTGCACCGTACCAATTAGTGAGGGGGTTGGACAAGCGAAGGAGAGGAGCAGGAACTTGACAGCAGCAGCTCGGGGGGTGGAGCTCACGGACGGAATGACAGGAGGTGCAGGAGTGACCTGACTGAAAAGACTACAGCACCCTGGACCTGCTCCGCCGCGACAAGACTCTCTTTTGACACCCCTTTCGCAGCAAGTCCTCCTTGAGGCTCCCCGCGCGGACTTACGCTGTAAACAACGGGAAGGTCTCCACCAGCGCCGCCGCGGCGCTCGCCGCGGCCCGCGCCAGGTGCTTCGAGTCCATCCCACGAGACCAAAACGCGCTCTTCGCCTTGAAGCAGGTGTCTGAGGAGGGAGAGAGCGAGGAGTGGGCGGATGAGGCATCGAGTGAGGACAGTCAGGACCGCGAGAACCACCCAATGTGTGCACAAATACCTTCATTCATCAACGTACATGCAAACATACATTTGAGAATATACGGCAAGCATGCACACCTGCCTGTCTGCAACTCGATCTACCTCCCATGAGCACATCATCACATGCATACATGCACACACGCACAAACACCACACACACGCACACACACGCACACACAAACACCACACCATACACACACACACACACACACACACACACACACAGGACTAATGGATTCAATCTATTGCGTGGTCGCAATTTGCAACAGGGAGGATATTTCAAGGTGTTTACGGCTGACCCGTTCAGAGTTGCATAGGCAACTTGAGTGAAGATATCTCGGCCAGCACGCCCTTCTTTCGGTGGTCTTGGCACATCCTTGTCGCAATAGCTTTGTCTGTACAGGAACACCCCTCAGCACCTCAGCCTCAACGGGCAAGATGCGATGGCAGGGGGGAGGAGAGCGCAGGAGGGCAGCACGGTGCCTTCAAACCGGCACGGGTTGATGGCCCATCCGAAACCAATCGAGAGCTTCGCAAACGTTGCTAGCATTCCGCTCTTGGCCTGATTGTGGATGCCTGCCCACCCCACCTGTGGACATCCGAAACCGCCCGTCACTCTTGTATGCGTGAGTGTAGGTCGGCGATTCGGACAGAATCCAGACCCGGACACGGTGCTCGCATGCAGATGCACACACATCAAGCACACCGTATCCATAATGCGCCACTCGCGCATTGAGCTGGACACTCGCTCGTAGCATTTCCTTCCGTGTCCAACAACAGCCCTGTACTCTAACACAGTCCAGTCTGCCGGCTCCTCCTGTTTCACAAATGCCGGTCAGCTTGCAGGTGTGACCGCACACAGAGGTGCACACACACACACATTCACGTGCACACGCTTCGCGCGTGCTCGCGCGCGGGGCTCGCAATGCCCGTGAGTGTGCTCACAATATCGTTGACGAGGGAGGTGCAGCCGACGAATGGGTGGTTGTAGGCGGCCATGCTCCTGCACTGCAGGAACGCGTCCAGGACGTCGGCCGTCGGCCGCTCCAGGCTGAGGACCGTCGCCACGAGCCGCTGCGCCACGCGACCGGGGTCAGCGTCTTGCACGCACGCCTCCGGCAGAAAGCACCAAGAAAGATAGAAATGGGCGAGGGCATGCGTTGCACACCATTCGATGTTGCGCGTGATAACGCGGGCGGTATCCGGCCGCGCGGTATCCGGCCGCGCACACGCACATCGCGGCCCAGAGGACTATGCGACACGCCTTTGGCCTCATCATCTTTGGTCGGGGCAGTGTATCTACGCCCCCGACGGACAGTATAGACAGGACCGTGGCGAGCTAAATCGGATTTGCGATGCCGGGGCGGCGCATTGCGGTGCTGGTTTCCGGGCTGATGCTGTGCCTGGTGCTGGCCGCGCTCCGGTCTCCCCTTGCTGGTCCTGAGGTGCTTGTGGAGGCTCAGTTTGGCATGGTCTCAAAAGCGCTGCTGGAGGAAGCAGAGCTAGCGCGCGCTGAGGAGCGTGTGGCAGGCATCCAGGCAGAGCTTGCGTTGCAGCAGCCCGGGGCAGCCACGCGCAAGGCAGCTGCCGCGCAGGGTCCCTCTCCGCGTGTGTCCGGCCAGCCAGACGAGGCGGCGCTCGAGCGGCAGCTGGCCAAGGTTAGGGAGCTGCGGGACAACGCTCGTACCGCCGTGCAGCATGTCATTCGCGACAAGAGAGCCGAAGCGCAGATCAAGGCTGAGCTTCAGCGAAGTGGCGCAGTGCGTGGAGAAACGTTGATTGACAGGGATCTCCCCGCCGTGCGGCGCCCGGCTCGTGGGACAGTAGGGACACGCATTCCCGAGATCGTCGTGGTGGATGAAGCGCCTCTGACCGACATGCACAGAAACAAGCACGCCGAGGAGAGCGCGGAGGCCAACACAATCCGGGAATGGCGCGCACAACAGTCCGAGGCCTGGGAGGACCAAAAGCTGAAAAATGCTGTAGTCGCAAGCAGCTTGGCGCGCATGGAAAAGCAGGACCGGCCCGAGATCAGAAAGTGGAACAAGCAGCAGACAGCTGCTTGGGATGACGAGAAGATTTCGCTGGCGCAGAAATCAAAGGCGAGCGAGGACCATCAGATGAAGATTGACCAGGAGCTGAAGCGCGAAAAGCAGCAGATACGCTTGTGGCGCGACCAACAGCTGACTGCAACCCGAAAGTGGAGGGAACATGACTCTGAAAAGGCTGAAGATGAGCGGGTGCGCCAAGCTCGCCTCAGAGATCGCGCGATCGAAGCCCGGAGGTCTGAACATGGACGAGTCAGAATGCAAGAACACGCTGCCAAGCAGGAAATCAAGAGCATAACTGCGAAGGAGATGCAGCAGTGGAATTCTGCAAGGAAGGGGGATGCGCTGGCTCGGATCCATGCGCGGGTATCAGGACAGAATCCGACAGCTCGAATGGAAGCAGAGAAACACGGTCGTCGTGCGCAAGAGGTTGGGGAGTTGAAACGAAGGCAGGCGAAAGTGCAGGACGACAAGGAGTGGGAAAAACTGGTTAAAATGGCGATTGGTGCGCCAGCAAACGCGAGACTCCACGAACGCGAGAGAAGCTTGACAGATCAGGCGAAGCAGCACCCGGAAATGGTGGACCAAAACCTGGACGTTGTCCTCAGGTGGTCCCGTGATGGAAAGGGACAAACATGCGTGCAACGTGTGCGATTATGGAACATGTGCATCCATGAGCATGCGAGCAACGCGTGCGATCATGAAATATGTACATTCATTACACCTAGCCGTGCACAAGGCCAACCGCGTCATGTTTATACGAGCACAAGGTGTTGTAGGTCCTTGACCGAGTGAACGGGTTGTCAACAGGACGGGCCAGGATCAACCAGATGTAATTGAAGCCAACACGGACTACGAAAAAATGGTTTCTTCACCTGCTTCCTTCTCTAGTCATTTTCCTTACTCAGCGCCCGTGTCAATGGGCGCAGCGCGCCCCAACACCCTGCCGGGGCGGATACCCCGCCAAGGGGATGCCCTAACGGCCGCCATTGTCCCCGCCCTTGATTAGGCGCGCTACGACGGGCAATGGCGGCCTATGGCGGGTGTATTACTTACTCAGCCCGCGGCGGATTATTTTCGCCTCGGCGAAAATGCAACCGCAGCGGGCTAAATTAACATTGAAGCTACAATGGCTTTCCCCACCTGCTTGCATGCACAGAGGCTGATGCACAGTGATGGGCAGGAGGACGAAGCGCTGTTGAAAGCAGTGGGCTTCCAGGACACTGATAAGCCGCGCATCTGGGCCACGGCCCAGGAGGAGCTCAATTAGCGCTTGCCATCTGATCTTGGATCCGCAGTCTTCAACTTGAGACAAGCAACACGGCTGTGTTGAAAACAGCTGGAGCGAGGAGACTTGCAAGCAATGCTGAAAGTGTCTTCCAGGCTACTGTGCTACTGTTTGTGGCTGGAAGCGTGCCCAGGGACCGAATCAACGTTGTTCCGCGACCGGGGCATTGAATTGCAAAAAGATGGCACGTTGTTGTAGTTTGTATTTGTTTATAACAATATTTGATGTACTCTAGCTTTAAGAGTGTGCGCTGGTGTGATTCATCCGCCGAGCGCTGGCTCCCAGGGAAGGTTGAATCACGCCAAGACGTCCTGGCTCCCAGGTGCACGCATAGTGGGCAGCGCATAGTGGGCAGCGCTTACTATACGCTTTGCCACAAGGAAGTGCATCGGCAACACACTTTGTCGCCTCGGGTGGCTAGGGTGCGCTGTTGCCCAAGAGAGCAAATGATATGCTCGAGCCACCTGTCGCCAGATGCGTCAGTCCACAACACCTTGGCACATCTTGCAAGTGCAAATCGGGTCGCGCTTCTCGATATGCCAGACGCGGGTGCAGACGTACAAGCTGTACACAAAGCCGAGGAAAGAGGTGGCGACAAGCATCACCTGAGCAACACGAGTCTTGGCCACCGACGCGTCACCGGAATTGCTTGCCGGCCCCAAGTGCAGGTGTAAAGCAATATCCAGAAGCATAGGCCAGAGGTGGGCTCTATGAGCGCTGGAGGACGGCGCATGCTTCACCTCGCTGCCCGAGAGACTCTCGTCGTTCCTGCAAGTCGCACGGGTCAGAATCATCTGATGCAGACACGCGTCCAGGAAGACACCTGAAACCAGCGGCACATGGCGGGCAGTACAGGTGGCGCTAGCGTGGCCCTCACCGGATTGTGGGTGTCACAAGGATAGCCGAGGCGAGAGGCAATCTCATGCCTGGAGCACAGGGGGGCAACGCCATGGGTTTGTCGCACGTGAAAAGCCACGAGGAGTCGTCTGTCGACAGCACTTGCCGTGTCAGGACCCCTTGCCACCACACCCTCGCTTCACCACTACTAGCCTTATCCTAGCTTGACCAATAGAACACTGCGCCAGCACCCTTGACCAAATCTTCATCACTAGAGCACTATGTCAGACTCTGACATCAACGTGTCTCGCTGTAGCAGGAAAGCATAGCCCCAGAACGCACACACATACCCGCGGACGTGAGATCTGTCACTGAAACTGGAACTCGCGCGTCATGCGGCCAGGATTCGTAGGGCTCAGTGTGCATGCTGTCTCTGCTTGTGTGGGCACCGGTCCTGTCCCTTGCCACCCATGTCAGAACACATGTCAGAGTCAGAGCGCGCCTGGCCTCAAGACCATCCACTCAAAGAAGCCTCCAGTGCCAAAACAACAAGGACACGCGCTGTGCGCTTGCCAAGAGGCGGAGTAGCTAGCCAAGAAGCTGGGTATACAGCAGGCCATCGACAGTGGGTCGCACCGCGAGAGGAGCTGCAGACTCCGAACGACGCCAAGCTCGACGAACATCAGCTCGCAGCACATTACACCAGGAGCACCACAGCGCGCCTTGTCCAGGATGGCACGCCACCGCTGAAGATCCTTTGCGAGATCCATCCCGCCCCCCAAGACGCCCACCACCAGTCGCACGGGCCGGTCATACGACACGCATATCCACTCGTAAATGGAGTTCCAAAGGCGCTGTAGCATGGACCGCCAAGCGCCGTCGCGCGCAGACTCGGCTCCAGCAACCGCCCCACCTATACGCGCCTCTGCTTGGGTACCCCCAAAAAGGGCAGTGAAGGTCTCCAGCATTTCGCCCGTAGTGTCCGTGATCGCCGCTCCGAGGCACAAGCCGTCATCGGACCATGTATATCCGCAATGAAGCATGGGCACGGGCTCTTGATCCACCATGCCGCCTTGCGCTGCAGACGAAGGGACGGCTGCGTCGGGGGTGTGCGGAAGGGGGACAGTGAGCAGAGGCTCATGAAGCTTGCGGTCCACCCTCTCTTTCTTATTAATCGATAGTGTCGAGGCGGAGAAGAAGCTGTGTGTTTCGTCCTCGAGGTCCATGATAATATCTGCCTGCTTGAACTTGGCGCGCTGGCGCACACGACCTTTCGTGTAGACCGCCATGGCCAGATCACGCAGCAAACAATGCATCTTGCGCCCGATGTTAATCCGCTGCACTGGAACTATCTGCACCACCAGATCCAGAATCCGTGGGCATTTAAGGGCGAGGGCGGCAACAGCTTTGGCGAGGGCACGTTGCCATTCGGCGCGAGCCTGCGCCGGCGACTGGTGATGCTGCGGCGGCGTGGCGCTCCAGGTGTTGCCCAAGGCAAAGTCTGGCTCCAGCAAGTACAGCACCGGCAAGGTTTCGAAGGACTTGTCCGTTTCGAAGTACTTGACCAATCCCCGCAGCGCACGCGTGCACGCTTGCTCGAACATCCCGCCCGGCCCGTAACCGTGGCCGGTTCCCGCCTTTCCTGCCTTCACAGATACAATGGCATATGTCTGGTTTGGAGGCTCCTCCATAGGCAGATCCTTGCTTTCCAGGTGGCGGTGGGTGCCGAGATTGGCTGCTTCGTACACGCAGCTGAGCTCCTTGAAAAAGAGGCTCGCCTCATACTCTTGCTCCGACTGTTTTGATGCACGCTGATCCCCAGGCAGCGACGCTTGCTGCACGCTGATCCCCGATCCGCAGATGACACAAAACACCACATTCTTCTTTTTTCCATAAGGCTCCAGCGGCAATTTCTCCCACCAGCGCAGAGCTGGAGGAGGCACCTCAACCCAATGGTTCTCGGCTTCTCCCACCACAACCGGAGGAGCAGGCAGCCTCTCTGCCACCTCTTGCACGTCCCTCCCCGGCTGACCCAGCAGCGAAGAAATGTCCAGCACCTTCATTTCGCGGCGCAGCCCTGGAACGAGGGTGTCGAGAGCAGGCAAAACGCTGGCAATAAAGTAACCTACTGACGTGGCGTCGGCAGGCAGGGACAGCGGGTCAAGTGCCATCATTACACGACCATCGTCACCTAGCTCTGCACGCATCATATGTTCCAGACTGAGGTGCGCAGCTGATGACAGGCCGTCTTTGATGAGTTGCGTGCGAACCCAGAAGGCCGTACGCACCGCTTGCATGCTCATAGCCACGGGAGGGGCGTTGGGTGCAGCGAGGTTGGCAGTGAGCGGCATGTCGTAACACGTCAAGGCCATTTGATGCACCATGAGATGCTCTAGCGGCAACAACTTGCCCGCGCCTTGCTGCATGCGCTGGCGCTGGGCGCCAATAAGCAGCACAGACCGCGAGCATTTGTTGTCGATGCACACACTCCGGCTACTCTCCCATACCTTGTTCACGCTGTACAGCGACAGGGCTGTACGGGAAGGGAGGTTTGCTGCCTCTCTCTTGACGGTTGCACCATTAATCATGCTTCCGCCAACTGCTGCCTCCGCGTGACGCTTGACAGCGGCGTGACGGTGCGCAGCGTTCTGCTCGGGCTTGCCATGCATCTTGCCGTGCATCTCAGAGGACATCGCCATTGCACGCATCGCCGGATTCCCACCCTGATTTTCGACCTCTTGTTTTAACGCTGATTTGCCGTCCGGCAATGCCAACATTGCAGCATCCTTGTTGGCATCATCAGGAGCTTCAATTTCTACCTCTGTCAAGGGCGGCGCCGACGCTCCGTAAGTGACGCTCAAATAATAACAGGGCACGCCATCTGATACCCCGGGACCACCGCTGGATGTGTTTCGCCCTCTGGACAGCCCAGGACGACGGACTACAGGCGGTAGCTGCGTCATCGGCTTGGCCAGGATCTCCATGTCTTTGGCTTGCTCTGCCTTGCGGGCTGCCTCGAGAGCTGCAGCATCGTCCGCGCCACCTCCCACATCACTCATAATAGCCGCATCAGCGTCGGCCAGCGGAACGTCAATGTCCATCGCCTTGGGTGTTGGTGCACAAACGCTGAGATCGGCGCCAGTGTCTGTGGCACGAGGCGTAGAGGCAAATGCGTCCATGTCAAGATCCCCAAATTCTCCTAGATCCAGGTCTCCCAAACCGTGCCCGCCCCCGCCCCCCTTAGCCGCGCCGGCCGCAGGTGAAAAGAACCCGTCGATCTCATCGTCGTTGAGTCCGCTGATATCATCGAGTTGTTGTAGCTCTCCAATGTCAATGAGATCATGTGTATTAACGTCAACGCGCGCTCGAGTCGATTCGTCGTGTATCAAGTCGTTCATGAAGTTCGACTCATTTTTTCCGGGCTCGCCCTTGCCTCCTGGCTTTCCTCTTGCTGCAGCTGGTGCAGTTGATGCAGCTGCTTGACCCTTGACAGCAGGAGCGCTCGTGCCAAGCGTAATCTCGGGCTCGGGCGCGGCAGCTGCAGCGTTGACCTCCTTCGCCCCTCCTTTCCCTTTGCGTGCTCCTCCCTTTTTCTGCTGGTGAAACCAGCCAGGCGTGATTATCAAGATGGCACAGCAAGCGCCCGCCTAGTGCCTACCACTATTCCCATCCGATTGAAGAATGCTAATGGGCGCAGCGCACCCCACAGAGGAGCACCACTCCTCCGTAGGCAGATAGTTCCCCCGGTGGGGGCAAGTGTCCCCGGACGGCCAGCATAGGTCGGAGGGGTAATACAATGGGTGGTTATTGGGGCGCGCTGCGCGCAATAGCATCAACAGGGAGCGAAAAAACGCAGGCACTACCTTGGCTGAGGGTAACCACGTGAACAAGAAATACGGTGAACACGAAACACGGTGGAGATAGAGCGACACACACACCGAATTCGGCTTCTTGCCAAAAGCAGTCTCTGCAGCAGAAGAACCACCGGTCAAAAGTAGCTCGCCATCATCGTCATGATTAGCATCTCCCTGCCCTCGAGTGCTAATTGTCGCCGCCGCCGCCGCAGCCGCAGCAGCCTGGGCGGCTTTCCCCTTTTTGCTGCGCTTACTGGCAGGAGCGGGAGCGGGAGCAGCTGCGACTGCGGCTGCAGGACCAGCGGCAGCACCAGCCGCGCCGCCCTTGCGCTTTTGGCCTTTTTTGTTTGCCGCCACTGCTCCTCCTGGACCGCTGCTTCTGGCATCCACGGTCGCCTGCGAATCTTGCGCTGCCGAGTCCAAGGATGGCATGTGCTGTTGCGCCGCCGCTGCGCCGTGTGCGGGCATATCAGAAGTGGGGTTTGCCTGCGCAGGCAGAAAAATCTCAACAGTCAGCGCCCTAGTAAATTTACTACACGAATTCAATACAGAGCATCCTTTCGAGAAGCTACTCGCCTGCGCAGCATCCTCCGCCGGGACTGCCGCAGCGAGTGCTGCATCGCCCACCGGCTTCAAAGGCTTGTCTTTCAACAATAATTTGATGCACTGTGGCGGAATACGTGCAAAAACCCAGTAACCGTTGAGGGGCGGCAAGTAAGGCAACCGCCCATAGCTCCCCCGTGCGCCTGACCGCAGCATCGCGTACATGTGTCGTAATGCCGTGGTTGCCATAAACTTGTCCCTCTGCTCTCGCTTCTCTGGGCTTTCGTTGATGCTGTCAGGACCCACATCGTCTGGCAGATCGAGCCAAATATTATCAAGGTGCGGCACGAGTGGCACGGGCGAACGCGACAGGCGCACAAGTCGGTGTGCCGGGTACAGCCGCGCGTCCCCTTCCACTTCCACTACCACCATCTTCGACTTGCACATGGTCGTGCAGCGTGAAGCATCTCGCACGGCCAGCTGTCCTGCCTCAAACTCCGCCCAGCCTGATTCTTGCACCTCCTTCTTCGATTCGGGAGACACCATGTCCTCGTACGACACGAGCTGCGACGAGCGCGCGCTTTTGAGCAGCCCCGCCACGCCATAGGGGCTTATGACCACCTCTACTGCGGACGCTGGATTCCGCTGCTCGCCAAACACGCGAGCTCCTAGTGTGTCGGCGTCGTCGAGATGCTGGAAGCGTTTCATCTTGACCGTGAGTGTGGCCATCAGATGCGTGGCACGGACGAAGCACCGCAAGTGTATCCCCGGCAACAGTGCCCGCGCGGCACCGTGCATGCCACTCCCCTCGTTCATGCGCGGCACCCAGCTGTCTCCCATGCGCACGAGGCCGGGCCCGCTTCTAACGTCTCCCAGCAGCAAGTCGGCCCGGTTAGCCATGGCGTCGTCGAGCAGCAGCATCACGTCGTCCGGACACGAGGGTGAGCGGACGGCAGAATCCATGTCCGTGATCACGACAGTCTCGTGCGCGCCCAGCCGCCCGAATTCGCCCCCGTCCCCCGCACCGTCCTCGACCTTCACCGCGTCCCGCGTCAGCTCAGCAAGCAGCTCGCGGGTGCCAAATGCCCACACCTCGTACGAGACCGCGCTTGTGGAGCTCGACGCCTTGCCGCCCGGCCCGCACGCAGGCGGCGCGGCGCGCGACTGCTGCCCGGCGGCGCGGGAGATTGGACTGCTGACCGGCGGCGCCGGGGCGGCGGTGGCGCCCTCTTGGTGCGGCGGCGAGGCCCGCGCCCGCCAGCACACGGCAAGCCCCACCTTCAGCAGGGCCCACTTATGTGCTCGAATCGCGGCCTCCTTGGACGCTACAGAGAAGGCGCGCAGCGCCATGTCCTTGAGTTCGCACAGCTCGACCACGTTGGAGCAGCACGGAGGCGGGTTGGGCGGTGGCCTCGAACCCCGATGCGCGTGCCCCGATGCAGCGCCGCCGCCAGAGCCCGCTGCCGCCTGCGACACGCCCAACCCGTGTCCGCCTTCGCCCCCATGCGCTTCCATCTCCGGGACAGCCTCAGGTCTCTTGGGGCTTGCAGGTGGGGCTTGCCGTGTGCTGGCGGGCGCGGGCCTCGCCGCCGCGTTTTGACCCGCTTACCTCCCCCCCCCCTCAGGTCTCTTTTGAGAAATGGACCTTGTCAAAAGAGACCTGAGGCAAGTCAGTTTCTGACATTTTCTCGTACCCTACAAGTCATTGTCACCTGGGCTTTGGGGAGGCTCCCCGAAACCTGGAGGACAGGTTGTGATCTGGCGGGACAGCTAGCTTCTTGTTGAGCATTGGCCATGGCGCCGATGTTGATCCGCGTGCAGACGCGGCTGGGGCAGGTGTGTGGGCGTGTTCGGCTGTTTATATACTCGCACCACGTAGTCGCACCCACCCGCCGATCGACTCATTGCCGCCTCTATTGCGCGCTTGCCGTGTAATGCTATGTGAATCTGTTCCGCTACCCGCTAGCCTCCAAACTGAGTGTTTGTGACCCACGGCCGGGGCAGGCGCGCGTGTCGGTGGAGCCGACCGACACGCTCGCGACGCTGGCCGCGCGTCTTCAGCAGGAAATGCCGGCGCTCCCGCAATTCAAGCTCTCGCGCGATGCCGGCCACAAGGACTACCTCGCCCCGGCCAACGCCACTGTCCAGGCCCTCCGGCTACAGCACGGCGACCGCATCTTTGCCGACCATTCGGCCGACACGCCCGCGGAGCCCGCGCCGGCAACCCCGGTCAAGTCGCACATGATGGGACAGACGCTGTCGGGCAAAGAAGTGGTCGAGATTGTGGAGAGCGCGTCGCCCGCGCAGGCGCCGCGGGTCCTCGCCAAGGACGTGAAGCTGGACGAAGTGGACGAGATTCTGGCGAAGATGGACGGGCGGCAGAAGCTCAAGGGCTCCGAGTCGAAGCGCGGCTTCGGGAGCGCGAGCATCGATTCGATGGCGGTCGAGCCGTACGACGAGAGGCTGCTCAAGGAGCAGGACATCAAGCTGATGTCCTTTAACGCCTACCTGCGCAAGCTCAAATCTGTGCAGGGCGGTGGCAAGTTTTCACAGCTCAAGCGCCATGATTTTGGGTCTTACGGCGAGGCGGGGGGCAAGTGCGGGCTGGAAAAGGGCTGGGGCGAGCGTGCCGTGGCGATGAACCGGATACCCAAACCCATGACTCTCAACCGGCAGAAGTACCGCCATGTCGATCGCGGTCATTCTCTCTCACGCGCGCTCTCTCTCCGTCTCTCTGTGTATCTCCCCCTGTATTTCTATTTCTCCCTCTCTTTCTCTCTCGTTCTGTCTGCTGAAGCGTACCCTGCCCAGCTGCGCGATGTCGCGGCAGCGTGTGATCCATGAAGCCTGAGGCTGCACCGTTTTGCTAACGTTGTGGACCTTGTGCCACCCTGCATCTGCAGTTGAGATAGCAGACCCCAAGATCTTGAATACGTTCCTCGATGCATGGCGCGAATCGGGAGCCATGCGCTACGGCTATCTTTATGGAAATTACGAGACGGACAACCAAGCGCCATTAGGCATCAAGGCGGTGGTGAAGGCTATCTACGAGCCACCGCAAGATTGCGCCGCGGATGGTGTGAACATGAACGACGATCCGCATGCTGAAATTGTAGATAAGGCGGCAGCACTCCTCGGCTTGGGCAAGATTGGCTGGATCTTCTTGGATCTCGAGGTCATGGCTGGCTCAAACGGGTCAAAGTTTGTTTGCTCGCGCGGCTCGGAATCTTATTTCCTGCGCTCCAACGAGGCTGTGTTGGCTGCGCACCTGCAGAATAAGCATCCGTCACCCTGTAAGGAGTGTGAGGATGGAGTGTATGGCTCCAAATTCGTCACGGTGGTGGTTTCAGGCAACGACCAAAATGAACTCGACTACAGAGCCTACCAGGTCTCACAGCAAGGCATGGACTTGGAGCAGGCTGAGGGCATCCTTGAATACACGACGAAGATGGACCAGTGCCGCGTTGCGCTGCCATCAGAGAACAGATATGTGCCTGCTATCTTCTACCAGGACATCAGTGAGTTTGGCAATCAAACGACGCACACTGCCGATCCTTACCTGCCGGTTGATTATCTT
>Ga0315905_10004249_pt1 | contig 14613 bp, 3 predicted proteins | sample LakEriMetagenome_5_FD_203522 | JGI IMG/M metagenome (GOLD analysis project Ga0315905, IMG submission 203522) | Freshwater fungal communities from buoy surface, Lake Erie, Ohio, United States - Buoy 4 MA121 | ecosystem: Environmental > Aquatic > Freshwater > Lake | place: USA: Lake Erie, Ohio... | reverse complement strand
AATGGTCAGCTGGCGATCACTCAGAAAACGTGCGCAACTGGCCCGTCGCCCCCCGAAGTAAAGCAGTCCTCGATCGACCCCTGCCGGATGCGTATGCCGCAGCAAGCTGATGGTCGCGATCCGGGAAATTTCATGATTGGAGCAGGCTCCATGGAGTCTAGCAATTTTAAGCCACACTTTGGGCAAATTGCTAGTGTCCGGATTCTGGATGTAGCGATGACCGATGACGCAGCCTCAGCAGGCTACAACCTACGCAATCATAGCTTGAAAAATAAGATCCCTGTGGATACATACTGGACCAAGGCTTACGGAGGAGGTCTGATTCCATCTCCCAGCACCTTCCATGCAGACTCGATGAAGGGCACGCCAGTTTCTCTGATGGGGCGCTTTCACATGGACCGCAATTATACTTGCAGATGGGCGCATCTTGACAATTTTGCGGACTCACATGCGACAAGCAACTATGCAGTGTCACTAGACTCCAGCAGTCCCGATGATCCAATTCGCATGTGTGAAACCAGATCAGGGTCGCCGTCTTGTCTTGAGACAGAGAAAGACAGAGAATATAAAGCATATGAGAATATAATTTTCAAGGACAAAGTCTACCATAATCAGCTGACCTGCAACACACCACGCTGGAGCTACGGATACAAGGCGGCAATCTTGTCTGTGATAGAAGAAAGCGACACGCACGGTCGACTCGTCTTGTGGCAGCGCACATGCGTGAGACGTGACACCTGTGGCTTTATCAACTATATTCAAATACCAGGCTACTTCGACTCGACCAATGTCATACGACATCGGCCGCTCTGGTATTTGTCTGGTCAGTTCCTCCAGGGAGTTAGCTTACGGCAGAGACATTCGTTTGCCCAAAACAGAGGAGACTTCACGTACTTTACTTTCACAGTTAGCAGCTTTCTGCAACACCTTGATGATGGCGGTGCTTTTACGAATCTAATTGTGCCTTTGCCCACCAACGTTGTCCTAGGAGCATCAAACGTTGAGTTTTTTCGGGTATCAGACAGCGATGATACCCTGATGGCTGTCGCCAACTACTGGGACGGATTGTCGACGCATACAAACTCCATCGTGGCGCGACTTGATGTTCACCAGTATGCAGAAACATCAGCTCTGCTGCAGAACCCTGCGACTCTGCTGCAATCCATTCCGACACAGGGAGCCACGGGCTTTGCACATATATCGCTCACATTCCATGAGCAAGACTCCATCACTAGAAGTTATGACTATCTAGCAGTGTCCAACTACGGCGGAAAGACCAAGATCTACCGATGGTCTTCAGCAGGCTCGGTCCTCGCCATCAACATTGCCCGACGTGGTTTTGGCTACATTCCCGGCATCATCCGAATCCTCTCTGCTGACGGTGCTGGCTTTGCCGGATATACTGATCCCTCAGATCTGCAGTTATTCAGAGGCAAGGATGCGCCTTATGCTGCCTACAACTTTACGGGTGGCCAACTCGTGTGCAACGCGAATGCAGGAGCGGAGTGCGCCCGGATCGTGAGTCATGGCAGCGGGTTTGTTGCCGATACGTCTCTGCCCACTTCTGTTGCCGATTCACAGCTGGCGCAGTCAGATCTCAAGTGCACAGTCACAGGGTGCAATCCGCTCAGGAAAGACTCCAACTGCTCAATAAGTCAAAATCCAGTGTGCAACTCCATTAAGGTGCGAGGTGTCGTCGACGTGTATTACGGCGCAGGATGTGCTGATGACGATACTGCATGCAGCGACACACGCATGTCAGATTCCATAACCAAAATGACTGTCTTGCGTGGGCATCCAACGTTGCCCGGGCATACACACAAATGCTTCCTGCCAGGAACGATTTTCCACAACAACTCGGAGCAGCAGAACAGCAAAAGCCTGCGCGTGGACTACCAGGTCGATCCATTCACCGGATCGATCCGCAATGCGAGCTTCCCGGACGCGGCTAGCCACGGTACCATGTACTATCACGACCCAACGGTGACATTGAGCGACGGCGCCTGTCGATGCGGCACCACTATCACTTCCCTCGAAGTGATCTTTGGCGGACAAGGATATACCTCAGGGACTATGACCATGTCGGGGTCGCCGACAAAGCAGATATCAGCGTTGGGCTCGGAATTTTTGGCCCACTTCCTGGCCAAGGGCAATGTAACAGAAATTCAAGTGCTGGATAGTGCCATTGGTTTTACCAGCGCCCCACGCGTGCGCATCGCCAATGATAATCAGAGAAATCCTCCAGGTGAGCACGGGACTGACGCACAAGCAATTGCTATCCTCAAGCTCCACAGCATCATTCTGCTTACTCCTGGGCCTACTTACCTCCATCAGCCAACTGTAGTGATTGAAGCACCAGAGACCGTTGGTGGGCGGCGAGCGGAAGCTGAAGCTGTCATGGAGCTGGCAGTGAATACAAAAAATACACACAAGTTGGTGGCGAATACCACCAGTATCCAGCGATATCGCATTTTGCGGGTAGTAGTCACAGACCCCGGGTGGGGCTATACCGTTCTGCCCAGGATTTTCTTCATAGACCATCCCGAAGAAGACTCTCAAATGGGTACTTACAAGGCATCTGCGATGGCTGTGCTCCAAGTCGACAAAGTGATGGTGAACCACGACTATTCGAAATATACGTAATCATGCCCCTCCCACCAAACCCCTTTCCTGCAACTCCCAAGTCCGGAGCATGCGCGTTGCTGTTGCAGAAAGTAAAGCAGCTGACTATTAAGTGAGAATTTCTGCCAGCGCGTTGTTTCGAGAAAGACCGGAGATGAGGCTGCACTGGCAGAACCAGGAAAGGTGGTTCTGGGGCAAACGTCACGGTGGTCCCCGTCAACCGCAGAATGAAGAGTACGTCCAGGGGTTCAGCTCGGATCTGACGGAACTCAAGGGGGTACTGATCTTCTGAATATTTTTGCATTGATGCTTTTCTGCTGCTGAAACCTGCTGCTGATGAAAGCATGTTTCCTGTTTTTGCAGGTTTTAACAACAATTGACGTGCCTCACATGTCGACGCTAGTCAACGATACCGTGGTGAACGATTCGATGAGGCTTGTTTGCGAGGACTGCTGGCTTGGCGAATCATGGAATCCTAAACTTCGTTTATATCAGGTCGATTGATCGTTTTGACCTCTTACTCAGCGGCACAGCTCGTTTCCTACTTCCTTTTCTTCCCACTACAGTGCATTAGACTAACACGATCCTGCTGTTTCTCCAGAACATCACATTTTCGGGACGCATGGGATTCACTCGATTTTTCAATGACAGCTTCGCAGCCACTGCATGTGCAAATACGAACGCCTCATGGCGGGACTCGAGAAACAGGAGTTGCGACGATTACGATCAGTACAAATGTAATGATGGGGTCGATACCCTTGGATACTTGACACCAGATACGAGGCTTGCCAAGCAAATTTGTTGTGTATGTGGTGGAGGTGAGCAAGCAGTGTTGCCAACGGATGCATCCGAGCAAGAGTGCATGTCAAAATGCCTGCAAATGGAGACTTGCACGGCAATTGTGCATGCGCCGTTTACTGCTAGTCCTTCGATCGCGGGGGAATGTTGGATTGGCTCCTATGAAAGCCCGGATCCAGACAACCGTCTGTGGTTGGTCAAAGATGTGCAGTACAGAGCGCCAGAACCAATCCAAAAGTTTTGTAATGACTCCACGTTCAAAAATTCGTCAAATGGTCAATGGATGGACAGATTTAACCGAACATGCATTGACTACCGTCGCTTGGATCTGTGCAGTTCCAACGGAGTCAACTTTACATGGGTAGCCAACGTGTCAAACGCCTCAAACTCTTCCAACTGGACCAATCTTGGTGCTTTTCAAATTCCCTCCAGAACGATCTTTTACCCTAATTACGGGATGGCATGGGACTTCCTGAATGGAAATGGAACAAGCGGTGAATCATTTGATGCAGTGAAAGGTGCGTTTGGGTCGGCGGCTGATGCTTGTTGCGGGTGTGGAAAACGAGCCGAACCGCTAGGCTACAACGTTTTTGCTCGGCGCCACGGCAACATAACCCTATTTCCCAACTCTGTTCAAGATCTTTTGTGCTCACCAGATGCTCATAATTACCTATCATCATCCAATGCCGACTGCATCTTGCCAATGGAATTAGTCGAGAACAATGGCACACTACGTTGCTGCATCAAGCGCAATGCTTCATTTCCGATCCTTGTTGAAAATTGCCAGAGTAGCAAATGTACCTCCAGCAGCGACAACATGACCATAATAGACTATAAATTTCCCGCGACAATAGTCGGCATCAACGGCACACTAATTTGGACACAGGGTATTGTGATAGCAGATGGGCACGACCTTCGCTACAAATCAAGTGTGCTCCCCACGGGACACAGCGTAAGGCTAGCATCGGTCAAGCCTGTCTTCGGCACGGCTGATATAGACTATCCTGTTGCGATGCATGGCGCTATCCTTCGGCCGATCGTCGAGGGCCGAATTTTTGACGTCCAAATCAAGAATAGGGGATCTTCGTACACCGCCGATCCGCATCTGCTCATATGGCCAATCAAACGCCAGGAGCATCACAACTCCAGTTGGTGGATTGAAAACGATGTCTCGACACATTACTTCTTTAAAAAAGCACTCCTCAGGTTTGAGATCGGGTTTCCGGGCGACATCAAGGGAACATTCGATGGCACAAACATGGAGTTCATGTGCGCGAATGCGCCTTCACGTTCAACGTGCATGAAGAATCCCTTTGGCGATGGATTTGGGCCCTGTCTCGCTCTGACCAGAGCTTCTGGCGGAGCGCTTGCCGCGAGCACATCCATCCTTGACTTTGCTAACGAAACTATCCTGGACACAGCAGGCGCCTCCGGACTTGTGGCATTCCGCATTCGTGACGTCCAGTACCTCGCAGTCGCCAATTATTTGAACAGATCCCAGATGAAGTTAGATGGCCCGTCGTCTCGCCCCTTTTCTTCCTCCACGTGGGAGAAAAACTACGACAATGCCCGCAAAGCCAAGAGCCAGCTGTTTCGGCTCGCTGCCAAGTCTGAGGGTCGCCTGGAGACTGAGCTTGTACAGGAATTCGAAACGGTCTCTGCTCATCATGTGTCATATTCGATAGTCGACGGTTACCACATGCTTGCGTTCGCGCAAGAGGTCTCTGAGACATCTGCGCTGTTTGCGTTACCGGCCAGCGATGCAGCCGAAACGTTGTTTACCGCGGGGAAAGCCCGCTTCGAGTTGATTCAGAGGCCACCTACGCGGGGGGCACGCACCATAAAAGCATTCACTGTTGCAGCCGACATCGGCGGTGCAAGTTTTTTCCTTGTTGCGCAGACGCAGAACGCTCTGGAGTGTGCAGATCAAGATGTTTTCAGGACTACGCCCTCTTGTGGCGCGAATGGATCGGCGTCGGCACAACTGCCCCTTGGCAATGCACTCGACTTGAATGTAGAACCAGCGCAGTCACTGATGCTCCGTTGGAATGGCACCCAAATGCAGGGAACTAATGACCTAGAAACGTTGCCTCGAGATCTTGCAGGATCTCAAGCGTTTCGGTCGCATGATGCCACCGACTTTGTCCCTGTGCGGTCGCGGGAGGGCAGTGATCATGTAGTGCTTATCAACTTCCAAGATGCCGAAAATTGTCAGGATAACCCGGCCATGGACTGCGCGTACAAATACATGGCAAACACTGCTTCTGGACGTCAGAGGTGCGTGCTGCGAGTTGACCAAGAAGTTCTGATGGGAAATGTGACTCGGATGGTGGGGGAATTTGACTCGGACACGGAATTAGACTTGCTTATTCAGCAGAAGTTCAACTGGTTGTGTGGACGCGATCGTTGCGTACACGAGAGAGCTTTTCGTTGTGACCAGTGCCCGGTAACATGTGGTACATGCCAGCTCTGCAATCAAGTATTCAATGAAGCTAAGAATGGTATTGTCAAGGACCGTCCTTTGGAAGATCTTGCTCTCCTTGGGCTTGACGTGCCCTGCGGCGCGGAGCCAATGATGGATATCGGGGATCCCACGCAGTGCGCAGCAACCTCAATAGCTCGTGAGTGTCTTGCTTGTCCTAGGACATGCGGCACAAAGTTTTGTATTGACAAGATGTTGGGTGGCTTGATGACTCCACGGGCAGAAACTTGGAAGATTGCAGGTTACCGTGCAGGTGGTACGTATGGGATCAGTCGCAACCTCCTGTCGCACATCGCCAGCGTTCGCCATGAGAAAGTAATCGGATTGCAGGGGCCTTCATCAGTGCTCGTCAGCTCTGATGGGTTGCACGTGTACGTGGGCAGCTATTCGCAGGGCTCTATCATCTGCTTCAATCGCAACACGTCAACGGGGCTCTTAATCTTCAATCCCAAAGGCGGTGTGCTGTCGGAGATGGTAAGCGCTGCTGCACAACCTGCCAGCGCAGTGGCAGATCAGGCGCCGACGTGCGAGAACTCCGCAGATGACTGCCGTGTTGCTGGATATCTTTACCACGGATTGAAGAAAATGGTCATGACCAGGGACGGAGGGGTGATGTACGCAGTGTCTTTTGACAACAGCGCCTTGCACACCCTACGTCGCGACAATGTAACTGGCAGGCTGACACCACTCGGTCATCCCTTAGTTGATGGCGGCCTTGATGATGCAGGCAACCATATTGATGGAATTGCAGGAGCCAATGATGTCTTTCTGAGCCACGATGAGCGCAGCGTCTATGTTGCGGGCTACAAGGACCAGGCAGTGGCCTACTTCAAAAGAAGTGACAGTGTACGACAGGGCGGTCTACTCTTTGTCGACCGCGTCAAAAATGGAGAACGGTGACTGTTATTGTTGATTGTGTGCTTGTGTTGAAATTTAAAGTGTTGCAAGAATGTTGGTGTAGTGCGTGAAAATGCTTGCAAAGCATGTGTACTGATGGGTGGATGCAACAGTCGCTTCTCGGAATATCCCATAGCGCTGCCGGATATGGTTCGTGGCATTACAGACTGGACAACCAAATCGAAATATGCACCTCATCAAGATTTCGATGACCATGTGCAAACCAACGATGCAGCATTTCCCATGCGAATCGGAGAATGGAACAACGTATCACTCTCATCGCCTTTTGTGATAGGTGGTCTGAGATTTATCGCTCTTGCTGTAACAGAATTTACTGACGTCTGCAAGCGTTATGAAGGATGCACCAGAACGTACTTTGAGCTGGTTGTTATCACCAAGTACAATGCATCGCTCTCAAAATTCGAGCCGCACCAACGTCTGCTCCAGGACACGTCAGCTGTTGCTATCGAGCACATGCACATTCCTGACACAAATGCGGTGAACAGTTTGCGGGATTACCTTGCTATCGCAAACTCTCAGCCTCGAAAAGGCAGCAACATCAATGTCTACTTTTGGAATGCATCCTCGCAGCAGTTTGTTCTCAGACAACAGCTTTCTACTGAGCTCCCAGGCAGCAGGCGTTACGTCGTAGGTTCGCCGCGAGGTCTGAAGTACTTTTTTGTCTCCGACCCCGGGCTCCATTTCCTTGCTGTTGCTTTCTACTTTGTGCAAACAAGACAGAGTGTGACAGGATTCAGGACGGAATCTTACGTCTACTCATGGGTGCATGAGGGCCGAACAGTAATGGAGGATGGTTCCATTGACCCAGGTTTAGGCTTTCAAGTTTTTCAGCTGCTTCGCACAGATGGTGCCACTAGCTTTTCGCATCTGCAAATTCCTTGTGACTGCCAGCAGGCCCGTATAAGCCAAGGAGTAGACGAGGCGTGCGAGGCCCCGATTGACATTCTCACTGTCACAAACTCCCTCACCTCCCGTTCAGACGACAGGGGGAGGTCACACGAAGCAGGGCGATCTAATTCGGGCGCTCAAATATGGAGATTCCGCGCACGTGTCCAAAACACCGATTCCAGCATGTGGCGCCTGCATGGCAATGTTGGGGTCTTTCAACTGCTCCAATCCTTGTCTATTGGGCCGACGATTTCAAGCGCAAGCTTTCACATCGAGCAGCAGGGCTGCTTCTTGGCGTATCTGTGTCGTAACTCTTCCCTTGAGCTGCCCGGAGCTGCAGAGTGGAAACGTCAGGGTGAGATCGGAGGCTCGATAAACCTGTGGGAATACAAGGGCGGCGCCGCGCCAAGACCTTGCCTTGAGCACAGCGGTGAGAACGCTTCAGGCTGCGCCTTTACTCGAATCCAAGTTGCTGGGCGGCCGAATGAGACAGAGTCCGTCTATTTGCAAACGCTAGGACGCTCTGTGCCGCATCAAATGAGTCGCGGGCCATATTCTTGTTCACCTGAGAGCCTGGGGTGTATTGTCGGAGCACAGTCTCTGCGGCATATGAAATCTTCGGGCGAACATTATCTGGTGATCGCGCAGTCGGTGTGCGAGCCCGAGTTGACACAGGAAAGATGCAACGACAAGACGGAGCATGGGAAACTGGAGGTACGATCCACGGTACTGCAGTGGGACAGGGACGCGCGACAAATGAACGAGCTTCTGTCGATCAGTAGTACCGCAAGTCGCACCTTGCGAGGTGAGTCGATTGCCACGTCCGAGGAGCGACGTCTTCATTCCTATCCGCTTCGTTTTCCTGCAGGGCGCGCGTCCTCGTTTTCAGCAACCGAAATTCCTGTTGGTCAGGGACGCTCTAAGCGACACGATCGGACATTGCTCATTCTTTCCTCCCGAACGGCTGGAGCAATCATGTATGACTGGGATTTTCCCGTCGTTTCTGGCCTGAATGGATCTTCGTCAGTTTTATCGGCGATTGCTGGTGCTACATTTGATACCACCATGGCACCGGCAGGCAAATTGGGGCAGCGTGCTCCCATTCTGTCAGTCGCGAACTGGTGCTCGTCGCCCGTCATCTCTCTGGAGAATGTGCTGCCGAAAGCACCGGAGTACGTGTATGTGCTCTCCCAGATCGACCGAGCCCTTATGACCTTGGAGAAGCGCCCAGTGCTGGACGTGTTTGGCAACGTGCGGTCGCAGTTGGCCATCACGAAGACCCTTCAGGCTCGCGAACGAGCGCCGGGAGAAAACGTCTCGGCCGCGAACGAGCGCCGACAGAAAACGTTTCGAGATCTCGACCTCCGCGGCGCAAGTGCGCTGCGCTTTGTTATGATCCCGCACGCAGGGACAAGTGATGATGGAGACAAGCTCACCCGCGAAGAGTATTCCGGCGGCTTCGATATTCTTGACGTTGATCCCAAGGATGGCTTCATCACAAAGAAAGAATTGGAATCTGACGCCCCCTTTTCCCTGCTTGATAAGCCGGTTGACGGCAAACTTTCCCGTGCAGAGTATGAAGCAGGCTTTGGCATTTTTGACTTTGACGGTGACGGGTATATCAGCAAGGCAGCCCTGTCTAGCGGGGGTAATATTCAGTTCAGGCCCGCGATTGCTGCCGTAACGAGAGCGGCACGGGCGGAGAAGCTGTGCGGGCCCTTCGCCGCCGGCCAGTGTCAGTCGCTCAAAATGTCCGTGGAGCAAGCGCAAGGAGACACCTGCGACATGTTGGCAGTAATGCCGCAGGTGACCCCCAATGGCACTGTTCTGCTTAAGACAACGGCTGATCGCATCGGCACGTGCACTTTCCAGGTCGTCGCACGCGATTCCTCTTTTGATTCCCAGATCCCCGGGCCGGGTGTATCATCGGCGCAAACTTTTCGCATCACAGTCCGTGCAGTGAACGATCAACCTCGATTCGACGTCGTCGATGTTTACGGGCGAGAAACAGTGGTAGTAGTGAATCAGTCGCTTGTGTTTGCCTATAACGTGACTCCGGGCGCTACTCTACGGTCTTCACAGCTGCTCAGCCTCGGAGAGGTCAGTCCTGGCATCAGGTTCCACATCGTTGAGACTTACTGCTTCATCAAGGTGCGTCTGAACACGAGCTGGGACCAGCTGCCGACACAAGAGATTCTTGAAAGATACAAGGCCGCGCAACTAATCAAGACCGAGGGCTACACGTATGACGGGCCATACGCCCCGTGCGCTACATCGGAGGCAAAAGACGTGAGTGATGAAGGCCTCTTGTGGGCCGCCGGCTCTGAGCCCCAAGCGCACTTCATGTATTCGAGCGACGGCATGTTTGGCACGGTCCAGTTTGCAGCAAGGCAAAACGCGATTGGCTTCGCCGAGTTCCAGGCCGTACTTATTGACGATACCGAGCCCTCGTCGGCTTTGACAGGCGCCATAAATACATCCGAAGCCAAGACCTTCCGCATTTGGGTCAGACATTCCAATGAGCGGCCCATCTTTAGCCAGCGTGTTGTGCACGGTGGTATCTTTTCGCCCCCAAGCTTCGCAGGCTCGCCTCTCTCACGGAACGCAACAGCAACTCAAAAGGAGATATTTGCAGTTGACAGGGTTTCGGCCTGTAGCCGGGAGGGAGAAAGCCTGAGCGTGCCAAAAAATGGATTAAAGTGGCAAAACATCGGGTTGTTTCGGCCCAGTGAGGGCCGTCATCTGACAAGTCCCGAATTAGCGGCCGCTTTGCAAACCAAGGTGGAATTTACAGAGGAAGAATTAGCCAGGTTTGGCATTTCTGATGTGCAAATGGACGACTTTATCAAGTCGGGCTCTTCCTTCTTCCAGCCGGAACAACCCAACCTTCTTCTTGTCCTGGAGAAGTTGCGGCTGAAATCGAAATGCCCAGTGGATGAAAGGGGCCAGCGCTATTTGTTTCATGTTGTCAGCCTGGAGGCCCACAGTGGCAACTTTGAGGGCAGCAGCGCCGACGTTACTCGCAACGGTGGCGATTTGTTCGAGCCGCACAGCGCCGAGATACAATGCGATGTCAGCGCCCTTGAAGTCGAGCGCGGGGCACTTTTCCGAAGGTTTGAAGAAGAGTACATTTTGGCAAAGAGCAAGCCCCTCCTCTTTGCCCCCGAGATCGTGGCTGCATTGAAAGTCAAAGCTGACAGCGTATACACCATCGACCTCAGCACCAACAAAACCGTCATATATCCAGAGATAGACATTCTTGGGGTTGGAAGGTGGGAGGCCGAGGAAGATCGACTAGAGGAGGCGTATTGCTCCTATTGTCGTGGAGGTCTGTGCATGGGATATTGCTTGGACGGGGACAACGGCTGCAGAGGCGGCACGTGCAAGGACAAAGTAAATGTTACTAATGCAACGGTCGACGCTGATCGACGCCTCCAGGCTGCTGATAGCAACGGTGATTTCAAGATTTCTATTGATGAAGCGCTCAAAGCATCTGCTAGCGTTTTCAGCGATTTACCGGGATTTGCTTTTTTTAGTCTGGATACCTCACGAGATTCTTTCATCGATGTTGCTGAGCTTCGAGCTTACCTCATCAAAGCGGAGTAAGACATGCATTGTAAATCTGCTCGCGTACACACACACACACACACACACACAAACACACACACACAGAGAGAGAGAGAGAGAGAGAGACACACACACACACACACACACACACACGCTCCCATGGGAGCTCACGCAACAGCTGACCCGTTTCTAATGCTTGTCTGCAGCACTTCGAAAATCAATTGTGAGGGCCAGTGCATGGCGGGCACTTGCTCGTCGCATCTGCAAGTGCATTCTCCCATGTTCGTCAACGTTGTGCGTGGAGCACCCAAGGGTATTCCTCCCGTGGGCTTTCCACAGGTTTGGCTATTTCCGTGTACAAATACTATTGGATACAAATCCTCTTTCTCCGCCTCCCCCTTGCAGATTCCGTCAGCACTGAATACGTTCCCATTCACTCCACTCTGCAGAGTCGAGTGAATGCAGCAGTGTTTGTACCGCCGCCTCCTCCTCCTCCTCCTCTAGCTTGGGCTATCTCCATGTGTCGCATTAGCATGTGTCTCGCGAGAGAGTGCATATGGGCATTTTTTAGGGGAGACCAATGACCAATCAATTTCGGCGTGCCTGAAGACGCTGCTCACTGACGAACATGACAATGCGTGCAAAATCTTCAGGAGTATGCGTATTATGAGGGTCACAGAGGGCCAAACCAATACGCCACAGGACTCTTACGTTTCAAGCTTTTGCCCAATCGATACGCCACGCTAGAGCTGAGAGTCGCCTTGGTCGATGATGGCGGGACCGAGAACGGGGGAGACGATACATTGTTACACAACATAACCCTCCACATACGCAGCGTAAACCTGGCACCATATGCCCTCTTTCAGAAGACGCTCCCGGTACCTCGCTCTCTGCTCTGAGTGTGCGACCGTGGCGTAGCTTGTGCATTTGTGCGCGCGTGCATGACAGAGGAGGGGGGGAGGTACCGGGAGCGTCTTCTGAAAGAAGGCGCATGGGCGAGAGAGCTGTGCGTGCTGACTGCGTTATCGGACAGATGTTGGAGGCCAGCTCGGAATTCCCTCAAAGTGTAGCTGTGTTCTCGCTGATTTCACCTGGCAAGAAGGAGTTCACGCAGTCCGTGTCGATGATGCTAACGACGAGGCCGGAGGACGTGACAGATCTTTTCGTCGACAAGCTGACCCCAGTGCTCTTGGAAAAAGGTCGCCGCGAGCAAGAGGTGAGTTAGGCCTTGACATTGTGTATCATGATTGCAAGTTCTGATTCTATTTGTGCATGGCGACCGGATAGTAAATGGTACTGAACCAGGATCTGATTTGAGATTAGATTTGATGAGCACCACCACTGCCCTTTCCTCAGCTGTGCCTGGATCTTGTGTGTTCGAATGCATGCGCCTCGCTCCTCACATTTCGTCAGACTACCCACCAAGCGTGCAGACGTCGTAATGAGAGCCACACGCATACAAAAAAATCAGTTTCGGACAGTTGACATGATGATCCGCGACGCTCTTGCGGCGCAAGACAAGAAGAGGTGCACGTGTGCAGTCCGTCTACGCGACAATATTCCCGCTGCGGCAAACTTGGCTGAAGAATTTGAGCAGCGTCGCGAAGCTGCGCAAACACTTCAATACTACTCATCCACGGAACACCAGTACTTTGACCAGTTGACAAGCGAGCAGCAGCATTATGTCAACCGGACAGTGCAGGCCGCTGAGTACAATACCGAAACTGGGCTTGGTCTTTATAACAAAACAGAGTTCTGCGCCTGCCTTTGGGAGCCTGCAATGGTGCAGAAGCTTGCGCGTGCCGAAGAGGCACGCAGCCACGCTGAGACTGAGCTTAACCTTGTCCAAGAAAGGCTAGCCGAGCTACAGCGGCAGCCAACGTCACAGCTCAAACTTTCTGTGGAGGCCCACGCTTCTGTAAAGAGGCATGAGCGGCGGGGACTTCTGATTTTCACTTTGGTGCCTTTCCGCAGTGGCGCAAGTCAGCTGTCGTTTGTGATCAGAGACGATGGTGGGGCAGAGAATGGTGGACAGAACGAGGCGAATGTGAGCCTGGCGATTTTGGTACACCCTGTCAACGATCGACCCCACTTCGAGCTGCCATCGGAGCTTGTACTGGTCGAAGACGCAGGCTTCCTCACCATGCGCCGCTTTGCGCAGACGCTGCGCCCCGGAAGCGCTGATGAGATGTGGCAGACCTTGACGTTTGATGTAGAGGTGCAGGGGGCCCGAGACTTGCCTCAGTCAGCTCGTAGTCTTCAGAACGCTGAAAAATATTCATTGCTTTTTGCCACCCAAGCTTGTCAACAAGCACCACAGTGCTCCCTCAAAGACGGTGGCTACTGCATCGGCCGCACCGAAAGTGGCCCCTTTTCTCTCCAAGGTAAATGGCTGACGATGAGCCAGGCCCAACTTGAGCCTTCGCTCGCTGCTGTGCATCTGACTGGCACGGAGAAGGACGCTTGCGGGGGCGTACTGCCGCATGTTGATCAAGATGGAGTATTGCGCTTGCGCACGGCCCGTGACCAGCACGGTGAAGTTCGTCTCTCGGTTACCGCGCGCGACGATGGGGGCACAGCATTTGGGGGACGCGACGTGTTTGGGCCGGTGGAGATGCGCCTTCGCGTGCTCCCGCAGCCGCGCGTTTTTGCCGTTGTGCCGCGCTTCGGGCGCGTCGCTGGGGCCAACTTGGTCACCCTGCATGGCCAGTTTTTTGGCATACGGGAGGACGCTCCGTCGCCCGAAACCCACCCCAACGCAACGTCGAGCACGCCCTCTCGCTTGAGCCGACGCGTGTCCTTGGGAGGCATCGAGTGCCTGCGCACGACGTTGATCTCCGACTCTGAAATCATTTGCGTGGCACCTCCAGGGATTGGAGGAGGCGCAGCAATGGTTGAGCTGCTGAGTGATGACATGACCCGCCTGTCTGCAGCGCCGGTCAAGGTTGCCGAGGACGATGGTCTTCACTGGGATGCGATCCCGGCTGAGAGAGCATGGGGGACAGGCCCCAGCTTCTCCAGCTTTACGTCTGTCTCGCCCCCGACAGTGTCGGCGGAGGGCGTGCCTTGTCCCAAGCCACGGGCAAATGAGACATGCAGTCTGCGCAGTGTCACGCGGCAGAACCCGGTGTCTAAGACAGACGAGGCGTACTCCCTCACTGTGCCTACGTTGGGCAGAGGGGATGCTGTGATGTACCGCTTGCGTCGCGCCGGGGCCCTTCCTGCAGAGCTGGCTTATAATCACATTGTTCTCATTCTGGGCGGTGTTCTGGTACCTCAGGATGCTACGCACCACGCATCAGGGTTTGTTGCCGTTTCCCCCAGTCCGGTTTTTCCTG
>Ga0315905_10004248_pt1 | contig 14613 bp, 28 predicted proteins | sample LakEriMetagenome_5_FD_203522 | JGI IMG/M metagenome (GOLD analysis project Ga0315905, IMG submission 203522) | Freshwater fungal communities from buoy surface, Lake Erie, Ohio, United States - Buoy 4 MA121 | ecosystem: Environmental > Aquatic > Freshwater > Lake | place: USA: Lake Erie, Ohio... | reverse complement strand
CACATTCGCACCACATTTTACAAAAATCTATTTTAAAATAATACATATTAATAGATTCTAATCTTAGAGTCTTTTTTAAGAATCGCTCTTAATTTTGAAAATAATAAAAGTTTAGCCATGTGTGTTTGACCATCTTTTATAAAATAAATACATATCGGATGTCTTATTAAGACATAATATGGTCCAGTTATTTGAGTTACATAATAAGATGTGGAGCCAAATTTTATAAACATTTTATTTAACATAATAATTTAACCCACTTAATCTTATAGAAATTATATTTTCTTTTTTATCTATAATTTCTACTAATTGCTCACCTTTTTTATTACAAGCTTCCAGAAATAACATTTCTTTAGACCAGCTTAAAAGCTTTTCTTTTGTAATTCTAATCATTGGTTTCAATCATTGTGGTTTTACTTATAACAGATCCATATTTATAAATACATTTTCTCTACTTCAATTTTTTTAATAGACATGATACTCTAGACCGGTCAGGAGATCAGATATCATATTTTCTTTTCTTTTTATCATTTTTATAAAATTCTTAGGCCCATCGATGAATAAGACCTCTGTAGAGCTACCATGTAAAATAGATTTTGTTATTTTAACACACTTTTGTGGAAAATTATTCATAAAAATAATTCATAAACTTACAATCTTGGCTTGGGGCAATAAGTATTATTTTTTTGGCTATTATATTTTTATAATACATGCCAGAATCGGTCCAAATAAGATTAAAATATATTGGATGTTCGATATATTTAAGATGTCCAGTATTTATAGGAACATAATAACCAGATGATGGAAAGGAAATATACATTTAATATCACTACCAACTATAATATAAATTAGAAAAATAGCCGATTTTATTTATTTTATAATATATTTGACGTATTGAATCTCGCGGCCCTATATAGTGAATCATAAATGAATAAGGCCTATCTACTAATTTTACTTTAATCATATATCTTTTGAATGAAAATATATTGAGGTAAATCTATAGATAAGTTTTTTCTTTTTCCAAAACATCTCTGTAACTTTCGTCCACCCTTCACTAAGATATATATCTATACCTATACCACCATCAGTTTTTATATACATTTTGTCTATCTTTTATTTGACTCGCGGAGAGCATGGCCTCGCGGAGAACATTGGCCAATATGGATATATATTAACAGTTTTAGTATATTCAATACACATTATTTTACTGTTCATATTTTGATAAAACCATTTAAAATCCACAGATATCAATAAATCTATTCCTCTTCGCGGCCTAATTCTTACATTTATTAGTTCAATCATATGATTCTGTTAGAATTTTAGTATATTTAATCAAAAATAGGCGGGCAAATAATAAACCACACATATATCTATTATCTGTTATATTAAGACGTATATAATAATGAACTCGGTCTATTTTAATCATTTTGGCCACGCCATTATTTTACTTACGCCTCTGTTTTTCCTGATATATTCAATTTTATTATCAATTTTAAGCCAATCTAATGATTCTAAATATAAATACTTGCCATAACACAACACTCTAATACTGGAAGCGATAAGTGAGTTTTGAGTTTGACTACTTGCGGCCATATATCTTAGGGCTTCTATATTCTAGAACAATAGAATTATCCACCATTGCAGTCAGTTTATTTAAAACTATATAATAATATTTTAAATTATCTATTGTTATAAGGATTAAACTTGACTTATTATTAATTATTGAAAACATATTATGTTTGTTTGTGTTTCTGCGATACGCCCAAGCGTACAAACCAGTTTATCATATTCTTTTTCTTTCTAATAAAATCAACCATAATCGCAGAAGGATGCGTCAATATTATATAGATTCCAAATCATTTTCATATTGAGAGTGTATCTTAAAACGACCAATTAAATAACTTTTTATTTTAAAACTTTCTGCATGTTTTTTGTTTTGAAAGTAAAAAAAGAATAAGCGGAGCGCTTTATAATATTTAAACCGTATTGTATTCATTAGCGAAAATGAAGATAAGAGTGGCGGCCGATATGGTGTTTGGTAATGAATGTTCTTTTAATCCTGACCATCCCTATTAACCACATATATACTCCATCACGGTCATCGAATCTATAACATTTTACATTATAATCCCAACTTACATATATTTTACTTGTTCTCATAATTTATTTTTTATATTCTGCGTATATTTTCAAACCAGCTCCTGTTTTATAAAGAAATAACCTTTTCTGATAGAGGTTTTTCGCATACGCCCCGGTCTTTTTATTAAAAGTTATTATAAAAGCTTTTATTTTTCTATTATATCTGGCATTCATAATTTTTATTCATAAGGAAAATCCCATGAGTATTCCAGCTGCATATCAAATATCTTTTAGCTATAATAATAGACAATACATATTTATTATTTGGTGAGAGCCAAAAACAATTTGCATGTAAGTCAAATTCAACTTTTATTTTCATTGATCTCTATAATAAAATAAATTAATATTTAACATACTACAAGTTTTATTAAAAGAAGTCATCAAACCCCTTTTTACTTCCATTTTTTTTATAAAATTTCTCGGCCCGTAGATATCAAGCGTCCAAAAACGAAGATTTAGTAAGTAGATTATTTTTACTTTAATTTTCATAAATGAATTATAGGTAATTGGTTAAATAATTCTTTTGTTCATCGTGTTATTATATATCTCTTTTGATATAATTAAATATAGATTAGGAAATACGTAATAATTTTTTGTCTGTAAATTTATAGCATATTGGTCGTGCGGGCAGTATAAAATATAGCCCATACCATAGAGAAAAACGACTTTAAAATATTGCATAAAGCTAATACCTATTTCCCCATTTTACCCCCAAAAACACAGGGAATATATCATTATATTACTAGGGGAATAATACTCTATTATACCATACAATATATAGAATATATAAAGGGGAGAATAACCTATGGGAGGGGGAGGGGATAGGGATAAGTATATAATAATCATTTATGGGCCCAACTTCATCAACGCGAAATCCCCTTCATTTACGCGTGTTTTTCATAAATAGTGCCATTTTCCCGCGCTTTTTCCATCATTTCTTCAGTAAAATAAAAAATATAGAGTGTATTTTTAAATGATATAACCGGGCCATTTCGGATTAAACGGTATTTCTTCCTTATATTGTTTGCAAACTCCAGTGTATTATCAGTACAGGCTATATCTATCCCTGTACCTTTATTGTCTATATATACAGTGTTTATCATGATATCTTACATAAAGAGGAGTTTCCATATATCCAAGACAACGTATTTTATGAGTTATAGTATTTAATAATGATTCACTGTTTATATGTAAATCTATACCTGGAGGGTTTATATCTATATATATAGTATTAATCATCTTATTCAGTCAAAAATCTACGGGCCGCGTCCCTTTTACTTATATTATAAACCTGATATTCTTTATACAAATTATTTTAGCCCTTATTTTTAACCACATATCTTTATCTTTTATTGATAAATATAAATATCTATCAGAATGATAAGTATATTGATAGTATTTTACTCTTATGGGCTTGGCCATGTTATTATTCTAGTATAATAATCAAATGTTACAATAGTGGCAATTTTTCTTGCAAGAGTATGCCAATCTACTGTTTCTAGGTATATATTTATACATACGCCATACTTTAATTCGGCGGGCGTAAAGTGTGGTTTGAGTTTGACTATTTATTTTAAGTCTGAATTAAAAATGCTATTTCTAAAGGAGAAATTGCGGCCCGTTTTTCTAGTAATATTTCGACCATAAAAATCTTATCTTCTGGGAAAATTATTGATATTAAATCAAGGTTGCTGGTGTATCTAACAATGATTTTATTTGACATATTTATTCAATTTCAACTAAAATAGCGCCGCCCTTAACAATAAGCTTATCAGTATTAGATAATATTAATAACTTCATCCCCATGATTAAAGATATATATTTATATTTGCTTATTGCCGTTAGAGTAGATTCGTCTTGAACTATTGTAATCATAATTTAGTCTTTAAGTATGCGGCGCATTGATAAGACTGGAGTATCTATATGTATTAGATATATTCTATCTTTTAAAGCATCTGCGGTTTTTTTGCAACTATATTTCAATATAAACCATTTTAGGCTTACTGAATAATATACTTGAATTTTATCCATTTTAAATTGTTTTTAAAAGATAAATACTAGATATATGTGGATGCATTATTATGATTCTTTTAAATACTATCATACCCATTATAATTTTATCTTCTGTTTTCAGACAAAAACTATTCGCCCATGAGTCAAAATTAACATTTATTTTGTGCATATACTCTCATATTCACCGCGAGTAAATAGGAAAAATCTTTGGTGGGGATAATTTATCATGCCACGTTTTGTATATGCCATATTGCGCATTTTTTCATCTTTAAAAAATAAATAAATGCGGGAATTGCGGTATTTAATTAAAATTCTCATATTTTCTGATAATTAAACTATTCATAAGCCAACGACATATAAGATTTCTTTTCAATCTAATTACATCTACTAATTTATCTGAGCTGCACGTTAATATTATAAACATTTTAGCATCTGAGAATCTGGCTGAAATTTTATATTCCATTATAAATCCTCTAGCAACTTACTAATACTATTATTCTTTTCTGCATTATAAGCAATACCCATAGCTTCATCTTCTTTAATTAAGCTGCGGGTATCAATAGTGAAATATTTATTATTAGTAGAAGGCCCACGTCTTTTAGTATATTGCCGCTTACGTGGGGCTTTTCTTTTGGGAGGGGCCATTTCCCAGCTAACTTTTTTATCTTCTTTATTTTCTTCTTCTACAATAGCAACACGCGGATGCTCATACTCAGCATTAATATTATGAGACTGATTACTATAAGTAGAAGTAGCTAAGATAGCATATCCAGTAATATTTTTCTTGAGCGGGATATGATTATACTTAACTACACGCTTTAATGGGAATAAGCCCATTTCAGCAAAATTTTGCATAATTTTATTAAGTTTGGCCTGAATTTCTAACTTTTGCGGGCTATTTCCACTATATTCTAATATAGGGAGCAGTTTTTCCTTATTTTCCACGTACTTATTAAGTTCCGTGGCCGTCTTTTTAGTAACTTCGCGGCAAAACTTAGCAAATTTATCAAAATTATTGTTAAACTTTGACTTTTCGATACGAAAATTCCACAAATATTCTAAACTTTCGCGTTTTTCCAAGGTAAAGTATAAAATATTATTATACAATTCACCATGAACTTTATCTACAATAAAATTATTATTTTGCATATTATTTTATTTATTATTTTTATTTATAAAATGGAAATGCGGCACTTGCCGGGCCACTATAGAGCAAACAGCGTGCCGGACTTAAGGGAATTTTAACAGCCCTTGAACAGCCTTTACGGCGGGAATTTTTCCTCTAATATATTTTCTGTATTATTTTGAGATTATTTTTATCAATATGCGACGCGGAAAAGCAAGTCTCGACCTTGACTCGCAAAGCCTCGTCTGCGGTCTCGACTCGACCCCCAATGCTAGACCCCCTATCCAGGGGGTCGTCGCTAGGCCGGCCATTGCGACCGCTGCCGGCTGAACGAGTGCTCGCAAAGCCTCGCACCGTTCCTCTGGCGGTCGCTGAAAAAATAAAAAAATAAAAAAATAAAAATAAAAAAATGAAAAGTAGTGTATCGTCGGGCGATTTAATAAAAAGGAAAAAAAATGAAATTTAAATATTATGATAATGCTGGCGGGTGGGAAAATAAAAAATTAGTTTTTGAGTGTGTCGCAAAAACAATTAAAGAAGCTGATAATACAATAAAAGAAATATTAAAGAAAAATAAATTTATTGGTTGTCAGTGTTTTAAGGAAAAAGAAAATGACAGCAACAATATTGGAAGTGGCGTGTAAGATTGGAGTGTTGAAAACGAACATTCAAGATAATGAGCTTTCTTTGAGATTGTATAATCCACCAGTGACAGTAAAATTGGAGTTTCCTGAAAGTGTTGAAGACCATCAGATGATGGTGGATTTGTGCGACTGTAAGTTAACAAATTTGCACTATCTTCGTGTGAAAGGTGGTGGCAAGTTGTATCTTCGTCAAAAGGAGAATTGAAAGTGTAAGAAATTGGTCGATGGTTGATTTTGATTTTTGAGTTTTGTTTTGGTTTTTCACATCTGTTACAAAGGTTACACACATGGCCCGTAAAGGCAAAAACAGCATTCACGTGAACAAGGTTTCTAACGAGCAGCTTCTCGAATCGTACACTGCGATGAAGCGTGGTGACATGTCCAAGAAGGACGCGATTGACTATCTCAAGTCAACGTTTGTCGACCGTGAACTGAAGGATGACGACCGGCAGGCGGTAGCTGAAGCACTCTATCGCAAGATTTTTACCAAGAACGAAGCGAACCCGAAGGCAGAGGGTATTATCCCACGAGCCATTCGTCGCAACCAACTGTCAAGTGCAAAGTTGGAGAAGTTCGAGGCTCTCACCGCGATTGGGACTGTCCAAGAGTTGCAGGACAAGATTGGCGACGAAGTTCTCATGAACAAGTTGCACGCGTCGGCTGAGGCACAAAAGGTTTCGCTGTCAGAAATGTGGCGGAACACGGTCCAGTCCATGAAGATTCAGATTCCAAAGCTGCAAGCGATTCAATCTGAGTCGCAATCGATTCTCAGCTTTGTTGGTGCTTCCGAAGATGGTACCTACTGGACTCCGGGACGTGCGAAGGCTGATGGGTTAGACGACATCCTTTACTCGAAGGGTGATGAGTCGGTACCGGGATTGGGACTGGACACTCTCGGACAGTTGTTCGCCTCGCTCGAAGATGATGGTGACAGCGACGAGTAGTAGTGTTTATCCTACCACTCATTGTATTCTTTACAATCTTCAAAATGATTCTCATTCATATTGAAGAAACTACTGGATACAAACTATAGTTTATCAGAGGGGAACGGCGGTGAACACATATATACGCTTAGTACCCTTTTTTTTCTTACATTGTTTTACTCTAACAAATGAAGTGAATAAAATGGAACTGCCCGCATTGGGTGCTATTGGACATAGAGATATTTTCGTTTTTCAAACAAATGAAAATGGTTTTCATGGGGCTGGTAGTGCCGGATGGGCTTATATGGGCAGAGCATCAGGATGGGAAAATAATAAAAAATTTCAAAATCAATGGAACAGTGGCAATCGCGTTAGAGGGTTGTTTGCTGTCCTTCGAATATCCAGCGGGCTAATGGCTGGAACAGATGGAATTGGGTGGGGTATCCTCACGTGTACTACAGCAGTCCAACCCCGCAGCGTGCCACTTGAAGAAATAGAGGCACAGCTTAAAGAGCTGTATTCGTATACAAAAAGGAAGCCCTTCCTCAATTTTTTAATTGCTCCGATTGGCACGGGGCATGCTGGATGGAGCCAAGATGAAATGTGGGAAGTGTATGTAAATGCCACAGAGGGCCGCTTTCCTCGCAATTGGTTCGTAATTAAAAACGGGTCTCGTGTCTCATTTGAAAAAGTGTTTGATTCAGAAAAAGGAAGAATGTATGTCCAAAGCTGAAACTAGCCCCAAGCCGACCCTTGTTCTTTATCCGCGTGATAAGAATGGGAAGATTGTTGAAGGAGCTAGTAAGTTAGTTAAGCAGGGCAAACCTGCTGACTTGTGGAATTGGATGAATCAAGTTACCCCAAAATGTCTAAAAAAGGGAGAGCCATGGGAATCCTCGCAGTAGTACTAAAAACACGAGGGGCAAAGCTCCGTAAGTTCAATATTCATGTAGAAGACTATATGGATATTATTGAACTGCGAAAAGAATATTTCCATCAAACTGATGAAGTATTCAAAAAGGAAAATAATCCCAAAAAAGCTTTCAAAGAACTTAACAGAGTAAATAATCTGTATTTGAAGCATTTTCAAGAAAGGTGGGATTATCATATTCTTGAGAGGTTTTGCCAAATGCAACAAATCCACAATGTTATTCAAAGGAAAAGATACGAATGAGCACAAACTCAGAAAAAATCACTAAAGATTTGGAATGGGTCAGTGAAAATCTTCCAATTGGCCGAAAAGTGTTCGTAAAGAGCACTGGCACCAACGGAAAAATCATGACGGAACCTCGGGTATTAACCAACCGAGAGACTAAAGAATCCAAAGTTTGTCTTTGGGTCACTGGTCATAATGAATGGTTTCCTGTCAGGGATTTGGCTAAGCGAGCCTAAAGTGCTCATAAAGCCGTCAAATTTGACCCAGAATGCGTTATTTTTGAAAATGCGTGTTCTGGGTCATCTTTTTCATTTCGGTGCAGTATAAGTCAAATTTGGGCTAGGCGAACGCGGCGAAGCGGGCCGCGTTGTTCTCTAGCTCGGGAGGTTAATGTGCCGAAGCAGATGAATGGAGCTACCTACAAGTGCCCGAAGTGCAAACGCACAGAGCGGGCGTGGAACGGTGTAAAGCCAAAGTGCCACAAGTGCAATAAAACAATGAAGCGAGTGGCCTGACGCACGCTGCGGAAAGGATGAGGAATGTATCAGTCAGTAATCCATGCGTTTATAACAGGATTAGCCATTGGTGTATCGACAGTTTGTGCGTTTCAGCTTGGAACGGCAATCGCAAAGTATTTGGCACGGAAAGATATTTCAAGTGATAAGGATGGGGGCGAATGAGCGACGACAAGATGCGAGCGAAGTTTGAGAAGCGGGCTAAGGAGTATAGGGTATCTTGCGACGACATTTTTGCGTGGCAGTTTTGGCAAGCGGCCTACACTGCCGGACGGAAGGCGGAGCGGGAGGAAGTTAATTGTAAAATTGAAAGGCTGCTTACTGAATTTCGACATTTTATCGAGGAAGTGGAGCAAACTGGCATCTATTACGACGATGCGAGAGTAGGTACAGCATTAGCTAACGCTTGGCGTGTTTTTGACGATACAGCAGCACAGATTCGGGGCGGGCACCGTTAACGTTCGCTAAAGACTGATAACGTTCTTTAAAGACGTAGAATACTTACAGGTGATAAATGTAAGTGTTGTTTTAACAACCGTCTCAATTCGGTGTTTCTCAAGCGGACCGATAAAGACTTGAAAGCAGCGTTAGCGTTCGTCCTAAGAACGTTAACGATATATTGTAGTGACTTACACCACTTTTTAAGCATGAAAAATCTCAAAATTGTCAAAAAAGTCCAAAATTTTTTCGAAAAGCTCAAAAACCCCGTAAAAGAGAGAAAAATATTTATCAGGGGTAAAACAGTCTGGATAGTGGCCAATAAGAAAAGAACTCAGGAAATTCAGGAATTGTTAGACAGAAATAAGATGACTTAGGGTATATTAATAATGGGGCCGTAGCTCAATCGGTTAGAGCAAAAAACTCATAATTTTTAGGTTCCCAGTTCGAGTCTGGGCGGCCCTACTGGATTTAATTAGCAGGAGTTGGATATGACAATCGAATATGATGTAAATCAAGCAAGAAAAACTGCGTATGAAGTAAAATTAAAAATTGTACATGAAGAACTCCAAGAAGTAATTCAAAAAATCAAAGAAGCTGCTGAAGAAGGTATGAGAGGAATCTATATTGATTTATCAACATATACACAAACTATTGAAGAATTAAAAAAGAGAGGGTTTGGAGTGCAAGAATCTAATAATAAGTGGTGGGTTGGTTGGTGATAAACAATACAAGGAGAGAAAAGATGAAAGTACAAGAAATTAAAGATTGGGCAATGGCAAATTATGATGAAGGTGGCCATTGGATCATTGAGACCATGACTGATGATGAGATTTTTGACGAGTTTGCGAATCTTCAAGAAGCCATTGATTGGGCAGAACGGTTACAAGATATTCAAGAAGATATTCAAAATGCTTGATGTGTCTTGTGGGCTTATCACAACAATAGGAGAGTGACATGAACTGCGTTTACAACAATATGATTGCGGGAGCAGGAAGTCGGTCGTTAGTAACCAAACCAGCCATCATGGCGGAAATGATTGAACTGCTTACACGAAAAATCATTTCGGACCGTGTGGATTACGTCATCAGCGGGATGGCAGAGGGATTTGATGAAGCATTGGCAAAAGCAGCCATTCTAACCAGAACTGACTGGTGTGCAGCCATCCCAAATGCAGGGTATGGCGAGTATTACTGGGGTCAGACTTCACAAACTGGACGAAATCGGATGATAGAGTTCCAAGAATTGGTGAATCAATCGACTGACACGCAATACATCTGCGACAGTATCTACAGTAACGGACGACATTCAAATTTTGTACGGAATGAGTGGATGATGGACTCCGTTAATAAGGTATGGGTATTCAATCCCACAAGCAGGGGAACAGCACAAGCATTCAAGTACTGCCAACAGCATAATATTCCCACGGAGGTAATCACACTTGAATCTAACCTTGTTATATAATAGGATACATGAGCCGCTGCCAGAAGTCGCAGGGTTCATGCGGTCGTATTTAAAAGTGTTCCCGCCTGAGATATGGCCCAGCAATGAGTCAATTTATCTCTAGGCGAACGCAGTGAGCTTCCCAAACAGCAGGTTTTAAAGTGGTTTCAGGGACCCGCCTGCTGATTTAAATCATTCAAAGCAGTGGTAATTCATAGCTCTTAGTAGCTGGTGAAAAACTGCTTTAAAGCTGAGAGTTACCGATTGGTGCTCCCGGCTATTTAAAAGGAGACTGTAGCTCAGTTGGTAGAGCAGTAAACTTTTAATTTACTGGTCGTGAGTTCGAATCTCGCCAGTCTCATTAGCCCCATGCTGCACTTAATTTGCAGTGTTTAACTTTGACAAAGGAGAATAGAATAAATTTCGCGTAATGAACAGTAAAATATACCACGCGTGCAAGGGACTAGGTCCTTCTAGGGAAGCGGGTGCAGCGTATCGCAGTTAGGGTGTTTAGCAATAAGCCAGAACCAAACCTGAATGGATACTAATAGCCCATACCGCTCTATAGTAGAGTAGTTGGTGTAAAACCAACCCGCGTGTTTTTTGGTTTTATGGCGGAAATGGCAGACACAGTAGAGTGTATATCTAGTCTACTTGGTTTTTAAATCAGAAAGACTAATAGCTAAAAAATAATCCGGAGCTAAAAGGCCGGTGGGATATGTACCTAATAATTGTACAACCTATTAAGCTATTGATGGTTGAAGCCCATCCCAGTAGAACTGTTTTTTTGGTTTCATGGTGGAATCGGCAGACACCTAGGATTTAAAATCCTATGGGAATTATCCCGTGTGGGTTCAAGTCCCACTGAAACCATTCATAAAGGAGAGAAAAAATGCCAAGATGCTTCAACTTGAGAATGAAGGCTGGTTACTTGTAAGTGAAATTAAAGGCCGTACAGTAAGAGTGTGGTTACTCAAGGCTGTTTTTTATGTTGGGTGTTCTGTAGTGGTTTTCAGAAATTTGACTGTGAATCAAATCCATGCGGGTTCGACTCCCGTCACCCACCTTTTAACAACTAAGAGATTCTCTCCCTCTAAGTTGTACCGGGAAACTAAGCAGTTATCTCTCCTCTGCTGGGAGTACCGGTTTTTGTACATTGTGTTTGGTTTTAATTAGCATGAATGGAGTTTGACATGAATGAAACGCAACGTTGGGCCAGTCCAAATCAAACAATTAACCAACCTCCGGCAATTGATAAGGCGTCGGATTTCCGTGTGTTGAAAGAACTTGAAGCTCGATGTAATCGAATCCTTGCAAATCCGGGCTGTTGTTCGGACGAATTTATCAGGAAGGTAGAAGATTTGCACACGGCTTTGGGTCGGGTGCGCGTCCATCTGTAAAGCAGAGAATCAATTTTATCACTAGGAGAAACTCATGGATGAGTTTATTGAATTTGCTCAGTATTTGAGTGAACAAGAGTGGAAAAAACCAAGACATTGCCCAGTGGACAAAGGAATAAACATATTAACTATGTGGTTGTTTAGTGCTCATGCAGGATATGCAACAGGACAAGTTGTATATTGGTTATTTGATGGGTGGTTTTGGTAAATAAAATAGAAGAGAGAAAAAGATGGAGAATTTTACATTCTTCTGCAGTTTTTGGTTGCATGGGCATGAAGTAGTCATTATGCTTAATGGAGAGTCGCCAGTAGAGATGTACCACAAAACAACTGGTGATCTTGTGACATTTCATTATAATATTGCTGGTATCTTTGCTCTTATTAAAGAGCCGTGGTTTGTAAGGCAGTTCAGAGAGATTTATCAATAGGAGAGAGAAATGTTTCAAAACGACAACATTTGGATTGCGGCAGTAGAAGATGTATTACCAGATGAACATGGTGATATGCACATTGCCAATATTGAGTATAAAGGAATCAAATTCAAGATGCACCGAACTGCGGAGTATTTTGAAATTCAAGAACTGAATCCCCCAGAAGGAAGGACTGGATACTTCTGGGATTACAGTGTGGATAAAATCATTGATTTCATTAAGGAAACATATTAACAGGAGAGAGAAAATGGATGAAATGGCTACAGAACAAGATGCTATGCGAGAATTCGCAGCTAATGTAGCTGAAGAAAGAAAAGAACAACCATGGATATTAACACCATATGATGTATGGGTTAAGAATCCAGCGTATACGGGACCAGAAGTTCCTCATCCAGAAGATTATTAAATAAAATAAAGGGAGAGTGGAAACATTCTCCTTTTTTTCTGTCTCAACCGAGACCCTGGCCGCACTTTAGCAGCAAAAGGAACGCTGCGGGACGTCTTTCACCGCTTCTCTGACGTTCCTGCAGCGTGCGTCCTTGCCAAGCGGCGTGCTGTTCTGTAATCCTCGCAAAGCCTCGGACTACAGGCACGCAACACCCCCGATGCTAGACCCCCTCCAGGGGGTCGTCGCTGGCCGCTTACGGCCGCTGCGGCCTGAACGAGTGCTCGCAAAGCCTCGCACCGTTCTATTTGCGGCCGCTGAAGCATTTAGATGCGAACTTTAACCGTGACATTAAAATGGAGCTCGCAAAGCTCGCACACGCTGGCTATATGGTGCTACCGCACCACGCCAGCGAAGAAGCGGCCAGAGCTAAAATAAGGATCCTTTCGTCTCAACGGACTAGTTGAAGCAGCCGAAAGTTTCGACTAACTGTACCATCCAGCCGCTTTCCCCGGCGGTTCCGATACAACTGATAACGTCTTCGGCAAAGACCAATTCGCCGCCAAACTAGGAGCCACTCCGAACAGCGATAAGACAGCGGCAGACTGGAATATTGTGGACACGTAGTCCCGCGTTTAAAAACTCGCCTTTCCACGTGACGCGAACAACCACTACGTCTCCACTAGTGACAATAAGGCGTCGGGCCCCTGTATCAAATGATACCATTTGGTCGGGCTCCAACATACAAAACACCCTAGAAACGGCAAACGCCCACTCCTCGACGCTTTCTTGCTCTGCCAGACCCTTTTGTGACGCGAAAGCCATCCTCTTTTAAGACAGTCCGTCCCGTAACGCATTGGTCTCCGGGTCTGAATCACCCCGTTTCTTGTCGTTCCGCAATACAAGCTTCCGTAACTCTGCCATTTTTCTCGTTTCATTACGCTCTCTCCTTTGGTCGCAAGTGTGTCGAGAAGTTCGACCCTCGCTAGGCGGCTTACCCGTTACGAGCGGCCGCAAGCTAAAAAAATACAAAATTAGGCTGCGATTTAACTACACAGTGGCGATTAGATAACTAAAAAAATTTGTCAAAGCTCAAATTTTTTTAAATTTTGCATTTTTTTCCGCTCTCCACTTACACTTGTAACGGTCTAGATGAGTGCTCGCAAAGCCTCGCACGCATTTTTTTATTGTTCATACTCTATCGTCCGCCTTTTCCGCGAAGGGTCGAACTTCTCGACCCACTTGCTAGGAGAGAGCTTATGAAACGGAAAAATGGTAGAGTTACGGAAGCTGCGGAACGCCAAGAAACAGGGTGCTTCATCCCCTCCGACGCCCTGATTACGGGCCGGACTGTCCTAAAAGAGTCTGACTTCCGCGTCAGTCAGGGTCCTGCAGACCAAGAAAACGCCGAGGAGTGGACGTCTGCCGTTCCTAGGGTGCTTTGTATGCTGGAGCCTGACCAAATGGTCTCCTTTGATGCAGGCTCCCAACCCCTTCTTGCCCCTAGCGGAGCCGCAGTGGCTGTTCGCATCACGCGGAAAGACAAGTTCCTAAACGCGGAACTCCGCGTCCACAACATCCCAGTCCGCCGCTGCCTTATCGCAGTTCGGACTGACGCCCAGTTCGGCGGCAAATGGGTCTTTACCAAAGACGCCATCAGCTGCATCGGAACCTATGGGGAAAGCGGCTGGATGGTGCAGTTAGTCGAAACTTTCGGCTGCTTCAACTAGTCCGTGGAGCCGAAAGGCTCCTTTTTTTATCTCTAGCCGTTAAAAAAACAAAACTGAGCTCGCAAAACCTCGCACGAGCTGGCTATATGGCGCTGCAAACGTCATGCCAGTCAAAGCCCTGGCATGCCGCTTGCTATCGCGCCGCGCCAGCCCCCCGCTCCAAAGTCGCATGCTCGCCCCCTCGGGGGCTGCGCCTACCCCCCGCTTCGCTGTGCTCGGCCCCTCAAGGGGCCTGCGCCCCCCGCTCCAAAGTCGCATGCTCGCCCCCTC
>Ga0315905_10004247_pt1 | contig 14617 bp, 14 predicted proteins | sample LakEriMetagenome_5_FD_203522 | JGI IMG/M metagenome (GOLD analysis project Ga0315905, IMG submission 203522) | Freshwater fungal communities from buoy surface, Lake Erie, Ohio, United States - Buoy 4 MA121 | ecosystem: Environmental > Aquatic > Freshwater > Lake | place: USA: Lake Erie, Ohio... | reverse complement strand
ATGAAGGCATTGAACTGGGGCGATATCTTTTTTGGGAGCAAAAACTAAGCGGCAACAATACGCAGAGCTGCGGCAGTTGTCATATGCCACAACATTCTTTTTCTGATCCCAATCAATTCAGTGTGGGCATCACAGGAGCCTTAGGCAATCGGCAATCGATGGCGTTGGTGAATTTGGGATGGGCCTATAATTATTTTTGGGACGGGCGAGCCATCACTTTGGAGCAGCAAGTTCTTGAGCCTATTACCAACCCCATCGAAATGAATGAATCGTGGGAAAATGCCTTGGAAGAGTTGCGCAATGACCCATTGTATCCACCACTGTTTAAAGCTGCCTTTGGTTCGACTGCCATTACGCAGGACCGCGCTGCAAAGGCACTGGCAAGTTTTCTTCGTACCATGGTGAGTGCTAATTCGAAATTTGATCGGGAACGACTTGGACAATACACCTTCACCGCAGATGAAGAAGCTGGCTTCAATATGTTTTTGGACGAAGGAGGTATCAATCCCAACACGGGAGAAAGCTATGGAGGAGCTGATTGCTTCCATTGTCATTCGCATGCAGGAATGCAAATGGGCGATTACCTCTTTCACAACAATGGTTTGGATGCACACTTTCAAAACGATGCTGGTTTGGCCTCCATTACAGGCAATCCGTTGGACAGTGGCAAGTTCAAGACACCCACTTTGCGCAACATCGAGCTCACCGGCCCCTATATGCACGACGGCCGATTCCAAACATTGGAGCAGGTAGTAGCCCATTACAACAGCGGTGGAATCATGTCAGCCACCATCGATCCTATGATGGAAGCCGCCAATGAAGGTTTGTTTTTGACTGCAACACAGCAGCAGCAGCTTATCGCATTTCTCAAATGTCTGACGGATACCTCATTCATTCACAATCCTGCATTCAGCGATCCCCATGAATAAAGCTTTAAAGAAACACCTCAATATAGCCATTCAAAAGAAAAAAGAGAATCAAAAACTCTTTGCTGGATTGGGCAAAAAACGCAACCTTGATGCGTTGATCCATGGCATGCACGATGAGATTTTTGAACGCTTGGACTGTTTGACGTGTGCCAATTGTTGCAAGACCACTTCTCCCATATTCCGGCCTGTAGACATCGATCGCATTGCCAAGCATTTGCGAATGAAGGCCGCTGACTTTACCGATACCTATTTGCGGGTGGATGAAGATGATGACTTTGTCTTACAAAAAAGTCCGTGTGCATTTTTGGACGAACAGAATTATTGTACCATTTACGAGGTTCGACCATTGGCTTGTCGGGAGTATCCGCATACCGACCGCAAGAACATGCATCAGATCTTGGATTTGACTTATCGCAACACCTTGATTTGTCCAGCTGTGGCAGAAATTGCAGAGCGGTTGAAGGTAGCTGCGAATGATAATTCGTCCCGATAGGTGGCTATAGGGGCGCATTGCGATGCGCGTGTTCAGCAATAACTACAGCACATTGATTCTTTCCCCGAATTCATCACGGTAATTGCCTCCGACAGGGATCACCTTGGGGCCGTCACTCACTTGGATGATGACATCGCCGCCAGTGATGCCACTGACCTTGTCCATGTTGACAATGAACGAACGGTGCACACGTTGAAAGGTTTTCTTGGGCAATTTGCGCTCGACATCTTTCATGGTGGCATGGATGGTAATCTTTTCCCAATCTTTGCCATCGCGGTGCAATACGAGCTGCATGTAATCCTTTAGGGCTTCGATGAAACAGATATCGCTGTGATTGATTTTGACTAATTTTTGATTCTTGCGAACGAACAAGAACTCAGCAGTGGATTTGTAATCACTCAATCGCTTTAACAAATCATATTCCACCTTGAGTTCCCTCTCCTTTTGATGCTTATGGACGGCCAATTCAATGGTGGTTTTTAGATCGATTTCCTTGAACGGCTTGAGAATATATCCATGTGGCTCCACTCCTTTGGCACTGGTCAAGGTCGTCTCATCGGCAAATGCTGTCAGAAAAATGACTGGGATATCCATTTCCTGCTTTAATAATTCAGCGGTTTCAATGCCCGTCTTGTCGCCTTTGATTTGAATGTCCATCAAGGCCAAATCAGGCTTCGTTTCCCGGGCCAGCTCCAGGGCCTTGTCCCCATTATCTGCTTGTGCCACAATGTTGTAGCCCAATTTAGTGAGGCTTCTTTCAATGTCCTTTCGAACAATGCTTTCGTCTTCAAGGAGGAGGATATTAATGGCCATAAAATAAAGGGTGTAAGGTAACTTTTGAGGCTAATGTAATTCGACCTCGGGTGCAATGTAAACCAGGCTTGGCTTGTGCGCAAGTCCTAAATTCTAAAAAAGTATGCATCCCCCACTGTAGAAGCCTGTTGTCCAAACAATTGAAACTGAGCCTAAATTTTGGGCAAGGCCTTGAAAAACTCAGATTCTTAAAGAATTTGTAGCTATATTTGCGCCCCTTTTCAGGGATAGCCGTTTTTTTAAACTCATCAATACACATCACCGTCATGACTGACATGGTCAAAATTTTAGCTGGTTCTTCGTCCGTTTATTTGGGCGAAAGCATCGCTGCTGAACTTGATATGAAATTGGGAAATGTCATTATCCAACGTTTCGCAGACGGTGAGTTTCAGCCGAGTATTGAAGAAACGGTGCGTGGCCGGGATGTGATCATTGTGCAAAGCACTTTTCCGCCTGCTGATAATTTGTTGGAACTGTTGCTCTTGATTGATGCCGCCAAGCGTGCTTCTGCCAAGCGCATAGTGGCTGTAATGCCCTATTTCGGACTAGCTCGTCAAGACCGCAAGGACAAACCCCGTGTAGCGATCGGCGCCAAATTGGTTGCCAATTTGCTTACAGCGGCTGGTGTAGATCGTGTGATTACCATGGATTTGCATGCGGAACAAATTCAAGGGTTTTTTGAAGTCCCAGTAGATCACTTGTATGCGAGTACGATTTTCGTTCCTTATTTGAAAGAAATGAATATCGAAAATTTGGTAATCGCGGCGCCTGACACTGGCGGTACCAAAAGAGCCAATTCATACGCCAAATTATTGGGCTGTGATCTTGCTATCTGCTACAAACAACGCAAAGTAGCCAACCAGATTGAGAGCATGACGGTAATTGGCGACGTAAAAGGCAAAAATGTCGTGATCATCGACGACATGTGCGATACTGCTGGCACCCTTTGCAAAGCAGCTGAAATGATGATGCTCAATGGTGCTTTGAGTGTGCGTGCAGTATGTACGCATCCCGTACTCAGTGGCAAAGCTTATGAAAGAATCGACGAATCCGTGTTGACGGAGCTCATCGTGACAGACAGTATTCCTATCAAAATGGATCAGGTCACCACCAAGATCAAAGTCTTGCCAGTGGCACCTTTGTTCAGCGGTGTACTTGCCAATCTTATCGAAAACAAGAGCATTAGCTCTAATTTTATAATCTCATAATTTAAAAAAACAACATGAAACAAGTCTCATTGAGCGGTTCTCCAAGAGAGAACGTAGGAAGAAAAGGCGCCGCTGAATTGCGCAAAGCGAATCGTATCCCAGGAGTGATCTACGGTGGAAAAGAACAAATTCCTTTTCACGTAAGTCGAAACGATTGGGACAAAATCGTTCGCCAGCCAGATACGCTTCAAATCAACATTGAAATCGGCGGTCGTCCATACCAAACCATCGTGCAAGAACAGCAGTTCAATCCAGTGACGGATTTGGTAACACATATCGACTTGTTGGAATTGATCCCAGGTAAACCAGTAAGAACAACTTTGCCTGTGCGCGCTTTTGGTAACTCTGAAGGTGTTAAGAGCGGTGGTAAATTGGTACAAGCTTACCGTAAGGTGCGTATCATGGGATTGCCAGAAATGATGCCAGACGATATCCAGGTGGATATCACCAACCTCAAGATTGGTGATATGATCCGTGTGCGTGAAATCAAAGTAGAAGGTTGCACCATCCTCGAAGCTGAAGCTTCTGCATTGGTGAGCATCAACGCTACACGTGCTTCGATCGCTGCCGACACTGCTGCTGCAGCTGATGGTAAGAAGAAAAAATAATTGATTGGCTGACGTCGACGTATGAAGTACCTCATAGCCGGACTCGGAAATATCGGTAGTGAATACGCTGAAACGCGCCACAATATTGGATTTAAAGTATTGGATGCTCTCGCTGGGGCATCCAATTCTTTTTTTAGTACCGACCGATACGCTTCGGTATGTGAGATCAAACACAAAGGCAAAACCTTCGTTTTGATCAAACCATCCACCTATATGAATCTAAGTGGCAATGCTGTGCGCTACTGGATGCAGCACGAGAAAATCTCCACTGCCAATCTTATGGTGATAACCGACGATCTCGCGCTACCGTTCGGTAAAATACGCATCAGACAGCGTGGCAGCGACGGCGGGCACAACGGTCTGAAACACATCCAACAGATCTTGGGCAATGATCAATACATCCGCATGCGCTTCGGTGTCGGCAGCGCTTTTTCAAAAGGACAACAGGTGGATTATGTGCTGGGTGAGTGGGATGCCACAGAAAAAATCGATTTAGAAGCGCACATCACAAAATGCACAGAGGCCGTTTACTCTTTTGGTCATATCGGTATTGAACGCACTATGAATTTTTTCAATACCAAGTAAAGGTAAAAAAAGCTAATTCAGGCTTGCCTATTCAACTGCCTACAAGAAATGACACGGAGGTTACTGTACACACTTATCTGTATTTGTTGCGCGCAATGGATGCAAGGACAGCAATCCACTACACGTCTCACCGCGCATCAGCAACATGCTTGGTTCGTTGGTTCCGGCTTGCTAGATATTCATCCCAAGTGGAGCATATTCTATGATGTGCAAGCGCGGCGTGAATCATGGGGTGCCGATTTGCAACAAAATTTATATCGCGTAGGTTTGCTCCGTAAGCTGCCAAATAATCAGTTGCTGGGCGGTGGATATGCCTTTGTGCACACAGGGGTATATGGCGAACTACCAGTCAAATATCCATTTAAAGAACATCGAGGTTGGTTGCAATTTCAAACCAAACAACTTTTCGCTAAAGGACAATTGACGCATCGATATCGCGCAGAATTTCGATGGATTGATCCTGAGAAGAATTTGCGCCGAGAGATCCGCATGCGCTATATGGTGCGTTATCAGCATACATGGTCTGAGTCTGAAAACACACAATGGTATACTGCTGTTTATGATGAAGTTTTTGTAAACATGGGGAAAGATGTGGCCTATAATATTTTTGATCAAAACAGATTTGGCGTTGTGATGGGTAGAAAATTCAATCGCACAATCTCACTCGAATTAGGTTACCTCAATCAGTGCATTATGCAGCGTTCATTGACCGCCGATGGGCGCAATAAGATGGAGGACAATGACACAGTGCTCATGAGCCTTGTATGGAACTGGAGCCCAAAAAAAAAGACGCCCTGAGGCGTCTTTTCATGTGGTGTTTTTTACACATCATATCGGTAAATATCTTCGACCTTGGAATCAGGAGTCATGATGCTCAGCGGCTTCAGCAATCCATCATGTAAGCGATACACCCATCCATGTATGGTTGGTGCATTGTACTTTTTCCATGCCTTTTGTATGATGCTGGTTTTGGCCAAATTCTGTACTTGTTCTATCACGTTTAATTCCACCAATCGATCGGCACGATCGTCTTCAGATGGAATGGCCTCGAGTTCGTCATGGTGAAAGCGATATACATCTTTGATGTGTCGCAGCCATTTATTGATGATGTTGTAATCAGCGTGGGTCATGGAGGCACGCACACCACCGCAGCCGTAGTGCCCGCAAACGATGACATGTTTGACACGCAGGTGATGGACCGCATATTCCAGCACACTCAGCATATTGACATCGGAGTGGATGCACAGATTAGCAATATTGCGGTGCACAAAGACCTCACCCGGCGCAGTGCCTGTAATTTGATTGGCAGGCACGCGGCTATCGCTGCAACCGATCCAAAGGAATTCAGGGCTTTGGATCTTTTCTAATTTATTGAAAAAATTGGGATCCACCTCCACCATTTCCTGAGCCCAGGCTTTGTTTTCTAATAATAATTTTTCGTAACTCTTCATTTTGCAATTTATTTTTCAGGCATCACAAACAATTGGTCATTTGGGCCTTTGTCCACTTTGATTTCTAATCGAATATTTCTGCACTTACAACTCACCATAAAATCGTTGACCACCTCTACCACGTCTTTGTCTATGAATGTGATGCGCGTACCATCTAAAAGTACCGCACAATGATCGGGTATATTATCCAATACCTGACGCACTTTCGGTTTGCTCAAGTAACTGACTTCGTTTTTGAAGCGTACCAAGTAATTATTATTGTCTTTGGTAACGACGATATTGTTCTTGAAATTAACTCTGAAAATAAATACCAAACCTACCAATAGTCCCACCAATACCCCAGTGAGTAGGTCGGTAAATACGATGACCACAACCGTGACGATGAACGGGATAAATTGATCCCAGCCCTTGCGGAAATACTCTCTGAACAATGCGGGTTTAGCTAGCTTGTATCCCGTGAGGATTAGCATTGCCGCCAATACTGACTTGGGTATAAGGTTGAGCCAAGGAGAGAAAAACAACAAGCAGATCAACAACAACGCTCCATGCAAAATAGTGGATCGTTTGGTTTGAGCGCCAGCCATGACATTGGCGGAACTGCGCACGATGACCGAGGTGATCGGAAGCCCACCTAACAATCCACTCGTCATATTGCCCACACCTTGGGCCACCAATTCACGATTGGGAGGCGAAGGTCGCTTGAGTGGATCGAGTTTATCGATGGCCTCCAAGCTGAGCAATGTTTCAAGTCCAGCCACAATGGCCAAGGTGGCTGCAATGCGCCATACATCAAATTTCATCCAACCAGACCAATTGATCGGAATCACGTGCTGGGTGATCTCCATTGGGTTGTTCCATTCTGGTAATTGCACCAAGTGATCTCCCCTCAACCACAGTGCAGGGTAATACCATTGGAAGAAACAATTGACCAAAGAGCCAATCAATACGACAATGAGTGCAGAAGGGATAAATTGAAAAATCTTGAATCGTTTAAGCGCTTTTTGATCGAATAAGATCAACAGGATTACTGAAAGCAACCCCAAAATGATGGCCCCCGTGGCGACGTTGCCAGAAGCTACTGCAATTTCGCTGAATGTATTCTCACCATCCGGCTGAATAAAAGCTTCATCCCCTTCGGGGTCCTTGTCGTAACCTAATAGGTGGGGAAATTGCTTAAGAATCAGAATCACCCCGATTGCCGCCAACATCCCTTTGATGACATTATTGGGGATATAATCGCGCAATGCTCCAGCGCCTATGAGACCAAAACCAATCTGGAAAATCCCTGCTAAAAAAACACTCAACAATAACAAATCGAAACTGCCTAGATCATGAAGCGCAACGATGATGATGGAGGTGAGTCCCGCCGCAGGTCCACTCACGCTGAGATTGGATCCACTGATGGCGCCCACCACGATGCCGCCGATAATCCCTGCGATGACTCCGCTCAATGGCGGCGCTCCGCTGGCCAATGCGATGCCAAGGCACAATGGCAAGGCCACCAAAAAAACGACTATTGCAGCTGGAATATCTTTGTGCAGATTCTTTAACATGTGCAATTATAACGAATCTTAATTGAAACTCGTCAAAAGCGGGTCATTAAGAAATGCAAAAATCATTGCAATTCTTTGTTCGCCTGCCCTGCATAAAAGCCGCCACTCGCAGCAATCTCATTCATCAACGTGTTCCATTCAGGGGAACGATTGAGTCGCTTCAATGCCATTGCACGATAGAACTTAGCCTCTTCGCGGAATGAACGAAGCACATTGATTTCAGTCAATTCGAATAAGGCTATTGCCGCATCATATTCGCCCAAGTGGTAGCGGGCCATTGCTCCATAAAATTGCGCATTGACATCCTCTGGGTAGTTCGTCTTTAATTGATTGAATCCCTCCTTGGCTTGCTTGTATTGTTTGTTGTTATAATATTCCAAACACTCTTCTAAATACTCCATATACGTCAAGACAACACTCCGAGAACGATCCATCACTGTGGTTTTGTTTTCTTGATTCGCGGGGGTGTGACCTTCCGAAAATACCTGATTGCTCCATTTTGGTTTGCGGTAATCGGAATAGTCCGCTACGCGGTAATTCAATATAGACGTCATGCCTACGCCGACCAAGGAGCCTCTCAATTGTTGAACTTCCAACTGTAAGCCCTCCAACTGTTGACCTGTGCCATTCTGCGCAATCATACTCAAATCATTGGACATACTGGGGAGGCCATTGGGAATGACTCTTGGTGTATGATTTGGATCGAGATTCCGAGGAATATTAGAGGAAGTCGATTGCGTAGAGTTGGATGCTGATGGGAGCACTAAATTGGTGTCGGACACCGAATGCGGATCTTCCACAAAGGTGGTGGTGTCTGCAACTATTCCATTGTTCGTTTGGAAGTTAGGGTCGGTGTCATGATATGCCGCAACTGCAGGCTGATCAGTAGCTCGGTGCGTGGAATACAAATAAATGGCACCTACTATACTCGCTGCGATGATCGTAACAACCACCTTGGCCGACGTAATAGCAGCGATGAAGGTCTTGCTTATTCCGAACCAAGTCCCCGTTCCAGAGGAGGCCGCTTGCGTGGCAGACACACCGCCAACCGACGATAATCCTGTACTTTCGAACACGGGCATAGCGATGAACACACCAGTGGTTTTATAGCCTTCGATGCAATCCTTCAACAAGGGATTCTCCGCTGCTATGTGCTGAATTTCACGCATACGATCAGCCGGTAGTTCACCATGGTGAAACCGTCTCAACTCATCGAGGTCAGGCAGGGCGTTATGTTCTAGTTTTTTACTCATTGATTGATTTGCATCCATTGTTTCAAATTCCGTCGGCCATTTTGAATATAGGATTTGATTTCACCCTCGGTAAATCCCGTGGTGCCCGCTATTTGTTTGTATGATTTTCGTTCTAAATAAAACAATTGAACACAGGTGCGCTGCGGCAGATTCAATCGTTCGATGGCTCTTTCCAGCGACCGCAGACCCTCTTCGCGCAATTGCAAGGCCATCCATTCATCCTCTCTATTCTGCTCCATTTCAAGGTGAGCAAATTCGTTCTTGTGTTGCCGCTCTCTGCTGGCCGTTCTGAATACTTGCATGCAATGATTCTTGGTGACGGTGTACAGCCAATGTTGGAAGGTCGCCACTTCACGCGTGCGCAAATCACTCATTAGTTTCTCGAAAATAGCCAATGTGGCATCTTTCGCATTGTCTTGGTCTTTCAAATACTTCAAACACACACCAAAAACCAGATGACTGTAACGCTCATAAAGTTGTCCCACCCATTTGGAGTGGCCATCTTCACGATAGCGCAACAACAATTCGTTGTCCGTCATTTTGGATATGTCTGTGCGAAAAAACAAGGTATGTTCAAATATAGTTTTTTTATCTCAAAAGGTTACAACAGGAAGGCGACGACGTTTCGAAGCCATCCTATTGTTTTCTAACCCTAGTTCAACGATACTATTGACTTTGCTGTTTGTAAAGCTCTTGTAGATAATTTTTAGTTTGTATCACAATCACTCCGCCTGTGGTGTCACCATATTTGGCTGGCAGACCACCTGTATAGACACTCAAGCTGCTGATGCCACTGCTGGGCACAGTAATATTGTTGTCGCGTATTTTCATACCATCCACAAAATAGAGCACGCTGCCGGCCCTGCTGCCTCTGAAGTAGAGTTCCTGACCATCTGGTGAAGCTTTTATATCAGAGAAAGTAGAAAGCACAATCTTGTTGATGTCACCACCTCCTGCAGCCGCATGATGTTTTAATTCATTGTCGGTAATCGTTTGGATATGGTCTCCATCATAATTGATGAGTTTGACCCTTTCTGAATACACCCAAACAGATGGCCCAGTCACACTTGACACGGTCATTTGTCGTTCGTCCAACATCGTGATTTGATCTGGCTTGACGGTAATCGAGGCCAGCTGAATCGTGTCATAACCAACATATGAAATCATAACTTGGTAGCGACCTGCCTCTAGCGGCTTGATCCTGAATTTACCATCGATGTCAGAGGTGGCGCCCATGAGCTGACCACCATTATCGGCAATTACAACAACCCCTGGAAAAGGCAGCCCGAATTCATCGGTAACCTTTCCATGGATTTCACCTGAGGTTTGAGCCCAGGTGCAGATTCCCATCATCCATGCGAGTGCGGTGCATAAAAAAGATTGGATTTTCATCATATTGATTTGAATTATACTGGTAAGATGCGCGGCACCAATGAATTCCATAAAAAATCACTTTTTTTTATTTCATTTCATTGATTTTCAGCAATAAATAATCCTCAAGGCAGAATAGATGTAGGTTTAGTAGGTGGTTATGTACTAATTTCGCGGCCAGATTTTTCTTCTCATCCTCACCACATTATTGATACTGCTCGGCGAGCAGAAAACCTATGAGTGATGCTATAAAGCACGAATGCGGAATTGCCCTTTTGAGGCTCAAAAAACCGCTCCAATTCTACACCGACAAGTACGGAACTGCATTTTACGGCCTAAACAAAATGTACCTTTTGATGCAAAAGGAGCACAATCGCGGGCAAGATGGAGCAGGTTTGGCCAATATCAAACTGGATCCAGAGCCTGGCACAAGATACATCAGCCGCATCCGCAGCAATGACAGTCAGCCGATTCGCGATGTGTTTGCCAAAGTGATGTCGCGTTTTGAAGAATTGCAACAAAAACATCCAGAAAAACTAAAGGATTCACAATACTTGAAAGACAACTTTGCCTTCATGGGGGAGCTGTTTTTGGGTCATCTCCGTTACGGAACGTATGGAGGCAATAGCATTGAGAACTGCCATCCGTTTTTGCGACAAAACAATTGGATGACGCGCAACCTCGTTGTAGCTGGCAATTTCAACATGACCAATGTAGATGAGCTGTTCGACCTGCTGATTGAGCTCGGACAATTCCCGAAGGAAAAAGCCGATACAGTGACAGTGATGGAAAAAATAGGTCACTTTTTGGATGAGGAAAATCAGCAGTTGTTTGACATGTACAAGCAACAAGGTTATAGCAATGTAGAAATCACCAAAAAGATATCACAGCATTTGGATGTGCAGCGCGTGCTCACGCGCGCCTCCCGTGATTTTGATGGAGGATATGCCATGGCTGGCTTGATGGGACATGGCGATGCTTTTGTATTGCGCGACCCCAACGGCATTCGTCCAGCCTATTGGTATGAAGACGATGAAGTATGTGTGGTGGCCAGTGAGCGCCCACCGATCCAAACAGCCTTCAAAGCCAAAGAAGAAGACATTCACGAGTTGCTCCCTGGTCATGCCTATATCATCCGCAAAGACGGTTCGAGCGCAGTTAAAAAGATACGAGAGCCTCAAGAAAAAAAGTCGTGCTCCTTTGAGCGTATTTACTTCTCAAGAGGCAACGACAGCGCCATCTACAAAGAGCGCCAGCAGTTGGGTCGCAATATTGTACCTCAGCTTTTGAAGGCTACTGACTACGACCTGGAGCGCACTGTATTCTCCTTCATCCCGAACACGGCTGAAACGGCATTCTACGGCATGATGAAGGCCCTAGAAGATCATCTCAATGATGTAAAAATCGCTGAAATTGCCAAATTGCAGAGTCCGTTTGATCCTGCCATTTTGGAAACCATCTTGCGCAAGCGCGCGCGTTTAGAGAAAATCACGATCAAGGATGTGAAATTGCGCACCTTCATCACACAAGACAGTGCCCGCGATGAAATGGTAGAAAGCGTGTATGATATTACCCATGGCACTGTTCAGCGCGGGGTGGATTCGCTCATCGTCATCGACGACAGTATTGTGCGCGGCACGACTTTGAAAAAATCCATCATCAAAATGTTGGATCGTTTGGGGCCAAAGAAAATCATCATTGCTTCATCTGCGCCGCAAATTCGCTATCCCGATTGTTATGGCATTGACATGGCAAAATTGAGCGATTTCGTGGCCTTTCAGGCCGCCATTGCCCTGCACCGTGAGCGTGGCACCTACGACACCGTATTTGGGTCCGTGCTGCGCAAATGCGAAGATCAACTCGACGCTCCCAAAGACACTGTGAAAAATTATGTCAAGGAAATCTACGCACCCTTTACCAGCACCGAGATATCCAACAAAATTGCAGAACTTGTGACGCCCTCGGGTATTTCAGCAAAAGTAGAAGTTATCTTTCAGGAGATCGAGGGGCTGCACCAAGCCTGCCCGAATCACACAGGAGACTGGTATTTCACCGGTGACTATCCAACGCCTGGCGGTAACAAGGTGGTAAATAGAGCTTTTATCAATTACATGAGCGGCATCAATGCGCGAGCTTATTGAGCGGGCTTGTCGACGCGTTTATAGAGCGGCACCGTGCTGCAAGGCTCACCAAACATGATGCTCTTGGCCACTGGCTGTAAATTGAATGCCAACAAGGTATATGCATGACCATTGATCGATGCATCACTGCACCCTTTGATGATGATTTTGGCATCTTGATAATCCGCTATGTTCAACGCTTTGACCATTTCGTGTGCAATGAATAAATCCAAGTCCTGCGCGTCTCCTTGTATCACCAATTTTGCTTTTTGGCCCAGCTTGGTGGCTACAAGCATAAAGGCCCATTGCGGCACTATTGCGTCTGCCGAACAATGCACCGCTACCATTGCATCGTTGTAAAGATTCCAATCATGAAGCGAAATCCACTCTCGAAAATCCTTCTCGCGCAGCACCAATCCCTGGAACAATTGATCTGCTAGATCGATGACCAATCGGGGATTTTTCGGTAATTGATTTTCCAACTCGATGGTGACGAGACCGCTGTTTGCTACTTTATTGACAATGGTTGAATCCATGCCGCAAAGTTAAGGGCAATTGGAAAACGATAGCCCGCTTTACTATGTAAGAAAACCTTGTCGGGACGAATGCCCGCGGAATCTGGATTGCATTGAGTGAAATCCTTCGCTGCGTTCCGGATGACAGCATCCAATTAAATGCTTTGGATTGGTTGGGGCAAATAAATATCCGCCCAATTGGATAGATAAAAAAAAGCCCCCGATTGGATCGAGGGCTGGTTAGACTTTGTTTCATTTTGGGCAACCTTTGATTGCGTGTCAGGCCTGGGCAGGCTTGAATGAAAGTAAAATTAACTCTCGGTAGCGCGGTCCAAATTGTTCCATACACCAATTCTTTAGCAGAATGAGTTCTTCTTTGGATACCCACCGTATTGCTTTGGAGAGCTCCTTGCGAAACAACAACCGATCGAAACTTACCTTCAATAGGACTTTTTTACATAACTCTAACATGTGTAAACTATTTTTCCTTGGTTAATCGAAAGCTACTTAAAAAAAGGAAATCAGTCAAAATTATTCAGCGCTTCGTGGCCGTGTTTCATCGAATCCAAAGTTATGATCGGCTATTTCCTGCTGCATTTCGCTTTTTTGGCATGCTTTCGATGTGGCAGAACGACAGGCTATTGGTTTTGGTATTGGATGCCCCCCATTTTGACATTCCTTAACGTTTTGAGGCTATGATGATAATCATTTGGGCAAGCGTAGCATCTGCGCTTATTTTTGCCGCGCAAAACCGAGCCATTGCCACGTGGCATTTTCCATAGTATAACCTACGATTGTACCTCATGAAAAAACTGCATAATACCGTGGATCGACGCATTTTGAAAGAGCAGATTCAGCATCAAACTGAACCCCGATTCACCGTGTCGTTCTACACCTATCACTTCATAGAAGACCCACAGGGTTTTAGAGATGCGCTCTTCGAAGCGTGGAGTGGATTGGGTATCTTGGGACGCACCTACGTTGCCTCCGAAGGCATCAACGCCCAAATTAGTGTGCCCAAAGAAAAATTCGACGCCTTCAAAACACACTTGTATCAAATCCCTTGGCTCAACGGTGTGCGTCTCAATAAGGCAGTCCAAAGCGATGACCGGGCTTTTTTTAAATTGATCGTTAAACTGCGTTCTAAAATAGTGGCGGATGGCATTGAAGATCCCCAGTTCGATCCTTCGAATACGGGGGTACACTTGGATGCGGCAGCCTTCAATGCCCTTACCGACCACCCCGATACCGTATTAATCGACATGCGCAATCATTATGAAAGCGAAGTCGGTCATTTCGAAAATGCCATATTACCCGACGTAGATACCTTTCGTGAGGAAATTGCTTACGTCGAAAATGTGCTGAAAGGACAAGAAGAAAAGAACATTGTGATGTATTGCACTGGTGGTATTCGCTGTGAAAAGGCAAGTGCCTATCTCAAGTACAAAGGCTTTCCGAACGTGCATCAACTGGAAGGCGGCATTATAAAATACGCCCGCGATGCGAAGGAACAGGGTTTGCCTATCAAGTTCAAAGGTGTCAATTTTGTGTTTGACGAACGATTGGCCGAAAGAATAAGTGAAGATGTGATTGCCGTTTGTCATCAATGCGGGAATCCATTTGATCTTCATACCAACTGTGCCAACGAGGCATGTCACATTTTGTTTATTCAGTGCGATACTTGCAAGCAAGAAATGAATAATTGCTGCAGCACAGAA
>Ga0315905_10004246_pt1 | contig 14624 bp, 23 predicted proteins | sample LakEriMetagenome_5_FD_203522 | JGI IMG/M metagenome (GOLD analysis project Ga0315905, IMG submission 203522) | Freshwater fungal communities from buoy surface, Lake Erie, Ohio, United States - Buoy 4 MA121 | ecosystem: Environmental > Aquatic > Freshwater > Lake | place: USA: Lake Erie, Ohio... | reverse complement strand
TTATCAAATACACGAATCCATAATTGTCACCAATTAAATCTTCTGTAAAATCTTTATCTTTGTATGTCCAGTTTATTCCCATTTGTCCTCATCAGAATCATCATCCTCATCTATATATTCTTCTTCGGATAATGATTCGATGGTTTCACCACAGAACGGGCAAAACTCCGGATATTCTTCTGATACTAATTCTTCCATATAAATCATGTCATAGCTCGATTCGCAGTTTGTACACTCTGCTGTTATTGTTTTTGTTCCCATTTTGTTCCTTTAAGCAGCTTTGGCCCAAACATCACCCCAATTTCCTGACAGTGCTCCTTTGGCATAGTCTGTTGCACGATTCTCAAAGAAATTGGTGTGTGTTGGTGCATTAATCATTTCTTCAACCCAAGGCAATGGGTTCTTCTTCACTTTGAAGATGCCTTTTAGGCCAAGACTAATAAGTCTACGGTCAGCAATATAACGAATGTATTGTTTAACATCAGCATTGCTTAGTCCTTCCATAGGACCCATACTGAAAGCTAAATCAATAAATTTATCTTCTAACTGAACCATCTTCTCAGCAATTGTATATATCTTACCTTTGAGTTCATCGTTCCAGATTTCTTTATTTTCTTCAATGTATGTACGGAACAATTTAATCATTGATTCAGCGTGCATTGTTTCATCAACAATAGACCAAGTAACAATCTGACCCATGCCTTTCATTTTCCCGTGTCGTGGAAAATTAAGTAACATGATAAAAGAACTAAAAAGCTGCATACCTTCGGTAAAAGCGGAAAAAACAGCAATGTGAGTAGCAGTACTAGAAATGTCACCATTCTTATTAGAGATATCCAAAACATAATCGTGTTTGTCTTTCATCTCCTGATAATCTAAGAATTGGTTATATGTTGTCTCTGGTAAACCAAGTGTTTCAATCAAATGACTGTATGCGGCCACATGCAATGCTTCTCTTGCAGCAAAACCCATCAACATCATACGAACTTCTGGTTGTGGAAAATATGGCAGATAATTTTTAACATAACCACCGGCCACATCAATGTCGCCTTGTGTGAAGAAACGGAAGATGTGTGTCAGGAATTGTTTTTCTTCGGCTGACAACTTCTTTTTCCAATCTTTCACATCTTCTGCCATTGGAACTTCTGTGTGTAACCAATGTGATTGCTCATGCTTCAACCATGCGTCATATGCCCATGGATAGTTGAAAGGTTTGAAACTGTTTCTTTCATCAGTCAATCGTGTTTCCGTTTTCTTAATCATTGATCCAATCCCTCAATTCTGGTGGTGTTTTAACTCCGACTAATCGTTTCAATACCGTGTTCTCTTCCATCATAACTAATGTTGGTACGGAACGAATGCCATACTCCATTGCAATTTCTGGATGAACATCAATATCAAGAACTTCAATTGGTAGATTAGTTTTCATATTCTCCAATTGTGTTGCCATTATTTTACATGGTTGGCACCATGATGCTGTAAATCTAATAATTTTTTTCATTTTAATTGCACCAACTTTGTTTTGCTTCACCGTAGTATTCACGGGCAAAGCCATTTGCTATTAACATTTGACGTAAACTCTTACCATCAAGTACAACATCACCCAACACACGCCCACCATACTTGTCCCAGTCCATTAGAATAACTTGGCGTTTGGTTGATGCATTGATTTGTGCTTTGGTAAATGCGGTAGCAGCCTGACCTCTTTGATCCTCGCTTGGACATTGGGCTCTATGTCCCTTCTCTGGAGTATCAACACCGAACACACGAATTGATAATTCCTGCTTTAATGGTGCAGGTAGAAATGGTGCTTGAAATGCTACAGTATCGCCATCAATAACTCTGGTGATAACTGCATCATAAATGACACCCTCTTTTTGTTTGCCTTGTGCAAATGCTACGATTGATAGCATTGCTATTACGCTTATAATTATTTTTTTCATTTTTTCCTTTATTATTTTTTCATTAATTTATCTACAAATTCCAACAGTTGTGTGTGGTGCCTACCATTATGATACTTGCCTTTCATCCAACTGTAACTCTCATACCAATGTGGCTGACTTTCAGGATGACAACCAATAAGTCCAATTCTGCCTTTTATGATAGCCATCGGATCATCATTCATATACTTTGCAACAATCTCATACTGACCTGGTCCAAATGCACAGCCGTCATAAAAGAACATGTTATCATCTATGCCATTCCATACGATTGGCATATTTTTTGCATGTGGTCGCCTTGTGTCTGCGTTTGGTCTTTTTATATATTGCTCAACTTCTACATCACCTAAAATATTGAGATAGTGTTTACCTGCCCAATATGCACCCATGCAGATACCAAGATAGTGACCACCATTCTTTACAAATTCTTTCACACGATATGCATTGTAATTAAATAATCTATCATATGAATCGGAATCACCAAAGCCACCCGGTACTGCAATCATTTGTACATCATCAAAGAAATCATCTTCCAACTCATTCTTTGAAAATATTTTGAATTCGTACTTTGAATTTAAGGCTTTGATAATTCCATTACCACTTTGCACTGAGCACTTTGGATCATGTATAAACAATGCTATAGTGGGTTTCATTCAACCCTCACATGCTATACAGTCATTTCCTTGTGCTACTTGAATCATATCCAATTCTTTGATAACTTGTCGTTCAATTTTCTTAGATACTTTATCAGCCTTGGCCAATTTCTCTGAACGGCAGTAGTAAAGTGTTTTCACACCCTTCTTCCATGCCATGAAGTGTATTGCATGAATGTACTTGATGTGTGCATCTGGACGGAAGAACAAATTCAACGATTGTGCTTGATCGATGTACATTTGTCGGTCAGCAGCTAATTCAATCACCCAACGTTGGTCAATTTCCATGGATGTTTTAAATACTGCTTTTTGATTTTCATCAAGAATATTCAAATGTTGAACTGAACCATCATTTGCAATAATTGATGACCAAATATCATTATATTCTTCCTCTGTTTGTGTTAGACCTTTGATGATTATATCTAGCCAACGATTCTTGTTTAGAAATGCGCCAGATAACGTGTCCTGACGATAAGCATTAGCACGATAAGGTTCGATACTAGGAGAAGTATTTCCCATAATGATAGACGAAGAAGCATTTGGAGCAATAGCCATAAGATGACTGAAACGTTGACCGCTGCCAACAGCATCTGGAGCTTCGCCACGTTCTTTTCCCAAACTGATATTAGCTTCATCTAAACCCTTTCTAATCTGTTTGAACATTTGATTGTTTGCAACCTTGGCCATTACTCCTTCAAACGCAACGCCCTTCCGTTGTAGATAAGCATGGAAACCCAAAGCACCGATACCAATGCTGCGCTCACGCTCGGCAGAATACCTTGCACGTTGAATGGCGTCAGGTGCATTATCAATAAAATACTGAAGAACATTGTCAAGCATTTCAGCAACATCACGGAGAAAAGTAGGATGGTCTTTCCATTCATCATAATACTCCAAATTTAAAGATGATAGGCAACATACTGCGGTTCGTTGTTCATTGGTTGGTAAAATAATTTCTGAACAAAGATTTGATTGATGCACTTTCAATCCTTTGTCTTTTAAAAACTGTGGCAACATTCTGTTACTTGTATCAATGAAATGTATATATGGTTCACCTGTGTGCATACGCATTTCAAGAATTTGTTGCCATAGATGTTTAGCAGAGACCACTTCTCTCACATCACCAGAATGTGGATCTCTTAATTCCCAACTATCATCGGCCTCAGGATCCAACATACACTTTTCAATCAAATGCATGAAGTCATCAGTGATATTAATACCGTGATGCAAGTTTAGGCAACGCACATTGGGGTCACCTGTTGGTTTACGCATTTCTAAAAATGGTATAATGTCGGGATGACTGATATCAAGATAAGCAGCATAACTTCCACGGCGAGTACGACCTTGACGATAAGCGAGAGATGAAGCATCGTAAATTTTGAGGTGCGGCATAACGCCAGTACTCTTGTCGTCCGCACTACGTATCCCGAAGCCAATGCCAACACCACCCCCAAGCATAGAAAGCCAATTAGTTTCGCTAAGATTATCAACTAGACCCTCCGCTGTATCTTCAATAAAGTTAAGAAAGCACGAAATAGGCATCCCACGCTTAGAACGACCAAAAGAAAGAATTGGAGTAGAATAACTGAGCCAATGATTAGAGGCGTAATCGTAAAGGCGCTGAGCGTGTTCAGGATTACTTCCAAAACTTTTTGAAACGAACGCAAATCTTTGTTGTGGTGATGTTTCATCTTCTCTCATGTACGATTCTTGTAATCGTTTTATTCCCAATTCATCAAATAGTTTATCTTTTTCCAAGTCTATTTTGACACCCATATATTCCATATTTTTTTACCTTTTTATAATTGCTTTAATATTAGGTGGTGTCCAACCTTCTGGTTTCAACACTTTACCATCTTCTCTTTTTTCTACTTTGCCACTAGGGCTGATCTTGGCCAAATTACTTCTTGCTACTTCATCCCACACCTCTTGTTGTGGAATATTTAAAGAGTGTTCTAGTCCTTCAATGACCCATTTTAAGTCTGCACAAGCATCGGCAATTTCCACTTTGTCTCTATTGCCATATGCTGTCACAAGTTCTTTGAATTCTTCAACAATCAAATCGACATACAATTCTGCCTGAGGACCAAAATCATTTTGAGTTTGACCACATGCAATCATAAATGTTTTAACATCGTCTTTACTGTTCATTGACATACTCCTTAATCATGGGAAAAACTTTTTCAATTTCAGCGGCACAAGCCAATGCAACATCACGATGTTCTTTTTGTGTTCCCTTTTCACTGCGGAGTTGTATATAGTGAACCCAACTACGAAGCGTTCCGTTCATATACAATCGTGAAACTGTTATACCCTCCGGCAGCACTGCCCTCGCCTGTTCTTTTGCGATACCATTTGCAATAGCCCAATCATAAGCACTTGATGATGCTTCTATTACTTTCTTTTGTTGCGTTTCCCACCAGGCCTGTAAAGCCAAGTTGTCAGTCACAATACTATTTTGTCTATTTTTCGTATCTTGTAATCTGGCTTCTTTCAATTCCCAACCAAGGTCTGCAACAGCATAACGCTGGCTGAATTCCTGAAAAGAAAATGAACGATGCCTCAAAATCTGGCGTGCAATATCTCTAGTAGTTTCTATCTCCAGACAAATGTTCACCATCTCCAACGGTGACCAATGTTGATTTTTGATAAGATAACGAACCAACTTTTCAGCGGTGTCGCTATTATTTTGATTGGCAGGATTTGAGACTCTGGCTGCATATGCAACCTGTTCCAACAAATTCTTGCCGTCTACTCCCTGTGTGTATGATATCAATTTTACATTCATAATAAAATCTCCATTCAAGTCTTTTTCCAGTTGATAAATTCCATTTTTGCTCTAAGATTCACAAATGTATGTTTACTTATGATATCTTGGATTTCGTCAGGTGAGAATCCATTCAAAACCATATCATTCACATCTTTTTCTTCAATCATTTCTGGCCAGATCACCACATTGTAGTGTTCCTCAATGGCCTTGTCCATCTGCTTATGTAGTTCTTTATTTCGTGGTTCATTATCATACACCAAAACTATTTTTGTCTTATCAAAATGTTTTGCTGCAGCCATCAAATTTGAATCGGCAGTGGCCACGGCATTCTCCAGAAACATGGAGTCAATAGGACCTTCCACAACATAAATCATCTCTTCCTGATTGATCCTGTCGGTACCGAACAACTTGTGGTTGTCTTTATCTGTCTTTACTGTGATGTATCTGAGTTTAGATTCACCGAGTGCTCGACCTTGAAAGGCCACTAGACTCTTATCTTCATCATAGAAAGGAATTACCAATCTTGGGTCCTCTTCCTTGAGACCTTCCTTTTCGATACCGAGTTTTTCAACAAAGCCTTTAAAGTCTTCTGCAAAATATAAGTCCGAATGAAAGGCCTCTGGAATTTTGCGGGATTGAACATACGCCTTAGCAAAATGCGCTTCTGGTAACGATTCAATGGAAGGAATTTCCAATTTCTTTTTGAACTTTGGTGTTTCAGCTTTGAATTCATCAAAGGTTGGTTTTTCTTTTTTTGTTCCTGTGTCTGCATTTTTATACCGTTCTAAAGCATATTCTTTGCAAAGAGATTCGTCTACTTTTTCCAGAAAATTATAAAAGTTGATGGATGCACCACAATTGTGGCACATATAAAAGTAGTTGTTCTTTTTGGCAAAAATGTAACCACGAGCTTTGGTTTTGTTTTTGGAAGAATCGCCACAGAGAGGACACCTGAAGTTATACAGGTCGGCCTTCTTCTGTGTGAATTTTTGAAGCTTCGGGGATACCCTTAGCAGAAAGGTTCTATCAATAAAAACGGACATAACAAAAAAGTAGAAAGATTACAAAGAATCTAGATTATACGACAATCAATGGATAAAAGCAACAATCTTTTCGAAATGTCCGGAAAGAATGCCAGCAAAAGCTACCGCACCGGCAACCATCCAAATCATTTTTTGACGGATTTGTTCCAAGTTACCAATCTTCTTGGCTAACTCAGCATGTTGTTCACATGATGCATTATACATCTCATTTAGTTTATCTGTCAAGCTATCTCTGGTCTTATCAAGGCAATCATGCATCTCCTTAACATCACCCTTTAACTCATCCATCTTTTCACTAAGGTTTTCTACCTTAGTTTCAACAATACCTATTCTTTCTACAGTTGATGCCATTATTTCTTCACAGGAACTTCTGTGCCCTCTAGTTTCTTGTGGACTTTCATTTCCTTGCAATTCTGCTTTACATTGCCTTTGGCATCTTTAACAGGTTTGCCTTCTTTGTCTTTAACATCAACACACACTTTTGTTTTTTCAGCCTCAGCATAAACTGCTGTTGACATACCGAACAATAAAGCGATGGACAATACTACTGATTTCATTTTTATTCCTTTTTAGTAAATTTTTCTGATGCTGTAAAACCTAAACCTGCTATCACGATGTACATCATTGAATCAAAAGTTTGTTGCTTAACATCTAATCCAAAGATTAGTTCACACATAAATGCTGTGGCACATAGCAAAAAGGCTAGTAATGTAACTACCCTTTTGCTAGAAACGGTACCGTTGGTACCGTCTGATAACATGCTTTGTAACCAGTTCATTTATAGTTCTGGTTGTGGGGCTGGTGCTGGGGCTGGTTTGCCTCCGAAGCCTGTGACAACTTGCGGTTGAGATACGCTTCCAAAGCTACTTCCTGCGCCCAAGGGTTGTGATCCGAACGAGTTCGTGACTGTTGGAGAAACGCTAGGTGCTGGAGAGAAGGAAGGTGCGCTGGTTGTTGTTTCATTTTTTTGTATTGGTGTTGGTGGTTTGTCCCATCCTTTGTTAGCCGCTTGTAATGCAGCCTTCTGTGCATCTTTATCGTTACCAGCAAGCATGATACCAGATAGAGTACCAGTCAAGAATGTAGCGATAGGAATAATCAACTCAAAGAATTTCTGGTCAATAGGACTAATAGCATTCAATGGTTGTGTAACAAAAATGATTGAGTAAAGAACAACAAATACAATGCCAGTTAGTGTGAGAGCCAAGCAAATTCCAATAAAGAATTTCAATCTAGCCATCAACTGGTCTTCGGTATACATTTGATTATTTTCCACAATTTGCTCCTTGTGTTGTTGGTGCTTGGCAAGCTGGTGTTGGAACCACTGGCGCAGTTGTTTGAGTTTGTCCATCTTTTGGCGGTCCTATTCTAGGGTCACGCTGACCTTTAAATATATGCTCAGGACAAGTTCTTGTCACATCACATCTTGGCATCTTACAAAAATCTTTTTCCCAGTTATCCGGGTCTTGACATGGATAACGGAATCTATCACCACCAAAGAATGCTAATGCAAGCGGCAATACAAGTAATCCAATAGCAAGATAAAATAGTTTTCTATCGTTCATATCAAACTCCTAAGACATGTAGTGCATGTTCATAGTGCTTAATACGGTCTTCAAGTCCAATAGTACCACCATTGATTCGTTTTGTCAAGGTAACGATATCGCCTTTGTCAGCCCATTGATTTAAATTGTTTGTTTCCCAGAACCAGCAAGCTGATTGAGCTGCACCTTCAAATGTAGCCATATACTCTGCTGCTTCTTCTACAGAAATTTGTAATGATCCAGCAAAGAATGTATAGTTATCTTTACCAGTCAATTGAATTAGACCACGGCCACGATATCTGTATCCATCACCAGAAGATTCATCGCCGTTACCCATGCGTGATGCATAGATTCTGTTTGCGATAGCTTCTTGTTTGTTTGGCTTAGACGCATACTGTGTTGCAATTTCGTCATTAGGAAAATACTTAGCAAACAACTTGCGTAATGTTGCTGGTTTGTAATTTAGGTTTTCCTGTAATGCTGTGAAGCCACCAGATTCATGTGAACATTGTGCAATGAAGGCTGCAATACGTTGTGGTGTATTGATTTCATAGTCAGGCAACAACTGCTCTAGGGCATGGTGCCAATGGTCAATGTATGGGTTCTTTGGAAGTAATTGTTTTAGTTGTTCTTTAGATAATTCCATTATTTTACACTTTCATAAATGTTCTTTTGCACTTGATACCATTCAATAAACGCATCATGTTTCACAGCACATTCATAATAAGATGTATAGTTTACCGTAATCGTTTTACTTATGTCACTTAATTTTACTTCGTTACCTAATTTTTCCAATTCAGGACATTTCACTAGTAATCTTTCCGGCACTTGCGGAAACTTAGCTGTGACTGGAACTGTAGTTGAACATCCTGAGAACATTGCAATAAAGAATATTGCTGTTATTATAACAAATAGTATTGTGCTGATTCTTTGTTGTTTTTCAATGTTTTTCATTTAGGTGCCTCGGCAGCTCTATTATGTGCTTCAATAAATTCTTTTGGTATCTCGCATTGACCGCCTGGAAGAAACTTAGTATCATATTTGACAATCTCTTTGTCGATGTATTTAACAACATCTTGGCCACGGGTTTTGATGTATTCGGTTTTCTTTACAACCTTTTCAACTATCTTTACATTCTCTTGTGCTGATTCTACCGCAGCCGCTTCCACTTTAGCTTCCATCTCTTTCACTCTACTCTGCCATGCTTCTTCATTTGATATTGCACCAGACATATAAGTGCCTATTGCAATCAACAAAACAGAAACCGCTTGTATTGGTGTCCGATACACATATACAAGCGGAATGAATTTCATTATGTAGGTGGCCAGCAGACCTAATAGACCTGCAAAAAATATTCCGTAAAAGATCCAGTTAGGCAACCATTGAAGAATCCACATATTACATCTTTGGAGGTTTTCGTTTATAGAATGACATTAGTGGATTTCTTTTTTTAGAAACACCTGGTTCTCCACCTGCGCCACCTGAACCTGCAATATTGCCGGTACCTACAGCGTTAGTTGGTGCAGCTGACATGACTTCTTCCGATGTTGCTCTCCATCCACCACCCATTGATTTATATTTCTTTGATGCCCATGCGTTTGCGTATGCTGATGGGTATACTGCAAATTTTGATTTGGCAGCAGATTTAGCTCTAGCCCACTTTTCTGGACTTGTCGGAACATTCTTTTCATCAATCTGTTCAACTTCTTCGGTAGCAACATTGATAGGTGCACCACGGCGTTCTGGATTAGGATCCTCTCTGCGCTTTCTTCTTGCTGCACTGGCACGACCTTCTTTGCCTAATGCTTGTGCTTTTGATTGAGGCAGGCATTTTGGTTTGCCTTCACCAGGTTCACGAGCACAATCACCTTTAATGTTTCCCTTGGTGTCCATGCGAACCCATTTTTGTTTAAACCACTTTCGCAAATCTTCCTGCAATTCAAGTTCTTCTTTTGTGCAGCTACCTGGAGAAAAAGGTTTTTTACCCGGAACAGGTCTATGACCTGGCCAGCAACGACCCTTTTCTTCTAAGTAATCTTTGAATGTTTTCATATGTGTCTTAATATCTCTGCGACATTTATATCTAGTGGTATTTCCGATGATACTATAGTTTTTCCATTTATACCATAAACAAAATCAGGCATGATATCTAGATAATCCAAAAAAGTTTTTAGAATATCATAATCACGAACATCAGTCTTATAGAACAATATTCTTGCAGTTGCTTCTGGACCAAAAACATTGTTCAATAAAATGATATGGTTTATAATCAATCGTTCTTTGAGGGATTTTGTTATCTTGTATCTACGAAACAACCTTTTCAGGTATTTCGTTCTTTTGATATCTCCCTCAAATTCCGAAATAATACAATGTGGTGATGTATAGCATTTCATAGCATACATCATAAAGTTATCTTCATTCAATTCATCAAACATATTATAGAGGGGCCGAAGCCCCTTTTTTTAAGTATCTGGGAATATAATATCGTCTGAACCGTCACCAATTGGATTTGCTAAAGCAACTAGTGTTTCATACTGAACACGACCTGCTCGACCACCGGTACCAACAGTACGAAGCACCCAACCTTGATGAGTAACTTGTGTGCCACCAGAACCAGAACCGAGATCAGCAATAGCAGTTGCTGCATCAGTTCCTTGGATTTCAAAGTACTGTGCATTGTTACCAGTGCCAGAAATCATAACGATTGTGTATGGTGTATATGTTAGACCAGTTCCGTTACCAGCAGTAGAGACAACAGCAGTACCATCTTCTTGAGTGATAGTAAAACCAGTTACGTTTGGTGAAGTGCCAGTAACAGCAGAAACTTCATAGATTTTACCAGCAGTGTGTCCAGTGATAGAACCAGTACCAGTAATAGTTCCATCAAATACGATATGGTCACCAGTTGCTAGAGTAGTTGCAGTACAAGTGAACTCACCGCCAGTACCAGCGATAGCAACACCAGCAAGAGCAGTACGACCAGCTGCAGCACCAGCAGAAGCTGCAAGACGGAAGGTTCCTGCGGCTAAACCGATAGCTGAAACATAGTAACTAGTACCATCAACTAAACCAGTGATAGAAGATCCGCCGCCATTGTAATACTTAACTTCTTCAGCAGCAACTAAGCCGTGAGTAGTATAAGCAATTTGCTCGGTGGCAATAGTGACACCAGAAGTAGGAATAGTGCGTTTTGGTTTAGCAATAGCAACAGTTGGTGCTGAAGTGTAACCCAAACCTGTGTTGGTGACAGCAATTGATGTGACTACTCCGCCGGCGATAGATGCAGTAGCTGCAGCATCTGAACCTGCGCCACCAGAGAAGGTAACTGCGGGTGCTTCCAAGTATCGAGATCCACCAGTTGAAACTGATACTGCGGTTACGTTGTCACTACCAGCACTATTTTCAGCAGCGTCTACCAAAAATAAACCAATTGTTGCATTGGTTGTATAAACACCAGCGGTTGTATTACCATAAAGTAATGCAACGTTAGCTGCTGTTGGTGCAGCTGCAACAGCTTTTACATCAGCTGCGTTGACTATTGTTGAGTTAACGGCCCAATATGGTGCGTTAGCTGCGTTATCGTTATTTCCCCAAGATGACATTTTATTCTCCTTTTAACCGAGGGTTATGTTTGTATTTATCTTTTTCCAGAATCAGGTCTACTACGCATCTTCATCATTGGGTCGATTTCGATGGTATCTCTCTTTTCACCAGTTAAGGTGGTGCCACCCGTCATAATTGCAGCGGCCTGTGGTTTCTCCATGGTAGAATCGCCTGTTGTTTGAATTTTTGGTTTTTTACCATATGTTGCAACAGACTTATCTGCCTTTTCGTGGTCATAAATCTCCTCTTTCATGCCCTTTCTTTTATAGATGGACTTGATGATTCGAGCAGACTTAGACATTTGAATCAGTTTCTTATTTTTATCTTTTGGCATAACATCATCTGGACTGTTTGCACCATCATTAGGCATAGATGATGCTGCCATTGGATCCTGATAGTTCTCATTTTTAGGTGTGCCGTCAGACTTCTTGTGAGACTTGTAACCTTTGTTCTTCATAGACCATGCAAGTGCCCAAGGATTATCAATGTCTTTGTGTTTCTTCATTGCTTTGACGGTGCCCTCAAAACCTGGAGGTGCAACTTCCGTCATGTCTTGTTTTTTAGGTTGTGTTTCTGCTGGTTTCTTGTTCAACAATTCGTTACCCAAGCGTTCTTCACGCTCACGCTTCTCTTTAGCTTGTTGTAAGGCCTTGTACATACGAATAGAAGCTGATGCAGCCTCATTAACATCTTCGTTCTTACTGCTTAGATAGTTACCAACAGTATCAATATAGTCTGTTGCTAATGTTAATTTAGATTGAACCCATGCAGGTAGTTGTTTCTCATAGTCAGTACCAATGTGATCCCGAACCATCTTTACGGCACGCTCCATTTGGTCCAACTGATTCAAAACCATACTGCCCTCATCATCCATCATCTGACCCATTGCTATTGCAATATGGCTTTCATCGAGGTCGAGGTCTTCTTTTAATCTTGTCACAAAGGTATAGTCTTTCATAGTCAACACACCTTTTTTACGAATGTGTATTAACTTCTCAACAACCTTGTGCAAATCCATATCAGTCTTTGCATCTTCACGAGCATACTCTAACATACGAATCAACAATGGAATATCAAACATGACAACATCCATTTTGTCGATTGCTTCGACAAGAGACTCCAACATGTGGTCTCTTTTCCACTTGATGAATTGTCCTGTCTTAGAGTGTGCAACCTTCTGGTCTTTTGTTGCAAATTCTGGATTGATGCCTCTAGATTTCAAATAAGTGTTCAAAGCAGCATCTTCCGCAATGTTTGCTTTTGCGGACCACGGATCTCTAGGATTGGTACCGAAAGTTGGCTTATCTGCGGTGCCTTTTACTATTGATTTTATTGTTAGCGCTTTGCTCATTTTTTACCTTATTCTGATGTACCTGTTTTACCCATCATTTCGTTCTTAACTCTTTTCAAAGATTTTTTGGCCAAGTATCTTGCGTGATTCAATGGCTTCAAATCTTCTGCATCATTGATGTTAGAGACAAAAGGTCCGTCTTCCTGACTGGTTGGTCCTTTTGCCTCATTTACTTTTTTTCGTCTGTGTCCTGTTCTGGTGTGTCTTTTTGTTTAGAACCACCGTAACGAGAACCTTGTTTGACACCTGAACCACCGTTTGGTGTTGGTTCTGGTTTCTTTTTCCAATCAAATGCATTTTCTTTGAATTGTTTCAATGTTTTTGGCATGTTTTCTTCTTCTTTTGTCAAACGCTCAACTGCTTTGCCGATGCCTGTGTGACGCTTTTGAGCCATATTATAGAATTTGTCGGAAAGACGGGATGATGCTGCTTTTGAACCAGGGGTTCTAGACTTGTCTGCCTGATTCTTAAAGTCGGCGCCAAGTTTATGAGAAGCACCAGCATCTCTTGCTGCACCTTTTACATAAGAACCTAAAGTTGATTTTGATAGTTCATCAATCTGTTCAACTTCTTCAGCTTCCTCTTGGACTTTGTTCTGCATCTTAGCTCTAATACCACTAATTGTGCTATTTGGTTTTAATGCGGCACCAGTATTTGTATCAAAATTCTTACGATCTTGTTGTTTTTGACCTGTAGCAACATTACCACGATCTCTCAATTGGCCTAGTAGGCTTTCATCAACAACTTCTTCTTTTTGAGGAGTTGGTTTCTTGCCAGTTTGTGGAAGACCCATCTTCTTTTGAAGATTTTTTAATTGGTCTTCATCTGAACCACCAGTCAAAGCTTTGAATGCTTTCTTAGCAACGTCTTTGAGGCCTTCATCAACATTTTCTTCTTTACGGAGAAGCTTGAAGTCTTCAGCATCAATTTTATTATTCTTATTTTTATCAATCTTGTGTTGATTGCCCTTGAGTGCTTCTTGTTGAAGAATTTCTTCAATTGCTGCAATCATGCTGTCTTTTTTTCTTAGGTCGATCATTTTTGTTCTCCGTGTTAACAATTCCACTTGCGTAGGGATTTATTGATTCTTGAATTTGGATCCTTGGCAGTTGCCGCAGAAGTTAATCTCTTTTTCATTCCTGACATTCTGGCACAAAAAGATTTGCGTCTATTTGCTGCCTTTGATCCAGGTTTTAACTTTGATGGTTTTGTTGTAACAGCCATCGACAATTTAGAACCAGGATTTTCTCTGCGGTAGGATTCAATACCTTTTCTATTTAATCCACCTTCTGGATTTTTTCCAGCAGAACGTTGCCATGCAGCACTCTCTTTAACATTGCTTGCAGCTGCGGCCATAGTTTCACCTTTAGCTTCTGCTGCTCCGCCGTGGCCAAATTGTTTCTCTCTTTCGGCTTGGTCAGCATACTCTTTTGCTTTGTTCAAAAGATGTGCTTTTTGACGCTTCAGTTCCTGAGCATCTTGTTGCTCAGTTTCTGGTGTAGATTCTTTGACAAATTCGGTAAACTTTTTCATTTCTTTTTCTTCTTGTTAAAGTAACCCATCTTATCCTTTGGATTTTCCATTGGCTCTTTATTTGTTGAACCACCTAAAACACCAGCTACTCCCATTTCGGAATCTGATGGATCATTAAATGATTCTCTAAATCGTTTAAAATCGACTTGCTCTCTATATGTCACATCGCCAAGACCAGACATAGGGT
>Ga0315905_10004245_pt1 | contig 14624 bp, 7 predicted proteins | sample LakEriMetagenome_5_FD_203522 | JGI IMG/M metagenome (GOLD analysis project Ga0315905, IMG submission 203522) | Freshwater fungal communities from buoy surface, Lake Erie, Ohio, United States - Buoy 4 MA121 | ecosystem: Environmental > Aquatic > Freshwater > Lake | place: USA: Lake Erie, Ohio... | reverse complement strand
GTCCGGGATGATATCCCGGCCTCGTACTCTGGTGTCCCTGCGGGACGGGGTGGTTGGTGGGGATCAGTCGAGGTCCTCGGGGGCATTGTGGTCGCCTGGGCCGAGGAAGACCTTGCGGGGGCGGAGGTGGCCGTCGCGCCAGTGGGCGAGGATTTTGAGGTGGCCTTGGTGGAGGAGGGCGAGGAGTTGGTCGGTGGGGAGTTCGGGGAGACCAGTCCCCAGGGCGAGGAGTTGGTCGCGGGTGGGTTTCTGGCCCTGGAGGAGGCGGAGGAGGGCCTCGCCGCCGATCTCGTGCCTTGGCATGGTCTGGATGGCGCGGGCGAGGGGCTGGAGTTGTTTGAGGGCCTGCTCGGCGGGGGTGTCGAGCTGGAGGGCATCGGCCTGGGTGAAGTCGCCGACGCGCTCGCGACAGAGATCGGTGAGGTAGGCGGCGGTGCCGAGGGCGGCGCCGAGGTCGCGGCCGATGGAGCGGATGTAGGTGCCTTTGCCGCAATCGACGCGGATGGTGGCGCGGGGCCAGTCGAGGTGGAGCAGTTGGATGCGGTCGATACGGACGGGGCGTGGGGGCAGTTCGGGCTCGCAGCCTTTTCTGGCGAGGTGGTAGGCGCGCTGGCCGGCGACCTTGACGGCGGAGATGGTGGAGGGGACCTGCAGGATGTCGCCGGTGAAACGGGTGAGCAGGGCGGTGAAGGCCTCGGTGCCGGGGTCTGAAGGCAGTGGGGCGGGGGTGATGTCGCCATCGGCGTCGTCGGTGGTGCTTCTGGCCCCGAAGAGGATGTCGGCGCGGTAGGTCTTGGGCAGCTCGTGGAGGAACTCGACGAGGCGGGTGGCGCGGCCGACGCAGGCGAGGAGGACGCCGGTGGCCATGGGGTCGAGCGTGCCGGAGTGGCCGATGCGGGTGCCGCGGGGGAGCCATTTCCAGGCCTTGTTGAGGGCATCGCGCGAGGTGAGCCCGCGGGGCTTGTCGAGAACCAGGATGCCGTCGATCAGCCGCTTCATGCCATGAGTCCGCCGCAAAGGGTGTACTCTAGCACCTGAGGGCGGGGTTTATCCACGGTTTTGGCGGGTGCGGCATGTGGTTCGGTCAACGGGTGCTGGTGATCGCGAACCCGTCGGCGGGGCGGGGGCGGGCGGCGACCTCGCTTGGACTTTTGCGGAGCCTTTTGGGGAAAGAGGACCGGCTGGTTTTGACCGAATCGCCCCGGCACGGCGTGGAGCTGGCGCGGGAGGCGGGCCGAAGCGGCGACTGGCCGATCATCGCGGCGGCGGGCGGGGACGGGACGGCGCACGAGGTGGGGTGCGGGCTGCTGGAATCGGGCAACCACGAGGCGGCCCTGGCGGTGCTGCCGATCGGCTCGGCCAACGATTACGCGTGCGGGTTGAAGCTGGGAAGACACTGGTGGAAGCGGCCGGGGGTGAAAACCCGTCTGGCGCAGGTGGACGCGGGGCGGCTGGAGTGGACCGGGGCGGACGGGAAGCCCGGGGGCACCTGGTTCATCAACGGGATGGCGGCGGGCTTCAACGGGCAGGTGACGCTGGAATCGAGGAAGATCCGGCATCTGCGGGGTTTGCCGCTGTACGCGCTGGCGGTGTGGAGGGCGCTGGGCAGCCACCGCGTGGGCGGGGCGTGGCGGGTGAGCGTGGACGGTGTGGCGCTGGCGGAGCGGCCGCGTCTGACGGTGAGCCTGGCGCTGGGGCCGCGGGAGGGGAATTTCGTGGTGGCGCCCCGGGCGAGCCTGACCGACGGGCTGTTTGACATCCTGGCGGCGGAGCCACTGGGGATGCTGGAGATTTTGCGGCTGCTGCCCGGGCTGGCGGCGGGAGCGGCGCTGACCCATCCGCGTGTTTGGCAGGGGCGTGGGGCGTGCGTGGAAATGGGGATTGGCCAGGGGGAAGCATTCATCGCGCATACGGATGGGGAATTGGTGGTATTACCGGCGATGGGTGTGCGCGGGCTGACGGCGCGGGTGTTGCCCGGGCGTTTGCGGGTAGTGGCGGGTGAGGGGTTTGGTTCCACCTAACACCCCTAACCTCACGGAGATCAATCTGCAAATATGCGCATAATTTGGACATTATCGAGGTTATCGTTCGGGTGAAACATTGCATTTTACTTCGTCTTTACTGGTTTTTAAGTTCAGCCAAGTGTCAACGTTTCGGGGGTTCGGGAGGTTCGGGCAAGCCATAAGCTGGGAGGAAATAGGTAGTATTCGGCAGGTTGTTTTTTGAAATTTTCAAAGTGATATTTGCTTCAATATCCTTATCCTTGCCAGTGTTGGGGCCGGTGAAATGGGTCAAATGATGCAATTTTACAGGGAATTCGACATTAAAATCGCTTTTATCGGGATAAAAAAAGGTATCTGTTGATTGTGAGTTTTTTGTCTTTGTTTCCTGTTTCTCGATTCGCCATGATCTTGATGGATTCAATTTGAACCTCCTAGTCAGGATATCTCCAGGTGCGTTATTTTTCTTTACAAGCTCCCCTTCGCACTGTGGACTATTTTTTTCTGATTTTAATACTGACAGGGTGTAATTTCCATTTCCGGAAATAGCTTTTAATAACAAATCCAAATCCTCAAAAGCCTGATGGCTATATGGGCCTCCAAGAATAAGAGGTTTATCTTTTGAATATTTCACCAGGGAAAAGGCGGATAATTGGTCTTTTTTAACTATTAAAAAGTTGTACTTATTATTTGCACAAGAAATATTGGTGTTTAATTCCGTAACCTGATCGGTTTCATAGCTTTTTCTTTCAAAATAAAACCAGTCATCCTTTACCGCTGCTTTTATTGTCACCCTTCTTTTTCTTGTGGGTTCATTTGCCAGTCCGCCCAATAATTCCGATTCTTCGATATATGAATTTAAAGTATCCTTGTATTTTTCCAAGATTTCGCCACCATCCTTCATTATTTTGGCTTTCAGGTTATCGTCAATATCGGCCCGTATTTGATTGGCGGTTAGAGTTGCAAAAAGGATGCACATTATCCAGCGCTGGGCGTATGATTTATAAAAATTGACACAATGGTTGGAAAGCCCACAGGCATTGTCCTTTTTCAAGCTTGGTATTCTTATCATCGCCTCATTCCTTCTTGCAGATGGTGGCACAATGCAATCGAATACCTTTATTTTACTATTTAAAAATCATCGATTGCAATTATAGGTCTTTCATTGTTTGTCGTGGGAGCCGGATTTTCCTTTTTGGTTAAATGCGCGAAATCAGGTTCTTTTTTTCGGGCCTGGGGAACGCCCGTCAGCGTGTGAGGCAGGGGGTGCGGAGGTGGTAGTTCTCCTGATCGTGGGTGAATTGCTCATCGAGCACGAGGGTGGCGCCAGGGCGGATGGCGAGGAAGCCGAAGCGGGCGCGGATGGCGTCGGCGCAGGCGTCGAGCTTGCGGCCGCGCTCGGCGGCGGGCTCGGTGAAGAGCTGTAGCTGGGGGGCGGCGGGGGCGAGGCCGGTGAACTCGACGCCGATGTAGCGCAGTGGCAGGCGGCGGTTGAGGACGCGGGTGAGGCGGTCGTGCGCGGCGGCGCGGAGCGTGGCGTCATCGTTGGCCGGCGGTGAGAGTTTGGCGAGGCCGTCGGCCGCGGCGTAATCGCCATAGCGCACATGGACGCGGAGGCCCGAGGCGAGGCGGCCGCGGGAGCGCAACTCGAGGGCGGCGCGGGTGACGAGGTAGTCGAGCAGGGCGCGGAGGTGGCCGCCGGGCCTGTCGGCCAGCGGGGGCTCGAGGCTGGTGCCGCGCGAGAGCGTGGCGGCGGGCTTGTCGACGCGTGGCAGGGTGTCGTCATCGCCGGCGGCGAGGCCGGACCAGAGGCGGCCGGGCGCGCCGAACAGCCCCTCGAGCAGACGCCTGGGCGCGAGGGCGACATCGCCCAGGGTGGCGAGGCCGCATTCGGCGAGGCGGCGGGCGTTGAGCGAGCCGGCGCCCGGCAGCAGCGAGGACGGGAAGGGGGCGAGGAAGCCGCGCTCGGCGCCGGGCGGCACGAGCCGCGTGGGTGACGGGGGCGGTGTGCCCTGGCAGCGGGCGGCGAGTTCCCTGCGGCACTCCTTGGCGTCGTGCGTGGCGACGCCGGCGATGAAGCGGCCGCGGGCCATGCCGACGGAGACCTCGAGGCCGACCTCGGCGCGGACGCGGGCGCGGAGGTTGTCGGCGAGGCGGATGGGCTGGTCGGGAGAATAGGGGTCGATGATGTCTGGTATCTGCAGGTAGAGGTCGTCGAGCGCGGCGACCTCGACGCGGCGGGTGATGTCGTTGCAGAGGCCGGCGATCTGCCTGCCGGCGACCTCGTAGCGGCGGTAATCGCCCGGCAGGACGCGGAGTGCGGGGCAGAGGGCCTTGGCCTCGCGGAGGCGCATGGCGGTGCGGACGCCGTGGCGCCTGGCCTCGTAGCTGCAGCTGGCAACGACGCCTGTACCGACGGCCACAGGTTTACCACGCAGGCGGGGATCATCCCGCTGCTCGATGGCCGCGAAGAACGCATCGACATCGAGGTGCAGGACCAAGGGGCGATGGTTGGCTGCGGAGTTGGTTGGCGGGGGAGTCTGGCTGTTTTCCGGGAAGCCAAGGGCCGGCTGGCGGTCATTTGGTGGCTGAATGGGCAAGTTAGGTGGAGGCGGGCAGAGTCCATCCATTGTTCTTCCCCCGTTTGGGTGTGGCATCCGTGCCGCGGGCAATCCTTGGATAGTGTACATGTGTATACATCCTGTGGGGCGGTAGTCAAGTCGGGCAGGGGTGTGGCGAAGGTGCCGGGGAAGCCGGGCGGGAATGAAGACTTGATGAGGAGCGGCGGAAAGGAGGCGGTTGCTTGACAGTGGCTGTCGGGCAGCCTTAGCCTAAAGGCTTTATCCATCTGTTTGGATAACTGGTGATACAAGGCGTTATTGTGTACCCGCGCCAGCTTGGCGCATCCATCAACCCGGGGCGCTGATCCGTTTTCTTCACGCTCACCAGCCCCAGAATGTCGGAACCCGTCTGATATGGAACCAACCCCCGAGCAGGCCAACGAGCGTATCCCTGGTGAACCGACCGGGAACGAGAGGCCTGTGGATGCCGACTTTGACGCCTCGCGCATCGCGCAAATGCTGCAGGTGCGGCGGACACAGGTGGAGAAGGTGGCTCGACTGCTGTCTGAGGGGCACGAGCCCCCGTTCATAGCCCGGCACCGCCGGGACATGACGCTGGGGCTGCCCGAGGAGGCGATCTGGCGGATCCACGACCTGACGGCGAAGCAGAAGGCGCAGGCGGGCCGTCGGCGGGAGATCATCGCCACGCTGGCGGGGCAGGGGCGACTGACGCCCGCGCTGGAAGAGGCTGTCAACGAGGCGGACACCCAGCGGCGCCTGGAGGACATCCAGGCGCACCTGCGGCCGAGGCGGCGCAGCATCTCGGCGCCGTTCCGTGAGAAGGGGCTGAACAATCTGGCCGAGGCGATCTGGCTTGGCGACCCGGTGTTGCCGGACGCTAGCGCGCTGGAGGCACTGGTGGGTGATCTGGCCGACCCGGAGAGGGGCATCGGCACGGCGGATGAGATCCGCGAGGGGCTGAAGACGATTTTGGCCGAGGTGGTGGCCGACGCGCCGGACATCCGCAGCGGACTGCGCCATCTCATTTGGGAAACGGCGCGGGTGCGGAGCGCGCGCAATCCGGGCGCCAACGACGCGGTGGCCGCGGAGCACAAGGAATATTGGCAGTTCTCGGACACGCTGAAGCAGATCCCCGCGCACCGCGTGTTGGGATTGGGGCGCGCGGAGCGCGCCGGCGCGGTGACCGTGACGCTGGAATGGGACCGCGAGGGGGCGATGGCGCTCCTGCGCACCCGCATGCCTTTGCCCGGGCCCGAGGAGGCGGTCGCCCCCAGCTACAGCGGGGAGGGCGGCGGATCGTTCATCCCCGAGAAGCCGGTGGCCGTTGCCCTGGCGGTGACGGAGGTGACCCCGGCGGTTGAGGAGCCGGCTGTCGCCGTTGAACCCGCCGCGGTTGTGGAGTCGACGGAAGCGCAGGCGACCCCCGAGGTGACCGAAGGCGTTGAGGCGGTTCCCGCAGCCGAGGCCGCGGCACCTGTTGAAGCCCCACCTGTTGAGGCGGAAGCTCCCGCCGCCGAGGCCCCGAAAGCGGCACCACCCGCCCGCCACGCACCGGCGTTTCCGGTGGCGGCAAGATTCCACCGGCTGGACCGGCCGGAACTGCTGGCCAACCATCCCCACACCGCCTTCCTGAACGAAGTGGCGAAACTGGCGCTGGAGAAGGTGCTTGTCCCGCTGGTGGAGCGGGATGTTCGGCGCGACCTGACCACGCGGGCGGAGGAGCAGGCGGCCCTGGTGCAGGAACGGAACCTGCGCACCCGGCTGATGACGCCGCCCCTTTCCGGGCGGAAGGTGCTGGGCGTGGACCCGACCTTCCGGCACGGATTCCGCGTGGCGGTGATCGACGAGTCGGGCAAGCCGCTGGAATATGCCACGCTGCACCCCCAGGGAGGCGCGGCACACCTGGAGCATGCCAAGCGCAAGCTGGAAGAGCTGCTGCGGCGGTTCGAGGTGGAATTGATCGCGGTGGGAGGCGGGTCTGCCTCGCGCCAAGCGGAGGAGTTGGTAGCGAATGTTCTGAGCGACCTGCGGATCCGCAGGGAAAAAGGGCCCGAGGTCCTGGCAGCCGAGGCGGCAGCGGCTGAAGCCGCCCGCGCCGCGGAGGCAGCGGTTGCGGAGGTGGCTGAAACGCCGGCCGAGCAACCGGCGGTGGAGCAGGTGACCGAGGCGCCCGCGGATGCCGTGGCCGATGCGCCAGCCGCTGAAGCGGTGGCAGAGGGCGTGGCCAACGAGGCCCCCGCCGCGGAGACCGCGACCGTTGAGGTGGCCAGCGCCGAGGCGGCCGCCGCACCGGACAAGAACGCCGGCAAGAAGGGCAAGAACAAACAGCCGAAAAAGGAACCGCCACCGCCGGAACCGGTGAATCTGGACGGGTTGCCCGAGGCTTCGGCAAAGCTGGCCTACGCGGTGATGCCCGATCCGGGCGCGCCGATGCCCGGCATGGAGCCCGAGGAACTGCGGGGCATCGACGGCGGGTTGAAGGCCGCCGTGAGCGTGGCGCGCATGCTGCAGGACCCGCTGCGGGAAATGCTGCGCTTCGACCCGATGAACATCGCCCCGGGCATGCACCAGGTGGAGCTGAACCCGCGTCAATGGCGGGATTCGCTTTACCGGGTGCTGCGATCGAGCGTGTGCGAGGCCGGTCTGGACCTGAACCAGGGCAACGCCGCGGAGTTGACCCATGTCTCTGGTCTGAATCCGCTGGTGGCGCAGGAAATTGTGGCCTGGCGGGCGCGGCTGGAAGGCGGGCGGTTTGACAACCGGTCCCAACTTCTGGAGGTGCCGGGCATCGACCAGCACCGGTGGAATCAGGCGATCGGCTTTTTGCGCATCGTGGGCGGGAGTGAGCCGCTGGATTCGACCTGGGTGCATCCGGAACAGTACGCGCTGGCGCGGAAGATTCTGGAACAGGCGGGCCTGAGCCCGGCCGATCTCGCGGACGCGTCCAAGCGGGACGAGGTGACTGGCAAGTTGAAGGCGCTGGAAATTCCGGCTGTGGCGCAGGCAGCGCGCGCGGCGGTGCAGGCCGGTGAACTGCAAGGCCCGGCCCCCAGCGAGGGGGTGGTTGCCGACACGGTTGCGGCGCTGGCCGAGCCCGGCCGCGACCCGCGGCATCTGGGGCGGCCTTTGATCCTGCGTGGCAGCGGCCTGAGCCTGGAGGACCTGAAGCAGGGGCAGGAGCTGGAAGGCCGCGTGCTGAATGTGGTGGACTTCGGCTGCTTTGTGGATATCGGCCTGCGGGAAGGCGGGTTGGTTCACATCAGCCAAATGGCGACCCGCTATATCCGCAACCCGTACGAGGTGGTCCGCGTGGGCGACCCGGTGCGGGTGTGGGTGCTGAATGTGGACACCGGCAAGGGCCGGGTTTCGCTGAGCATGCTGGAGCCGGGCCAAGAGGCCCAGGGCGGCGGGCGTGGCGAGGGCCGCCGGGGCCGGGAAGGGCAACGCGGGCGTGGCGAAGGCCGGCCGCAGCAGGGAGGCCCCGGGCGTGGCCCCCGTGGACCGAGGCGGCCGGAGGGCGCGGAAGGCGCCGAGGCCGGTGCGCCGCAACAACCGCCTCGCGAAGGCGGACGACGGTTTGACCGACCGGGCGGACCCCGGCCGGAAGGCCGTCCACCCCGTGGTGAGGGCAGGCCGGAAGGTGCTCGCGGGCCGGGACGACCGGGCCAGGGGCGGCCGGGAGGCAGGCCGGGCTTCAGCGGTCCGGGCGGGCCAGGCGGTAAGCCGGGGTCGTCACTGCCGCCGCGCGGGTCTTCGCGCAAGGAGATGGAATCCCGCGGCAACCGGCCACGGCCGGGCCAAGGGGGAGGGGCCCCGGGCGCCCCGAAACCGGATGAAACCGCCGCGCCAGCACCGGAGGCCGCCAAGACGCCGGCGACCAAGCCGGCCGGCAAGCCGCAGCGCCCGGCTCCCAAGCCGGTGAACCTGTCGCAGGATGCTTTGGCGGGGGGCAGCCCGCTGGGCAGCTTCGCTGAACTGGCGGCGTTTTTCGCGGCCACGGGGCCCGAGAAAAAGGCCGGGAGCGAGCCCAAGCCGGAGGGGAACCCGCCGGCCGGGGGTGAGTCGGGCGGGTCTTGAGGTCCGGGGAGGGCTTCCGGTTTGTTGGAGACCGGGACTTTTACCCCTAGAATATGAGCAGAGTGGAATCAGGAACCGCCGGCGGCTAACCGCTGGTGGTTCCGTTCTTTTGCGGGGGGTGGGGTGATGAGCCCCGGTGCCCCCAGCTTGAAAGAGTCAGAATCAGGCCAAACCCCGAGCGCGCATGTCCTCCCAACCCCCCAACGCACCCAAACAAAACGACCGGTCCGGCCGCCGGGGCAGCCCCTGGATGGCAGGCAACTGGGCCTGGCTGGTGGTGATCGCCCTGGCCATTCTGGCGGTGGTGATGACGCGGGCGGGGACGCGTTCGGTGGAATACGGGGTGTTCTGGAACCTGCTGAACGACGCGCAGGAAGCGAAGAAGGTGAAGCGGGTGGTGTTCCGCGACCCGGACCGCATGGAGGTGACGCTGGCCGAGGACGCGCTGCAGCCGAGCGGCTCGGGCGGGCTGTCGGAAAAGTATCGCGAAAAGATCAAGAACATCCGCTTCGAGGTGAAGGTTCCGGGTGAGGACAAGGATCTGCTGCCGAAGCTGAGGGACCTGTCGAGCCAGGACAAGCTGCAACTGCTGCGAGAGGAGGAACCGTTCGCGGGGCTGGGCACGCTTATCTTCTTCATGCTGCCGTTGATCGTGTTCATGGCGTTCTTCTTCTTCGTGCTGCCCCGGATGCGGGACCCGATGGGCGGCGGTTTCTTGAACAACTACATCCGCAGCCCGGCGAAGAAGTACGACAAGGGGAAGACCCGAGTCACCTTTGAAGATGTGGCAGGGATGGAGAACGCGAAGGGCGAGTTGCGGGAGATCGTGGAATTCTTGAAGTCACCCGAGAAGTTCTCGCGCTTGGGGGCGACCGTGCCCAAGGGTGTGCTGTTGGTTGGATCGCCGGGCACTGGAAAGACGCTGCTGGCCAAGGCTGTGGCGGGCGAGGCGGGCGTGCCGTTTTACTCGATCAACGGCTCGGAATTCATCCAGATGTTCGTGGGCGTGGGCGCCAGCCGGGTGCGCGACATGTTCAAAACGGCGAAAGAGAACTCGCCGTGCATTTTGTTCATCGACGAGATCGACGCGGTGGGGCGCATGCGCGGCGCGGGCGTGGGCGGCGGCTCGGATGAGCGCGAGCAGACGCTGAACCAGATCCTGTCGGAGATGGACGGTTTCCAGCCGAGCCAGACGGTGATCGTGATGGCGGCGACCAACCGACCGGATGTGCTGGACAGCGCGCTGCTGCGGCCCGGGCGGTTTGACCGGCACATCACGGTGGACCGGCCGACCTGGCAGGGGCGCATGGGCATCTTGAAGGTGCACACGCGCAACAAGCCGCTTGCGGATGATGTGAACCTGGAAGACATCGCGCGGCACACGGTGGGGATGACGGGCGCGGACCTGCGCAACCTGTGCAACGAGGCGGCGCTTCTGGCCACGCGCGAGGGGAAGGACCGGATCGACCGGTCGGACTTCCACCGGGCGGCGGACCGGGTGCTGATGGGAGCCAAGCGCGAGGAAGTGCTGACGGCGGACGACAAGGTGCGCATCGCGTACCACGAGGTGGGGCACGCGCTGGTGGCCTGGCTGATGCCCGGGTGCGACAAACCGCAGAAGGTGACCGTGATCCCGCGCGGGCAGGCCCTGGGCGTGACGCTGACCATTCCCGACGAGGACCGGGTGCACTACGGACGGGACTACTTCGAGCGGCGGCTGGTGACCCTGCTGGCGGGCCGGGCGGCGGACCGGTTGGTATACGGGCAGGTGTACTCGGGCGCGGAGAGCGACCTGAAGCAGGCCACACGGCTGGCCCGCATGATGGTGACCCACTGGGGCATGTCGGAAAAGGTGGGGCCGATGGCCTTCCGCGTGGGTGAGGAACACACCTTCCTGGGGAAGGAGATCCAGGAGTCGCGCGACTTCAGCGAGGGGACCGCGCAGGTCATCGACGAGGAAGTGAGCCGCATCCTGCGCGAGGCGGACCAGAAGGCCACCGAACTGCTGACCACCAACCGGAACTATCTGGACGCGGTGACCAAGGAGCTGGCCCACCGCGAGGAACTGCTGCGAACCGAAATCGAGGAAGTGCTGCGGGCCCACGGGATGGAAATTCCCGAGGAGAAACCCAAGCAGGACGCCGCCTCGGAAATCGCGGCGAGCCCGCCCCCATCCGGCGAGACCGCTTCGCCTGGCTCCAACGGGGAGGGGGCGAAACCTGCCGAAGGTTCCAAGCCCCAGGGTGGGGACCAGCCCGCCGGTTGACGGCTTGAGGAATAAACGGAATTTTCACCGGGTCAATCCGCAGCGAGGCGGATTGACCCGCATCGTTTGACAGTCTTCTTTACTCCATTCCCGCCGGCTAAAGGACGGGATGGCAACGCCCGATTCCACCCATGAGCCCGGGGGGATACCCCCTTTCCGGGGCATCCGGTGGAATCTTCCATGCCTCCCCCCGTTTCGGGTGACCGCCCCCGCGGAAGCCGTTTGGCTTACCGGCCCGACCTGGACGGGTTGCGGGCGCTGGCGGTGATGCTGGTGGTGTTGAACCACGCCGGGCTGGGGTTTGCCGGCGGGTTTGTGGGCGTGGATCTGTTTTTTGTGCTGTCCGGTTTCCTGATCACGGGGATTGTGTGGCGGGAACTGGCGGAGGGGACCTTCTCGCTGGGCGGGTTTTACGAGCGCCGGGCCCGGCGGATCGCGCCGGCCTTCTGTGTGGTGGCTCTGGCGACGCTGGGCGCAGGGTGGGCGGTGCTGTTGCCCGTGGACTTCATGGGCCTGGGGCGATCGGCCTTTGCCAGCGCGCTTGGGTTATCCAATCTGTTGTTCTGGTCGGAATCGGGCTATTTCGATGTGGCGGCCAGCGAGAAGCCGTTGCTGCACACCTGGTCTTTGGGGGTGGAGGAACAGTTTTACCTGGTGTTGCCGGTGCTTTTGATGGTGCTGGCGCGGCCAGGGCTGAGACGGTGGTTGGTGCCGGTGCTGTGCGGCCTGTTTGCCCTGAGCCTGGGAGCGAGTGTGTGGCTAATAGAGAGGCACGCGAGTTTCAGCTTTTTTTGGCTGCCCACCCGGGCGTGGGAGTTGCTGGCGGGGTCCCTTTTGGCGGTTTGGCCGGTTTGGAACATTCGTGGCCGGTTGGCGCGGGAGTTGGTTGGCCTGCTCGGGCTTGGGCTGATTGTGGTGCCGGCCCTGCTGTATGGCAAGGATACGGCGTTTCCCGGGATGGCCGCGGTGCCGCCGGTTCTGGGTGCGGTGCTGTTGATTGGCGCGGGCGGGGCCGGGCCATCGATGGTGAGGAGGCTGCTGGAATGGCGGCCGGTGGTGTTTGTGGGCACCATTTCCTACTCGCTGTATCTGGTGCACTGGCCGCCGATGGCGTTTGCCAACTATTTGGCGATCGCGCCATTGGGCAGCGGCACCCGGGTGGCGCTGGTGGTCGCGTCGTTCGCGCTGGCGGTGGCGTGCTGGTGGCTGGTGGAGACGCCGTTCCGGCATGGGCGGTGGATTCGAGGGCGGGGGGCGGTGTTCGGATTGGCCGTGTCGGCCTTGGCGGTGGTGCTGGTGGCCGGGCACCTGGTGCAGAAGAAGGCAGGGTATCCGAGACGGTTGGATGCCACCGCGCGCCAAATGTTAGCCAGTCAGACGATGGATGCCCGGTGGTGGAAAGTGGACCTGGGTTTGGAGGACCTGCCGGGTGGATTGTTGCCTGTGGTGGATGGGCCGGTTAGCAACCGGGTGATGGTTTGGGGGGACAGCCATGCCAAGGCGGTGCTGCCAGCGATTGAGGCAGTTTGCCGGCAACGGGGTGTTGGATGTGTGGCGGCGCTGCACAGCGGCGTGCCACCTTTGGCGGGTTACGCGCGGCCTATTGGGGACATGCGCGGGGATGAATTGGCGGAATTTGGTGAGCGGGTGTTACGCGCGGCGGTGGACCAGGGGATAGGGTGTGTGGTCCTGGCGGGATTTTGGGAGGCTTATGGCGGGCAGGATCTGGAGGGCTTTTCCGGGGCGCTGGCGGGGACGGTCAGGCGATTGCGCGAGGCTGGCATGCGGGTTTGCCTGGTGAAGGATGTGCCGCGGTTTTACCGGAATCCGGGGCGGGCGGTGCTGTGGGTGCAAAACGGGCTAGGCGGGTTGGGGAGTGAGGTGACGGAAACGGAGTATGCCTCGCAGAATCTGGTGCAGGCCCGGATCTTTCCGGAGCTGGAGGCTTTGGGGGCGGAGGTGATCGACCCACTGCCGTGGTTGAAACAAGCGGGTGGCGAGTCGGGGTATGTGGCCGCGGATGGGCGTGGATTTTTCTACTTCGACCGGGACCATTTGTCGGTGCATGGGGCGCGGGCGGTGGAAGGGGCGTTTGCTGTGGTGGGTGAGAGGCGGGTGGCGGGGAGGTGATATTTCAACGCGAAGGCGCGAAGGGCGCCAAGGAAAAAATATTAAAATAGTTGTTTTTGTTATTTTCAGGAGAATTGCAGTCAGGGATTTTATCCCCGGTTGCGGTACAGGTCGGGGCGGATGGATTGGAGGACGGCGGCGTTGGGGGTAAAGCGGGGGCCAAATAGATTTTGAAGTTGTGTGAGGATGGGTTGGGGGTTGGCGACCAAGTCAGGGTAGGAGACCTCGAGGTATTGCACCCGGTCGCTGGCCTTCAGCACCTCGCGGATTTGGCGGCTGTGTTCCTCCTGCACGCGGATCAGGTGGTCGCGCTCGGATCGGGGTAGGCGGTTGTGGCGGGCTAGCATGGCCCATTGGGAATCGACCACTTGGGTGACTGGGCGGGTCATGTAGAGGATGGTGTAGCGGTGGGGGCCTGGCAGGCTGCCTAGTAGCGCCGAGATCACTTTCACCACCTTGCCGGCGGCCTGGCGGATCAGTTGCGGGTTTTTGGGGAGTTTCTTGATTTCTTCCCATTCCCAGTAGCCTTGGGGATTGTCCTCATCGGCCGCACGCTGGCCATCGGTGAGGATGTCCATGCCACCGGCTTTGAGAATCTGCATCATTAGCGAGGTGCCGGAGCGGGGCAGGCCGGAGACCACCACCACCTCGACCGGTTCGATGGATTCGGCCTCACGCTTGGCCTGGTCGGCTTTTTCCTGCCGCACGGCATCGGCCTGATGGCGGATGCTGGCGCGGGTGGCCGACGCTTCGCGGAGCGTGGTGACTTTGCGGGTTTCCTCATCGCGTGTGGTTTGGCGGTAGCGGAGTGATTGGTCGAGGTGGTGGCGGGCTCGCTGGTGGTCGCCGGACTGGCGGCAGACCCGAGCCAGCAGGCGGTGGGCGCGCAGGAAGCCGGGGGCGAGCTTGAGGCTGTTGGCCAGCGCGGTTTCTGCCCGGGGCCAGTCTTGCACGGCCACTAGGGCGGCGCCCAGCAGGAAGTGGCCCATGGGGTTGCCATATTGCAGGCCGATGGCTTCCAGCGCGCTTTCGGCGGCCTGGTCGGCGCGGCCAGCGTGCAGGTGGATGCGGGCAAGCTCGAGGTGGGCCTGGGGGTTGTGGGGATCGGCCTTGAGCACCCGGTTGCCCGACTGTTCGGCCTTGGGCCATTGCCTGAGGGCGGCGTAGCTGCGGGCGAGCATCAGTTGGGTTTGCACTTCGCCGGCGGTCTTTTCTTCGACTTGTTGGAGCAGGGACAGGGCGTTGGCGAAATCTTCCCGCTGGATGGCGATGGAGGCCTTGACCAGTTTCGATTCCTCGGCGCGGCCGAAGGTTTCCAGGGCCTTGTCGATGGTTGCCTCGGCCTCCTCGAGCAGGCCGAGGCGGATCTGGCACTGGGCCAGCACCTGGGCAAAGTCGGGGCGGGCGGGCTGGGCGTGGTGGCAGCCTTCCAGAAGAGGGAGGGCCTGCTCGAACCGCTGGGCGTACATTAGCGCGCGGGCCATGTTCCAATCGTTTTCGCGGCTGGTTTCTACGCGGGCTTGTTCCGGATCCTCGGGGACCTCGTCGATGTAGCCGAGGGCGACGAAC
>Ga0315905_10004244_pt1 | contig 14625 bp, 10 predicted proteins | sample LakEriMetagenome_5_FD_203522 | JGI IMG/M metagenome (GOLD analysis project Ga0315905, IMG submission 203522) | Freshwater fungal communities from buoy surface, Lake Erie, Ohio, United States - Buoy 4 MA121 | ecosystem: Environmental > Aquatic > Freshwater > Lake | place: USA: Lake Erie, Ohio... | reverse complement strand
AGCCACGGCCGATGACTCCCCGGAATACCAATTCCTCGCCAACCGCCGGCGCGACGGCCAGGACCAGCATCAGCACAGGCAGCGGCAGATGACGGATGCTGCCGAACATTTCAGCGAGATCGCGCCCCGATTCCGGAAAGAACTCGATGGCCCACCCTTGCAACGACGAGCAGACGATCGAGAGGGGAATAAACATCAGCAGCAACAGGAGCAAATGCTGTAGGGTGGGGCACTGCCAGCCCAGTTGGTGGAATTCCTGGGATCCGAGTCGCAACCGGCCCAGCGCGAGGGCGTAGATGCAGTTCATCAATCCCACCGCGGCGAACATCCAGGGCATGAGTCGTGTCATGTAAGGCTTGATGCGCTGCAGCATTTGCTCGGCTGGGGCCGGCGAAGCGGCCGGAGCGGCCGGAGCGACTTCGGCCGGAGCGGCCGGGGCGACTTCGGCCGGAGCGGCTTCGGCCTCGACGGCGGGTGGGGGGGCCACCGGGGGGCTGGCTCCGGCGGAGAGGGACATCAGCATGGCCACCGCTGTGAATCCAACCGACACGAACAACTGCAGCAGCAACATCAGAGCGGCCCAGCCGATCGCTTCGAGCCAACCGGGGCCGGCGAATCGACGTCGGGGGAGTTCCCTTTCCGCCTCGGGGGACGGGACGGGCACAGGCGTGGGCTGGCCGAATTGAGCCGCCGGATCCGAACTGTTCACAGTGGGGGACGGTTCGTTCTCAAACAGAGGTTCCGCGCGTTCAATGTCTGGATCGTAAGGCATGAGGCGGTGCTTCCCGGAGAATGGTCATTCCATGGCAGACAGATCGTGAACCCCGCGCCTCTGGGGATCGGGCACAATGTCAGGGACTAGGAACTTCCACGAAACAAGTTAAACTGAACTCTAGTTCCGACAGAACCCGCGGTCAAAGTCTGATGTCGCACGATCCTGCTTCCAATCCGCTGCCCGATGCCCAGAAAGACTGCCCGCGCTGTGGCAAGCCGGTGTTGGCCGTTGATTTGGTGATCGAGTGTCCCCATTGCGGGTACGAAATCCGCAATCCCCGTCCGGTCTCCGTGGGTGAGACCTCGGTGTTTGAACTCGTGCCGGGGATGCCCGTCGCCCACTCCCAAGCGGCTGCGCTCTCACCAGCCGAGCCGGTCCCGCCAGACCCCCTGGTGGGGGCCGATCTGGGAGTCTACCACCTCGATTCGCTGCTGGGTCGCGGGGGGATGGGGAAGGTGTATCTGGCCCGGCATCGCGATCTGCACCGCCTGTGCGCCTTGAAGGTCCTGATGCCCGAACTGGTGCGGGATGACCGCCAGTACGTGGACCGCTTCCTCAATGAGGGGCGGGCGGCGGCGGCGATGATTCACCCGAATGTCATCACGGTGCATGCCGTCGGGCAGCTCGACGACCTGTACTTTCTCGAAATGGAATTCGTCGCGGGGCGGTCGCTGCGGCAGATCATCCGGGATGAGCACGTCCTGTCTCCCGTGAAGGCGACGGCGGTGGCGGCCCGCATTGCGGATGGGCTGGCCGAAGCCCACCGGCTCGGGATCGTGCATCGCGATCTGAAGCCCGACAATGTGCTGCTGACGCTGCAGGGCATTCCCAAGATCGCCGATTTCGGGTTGGCCCGCAGTGTCCGTTCGAATGGCGAGGGACGTACCGGGGAACCACTGTGTGGCACCCCGCAGTTCATGGCTCCGGAATTGTTCGACGGAGCGGTGGCCAGTCCCACCACCGATGTCTATTCGCTGGGGGTGACCTATTTTCTGATGCTCTCGGGACGGCTGCCGTTTCATGGGGAGACCCTGGCGGTGCTGGTTGGTGAGGTGCTGCGCGAACCGCTCCCCAACATCCGCAAGATCATTCCCGAGGTCTCACTCGAGATGGCCGAGTGCCTGTCGCTGCTGCTGGACCGGAATCCGGCGAATCGTCCCCAGGATGGCATCAAGGCAGCCCAGTTGCTGCAGGCGATTCTGGGGCAGACCCGCGATCTCGAAAGCCTGTTGGACGAAGCCTTTCGGGATGATCCCGCGGTGGAGTCGACCAATGAGGGGCGCCGTCACCTGGTGCGGGTGAAATTCGCCTCGGGGAGGCGACAGACGGTGATTGTTGAGGCGAGCAGCCATGCGGCGGCCGAGAGATTGCTGGTTATCTCCAGCATGTGCTGCGATGCCGAACCAGCGTTCTTCGAACAGGCCCTGCGGCTCAATTTTGAAATTCCCCACGGCAGCATCGCCATCCACGACGAGGGAGGGCGGCCCCGCTTCATGGTGCACGACACCTATCCCCGAGCCACGGTCGACGCGGAAGAGATCCGCCGCAGTGTGCTGGAAGTGGCCGCCCGGGCCGATGCGATCGAGCATCTGCTGACAGGATTTGATCTGAATTGATGGTGGCGGATCACTCTCCGCAATCGGTGCCAGCGGCCCAGTGATTTGAATGCCCACGGCGAACAACGAAGTGAGGGCATCCTCACGGAAGGTGCCACGGCGGTTTTCCTTCGCGTGACCGGGGCTGGCAGTCCCCGGCCGACCCTGCGGCCATCGGCTTTTGGCGGCTGTTGTTGATGTGTTCGGGGGCGCGCGGGTACAATAGACAAATGCTCCCCTGTGTCGTCCCGAGTGGAGTTGTTTCCGCTCTGCGTGGCTGGAATGCCAGTGGAACTCTGTGTGCAGACCCCCTGTTCCCACGTGTGACCATGAACCTCCGGAATTTGTCCCGACGCGATTTCCTGAGTGTTTCCGCCGGTGGCGTGGTGGCGGGATCGCTGCCGTTGACCGCCCGGAAACTCGCCGCCCGCGAAGGTGTGGTGGGGCGGGCGAAGTCGGTCGTGATCGTGCTGCTCTCGGGGGGGCCCAGCCAGTTGGATACCTGGGACCCGAAGCCCGCGGCGCCAGACGCCATCCGCGGTGAGTTTGCTTCGATCGACACCGCCACCGCCGGATTGCGGATCTGCGAACACCTTCCCCGCCTGGCCCGTCGGACCGACCGGGTGGCGGTGGTGCGCTCGCTGTCGCACACCGAGCACAATCACCTGTTGGCGACCCACGTCGCCCTCACGGGGCGACCCACCCCTGTGCCCCGCGGGGGAAGTGATCTCGACCGGGTCCAGTCCCGCACCGATTTTCCGAATTTCGCCGCCGCACTCGACTACGTTCAGCCGCGACATGATGGAATTCCAACTGGTGTCTCCCTGCCCAATTATCTGATTGAAGGTCCCCTGACCTGGCCCGGGCAGCATGCCGGATTCCTGGGGGTGCGGCACGATCCGTGGTCGATCAACCAGGATCCCAACGAAGCCGGTTTCCGGGTCGACAGCCTGTCCCTGCGGGAAGGAGTCCCTCCCGGCCGATTGGAAAACCGTCGCGCACTGCTGTCTGGTCTGCAGGAGGTGGTGGCGAATCGTGGTGGCCGGGCTCTGGGCTTCCAGTCGCAGCAGGAGGCGGCGTTCTCGTTGCTGACCTCCGCCCGGGTGACCCAGGCGTTCGACATCCATCGGGAGGAAGCCGAGACCCGCGAACGTTACGGGCGCAACAAGTTGGGACAGAGTCTGTTGCTGTCCCGCCGGCTGGTTGAGGCGGGAGTGCCGATGATTCAGGCCGCCATGGGCATCGTGCAGACCTGGGATACTCATGTCGACAACTGGGGGCGGTTGAAGACCGTGCTGTTGCCCCAACTCGATCAGGGACTGGAGGCGCTGCTGGACGATCTCGAAACCAGTGGCCGACTGTCGGAGACCCTGGTGGTGGTAATGGGGGAGTTTGGCCGGACCCCTCGGATTTCCACTCTCCCGGGCTCGACGGAACCGGGCCGCGATCACTGGGCACACGTCTATTCAGGACTGTTCTCGGGAGCGGGAGTGAATGGTGGTCAGGTGATCGGTCAGTCTGACGAAATCGCCGCGTATCCCGTCTCCCGTTCCTGGTCGCCGGCCGATGTGGGAACCACGGTTTTCAGCGCTCTCGGCGTCGATCCTGAGGTGGAAATCCTCGATCCGCTGGGGCGTCCAAATAAACTGCTCAACGGCAGTGTGATCACTCCGTTGTACGGCTAGGTCGGACGTCTCCCGTCGCTGCCCGATGCATCGACCAGCCGCCGGGGCCTCACTTTGAGCAATTGGCTTGAGGCACCGATGTCGCTAATTTCAGACTAGGGTGGGCGTGTTGCGCCGGGGCGAATCGTCCACCGGGTTTTGACCACTCGGTTTTGACCACTCGGATTCTGATTCGTCTGCTGCTGTTCTCTGGAAGATTGGGAATGCCGATGCTTCGCTTGTGCGGAATAGGGTTGGGAGTGTTTGTGGGCCTGGTGGGGTTGATGGGAGGAACGGTGATGTCGGCGGAGCCACTCCTGAAGTCGGGAGAACGGGTGATCTTCCTGGGGGATTCAATCACTGAAGCGGGGGCTCAACCGGGGGGGTATGTGGCCCTCGTCCGCGAGAAACTGGCGCAGGCCCATCCCGACGTCAAAGTGGAGATTGTGGGGGCGGGAATCAGCGGTAACCGTGTGCCCGACCTCGAACAAAGACTCGAGCGCGATGTGCTGTCTCGCCAGCCCAATCTCGTGGTGATCTACATCGGGATCAACGATGTCTGGCACTCGCAGAACGGTCGGGGAACCTCCCGCGAAGATTACGAACAGGGGCTGCAGCGCCTCATCAAGAAGATCCAGGGGGCAGGAGCGCGGGTCGTGCTGTGCACTCCCAGTGTGATTGGTGAGAAGACAGACGGCTCGAATCCGCTCGACAAAATGCTGGAGGAGTATTCCGCCCTCAGCCGCAAGGTCGCCCGACAGACCAAGTCTCCGCTGCTCGATTTGCGGAAACGGTTTGTCTCCCGGCTGCGGCAGGCGAACTCCAAGAATGCCGAGCAGGGAGTGTTGACCTCGGATGGCGTCCACCTGAATGCCTCGGGCAACCGGTTTGTGGCCGAGCAGGTGGGGGAGGCGCTGCACGGTGTGGATGACGGGGAGCGGCGGCTGCGGCACGTGGTGTTGTTCCAGTTCAAGTCCGACACCACGCCCGCCCAGGTGGCCGAAGTCGAGGCGGCCTTCGAGGCGTTGCCCACACGCATCCGCGAGATCCAGGGATTTGAACGGGGCACGAACGTCAGTCCCGAAAATCTGGCCCAGGGCTTCACGCATTGTTTCTTCGTCACGTTCGCCAGCAATGAGGACCGCGACACCTATCTCAAGCATCCTGTGCATGAGGAGTTCGTGAAACTGGCGGTCCCCCGGATCGAGAAAGCGCTGGTCGTTGATTATTGGACCGAGTGAGTCTTGGACCGAGTGAGTCTTGGACCGAGTGAGTCTTGGACCGAGTGAGTCTTGGACCGAGTACGGCGGACCGTCGTGGGTGGGCGGATGCCTGCGTTCGCTACCACGCCGCCGCAGTGCCGTTAGAATGCCGCTGAGTGGAATTTGAGTTCCCGCAACTTCAGAGGAGACAGACTGTGCGTTCATTGTCGATTGGCTGCCTGGCGCTGGGGCTGTTGACCCTGGCTTGGGCCGGGCATTTGCCCGCCCAGGAGAATAACACCGCACCCAAGGGGTTCATGGCCCTGTTCAACGGGAAGGACCTGTCGAATTGGCACGGGGAAGAGACGATGGATCCCCGCAAGTTCAAGCAGATGTCCGAAGCCGACCTGCAGGCCAAGCGGAAAGCCGACCAGGACAACGCCCTCAAGCACTGGCGGGTGGATGCCAATGGCGACCTGGTGAATGACGGCGAAGGGGCCTACCTGACGACCGACAAGGAATTCGGCGACATCGAGTTTTACATCGACTGGAAGATGGTGCCCAAGGGAGACAGCGGCATCTACCTGCGGGCCACTCCGCAGATCCAGATTTGGGATTTCACCGATCCCCAGAAGTTCAGTCTCGGGGCCAACAAGGGGTCGGGAGGCCTGTGGAACAACACCGCTGGCAACCCCGGCAAGGACCCGTTGGTTCTGGCCGACAAGAAGCTGGGGGAGTGGAACCGCTTCCACATCATTCAGGTGGGTGACAAGACCACCATCCGCCTGAACGACAAACTGATTGTCGACAAGGCCCCCCTCGAGAATTACTGGGATCGCAAGCTCCCGCTGTTCCCCCGCGGTTCGATCCAGCTGCAGACGCACGGTGGTGAGATGCGGTGGAAGAACATCTTCCTCCGCGAAATCCCGGCCGAAGAAGCGAACCAGTTGCTGCGTGGCAAGGATCCCGAAGGATTTGTCTCGCTGTTCAATGGCAAAGACCTCACTGGCTGGGCCGGGGCCGTCGACAACTATCAGGTTGAAGAGGCCGCCATCATGTGCAAGCCCGGGAAGGGGGGGGCATTGCACACCAAGGACGAATACCAGGATTTCATCGTGCGGGTCGAATTCCAACTCCCCGCCGCGGGGAACAACGGGCTGGCCATTCGCTATCCCGGCCAGGGAGATCCCGCTTACGCCGGCATGTGTGAGCTGCAGGTCCTCGACACCGAGCACCCGAACTACAAGAGTCTCGATCCGCGTCAGGCCCATGGCTCGGCCTATGGCATGGCGGCCGCCCACCGGGGTTATCTGCGTCCTGTCGGTGAATGGAACTACGAGCAGGTCACCGTGAAGGGATCGTCGATCAAGGTCGAACTCAACGGCGTGACCATTCTCGACACCGATCTGTCGAAGATCACCGAGTACATGGCGAACACTCCCCATCCCGGGAAGGATCGCAAGTCGGGCTTCTTCGGTTTCGCCGGTCACGGTGATCCGGTCAAGTTCCGCAACATCAGCCTGAAGAAGCTCTAATCCTGCCCGACTGCGGTCAGGCCAAAAACCCGCAGCCGGCCGGATTCTCCCCAGGGGAGTTCGGCCGGCTGTTTTTATGCACCCCACGGCTCGGGGGAATGGCTGACTGGAATGGAAGAGACAGTCGCAACTGGCAGCCACGGAGCTGAGGGCACGGCCCGTTCAGAGGCCACTTTGGCGCGGGCGACGTGAACCCGCCCCCTCCGCACGCCATCAATAGGGCGTGTGGGTCGACCAGCAGAGCAAATCGCCCGACAACTCACCGAGGAAGGTGAGAATCACCCCCACGAACAGCACCCCAGTGGCCGATTGGGTGTTGCGATACACGAGAATGCGGCGGACCAGCCACCACACGGCCAACGGCCCCACGATTCCTCCCACCCAGCGCAGCAGCCACCACGCGAGGGCCACGCTCGACAGGCTGGGAAATCCATGCAGCAGCAGCATGCCGGCCGAGACTCCCAGGCGCAGCAGGCCCGCCAGCCCCACGGCGTTGTTGAGGCGTTCGAGCGGGGCCAGCGGCATGCCCGGCGCGGTCAGGTAGCGGTGTCCCAGCAACATCCCGGCCAAAGTGGAACCCAGAGTTCCCAGCGAGGCGGCGGTCGACAAGGCCAGTTCCCCGGTGGGAATGTCTCCTTGAGCCGCCAGTCGCAGGACTGTCCGGAATGTCTCAAACAAGCCGACTGCCGTAATGAGGATCAGGCAGACCTCACCTCCGGTCCGGCGTTCGAGCAGCCACAGGACTGAACCCACAAACGCGACCGCCCCGATGAGGATGGAACCCCACGGGCCACCGGCGGAGGTCAGGGCCGCCACGACCCCCAGCCCCAGGCAGACCAGCAGCAGGATCCGGAAGAACTCGCTGGTGACCCGCTGCCGGGGCATCACCAGCAGCATGAATCCAATCCCGGCGATGAGCCGCAGGGCGAAGAAAGGAATGGCTTCGGGCATGGGAAGGTCGGCCCGGTTACTTGCGGCTCATGATCAGCGACATGGCTTCCGCGCGGGTCGATTCGTTCCGCTTGAACAGGCCACGCACGGCACTGGTGATGGTCAGGCTGCCCGGTTTGCGGACGCCGCGGATCGTCATGCAGGTGTGGGTGGCCTCCAGCACCACCACCACTCCTTTGGCATCGAGCTCGCGCTCCATCAGGTCGGCAATCTGGTGTGTCATCCGTTCCTGCAGCTGGGGGCGGTGCGAGATGTCTTCCACGATGCGGGCCAGCTTGCTCAGGCCGGCGACCCGTCCATTCGGCAGGTAGCCAATGTGGGCCACGCCGTGGAAGGGGAGCAGGTGGTGTTCGCACATGCTGTTGAAGGTGATGTCCCTCACGAGGACCATTTCGTCGTAGGTCTCGTGGAAAACCCGCTTGAGATGTCTCTCGGGATGCGAGTGCAGGCCCGAGAAAATCTCGGCATACATGCGGGCCACGCGGGCGGGTGTTTCGAGAAGTCCTTCACGGTTGGGATCTTCACCGACCGCCGCCAGGATCTCGCGGACCGCCCGTTCAATGCGTGCCAGGTCAACGGGTGACTTGTCTTGGGACATGAAATCAGTTGAGGCTGAATCGTGGTGGAAACCGCAGGCGCTGAGGTGCCGGATCGGCGGGAGTCGTCAACGCCGAGATCGTTTCGAGCAGGTATCTGCTGCGGATATCGACATCGACTTCCGACAGGGCCCGATACTTCGAGGCGGCGGGCATCTTGATGGCGGCGGCCAGCAGGTCACAGAGCACTCCCAGGGGAAGTTGGGCGTCGAGCAATTGCTGGAACAACGTGTCGGTGGCAGCCGCTCCCGAGAGCCCCTTGAACGCCGTCAGCAACTCGCGCTGCCTCTCGGACCGATCCCGGGAATTGGCGGGGTCGTAGCTGTCGGGCAGCAGCGACAGTTCTCCAATGCGGTAGGGGAGATCGTTCACCAGTTCGCGCTCGATGCGGGCCCGCTGCAGTCCGGTGAGGATCAGGTTGTAACGCCCCCCGGAAAGCCGTTCCTCGGCGGTGATCCGCCCGACGCAGACCACGTCGTGCAGCGGTGTCAGGCCCGAATCCCTCCGGTCCTGCCGGGGGACAGCCAGGGCGATCAACCGGTGGGTTTCCAAAGCGTCGGCAGTCATCCGCCGGTAGCGCGGTTCAAAGATGTGCAGGGGGATCGCCACATGCGGAAACAACACCACCCCTTCGAGAGGAAACAGAGGAACCTGCCCTTCGAAGCCGGTCAGGTCGGCACTGAACTCTGGTTCGTATTGCATGAACGACAATCACTCTCCGGGAATCTTCACCTTGGGAATCCGGTCGTCCTGCAGGACGACACCCGACGGATACAGGTCTTGATTCTCCAACAGTTCCGCAAAGCAATGGTGCATCGCCTGAAGGAACCCGGAAACATCAAGCCCCTCGTACTCGGGCTGGTACGGTTCAAGGTACTTGCGGGACGACAGGTAAACTTTCTTCGCCCCGCCCAGGTTCTCATTCCCGAAGTGCAGGAGTGCCACCGCGGCCTGGATCAGTCCCTGATAGAACTTACGCCGTTCGTCCTGCGTCTCGGTCCACAGTTCTTCCAGAACCTCATGGCTTTCGAAGAACTCTTCGTCGTTGAAGAGTCGCAAGCCCTGCCGATAGAGTTCCGGGTAGTCAGCCGCCATCTGGTTGCACTTTCGGGTGTGAACACGGCCCTGCAATGTACTGGTCTACGGCGCCGTCTGTCCACAAGTGGGCGCCGCATTTCGCAACTGCCCGCCAACTTCCGTGCGGTCTTAACGGTCTGGAGAGTCGCATGGTTCGAACCCGTGCCCCGCGTCGCCAAGAGGCCCGCCGTCAGCAGGCACAGGCTGTCGCCCAAGCTCTGGCGCAGCACTATCCCGTCGCCGAATGCGCCCTGCGCCACGAGAATCCATTCCAGCTCCTGGCGGCGACGATTCTGTCTGCACAGTGTACGGACGAGAGGGTCAATCTGGTGACCCCCGAACTGTTCCGCCAGTTTCCGACTCCCCAGGCCCTGGCCGCCGCTTCCCAGGAAGAGGTCGAACGATTGGTCCAATCGACAGGGTTCTTCCGCGCCAAAGCGAAGAACCTGCGCGGCATGGCTCAGGCTCTGGTCGATCACCATCAGGGAGAACTTCCCCGCACCGTCGACGAGTTGACGAAGCTGCCGGGGGTCGGCCGCAAGACCGCCAATGTCCTGTTGGGGACCGCCTTCGGCATGGCGACCGGTGTGGTGGTCGACACGCACGTCCGCCGGATCACCCGACTCTTGGGGCTGACCCGCAACACTGACCCCGTGAAGATCGAACGCGATCTGGTCGCCCTGCTGCCCCCCGAGGAATGGATCAACTTCTCCCACCGGCTGATTCATCACGGTCGGCGGGTCTGCATCGCCCGCCGCCCCCGCTGTGCTGACTGCCCACTTCTGACTTTGTGTGACCGGTTCGGCTTGAAGCCCCTGCCAGGACCCCTGCCGTCTTCCGACCGGGCGCCTACGGACCAGCCGTCTTCAGACCACGCCGGGGCGAAATCCCCGCGCAAACCCATAGTGCGCCGCTCTGCCGTTGCGCCCAAACGCCCGAAACCGAAGCGACAAACTCCAAAGCGGTCCGGGGAGTGACTGCGGTCCGATTGTCACAGAAGTTGGCGTGTATCCGCCAGGTGCCGGGAACCCCCCAGCACCGGCGATGGGTCAATCACCCGTGTCCCTCGCGGCGGTTCGGTTCGACTGCGACTTGAGATAGAGATACAGATCGGCCAATTGCCGATCGTCGAGATCCTTCAACAGACCTTCGGGCATCAGAGAGTTCGGCAGGGTCCGCTGGTTGACAATGTCGCGGGCATCGACCCGATAGGTCTGGGCGACCCCATTTCTCAAGAGGATCCCGTCGGCCGAGTCGTAGACCACGAGGCCCGAGTAGGTTTTGCCCGACTTGGCCTCCACCAGCACGGTCTGATAACGCGGCGAGACATCCCGGTTGGGGAGGGCGATGGCGATGAACAGATCGTCCCGCGAGAATCTCGAGGTCACCCCCAACAGATCGGGACCGAGGCTTTGCCCGTTCCCATGGCACTGGCCGCAGCCGCGGTTGCGAAACAGCGCTTCGCCCCGCTCGACGTCCCCTGCGCTCCAGTCGACGGCGGCCAGTCGCTCGCGCAGTGAAGGTTCATCGATGTCTCCCGTCCCCAGCAGTTCCCGCGATTCCTCGGGGTAGGTGGCGGTGGCCCATTCGGTCCATCTCTGGATGACTTCAGCCTGGGGGACGTAACCCGCCGAACCGAAGACAAATTCATGATCGGTCTTGGCCTGCCGAGCCAGCAGCCGGGCGACCTTTTCCCGCAAGGGGAACTCCGAGCGATCGGACCCCAGTCGTCGCAGCAGTTTGACCAGCGCCACGCACTCGCGCGGCGTCGCTTCGGTCTCGAGCAGCCGTTCGAGGGCCCCGACGCACGCGGCCAACGTTTCGGGGGGAGCCGATTCGAGTCCCTCCACAAACAGCGGCCGGTCTTCTTCTTGAGGGGTCTCGGCCAGCACCATCAGCACCGAGAGCCGCAAATCATGCCGTTCGAACAGGGGACGGATCAACTGCCGACTTTCGTCGGTCTGGGCACCCCCCACCACGTAGACAAGATCGTTGTTCCAGGGATAGTTGGCTGCGGCCTGCACAGCCCTGGTGAACGCCTCGGTCGCCCGCTGGCTGTCGTCTTCCTCCAGCTTGGAGAGAAACGCCACATGCGAGGGCTGGCCGAATCGGGGCGATGCGACCAGGGCCTGGGCCAGGTCCGGTGAGTGATTGACCAATTCACTGAAAAGCTCCCCCAGACGGTCATTCCAGTTGGCGTCCTGGGGAAGTTGCCGTTCCCGAATCTTCCCTTCAATCGCCAGCAGGGCGTCGGCACACTGGCGGGTGTTCCGTTCCGACAGCGTCACATCCAGCCGCGAGACGCAGGTGAGCTGGTGGATGTCGTCCACCGGGTGGCTCTGTGGGGTGACCTGTCCGAGCAACCCCTCGGCCAGTCGGCTCGAGGGGGGAGCCAGCATGGCGATGATCCGACCCAATTCGGCATCCACTCCCCGATCCCCCACGGGAAAGATCTTTTCGAGCGTCGTCACCAGGCGGGAAATTTCGGGCAGAGCCAGATCAGGAGCGAAAGTTCCCGTGTAGCCATGGAACATGCCGGGCGTTCCTCCCCGTCCCCCCAGGTCTCCCAGCGACATCTGGATCAGCCGGGCGGCTTCCAGCTTCATCGAGGCGGGATGATTCCCCGCCAGCACCCGCGTTCCGAAATCGATGCCAAACGGATTGACTCCCTCTCCTTCCTGCAAGGTTCTCCACACGTAACCGATCGTGCTGGAGAGCGCGGCCCGCCAGCCCAGCGGACGCCCCAGTTCCGCCAGTCCCCGCACTTCATTGGGCTGCATGCGGACCACCAGCCGGGCCGCGGCCAGTCTCACTTCCCGGTCTTCGTGGTTGAGGCAGTCGGCCAGCGGTGTCAGCAGCGGCTTGTAATCAGGTTGCAGTCGGGCCAGGCTTTCCAGCGTCCGGCGGCGCGCCGTGGCCGAGGAGTCGCCGAGATAGGCCGCCAGGGTGGTGTCCGCGGGACGGGGCTTGGTCTGAAAACCGATCGACCAGGCAGCTGCGGTGCGAACCGCAGGTTGGTTCGATCCCGTCAAACTCTTCAGGGTTTGGTCAGTCAATCCTCCAAACTGATCGACCAGGATCTGGATCGCCCTCACTCGTCGCTCGGCGGGCAACTGCTCGTTGAGCGCCGCGCCCACGAACGAGGCCTCCCCCAGTTGGCGGGCCAGAGGCGCCCACACGGCGCGCGACCAGCTGGCATTGGGCTGGATCGGTTCCAGGCAGGCCTGAAGTTGCTGGGCCGGGGGAGTCTGGGCCGAGAGCGACAGCAACTGTGGCTGACGCTCACGCTCGCTGGCGCCGTCGTACCGTACCTTGTAGACGGTGCCGTGGGTCCCCCGTCCGCCGACGCAAATGAAGAGACTGCCGTCGGGCCCCACCTCGGCGTCGGTTGGAGCGAAACCTTCGGCACCATCGGCCTTCACAAATTCCTCGGCGGCACGGGGGGCGAACGTTCCCCCCTGTCGGACCAACGGCACCGCCAGGACCCGACCGAAGGTCCAGTCGAGAACAAACAGTCCCTGCCGGTATTTGGCGGGGAATTGCGTGTGCTGATAGCAGACCACCCCGGTGGGCGAACCCCGGCCGGTGGCGGCCACGACGGGAGCCGCGTCGAGGAAGTAGTTCGGGCGTTTCCACGTTTCGGTCACCCAACCCTGTTCCCCTCCGGGCAGCACATGCAGCACCCGGGTGGGTTGGTACCAAGGGAGGGAAATGTCCCGTTCGCCGTCGCTGTCGTACGTGAGGATCTCGCCTTGTGAATCGAAGTCGAAGTCGTAGGCGTTGCGCAGTCCATCGGCCACGATTTCTCCCCGGGACAGGTCGGGAGTCAGGCGCAGCACAACTCCCCCGTTGGGAGAGCGGATCGGGCTGGTCGGGGTGGTGGCGTAGCTGCCGTTGACGTCGGTGAAATTCCCGGCGATGAGGTACCACCAGCCATCGGGCCCGCGGCGGATGGCGTGGGCGTGATGCTCGCCCCCGGTCTTGATCTTGAGGAAGGTTTCCGGTGGACCATCGGCCCGATCATCCCCATTTTCGTCCGGGTAGCGGATCAGCCCCTCGTCTCCGATGCACAGCAGGTCGCGGCCCACGAAACAGAGTCCCTGGGCACCCGACTCGGGGCCGTCGACAAAGGTTTTGGACTCGTCGGCTTGGCCGTCGCCATCGCGATCGATCAGGATTTTCACATATCCGGGTCCCGACACCACGACCCGACCGAGGGAATCGATGGTCAGGCAATGGATGTCGTGGGCGAGGTCATCGGGGGCATACCGGGTGACGGTGAACCCTTCCGGGGCAATCAAACCCGACTCGCCGGCTGGCAGTTGAGAGGCCGTCAGCAGGCTGGCGAGACATGCCAGGGAGCGGGCGACGGCCCCGAGGCAATGGCGGTTCGGCGGGTTGGAAAACATCGGAACTCGTTCTCGCGGTGAGGATTCCGGATTGTCGCAACCCGGGCAAAAGCGCGGCTTTGTAATGCGGAACCGAACGGCAGGGCAAGGTGAGTCTGAAGGTAAGGGCTGGTGAAATTCGGCCGTTCCGTGCGGCCGGGAGTTGACGGGGGCGGTGGGCATGCGCCCGACCTTCGAAATCCCCACCGGCCCAGGACTTCTTCGACCGGTCCCCGATTTCCAAACACAACCGGTCCCCAAACGCGCTCCAACGCAAGTCAGTTGGTGGCCCTGGTCGGCTGGGTGGCCACCGCAACCCGCCCACGGGGCTGCCAACCCCTTCCTCCCCTTTCTGGTATATGTTCTATTGAACAGTTTTTGTTGGGGGATTATGTGTCTTTGTCAACATGGAATACATATGAATATTTTCTAGACGTTCAAAATTGTTGAATATCGTTCTTATTTGGTGAACCGATCCGCGCCGTTCCCCGTTCTCGACTCAGCTCCTTGCTCATTGCGGTCCCTTCCCGCTCTCCAGCGCGTTTCGACCGCTGGAGCGATCGTTCGTTTGCTACGATGCGTCACCGAGGCGTGCTTCCGCATCAACTGTGAGGTCTTGCATGTTTGATCGTCCGGAGTTCAACACCCGACCGACACGTGAACCGCAGCCCGGAGATTCGTTGGGCAAATACAAACTGCTCACCCGGCTGGACAGCGGCGGGATGGGAGACGTCTGGAAGGCCCAGGCTGGGGGAACGGGGCGCTTGGTGGCGATCAAGCTGCTGCCGATTGAGGCCCGCGACAGCCGGGCGGCGTTCGCCGAAGTTGAGGAGACCTTTCAG
>Ga0315905_10004243_pt1 | contig 14625 bp, 18 predicted proteins | sample LakEriMetagenome_5_FD_203522 | JGI IMG/M metagenome (GOLD analysis project Ga0315905, IMG submission 203522) | Freshwater fungal communities from buoy surface, Lake Erie, Ohio, United States - Buoy 4 MA121 | ecosystem: Environmental > Aquatic > Freshwater > Lake | place: USA: Lake Erie, Ohio... | reverse complement strand
TCGGCCCACAGAACAAAGATGCTCTTCGCTCCTGAGCTGATGCTAGGATATAAATAAACAGACATAAAAGCGACACTATCAGCTGACTTCGCATATGCTGTAAAGTGGATGTTCGGCGTTATACTAAATTTGTTCAAAAATCATTAGGAAGCGATAATGAAAAAATTACTCGTGGTGTGGTTGACGATAGTACTTCCAACCTTGGCATATGCTCAGGATGCTGGTGCGGGTAAAAACAAATACGCAAGCTGCACTGCTTGTCATGGAGTAAATGGTCAGGGTGGGGTTGGACCAAAACTTCAAGGACAGAAATCTGAGGCGGTTGTAAAAAAACTTACTGCGTATAAAAACAAAGAAAAGGTTGGACCACAAAGCCAAATGATGTGGGGATTAGCTGCTGGCTTGTCCGAAGCAGACATTAGAAATATTGCAGCGTACACAGCCACTTTAAAATAATTATTCAGATGCATAAAAAGGGCAAAAATCGGCAAACAAGTAAACTGTAGTGGCTCAGATTTGATCGGACCGAAAGGCCTTGGCAAAGGTTAGGGTCACCCGGTTTGATAACGATGCGAGTCTTTATTAAACTATCGCGCAAGCGCCAAGGAGTAATACCATGAGTAGTGCTCCTCAGAATGTAATCAAACACAAGGTTTGGCTATTGAATCTGGCCGCTAAACTTGGCAATGTGTCCCGCGCCTGCAGGGTGGTTGGCTTTTCCTGCCACACCTTTTACAGTTACCAGTCGCCCGTAGCCAGCGGTGGCGTCTTTGCCCTAATCGATGTTGACTTGCCCCGATTTTTTCGGACAAGTTGGGATTTGAGAAGATAGCTCTCAGCAAAGGGGAATCGTGATAATTGCCGCTGGATAACGGTGGCGCTTGTAGACTATGGATGAAGGTGTGAACGTCGGCTAAAATCTAGTAAACAGATGAGCGTCAATTTGACGAGGCCGGCTTTGTTATCAAAGTATTCAAGTAGGTTAAGGGGCAGTAGTATTATTGGCGTGTTATTTTGACAGGCAGGGTATGAACCGATGTCAGACCGCGCTGAGAAAGCCTTTTTCCAAAGAGCCAGACGCCGCAATTATCTGCAGCAGATAACTGCTCTCGAAGACTATTTTTTTGTATCTGATATCTGTAGGATACATCTACTACCAACTCAAGATACATTGCCGTTAAGATACGGTCAGCCATACTGCATACAAAGTGGATAGCGTGAAAAATGACATTTGTAACGATTTCAAATACGCCAACGAATAATCAAGTACATCCAGTACGGACTTTGCGATTCAAAGATATGGTCGCGTTTTTCATAATGCCAACGGACTTTTAATTTTTGGAGAAACTATGTTACGAGTTACATACATCAGTGCGGAGTCCTATAAGCTTTCGTCGGAGGATTTGCTGGCTATTTTGGGGAAATGTAACGAAAACAATCCACGGCTTGGCCTAACTGGGATGCTGATTTATGGAAACGGGACGTTTATTCAGTCGGTCGAGGGAGACGAAAAAATAGTCAAAAATACGATTTCAAAAATTTCCTCCGATACTCGGCATAAAGACTTCAAAGTTTTGTCAGAGGAGATCACTGAGCAGCGGTTGTACGATGAATTTAACATGGGCTTCGAGCGACTTACCGAAGATTCAATATCTAATATTACAAGCCTAAAGGCATTAAGTTTAAAACAATTAAATTCTCAGTTTCTCAGTAAAAATACACAAGTGGTTGAGGACCTTCTACAACGACACCGATCAACACACTGGAATCCGTTGATTCAAGAGATCGAAGTTCGGGACAGTTTCATCTCAGAAATACATACGAAATTAGCGAACAATATGTACCAAACTGAGGTTTTGAAACTTGCACTTGAATCTTTAATTAACCATGTAGAAGCCAATACTATTGATACATCTCACGTCCAATTGTGCAAATCCATACTTGCCTCTTACGGAGGAGCACTAAAAAACTAATTCAAAGAAAATACTTGTTTAGTAGTGTGTTCAAATTAGAAAAAAGCCTTAAGCTATCTATGGTCGAAGTAAAGTTAAAAGTAATCTAAAAACAGCTCAAAAAATAATAATTTGGCAAAGTGCCAACAATTACCACAGCTGCCGTACCTAAACTTTATGCGGCAAATTAAGGTAACAGCAAAATCACGTCTGCGTTTATCAATGCATGGCGGAGCGGTCTCTGAAACTTTGCAGATCGGCTCGACCCCGTACTGATCCCGGTGAGAATTAATAAAGCGTTTCAGTCCTTCAAACGACGGTCAAGGTTCGCTTGGGCAGAAAACGCGCCGGCCGTCTTCGGAATCTCGTTGCCACGGCGAAGCTCCTCGTTATCGCGCTCGAGCTGCTTGAGCCGGTTACCTTGGGAAGTGGTCAGGCTCTCGCGCTGCTTGCCGTTCCCTTATTCGCGCATACCCCGGTCCAGTAGGGCCTGGGGCACACAGCCATCTTCGACGCAATCGGCTCGACGGCTGCCCATCGCGTGGGATACTCGTCCCTGCACCGGCCGCACCCCACGCTCGCGGATAACGGGGAATACTCGTTCGCCCTGTTTGACGGCTCCATTCTCCCAAAAAATAGAGGCCGTCTTAAAACCCGGGTAGGTCAATATAGAGTGTGACCTAATATGTTCATCAGTTCGACTTTAGCAATTAGGCGGGTGTTAGTTGGAGACGCCTTGAAGAAAAGTTACTGCTCAAGAGTTTTTCCCTACCGATTTTGTTTTTGGACTGCAACAGCCCAATTACCTCTAAGTGCAAAATAAAGGCCGCCAACCCAAAGTGATAAATGAAGGTAGTCGTTTAATATAAATTCAATCAAGCTCTCTGGCTTGATGACTACCCAGATAACACCCGTAACGACACAGCACATCGTGATCCCGCTGAATCTTGTTAGCAGGTCACCTAACTCTGCGACAAGGGGTATTTCTCTGATTCGAGGCAACGTTGTCAACGCACCGACTAAAAGCCCAATTCCAGCGGCAACCTCTCCATAGCAAACAAACCACCATACAAGATACGATATGCCAAATGCAGCTCCAGCATCAGCATCTACTGGAAACTTGCTCAATCCCTGCTGAATAAACACAATGGCTAGAGGAATTCGAAGCAGTATGTGGCTCATATTGAAATCAGGTAACGAAGCCCAGTAGTTTCTAATTTTAAAAATTAACATTTAACAGTCCTTGTAAGAAATTTGTGTAAATGGCAACGCACAAGTGTGCTAGTTCGCGGCGACCAAAATTGTATTATAATTTTCCTGAACATGCAGGTTCTGTTTTTGGTGTGGTTTCTAACGTAACGACTTCATAACTTGACGCAGTGTAATCAGACAGTAGTCCCTATTGTGGCCAACCTCTCATCTGTTGAATGACTCGGCCATTCACATCAAGCTAAAAATAGGGTGTTTAAATCGCAGAATCGGAACTATGTTGAGTCAAGTTACAGTTGATTTTTTATTTAGGATTGTCGTTTTGGAAATTTTGACTCAAAAAATTTTGACATTTACCGTTTGGTTAGGTAATTTCTTGACATTGGTTGGATGCGCTGGAATTCTTTTTGGCGTACTTGGTACGTTTGACATGGAACTTTTTTCTTATGGTTTGTCATCTGGAATAAGAATTATCGGTTCTGTTGCAATATCTGGCTGCTTACTGAGCGCGATTGGATACTGGAGCTTAGACCATTTCATTAAATGATTAATTAATCTGGGATAACAATGTTTAAGAAGTCTGATGTTTTTATAATAATAGCTGTAATGCTTTCATTCATGATTTCAGCTTATCTTTGGTTCGTCCAAAAAGATATGTTACAAGCGATCTTCACAGCTATTTGGGTTCCATCGATTTTCACTTTTGGAATCTACTTTAAATTATGCGCCTTGATGGGTAAACAAAATGAGCTTTGATACTCTAGTCTTTTTAGCTGTTGCGATTTTTTTTGTAATGGTAACTGGACTAGTTCTAACGTATTTAGAGTTTGTTGAAATTCATAAAAAATCCGTCGCAAAGAAAGAAACTGCCCAGGGGTAAATTCGATTATATTTATCGCTTCTTATAAGTTTAAAGCCTTTTGGTATTCTTTTATTCCAGTTGTTAAAATTTTATCTTCAAACTCACTACCGAGTGGTAATTTGAATTTGTGTTTGATGGGAAAGGATAACGAGGGCTCGGTGGATCAGACCATCGTTGGCGGTCAGGACACTTAGTCAATCATCTGCTGGTGACCCGGAGACTTCCGAGGACTCCTCCTTAGAAGCTTTAACATTGTCGACATTTGAAAAGCACATGCGAGTGCCATCCCAACTTTGGCCGCACCAGCAAAAGCCCTCGGCATTAATGATGCAGGTGCCCGTTCCGCAACAACGCGTGTCTTCGATGATAATCTCCATTTTTTTGTAGGTTGCGCTGACGTAAACTTACGCTTCCAAGTTGCACGTCTGGTTCAGATTCAATGACAGTAACAATAATAACCGAGTTGACATTTTTTATCTGAAACTAACTTTTTTTGCATGGCCCACTCAATGAACGAAAATCGCGCAAAACAAGCAAGAAAAAAAACAACAGTAACTTACCTCATTCTGACAGCCATATTTGTCGGTATCTTTGGTGGCATCACTATGTTGGGGATTTTCATTGGACTTCTCGGTTATTAAGTTACGCTTTTGTTAGAGACGCTCTGTTCACTCATTCCCATAAATCACGGCGAAACGTAGGCTGAAAAATCATAAGCTGTGCACTTTTTAAACAACTCCACTTCAGGGTGCCACTGTGAATTCGCCCGCCACTTCCGACACGCTCACCGTACTTTATGACGGCGCATGCCCGCTATGCCGCCGCGAAATTGCGCACGTAAAAGGCCTCGCCGAGCGTCAAGGCGACGGCGGCTTGTGCTTTGTCGACATCAGTCACCCGACCGAGGCCGATACACGCTCGGCCGCAGAGCGCGATGCATTGCTCGCACGCTTTCATGTGCAACGTGCTGATGGCTCGCGGCTCGATGGTGCTGCAGCCTTTGTCGCGATGTGGCGACGCTTGCCCGGCTGGCGCTGGCTGGCAAGGCTGGCGCGTCTGCCGGGCGCCCTGCCTCTGCTGGAGCTGGCCTATCGAGCTTTCCTTCTCGTGCGGCCCTCTCTGCAGAGGATTGCCCGCCGACAGGACACCTTGCAATCCACGCCGGAGCTTGCGGAAACAACGCGTCTCTCCGTTTATCTGGAACGCGAATTGAGATCCGATCATGCGGGAGAAACCGGCGCTGTTGCAATCTACCAGGGCATAGCGGCGATCGCTGCTTGGCGTGGTGACGCAGAGTTACTCGAATTTTCTAGTCAGCACGGCCAGACCGAAGCAGAACATCTGCGACTGATCGAGGCTTGGTTTCCGCCAGCACGACACAGCCGCTTGCTCGGACCTTGGCGAGTTGCTGGTTGGCTGACAGGCGCATTACCCGCACTGTTTGGACGCCGATCGGTGTACGCAACGATCGCTGCAGTCGAGACCTTCGTTGACCAGCACTACCAACAGCAGATCGATCACTTGCAAAGTCATGGCGGCCCAGAAGGATTGCTTCCCTTACTGCTGCGTTGTCAGACTGATGAGCAGCATCATCGTGACGAAGCTGCAGCGCTTGCGGGCACGAATACATCCTGGCCGCTGCGCATCTGGTGCCGTGTGGTGAGCACCGGCTCAGCCGCCGCGGTTGTGCTTGCGCGGCGGGTTTGAGATGAGCGACGTTGAATGATTGCTGTCAGATCGCAATTTTGAACAAAAGTTATCTTCCAGATATCGCTACAAGTCGCTCCTCACTTCAGACGATCTGACGCACCGCCGCAAATACATCCATTTTCACCCGCAAATAGGGACGTTCACTCAGGCGTGGTGTAACGAAGCTAATAAGAATGACAAGATCCGGAAATATTAGTTTCACTATAGAAAACTTCAGGCGTCTTTTTGGTGAACTATTGAGAAAAAATCCATATAATTCAGGCTTGCGAAGCTAATTTGCTTCAATGCAACAAATTAATAACTGGGGACTAGTTTCATGCAGCTGATGTGGGTATCAGGCCCGACGGGCAACGTACGCAAAGTTTCAGTAACGGCGAAAAAAATGCTGATTGGCATAAGCGTCGTTGCGACTGCTTTGGTGACGCTCGGCTTTCTGCTGTATCTGGTCGGATTCAAAATCGCGATCGAAGTGCGTCCCGAACTGGCGCGTAGCCTCGGTGGCATTACCACGCAAGCTGAACAGCAACGCATGGAGTCAGTCTACCGGGACCGCCTTGCGAAACTACAAGGCGATCTGGAGTCCACCGCCCAGCACGTGCGCCAACTTGAAACACTCAAGAACCAATTCATGGACTTGGCAACCCCCGCATCGGTCAAGGAGCGTCGCAGCACCCCCGAAGATGGCAAAGGGGGACCGATGCTTCCCACCATTCGATCATTGTCTTTGAAGGGGCAGTCACTGGATGCCACTTTCGATGCCGTGCTTCAGGAATTCGGACAGTTTCACAAAACGGTTGGCACCCTGCCTGACAACTGGTCACGCGAACTCAACCGCTTAAGGACCTTCCCGACGGGTATGCCACTAGCTGGTGGTTTCAGACTCTCCAGCGGCTTTGGCATGCGAACCGATCCTTTCACCGGCATGCTCGGCAGACACGATGGGTTAGACTTCACCTCGGCGATTGGCGCGCCGATACTCGCAACTGCAGACGGCGTTGTCTCCCGCTCCGGCTGGGAAGATACGTACGGCAATATCGTAGAAATCACGCATGCGGAAGGCTTTATGACCCGCTATGCGCATATCAGCACCCGCCACGTGACTGAAGGTCAGCGCATCAAACGGGGTGACCGTATCGCTGAAGTTGGCAGCACAGGCCGTTCGACGGGCCCCCATCTGCACTATGAGGTGTTCCACCACGGGCATGTTATAAACCCCTTGCAGGTACTGCCGCAACTGGGCGGGGATAAAATTTGAGTCACTGCTGAAGAGACGGTCTGTTCCAGGCATGCGTTTTTTCTAGCAAGCGAAGAAACAACCCGACGGATATGTATCGCGCTATATTGTGGCTGGTTGACGAGTGCTGTGGAGATTGCGATGTTCCGTAAGATGAAACAAAACAAGCTGTTACCGACTCAGGAGAAGTTTGACACTCTGATCGGTGCGACGACCGAAATTTACGGTCGTCTTGTGCTGCTTGACAGCGTGAGAATCGATGGCAAGGTCATTGGCAACATCGAGACCGCAAAAGACAAAAAAGTTACGGTAGCCATCGGACGCTCGGGTGAGGTTTCGGGCGACATCACTGCTCACCGAGTCATGGTCGCCGGAAAAATCGAAGGCAATATTTACGCCACCGAGCGCGCCGAATTCCACAAAGATTCCGAGGTACGTGGCGATATTACCTATGGCACTATCGGAGTCGAACACGGTGCCAAACTGCTCGGCCTGGTGATCCAGGCGCAAAACAACGTCAGCAGCACCGCGGATGCCCAAGCTGTCATCAAGATGGCGCAAGAGAAAAAGTAAGCGGAAACAAAAAAGGCTGCCGGAGGAGCCCTTTTGCTGAAAGCCTGAACGTTGACGCGGTCAGGCTTTTTTCTTGAGTTCGCCCTTGACCACACCACCACGCTGAATGGTAATGCTCTTGAAGCTCACCTTGCCGTCCACCACAGCGCGACTACCGATTGTCAGATCACGGCAATCGAGCGCACCCGAAAAGTTGCCCTTCACATTCATCGTGTCGCAAGTCACGTTGCCGTCAAGTACGCCGGTAACGCCGATCTGAATGGAGTGCAGCGACAATGTGCCTCGCACCGTACCATCGATCGTCAGATAGCCGCTGGAGCGAATCTCACCGATGAATTCAAACCCTTCGCTGATGATCGAAGGTTTGAGATTGTTACCCGCAGGCTTGCCTGCACCATTGCCATTGCCATTCATTGATGGCTCGACATCGGGTATCACGATCTCTGGCTCCGTCACTATTGGTTCAGCCGCTGGCTGACTGATCTCGTTAGTCATGACCACCCTGTCTCGCTCGTCGTTTCGTCGCTTATTGAACACGTGTCAATGCCCTGATATCAATAGGACCCCGAGGATGAACCACCCTCGCCATCAATCTTCTGCAAGGAGCCCTGAAGATCGCCGCCTTTTTCGATTTCGATCTCTGCGTACTGCACTGAACCCAGCGCCTTACCCGTCGAGCGAATGAAGAGCGATTTTTTCGCTGTAAGCGTGTCGTGAATTTCACCACGCAGGTCGATAATGTCCGCTGTAACTTTGCCTTTGATAACGCCGGAACTCGCTACAATCAGTTCACGCGCTGTAATTTCTCCCTCGATGCTGCCAGAGATAGAGGCAATATCAGGTACAACAAATGTGCCGTTAAGTACGACACCTTCGCCTACCGTCAGACATCCGCTTTGGTTTGAGTCCGCCAACACTGCCTCCAAGATTTCAGGTCGAGAATATAGTCAACTTGCTGCATCCGTATGGCCAAATCGCACACCAATTCGATTTGGTGCGGTTAACGTTCCTACGCTTCCGTTTGTATCCGCAGAGAAATTATACGGCGAAATATCAAAAAATCCCAAAAGAATTACCGGAAAACAAAGATTTTCTAAAGTAGTTTCAATAGTGCTACTTTTTTTACGCTATCCAAGACAGGATTGAGCCGTTTCAACAGCTAAAGTGCCAAGACAAGCTTAGTTATACAATATTTTTATGAGGCTTATGGAAAATTATGATTAGATTTATATTTCGCTCAGCAGCATCATCCGATTTTCTCCTCTATGTCTTCTCCTCAGATATGGATTTAGCCCGCTCACTGAGCGGGCTTTTTTTTGTCTGTGGACTTCATGACTCAAGGATGCCGGCAAGCTGGCGCGGCTTTTTTCAGACGGCGAGAACCGCCAGGATGTGTTCCAGTTCTTGGCGGACACGGCTGAGGTCTGCGACCGCGGGCTCTTGGGATGGTGGCTGACTGAGCGCCGTCAGCGCGCGTGCATCGAGCTTGTTGCGAGCGCCACTGATCGTAAAGCCCTGCTCATACAGAAGCTCGCGAATGCGGCGAATGAGCAAGACCTCGTGATGTTGGTAGTAGCGTCGATTACCGCGCCGCTTGACAGGCTTAAGCTGAGTGAACTCCTGCTCCCAGTAGCGCAGCACATGAGGCTTTACACCACATAGCTCACTCACCTCACCAATGGTGAAATATCGTTTGGCGGGAATCGGGGGCAGGGAAACTAGCCCCGGCTTGGCTGCGCGCTCGTTCATTTAACAAAAAAATCAGGCGGCGTGCTGAGAATTGCGCTGCGTCGCTGTGTCGACCATGGCCTTGAGCTTCTGGCTTGCATGAAACGTCACGACGCGACGAGCGCTGATAGAAATTTCTTCACCGGTTTTTGGATTGCGACCAGGCCGCTGCGGTTTGTCGCGCAACTGAAAATTACCAAAACCGGATAGCTTGACCGACTCGCCGCGCTCCAGCGCGTCGCGAATCTCGCTAAAAAAAGTCTCAACCATATCCTTGGCTTCACGCTTGTTGAGCCCAACCTGCTCAAACAAAAGTTCAGCCAATTCCGCCTTGGTCAACGTGGGCAAATCTTTTTCAGCACGCGTACGCGCCTGTGAGGCCATGACGGCCCGGCCCAAATCAGCGGCGAGAACGGATTCCATTTCGGCAGGATTGCTTTGATTCATGATGTCTTTTGACCAGCCTGGGCCGTCTTATTTTCTTAAAATCGCGCCGAATTTCTGGTGAACTGCTTCGACAAATGCGGCCATTGCAGTATCGACCGGCTCGTCTTGAAGCGTGCTTTCAGTATCTTGCATGGTAATCCGGAAAGCAAGACTTTTTTCGTCTTCGGCCAGTCCTTTGCCGCGATATTCATCAAATAAAACAATGTGTTGCATGATTCGGCATGCCGAATTATTAACAGTCTCCGATTGAAAAACATCGATCAGACTTTGCACGCTCACAGTATTTTTAACGAGCAGCGCAACATCACGGACAACCGCAGGGAAACGCGAAATTTCGTGATAAACCGGAAGATCGCGGCGGCAAAGTGCAACCGCATCTATGTCGAACATAACCGGCGCCAAAGGCAAATCGAGTTTTTGTTGCAGACGCGGATGCAATTCACCAATGTAACCCACCGTTTCGCCATCAATGAGTACATTGGCCGACCGACCAGGATGCAGCGCCGGATGCACCAGCGGTTCAAAGCGCAGACTAATCGGTGCGAACAGGGCTTCGAGATCGGCTTTCAGATCGAAGAAGTCCACCGTACGCGCGGGCTGACCCCACTGCTCGTCCAGCGCAGGGCCATAAGCGAGTGCGGCCACGCGCGTTGGCTGGCTGATACCTGCAACCGATAATGGCCCATCAGTAATCGACACATCCTTACGAAACACTGCACCCAACTCGAACACGCGCACACGGCTTGCCTTGCGATTCAAGTTGTAACGCACATTGTTCACCAGCCCGCTCAGAAGCTGCGAGCGCATCACGCTCATCTGACTGGCGATAGGATTTAGCAGACGAATAGGATCCGGGTTATCTGAGAAATCTTGCTCCGCTTCCTCATCCACAAAACTGAAATTCACCACTTCCTGATAATCGAGATCGGCAAGCTGTCTGCGCACCACAAAGGGTGATCGATTGCTTTCCGCTGCAATGTGCATCGCCTGCGCCGCCACCGGAGGCAAGGCGGGAATATTCTCAAAGCCATAGACGCGCGCGACTTCTTCAATCAGATCTTCTTCGATTTCAATATCGAAGCGATAGCTGGGCGGCGTCACCGAAAACACATCGGCTTCCTGCGTGAATGGTAGCGCCAGTCGCGTGAAGATGTCTGCAACTAGAGATGCAGATAGAGGTATGCCAATGATCTTTACCGCACGCGCAAGACGCATCGACACCGGTTTGCGAACTGGCAAATCCACTTGCTGATCATCGACGGGACCCACACGTGTTTTACCCGACACACCGCAAATCTCGACGATCAACGCAGTGATGCGCTCGATATGTTCTACCGTCGTCGCATAGTCCACGCCACGCTCGAAACGATGCGCAGCATCAGTAGAAAAATTGTAGCGCCGCGCCCTGCCCTGCATCGCCTGCGGCCACCAGAAGGCAGCCTCGAGATAAATGTTTTCTGTATCCAGTGATACAGCAGTCGCATCGCCACCCATGATGCCGGCCAGCGATTCTACCTGCTGTTCGTCAGCAATCACACCGACCCAATCATCGAGTTCAACAGTGTTGCCGTTCAAAAGCTTTAGCTCTTCACCTTTGCGTCCCCAGCGCACATCCAGTCCACCATGAATTTTGTCGAGATCAAATACGTGCGTCGGACGACCCAGCTCAAGCATCACATAATTCGAGATATCCACCAGCGCCGAGATGGAACGCTGACCACTGCGCTCCAGACGTTGCTTCATCCATTCGGGCGTCGCCGCATGCGCATTCAAGCCGCGAATCACACGACCGGAAAAGCGACCACATAAATCTTTGGCGCTGATTTTTACCGGCAGCACTTCATCGGAATCAGGTTTGACGATAGAAAAAGCCGGCGCTGTCAGCGGCGCACTGGTGAGCGCTGCAACCTCGCGGGCCACGCCCATCACAGACAAACAGTCGGCACGATTCGGTGTGAGCTTGATGGTGAACTTCAGATCATCAAGCTGATAAAAATCGCGAAAATTTTGACCTACCGTTGCTGTGTCAGACAACTCGAGCAAGCCGGTATTTTCCTCCGACAAACGAAGCTCACGCGCCGAACACAACATACCCTGCGATTCAACACCGCGCAGCTTACCGACACGAATTTCAAATGGCTTGCCATCCTCACCGGGTGGCAACATCGCACCGGCCAGTGCACAAGGTACTTTCAAACCGGGGCGCACATTTGGCGCACCACACACGATATTGAGCAAGGTACCGGTACCTGCATCGACCTGACAAACATTAAGCCTGTCGGCATTCGGATGACGTTCGACCGACATCACCTGCGCCACCACTACGTGAGTGAAAGGCGGTGCGACAGGTTCGACTTCCTCAACCTCTAGTCCAGCCATGGTGAGCAAATGTGACAGTGCATCCGACGTGATGTCCGGATTCACCAGAGTGCGCAACCAGTGTTCAGAAAATTGCATCGCGTCGGACTCAGTTGAATTGTTTCAGGAAACGCAAATCGCCTTCGTAAAACAGGCGCAAGTCATTGATGCCATAACGCAGCATCGTCAGACGCTCCAGACCGGAGCCAAAAGCAAAACCGATGTACTGCTCAGGATCGAGACCCATGTTGCGAATGACCGTGGGATGCACCTGCCCGGCACCAGAGACTTCAAGCCAGCGACCTTTCAGTGGCCCTGTACCAAACGCGATATCAATCTCAGCGGATGGCTCGGTGAAAGGAAAATACGATGGCCGGAAACGCACCTGCAGATCATCCGTCTCGAAAAACGCCTGAACAAAATTCAGGTAAACGCCTTTCAGATCGGCGAAGCTGATATCAGTATCGATCCACAGACCTTCAACCTGATGAAACATCGGTGAGTGCGTCGCATCGCTGTCCACGCGATAAGTACGACCCGGTGCAATAACCTTGATCGGTGGCTTGTGCATACGCGCATAACGCACCTGCATCGGGCTAGTATGGGTACGCAGCAGCAGCGGCTTGCCCGTGCTGTCTTTGGCATCAATATAAAAAGTATCTTGCATCGAACGCGCCGGATGGTTCTCCGGGCTATTCAATGCAGAAAAATTAGTCCAATCGTTTTCAATTTCTGGCCCGTCTGCCGTCTGAAAGCCAATGGACGAAAAAATTTCGCTCACGCGCTGCCAGCTGCGCATCACCGGATGAATGCCGCCAACGCTGCGACCACGTCCTGGCAAGGTCACGTCAATCGCTTCCGTATTCAGTCGTGACTGCATCTGCGCGTCCGCCATCGCGGTACGACGTGCATTGAGCGATGCCTCGATTTTTTCTTTGGCCTGATTGATCACAGCGCCTTGCGTGCGGCGCGCATCCGGATCGAGCTGACCGAGACCCTTCATCTGCGCAGTAATCTGCCCGGTCTTGCCAAGGTACTTTGCCTTGGCATTCTCGAGCGCTGCGGGATCTGTGGCAGCAAGAAAATCGGCTTCTGCAGCGACAACGATTTGTTCCAGAGAGCTCATGCTGTATCGACGCTATAGATCATTGAAAACGACAACGGGGCACAGGCTGTTCACCTTTGCCCCGCCATGAAACTGCACAGGCATCGCATCAACGATGCCTGGTGACACTGTATTACGCAGCGATGGTCGCCTTGACTTGATTGACGATCGCAGCGAACGCTGGCTTGTCCATCACGGCCATATCAGCGAGCACTTTACGATCGAGACCGATCGATGCACGCTTCAAACCATTAATGAACACGCTGTAGGTCAGACCATGTTCACGCGAAGCCGCGTTAATACGGGTGATCCACAGTGCGCGGAATACACGCTTCTTGTTGCGACGGTCACGATATGCATATTGACCGGCACGCATGACCGCCTGCTTGGCGATACGATAGACTTTACTGCGACGTCCGCGATAGCCTTTAGCGGCATCGAGAACTTTCTTGTGGCGGGCCCTTGCTGTGACCCCACGCTTGACTCTTGGCATAGTGTGCTCCTGTACTTGAGAGTGAGGTTAGGCGAAAGGCATCATGGCACGTACGGAACTCAAATTGGTCTCATGGACCTCGACCGCACCGCGCAATTGACGTTTGTTCTTGGTAGTTTTCTTGGTCAGAATGTGGCGCTTGAAAGCTTGGCCACGCTTGACAGTACCGCCCGGGCGAACGCGAAAACGCTTCTTCGCGCTGCTCTTGGTTTTCATCTTTGGCATACAAATATCCACCCGATCGAAGGTGGCTCCTTTATTAGACGATGACAGGTGGCAGAACAAACTGCTCTTGGATGCCTGCTCTCGCTTCTTTTAAACGACGAAATCGAGTCCGCCGTATCTTGCACTCCCATCCGAAAACGGGAGCGCGGATTCTACCAAATTTTGCTACGAACTACTTCTTCTTTTTGGGCGACAGAACCATCACCATCTGCCGACCTTCCATTTTTGGAAACTGTTCTATCTGACCATAAGGCTCGAGATCGAGCTTGAGTCGCTCCAGCATCCGCATACCGATTTCCTGGTGAGCCATTTCACGCCCCCGGAAACGCAAGGTAATCTTGGTTTTGTCACCCTCATCGAGGAACTTGATCAGGTTGCGCAGCTTGATGTTGTAATCGCCATCATCAGTGCCGGGACGGAATTTAACTTCCTTGACCAGAATCACCTTCTGCTTGAGCTTGGCTTCGTGCGCCTTTTTTTGCTCCTGATACTTGAACTTACCGTAGTCCATCAGGCGGCAAACAGGCGGAACGGCTGTCGGTGCGATCTCTACCAGATCAACGTCAGCTTCCTCGGCCATTTTGAACGCCTCGGCCAGACTGACGATACCCAAAACCTCGTTTCCAACACCCGAGAGGCGCACTTCTGGCGCCGTAATTTCACCGTTAATGCGGTGCGACTTGTCAGTAGCTATTGCAGTGTCCTTAAAAAATCCAATAATTAAGCCGT